>OBCN01000246.1_pt1 | contig 8244 bp, 5 predicted proteins | sample 1495871 | NCBI WGS metagenome assembly OBCN01 (sample SAMN03418255, study PRJEB22391) | human gut metagenome | biome: human-gut; feature: organic feature; material: feces | host: Homo sapiens | place: Tanzania | collected 2013-01 | reverse complement strand
CCATCGGAATTCAGGAACTTTTGTATGAAAAACAGTTTGTTCTGTAAAAAAATAATCTGGAATGTTTTCTACGGTTGATTTTATTATTTTACTATAAATTTTATTTCCATAGTCATCCATTATCTCGTAGAAAAATGTATAAATAATAGAGCCGTTTTCTATAAATTGCTCAGGAGAAATAGCACCGTTAATATCAAAAGATTTTATAACAACTGTTGATTTTTCAGGACTTTTTGACTTAGGATTTATTATAAAATCCTGCGCTTTAATATAAATACTAAAAATGCAAAGAGTAAAAAGCAATATGATTTTTTTCATAAGAAACCTTAAAAGAACTGCGCCCTTCCCCAAAAAGCAGACTTTTTTTACATTTTAGATTCAAGCAGATTTTGCAATGATATGTTTTTTCTTTCTTTTGCTATATCAAGAGCAGTTTGACCATTTTCATTAACCCAATTAATATCAAAAGAAGAAACTTTGTTCAGCAATATTCTTGCCATCTCGTAATCATCATTACCGCATATATAAGTGAGAGCATTGTTGCCATTAAAACGAATATATGGATCTGCTCCCAAGTCAAGAAGATTTGACATAATTTTTGGAGATCTGAATTTTATAGCAACTACAAGAGGTGAATTTCTATCATTGTCAAAGGCATTTATTTCTGCTCCAGCCGAACACAACATTGTGACAATCGATTCATTCAGTTTTGAAACTGCGCAATGTAAAGGAGTCTGACCATAAATATTTGAAGCCGAAGCATTCGCTCCATTTGCAAGCAAGCAGTTTATTAAATAGACATTCTGCATATTAACAGCATACATAAGGGCGGTATTGCCAAAACTATCAGGAGTATCAAGACCTTGTCCTTCTGTAATTAGTGATTCAAGTTTTGAACGATTTCTATCTTTTACTGCCTGAATTACAGAATCCTTAGAAGAACCAAATACGATTGCATATTTTCGACCGGCGGTATTTCCAATTGAAATTTTTCTTTTTTCTTCTACAGGATTTTCTGCTCTTTTTTCAGTTTCTTTATCTGGAGCATAATAATCTTTATATGTTTTTCCATAACAATCTGTTTTTTGAATATCTGCGCCATTTTCAATAAAATACTCTACTAAATTTTTATTTCCTATTTTAGCAGCAAGAACAAGAGCAGTCGCACCATTTTCATCCACAGCGTTAATATCACACTTTGCATCTACCAGCATTTTTACTATTGTTATATCACCGTTTTTTGTTGCGATATGTAAAGCTGTGTCGCCATTAAGATTTTTTGTATCTTCTTCAATTTTGTTATCAAGCAGCAATTTTACAATCGCCTCGCTACGATTTCTGACAGCAATATGCAATGCAGTTTCATCATTAATATTTGTGTGATTCAATAAAGCATTGTTGTTGTCATTATACCGGCTATCAGAAAGCTCTTTTTTTACTGCATCAATTTGATTTTTCCGAATGGCAATCATAAGAGGCGTATTTCCATTCAAATCTATGGAAATATTTTCCTCAACCTTTGCCGCTGGAGATTCTGGCTGAACAACAGAATTTGATGTTTCCTTTGTAGACGCACAGCCATTCAAAACACAAACAAATACTAAAAACGCAATAGAATAAAAAAACACCTTTTTCATGCAAAACCTCATTTATAATACCTTCTTACTACATCATACATTTCCTCAGTACCCCAGTGATTTAGATAATAGTAAATGTCATCTCCATATATATCTGTAACTGCACCCGCATTTCTGGAATATCTAAGAATTAATTCAATTATATTTAGGCTAACATTACGTTTTATACATTCCAATAAAGTAGGAACACCTAGTTTATTTCTACGGCTTACATCAAAATTTATACCATCACTAAGAAAAGTCATTATGGTTTGGTATTGACCATTTATTGCAGCGAACATAAATGGTGTAGTTTCGGTCTTATCACAAAGATAAGGATCTGCCCCCTTAGAGAGTAAAAGAGATACTAAATTGCAGTCCGCACTTTTATTAGTAGTACCATAACCACATGCATAATGCAATGCATTTCTAGAATCATTATCCAGCATTCCTATGCAATCAGGAGAATTATTAATAATATTTATTGCAAGACTTGTCGCTCCAAAGCTTATTGCATACATCAAAGGTGTTTTTCCATTAGAATCCTGAATACTAGCATTTGCTCTACAATCTGAAAGCAGATAGTTCACAATTTTGATATTTTTATTTTTAACAGCAATCAACAAAGGCGCTTCGTACTCGCTGGACACATCTACATTAGCTCCACTATCAACCAATATTTTAACTATATTTATATTTCCGTTTTTGCAAGCATAATCAAGGGCTGTGTAGCTACCAGAAGAAACAGGCTCCCATGCGTTAGGATCTGCTCCAGCTGCCAAATACTTTTGAACATCACGAAGAGAATTCCCCTTGCAAGCCCTAAGTAAATCTTCGTCATAACGATGCTGGGCAAATACAGAACATACAGAAATTAAACAAAGCGCAATTACTGCAAACATCTTTCTTACTTTCATATCAAGCTCCTTTTGTCTTTAACAATTTGCAATATTTCATCAATATTTATTGATAAAAAATTTACATAAATCAGATTTATATTTTTAGCGGTAACGCTTCAAAAGAATTTTAAGTTCTTTATTTGAACTTTGATATATTTTTTGATAATCAAGAGCATCTCTGCCCTGCCTATCTCTTACATATACAGACGCTCTTGAATCCTTAACAATCAGTTCAATTGTATAAAGAGATTTTCCTTTTTTAATTGCCCAAAGCAACGGAGGCAATCCTGCGTCATTTGCTTTATTTACATTAAAATGCCGATTGCCTAGAAAAAGATCTATCATGTTTGTTCCGCGGTCAATTGCTCGCATAAAAGGCGTATATCCATCATTATCTTCAATAGAATTGTTCACTCCAGATTCAATAAGATAACCTGCAATTTCAAGCCAGCCACCTTCCACTGCATAATGCAATGCAGTTTTTCCGTTTCGGTCTTTTGCATTTTTAGCAGAATCAGTCAAATCAGGAAAAAGCAAACGCACTGTCTGCATAGAACCTTTATAAACAGCAAGCATCAAAGCTGTTTTTCCATTAGAATCACTAGCTAAAATATCAACACCTGCATTTATAAGATAAGATGCAACTTCAAAATTATTATTTAGAATTGCAATCATTAAGAGTGTTTGACCTTGATTATTTTTTATAGTCAATGTTGCATTTTCCTTTACCAGAGCTTTTACAATTTCAACATTGCAATTTTCACAAGCATACCACAAAGGAGTATAAGGTTTATTATCTACAGTAAACTTTACATCTGGATTAGCGCCATAATACAATTCATTTTCTACATCTTCTGCATTGTTATTTTTTAAGGCAACAACAAGCCTTTGACTGTAAGCATTATATTCATCTTCCCATTCTGAATCTTGGGAATTGTCAGAAGGATAATCATCATAAAGCCAACTTTGAGCAACAATAGGAGCACATAAAAATATTAAGCAAATCAATAATTTTATATTTTTCATAATTCATTCACTATCTTATTGATAGATTACACATTCTAATTGTAAACCTTAAAAATCAAAAAGTCAATCTAATATATTACCAAAACAATCTTATTGAATTATTATTCTATATATAAGAAAGTTTATTTTGAAAAACTTCTTATCTATTATTCATTTATGACAATAAAAGAACTAAATGAATATTACATAACAAACATAAAACGGCTTCGTCTTGAAAAAAATTTAAGTCAAAACGAATTGGCAGAAAAAATACATTTGTCCGAAAAATATCTAAGCGCTATAGAAACTGGCAAAAAATGGGGTTCTTTCGACACACTGCTTGCCTTGTCAGAAGCATTATCCGTTCAGCCTTATGAGCTTCTTTTACCCAAAGCAGAAGTTCTTTCATATAATGCAAAACGAACAAAAGAACTTATGAAAAGTCTAAGACGAAATTTAAATGAAATGCTGGATTCTGTAGAAATATTTTTAGGTGAAGAAAAATAAAAAATTTTAAAATTATTCTTTTAAATTAGCGCAAGTCATTTTAAAACTCCAACAATCCGCATAAAAAAACGTGTTTTTGCTCAAAATATTCTTGATTGAATTTTCATTCTATTAATGTTAGTATAACGAAATATTTTTTTTAGCAGAGGATTTTTATGCTTACATTAAAGTTTGGCGGAACAAGCATGGGATCGGACGTGCAAAGTCTGACAGAATCAGTGTTGTTGTAAGTGCCGTTGCAGGAATTTCTAACAAGCTTCAAACTGCAATTGACGGCTGCGCTTCCGGCGGAACAGCTGAATCTTTTGTAAGCGAGCTTCGTAGAATTCACGCGGATATTTGCGCGGAAATAAAATCAGCATTGCCAGAATTCAGCACAGAATCTGTAAATGCAAAAATCGAGCCTCTATTTTCTGAGCTTGAAAAACTTCTTGCAGGCCTTACAGTTTTTGGAGAATGCCCGGACACCGTTCACTGCCGCATCATGGGCATGGGGGAATTAATCTGTGCTCCGATTGTCGAAGCAGTCCTTCTTGCAAAAAAACAGAGCGTTTTGCTTTTGGATTCACGCAAGTTCATTTATACAACCGGCGACCAAAAAGAAGGCGAGCCAGACTATGCTCACTGCGCTGACGCTTTTGCAGACTACAGAGACGGCTCAGCACCTTTGGCACAAATTCTTTTGTTTCCTGGATTTATCTGTTCATGGATTTCTGGAACCGGCGCAAAACCTGTAATGGGACTTTTAGGACGCAACGGCTCTGACTTTAGCGCGGCGATTGTTGGCTCTTGCCTTGGTTCTTCTAAAGTTGAATTCTGGACTGACGTTGACGGAATCTACACAGCAGACCCAAGAGTTGTAAAAGATGCTGTTCTTGTAGACGACATGACTTACGAAGAAGCAATGGAGCTTTCATTCTTCGGAAGCAAAGTTCTTCATCCAAAGACATTGGCTCCTCTTGCGGCAAAAGGAATTGAAGCCTGGAGTTTGAACTCTCACAATCCTTCTGCGCGCGGAACTAGAATCGGAAAAGGCCCGTTTGAAAACTCTGCAAAAAAAGGTCCGGTCTGCGGAATCTCTTGCCTTAAAGACTGCGCAATGATTTCTGTAAGCGGCTCCGGAATGAAAGGACGCAAGGGAATGGCGGCGCGGATTTTCTCAGCGGTAAGCAATGCCGGAATTTCAATTCTTTTGATTACCCAGTCATCTTCTGAATATACAATTTCATTCTGCGTGCGCAAAGCTTTTGCAAATGAAGTTCAGGATGTTCTTAAATCAGAATTTTCACTTGAGATTTCAACAAAGCTTATAAATCCTATAAAAGTCCAGGCTGACTGCGCCATCGTTTCAATAATCGGCGACGGCATGAAAGAAAAAAGAGGCGTTGCAGGAACTTTCTTTAATTCACTTGCAAGCCGCGATGTAAACATTCTTGCAATTGCGCAAGGTTCAAGCGAACGTTCAATTTCAGCTGTAATAAAGGCGGAAGACGGAGACATGGCAGTGCGCGTTGTCCACCAGTTCTTCTTCAACACAGTCCAGTCAATTCAGGTTTTTGCATTCGGCGCTGGAACAATCGGCGGAACTATGCTTGACCAGATTGGCGAGCAGCAGAAAATGCTTTTGGAGCAGGGAATCGACATCCGCGTTATGGCGATTGCAAATATCGACGGAATGATTTTCAATGCGGAAGGAATTTCTCTTGGCGACTGGAGAGATCAAGTTAAGAAAAACGGAACCAAGACAAACCTTGATGAGATAATCAACTTCGTAAAAGAGACAAAGCCTATCAATCCGATTTTTGTTGACTGCACTGCAAGCTACGATTTACCGGAACGCTATCTTGATATCTTCAAGGCCGGAATGAGCATTGCAACTCCAAACAAGAGAGCAAATTCAATGAGCATGGATTTCTACAAAAAGCTCCGCGACACTGCAAACGAAATGCACGTAAGATTCCTATATGAAACAAACGTCGGCGCAGGTCTTCCAATCATTGACACTTTGCAGAATCTGTTCAAGTCGGGCGACAAGCTCACAGGATTCAACGGAATCATGTCCGGCAGTTTGAGCTATATTTTTGGAAAACTTGATGAAGGCAAAAAATTCAGCGAGGCAGTTCTTGAAGCAAAACAGCTGCGCTACACAGAGCCGGATCCGCGCGACGACTTAAAGGGAACTGACGTTGCAAGAAAAGCTTTAATCATTGCCCGTGAAAGCGGAATGAACATTGAGCTTGAAGACATTGAAATGCGTTCAATTTTCCCACAAGGATTTTCTCTCGAAGGTTCTGTGGAAGAATTCCTTGCAAAGCTTCCTGAACTGGATTCTTATTTTGAAGAAAAAATGGCTTCGCTTAGAAAAGACAAAAAAGTTCTTAGAATGGGAGCAAGCATAAAAGACGGAAAAGTTTCTGTTGGAATGCTTGAAGTCGGGCCGGAAGATCCTCTTTTTGGAGTACGCGGCGGAGAAAACGCATTTGTATTCCACACAGCGCGTTACACGCCAATTCCGCTTACAGTCCGTGGCTATGGCGCAGGTGCAGGAGTTACAGCGGCAGGTGTCTTTGGCGATATTCTTAGAACCGTAAGCTGTGGGAAAATTGAACAATTTTTTAAACCAAAACCAACCACGCCATTGCCGGAACCAAACCGGGAGTTGCTTTTTTTTGCATAAAAGCAGGAATTGAAAAATTCAACTGTTTGTGCTAGATTTTCTTTAAATGGTTATTGTATTAAAGAAAAATTCAACTGAAGAACAGAAAAAATATATCTGCCAGTTTTTAAAAGAAAAAAATTTCAAGCTTAATGAAATCGTCGGAGAAGAAGACACCGTTATTGCCGCCGTAGGAAAAGTTTCTATGGACATAAGGGAAGTTGAGCTTCTGCCGGGCGTAAACAATGTCATTCCAATCAGCAAGCCGTTCAAACTTGCAAGCCGGGAATTTAAAAAAGAAAACACAATAATTGAAGTTCCAAACAATCGCGGACAAATAATAAGAATAGGCGGACAGCACGTTGTTTCCATTGCGGGACCTTGCGCCGTTGAAAGCCGCGAGCAGATGATGGAAATTGCAGCCGCTGTAGCTTCCAGTGGAGCAGTCATGCTTAGAGGCGGAGCATACAAGCCGCGTTCATCTCCATACAGTTTTCAGGGCTTAGGCGAAGAAGGATTAAAATACTTAAAGGAAGCTGGAGAAAAATACGGACTTCCAATTGTTACAGAAATAGTTTCAGAATCTCTTATTCCGCTTATGAGAGACTACGTTGATGTATATCAGATTGGCGCAAGGAATATGCAGAACTTTGATCTTCTAAAAAAAGTCGGAGCAATCGGCAAGCCTGTAATTTTAAAGCGAAGCTACACCGCAACTTTGGAAGAGCTTTTGATGTCTGCGGAATATTTGCTTTCAAGCGGAACAGACAGCGTAATTTTGTGCGAGCGCGGAATAAGAACATTTGAGCATGCAACACGCAACACTCTGGACATTTCCGCAGTTCCGGTTTTGCGTTCTCTCACTCACCTTCCGATTATTGTAGACCCAAGCCATGCCGTTGGAATCCGCGACAAAGTTCCATCCATGGGACTTGCCTCCATTGCAGCCGGAGCAGACGGAATAATTGTAGAAGTTCACAATCATCCTGAAAAAGCGATGAGCGACGGAGCGCAGTCCATGCTTCCTTCCCAGTTCGACAAGATGATGCACGACATTGAAGCTCTTGCGCCTGTAATCGGAAAATCAGTTGCCCATATCCGTGAAGAAAATTCTTCTGTTGTGCATTCAGGACAAAAAAATTCAAGCGGAAAGATTGTCTGCGTTTACAGCGGAAAAAGAGGCGCGTATGCGGAACAGGCAATTTCACGCTACTTTGACTCTCATGATGTTGAAGCTGTTGCAGTCGATTCATTTGAAGAAATTTTCCAAAGCGTTGTGGACGGAAAAGCAGACTACGGAATGGTTCCAATCGAAAACAGCCTTGCAGGAAGTGTATTCCAAAACTACGACAATTTCAGCAGATTTGAAGATGTAAGCATTGCAGGAGCTGTAACATTAAATATCCGCCACGCTTTGCTTGGAATAAAAGGCGCAAAACTTTCTGACATTAAAAATGTTTACTCACATCCGCAGGCATTGAGCCAGTGCAAGAAATTTTTAGACAACCACAAAGACTGGAATTTTATAGACGCAGTTTCCACAGCAACCGCAGCCCAGTTT
>OBCN01000244.1_pt1 | contig 8265 bp, 4 predicted proteins | sample 1495871 | NCBI WGS metagenome assembly OBCN01 (sample SAMN03418255, study PRJEB22391) | human gut metagenome | biome: human-gut; feature: organic feature; material: feces | host: Homo sapiens | place: Tanzania | collected 2013-01 | reverse complement strand
CCTTTCAAGAATTGTCATATTGCCATAATCTGCCATATATTGCCATAAAATCAGCAAAATATAGGTGTTTTAGTGAGATTTTTGGGAGAAAACTATGAAGATATTGAGGTAAAACACTGTTTTTTCAGTTCAATATTAGGCTTATCAATCGTTTTTTTGCAATTTTACTGGCGATAAAAGGTAGAAAAATACGTTCCGATGCAGTAAAAGATGCATCCTGATGCAGTAAAAGATACGTCCGGACGTAATTTCGGTAGCGTTCTGGTAGCCATCTGGAAACTTTTTTGTATAGGAAATGAAAATGGAGAAACTTTATGTCACACCCTCCATCTGACAATTCACCTATTTCAAACTTTTTCTCCGAATAAATCATCCAATCCTACTTCGCTCTGAATCATGCCTTCCTGAGCATTCTTTTTTATTCCTGCAGCTGTAACGAAAGTTAGATGCAGTGCCTTGCTGGTATTTGATGCTTGTCGGAAGATTTCTCTTCTGTCCAGCAGTTTTTGCAGATAAGTAGGGGTGATGTCGTATGCCTTGAGAGAATACTTCATTTCGCAGAGATTGATAATCTGGTCTCTGCGGTCTAATATAAGGTCAATCTGTGCACCTTCAATTCCTTTTTCCTTGTTGGCTTTCTGTTGCCAGGAATATACATTCGTCTGTACTCCCAGAATACCTAGCTTCTTCTTGATTTGCGAGATATGGTGAAGGCAGAGCTGCTCGAAAGCATAGCCGCTCCAGGCACGATGGGATGGAGAGTCTATCATGTTGCTCCAAAGATGTTCGTCGGTCTCTTCTTTACCTTTTATATAATGTAAATAGAACAAGGTATAGAGGTCGGTCAACTGATACATGGCACCGTTCGATTTGTTCCCGAAAGAGTTATATTTCCTAATGAAGTCGCAACTGATGAGGTCATTAAATGCCTCAGTCAGTTTCCCGCCCGATGTGAGATGCAACGCCTTCATCACATCTTCTCTTGTCATACCCACCTTTTTCTTGGCAAGAAGTTCCACAATTCTGCGGTAAAGTATGGAATCCTTAAAGAGTGAGCGGAACAGGAACTCGTATTCATTGGATAGTTCTGCGCCTTCTGCGAAAAAAAGCATGTCAATATTTTGAGGCAAGCTATATTGCTTGTCTATCATGTTGAGGTAAAATGGCGTGCCTCCCATAATCATGTAGCATTCTGCTATCTGATGGCGTGTCCATACGATACCTTTTGATTGTAAGAAAAGCTCTGTCTCGTTAAGGTCAAAGGGGGCGAGGTAAATTTTTCTGGTTACCCGATTATGCAAGCCGCCTTTGTCACCCAAAAGCTTATTGGTCATCCAGGTAGTAGCAGAACCGCAGACGATGAACTTGATGTTTGGCTGGTCTGAAGCCCATCCGTTCCAAAACAGGTCTAGGGCACGGATGAAATTAGACTTCGGCGTATCCAGCCATGGCAGTTCGTCTATGAAGATGACGATTTGGTCTCTTTCTTCCAATAGGGTGGAGAGATAAACACGCAGTTGAGAGAATGCCTCGAACCAGTTTTTAGGTTTGGGTTGTTTCTTTCCGGAATACAATGCCAACTGCTCGCTGAAGTAAGCGAGCATCTCGTTCTTGGAGCATTGGTACACCCCCGTCATATAGAAACTAAACTTCTCGCCCAATAATTGTTTGACGAGATATGTTTTGCCAATTCGTCTTCTGCCATAGATGGCGATGAATTCTGGCTTGTTGGAACTGATGCAATTCTCGATTAGCTCAATTTCCCGTTTTCTTCCAATGATATTTTGCAGCATATCTTCATTTCTTTAATCTGGCGCAAAGATAATGTAAAATAATGGAAAAACGATGGAAAATGCCTAAAAAGTGCCGATAGTGGTGCCAAAAGTTGTTTTTTTAGGCACTTTTGGCACCACTATCGAGCTTTTTACAAATTAAACTTACTATTATGCGTTATCTAGCCTCCGATACAATATGCCATAGGATTTCAGCGTAGAAGACACCTGAAGATACTGAAATCTGTAAAATAAGGCGATGGCTTTTATGAAAAACGGCTGAATAGAAACAAAAAAAAGGTGTGTCATGTACTTATGACACACCCCTTTTCTTGTGATATATTCTCTGATTGTATCAATCAGAAAGATTACTTCTTGATAACAACCTTCTTGGTCTTACCATTCGACTTGATGATGTAAACACCGCTGCCAGTGATACTGTTGATCTTGGTACCATTGATGGTATAGATGGCTGGCTTGCTGTCAGTAGCAGTCTCGATGTGGCTGATGCCGCTTCCTGTTGGGTCGATGAATGTCAAGGTGGCATTGCCCTCAGCATAGCCTATCATAAAGACGAACTCTCCGGCTTTGCTTGAATATACCGAGAACTTCGTACCGTTTGCATCCCATGCTACAGGTTGACCCTCGTAAGTGATGCCATCACCGCTTAGTCTACAATTGCTCATAGGGGTAGCGCTACCGCCTGCCACCTCGAAAGTGTTGTCACCTTCAACGAGGTTTGCCTTCACCCAGATTGGCTTCATTAGGCTCGCCTTAGCCACATTGATGGTCTTTCCCTGTGTCAGGATGATAGGGTTGTTAATGGACTCGCCTGCCTCTGGTGCGCGCTGTGTAAGGGTAATCTTCTTGCCCTTCACATCACCTGGCATCTGAACCTGGATGTTCAATACATCGCCCTCTTTTACCTCGAAGGTACTCTGATACAACTTGATGCGATTTGGTCTGCTGTCAGCCAAGGTTGCTGCGTCTTGTATGTCATCAGCCATGCTGGTTGGAGCACTTGCATCGTTTTTAGCGATTCCGATGAAGAAGTCATCGTCGAAAGGTACGTCGCTTGAAAAATCGATGATACCCGTCTTGGTTACAGTATACTTCAACCAAAGGTTGCCCGTATTCTCTCCTAATATATAGGTGTCCTCTGTCATTACGATAGGATTACTTTTGAGCTCACCTGCCTCGAAGTCGGTCTCAGCAAGGTTGAAGGTGGAACCCTTTTTCACATCAGAAATTGTAATCAAGTATTCTTCGCCCTTTGTCGCCTGGATGAAATAGGTGTTGCCCTTCTGGTAGGTATCGTTCACGCCATATCCTGTGGCAGAGAGTGGGAAGGTTACCTTGGCTCCGTCGCTAACCTCAATGGCGAGCTTGCCACTCTTGGTTGCCTTGTAGGTATAATACTCTGTACCGTCGAAGTCGATGGTGTTCTGACCGAGTTTAGCTTCCTTTGGTTCTGTAATCAGCGAACCCTTTTCTACATCTGCATATCTGATGTTGAGGGTAAGCGGAGTAGCCTCATTGGATGTCACAACCAGATAGTATTTCTGCTCTCTTGTGCTGTTGACATCTCTCTTGATAATCTGGTTCTCCATCTTGGTTGCACCATAATCTCCTTCTGAGGTGTTAACGTAGGCAGAAGTACCCTCGCTCAAAGCTGCAGTAGACTCAACGGTGAGGAGCTTCTTGGTGTTGGCAGGAACTGTGATAGTATAGAAATACTTACCCTTGGCTCCCGGCAATGTGATGGCTGTAGCAGTTTCGCTCACGTTCACAGGGATGGCTGTGCCTGCTGTTTCTCCCGGCTGGTAGTCTTCCATCTTGACATTGAAAGTTTCTGCCTTGTCGGTAGCCGTCGTCTTGTCTACTACAATATAATAGGTGTAGTAGGTTGACGTAAGCTCTGCGCGTACATCGTAACTGCCATCCGCTGACTGTCCTGCGGCATTGTTGCCATTGGTGGCGTTGATCTTGTTTCTATAGATGCTTACCTTATTGCCGGCAGTCTTAGCATCGCTAGTGATGTTGAGGTAGCCAGTCTTATCTGGTTTGTAAGTGAAGAAATACTTGCCGGCTTCAGCAGGAATAGTGTTCTCGCCTTCTTTCATAACGTAAGGCATGTCGATGGCTCCTTCCTTTACTTCTACCACTTCTGATGTGGCTATAAAGAAAGGAATACCCAAGGTGAAGTTGATTGCGTATGTGTTGCCTGCCTTTGTGTTGATCTTGAAAACTTTTTTTCCGTTTACTATCTCGGCAGAGATGGCAGTGCCATCAACCTTTGCACTGCTTACGTATTGCTCGGTCTTGATTTGGAGCTGTCCGTCTTTCTCAGCCTTGAAGGTGGTGTATACGTTTACGTCATCATAAGAGTCTTCTGGATAGCAAGGGTTACCCAGTAACTGTGTGGTGCCAACCTTGATTTCCACTGGTTTTTCGGCGGTAAGTCCTGCGCCTAGGTTCTCGGTCTTGTCTAATTTGAGGCTGAAGCCCACTTCGCCTTTTGCTGCTGCATTGATGGTGAAGTAATAAGTCTTGCCTTTTTCTAAAGCAAAGATTTTTGTAACCCAATCAGAAGCGGTTACTCCAGTGATGTAACTTGGTCTGCCGTTGCTTTCGATGGCAACCATTGGAACTTCAGAGTCTCCGTACTGACCGAATGTGGCGATGTAATCGGCATCGGCTGTGAATTTCCAATAGATAGTACTAGGAGACGTTGCCTGATAAGAGTTGTTGCCTTCCGTGGGAGTAAGGGGGTCGGCAAATGTCTGTGCAGTGGCAGTTGTAGCTGCGAGGCACAATGCGGCTGCGAAAAGTAAAGTTTTTCTCATACTTTCTATATATTAACTGTTAATAATCTGAAGAGTGGCAGTCGTTAGGGTTTAATCTAAAAGTAACCAATCTTCTCTCTTGTCGCCGCAAAGGTAATTATTATTTTTGAAAACAGCAACTAAATGTGATGAAAAATCTACAATTAACTAAATTTATGAGCATATTTCCTAAAAAACATAGATATTTCATATTAAACATTTAATTTTTAAACGATTATCTTGGGTAAATAAGAAAATATTCGTAATTTTGCACCGATTTAAGTTAATTAGGTATTTCCTGACGTACATTTTAGTGAAATAATGTATAAATGGAAGAGCGAAGAGTCGCCCCCCCCTAATGACAGCGCTTTATCAAACGAGAAAAAAATGAGAAAAAATAATAATTATTAATTAATAAACTTGAAACAAAACAAGGATGAGAAGATTAACTCTTTTACTTGTCTCACTTGTATTGTTGTCTATCCAATCGGCCTTGGCGCAGAGTTTCAGCGTCAAGGGTACAGTCGTGTCCGCTGAGGATAACGAACCGATGATTGGTGTGACTATCATGCAAGAGGGAACATCAAATGGTGTGGTGACCGATATAGACGGTAACTATACCATCGAAATTAAGGGTGCTTCGAAGGCTACGCTTGCCTACTCTTATGTGGGTTGCGTTACGCAGAAGCATGTAGTGAAAGCGCAGACTAACACGCTCAACATCACCCTTGCTTCGGATTCCAAGATGATGGACGAAGTGGTTGTGGTGGCGTATGGTGTGAGAAAGAAGGGAACCATTGCGGGTTCCGTGTCTGCCGTAAAGTCTGAAAAGATAGAAAATGTGCCGGCGGCAAGCTTCGACCAAGCTTTGCAGGGACAGAGTACTGGTTTGCAGGTCATCTCTTCTTCGGGTGAACCTAGCAAGGCGGCTACCTTCCAGATCCGTGGTACCAACTCTATCAACTCCGGCAAGTCGCCACTCTTTATCCTCGACGGCGTGCCTATCTCAAGTTCTGATTTCAATACCTTGAGTCCTAACGACATCGAAAGTATCTCTGTGTTGAAAGATGCCTCTTCTACCTCTATCTATGGTGCACGTGCTGCCAATGGTGTGGTTGTCATCACTTCCAAGCGAGGCTTGGCAATGGACAAGGCGAAGATTACGCTCCGTGCACAGTATGGTTTCTCTGAGTTGGCACAGACCAACTGGAAAATGATGAATACCGACGAGCGTATCCAGTTTGAGAAAGAAGTAGGTCTGGATACAGGTAAGGATTACAATCTCCTTTCAAGAGTAAACGTAAACTGGCTGGACGAGGTGTTCAACGACCGAGCTCCGCTGCAGAGCTACGAACTCTCTATCAACCGTGCTACCGACCGCTTGAACTACTATGTTTCTGGTGGTTTCTACGACCAGGACGGTATCGCACAGAATTCAACCTTCCGCCGTTACAACATCCGCACCAATGCTGATGTAAAGGCTGGCAAGTGGTTGAAGGTAGGTACCAACACCATGGCTGCCTATGAGGAGGCTCAGCAGGCTGACGACGGTAGCTATACTACCGTTACTCCTATCTCAGCATGCCGATTCATGCTTCCTTACTGGAATCCATACGCAAAGGATGGAAGTCTGGCTTCACTTGCTGCAGGCAACTGGGCTGGAACCAGCGAGAACCCTATCGTTTACATGGGCTTGAATCCTATCAAGAACAAGAAATATAAGGTACTCTCTACCATGTATGCTGAAATCTATCCGATAGAGAATCTGACTATCCGCACTCAGTTTGGTGCCGATTTCACCCATTCTACAGCGTTCCTCCAGTCGTTCCCAAGTCTCTCTTCCAACAACGGACAGGGTACTGCGGCTCGCCAGAGTAGCGATGCCATCAACCTGACAGAGACCACTACGGCTAACTACCGTTTCACCCTGAACGATATCCATTCGTTCAACGTGATGCTGGGTCAGGAGGCTGTCAATTTCCACTCAGAGGGTTTCCAGGTATATTCCAAGGGTCAGACCAGCGACCTCCTGACCAACGTATCATCAGGTACACGTGCCAGCCGCTGGGCAGATTCATCTTCTGACTACTCTTACCTGTCATTCTTCATGCGTGGCGAGTATAACTATAAGGAGCTCTACTATGCCGACTTCTCTCTGCGTACCGATGCTTCTTCACGCTTCGGTAAGGATCATCGCTGGGGTACATTCTGGTCGCTCGGTTTCATGTACAACGTGAAGTCTACCGACTGGCTGAAGGATATGAAGTGGCTCAGCACAGCCCAGATTGCCGTAAGTACCGGTACATCGGGTAACTCTGAGATTCCAAACTATTATCATCTGGCTCTGGTTTCTGGTGGTGCCAACTACGATAATACTGCCGGTTTCTCTCCATCACAGAGTGGTAACGAGGAATTGGGTTGGGAGTCAACCTGGGCTAACAACTTCGCCCTCCGTTTGGGCTTCCTCGACAGAATCAACTTCAGCTTCGAGGCTTACTACAAGCGTACCTCCAATATGCTGATGCGCGTTCCTGAGTCTTATACCGTTACCGGCGAGGGTTATCGCTGGAAGAACGTAGGTGTGATGGCTAACAAGGGTATCGAGTTGAGTGCTGACGGTGATGTAATCCGCACACGCGACTTCACCTGGAATGTAAGTGCCAACGTATCTTACAACCAGAACCGATTGAAGGAACTCTATAACGGTGTAACCGAGTATGTAAACTCAACCACCGGTTTGAAGTATGTAGTAGGTCACTCAGTAAGTGAGTTCTTCCTGAACCGTTATGCCGGTGTGAACCCAGCAAATGGTGAGCAGCTCTGGTATGATAAGGACGGCAACGTAACCAACGAGTTCCGCGAGAGCGACAAGGTGATGACAGGCAAGACCTATGATGCACCTTGGATGGGCGGTTTCGGTACAAGCTTCCGTTGGAAAGGCTTGCAGCTTTCTGCCCAGTTCAGCTGGATCGGTACACGCTACGTCATCAACAACGACCGTTACTTCGAGGAGAGTGGTGTAACCTTCGGTACAGCTTACAACCAGTCAAACCGTCTGTTGTACGACCGTTGGAAGCAGCCAGGCGATATTACCGACATCCCACGTTGGGGTGAGGTAACCCAGCTCGACGACCGCTTCTTGGAGAATGCATCGTTCCTCCGTCTGAAGAATCTCAGTCTGTCCTATTCATTGCCACAGAGCCTGTTGCGCAAGACCAACTTCTTCTCTATGGTCAGAATCTACGGTCAGGCACAGAACCTCTTCACCGTAACCGGTTTCAACGGTCTGGATCCTGAGGTTTCATCCAATATTTACCAGGCACAGTATCCGGCATCACGCCAGTTTACTCTGGGTGTTGAATTGCAATTCTAACCAAGAAAGGAGAAAAAGAAATGAATATCAAAAATATAAAGACATACATCCTGTCGGGAATCCTAGCCCTCTCGATGTCTTCCTGTCTTGATAAGTATCCTGAGGATTCTATCCGCATGGATGAGGCTATCAACACGGTGGACGACATGGACAAGCTGGTGTACGGTATCTACGACAGTTTCAAGAGCAGCGCCCTCTATTCGGGCAATCTGACAATCCTGCCAGATCTGCAGGCAGACTTCGTGTACTGCGTGAAGGGCTACTCTAATGCCTATGGCGATATCTACCGTTGGAA
>OBCN01000243.1_pt1 | contig 8265 bp, 8 predicted proteins | sample 1495871 | NCBI WGS metagenome assembly OBCN01 (sample SAMN03418255, study PRJEB22391) | human gut metagenome | biome: human-gut; feature: organic feature; material: feces | host: Homo sapiens | place: Tanzania | collected 2013-01 | reverse complement strand
TCCATTGCTGCAAGCAATGTGGATTCCGTATGCAATGGCTTTGGTTTGGTCTTGCCCTCCGTGATGGTGCAGCCAGAAAGAGTGATATGCTGTCCTTCTTGCCAGTTGGGAATGACTTGATCCTTGACCTCATTGTCTGTTGCGTCTGCATCCTTGTCCTGCCTGTTGTTCTTTTCCTTGAGCGACAACGCTCGCCAGCCAGTCTGTCGGATGATGGAGCCACTGATGCCAAACTCAACTTCATGATCCACTTGCGCCGTTACTGATGTGATGTCCTTGATGCAGTCTGCCGAGAACGCTTCAATCATCCGGCACAATATCATGTCATAAACGATCTTCTCGTCCTTGAAAAGACCAATGGCTGCATTTTCTGTGATGAGCAGGGCATGGTGATCGGTCACCTTGGCGGCATTCACGCTGTTCTTGCTGTAGTCCTCACTGCCAGGCAAGAGTTTCACTTTCTCTCCATATTCCGAATGATTCTCCAGATTCTTGAAGAGTTTGGGAAGGGTGGCAAATACATCATCCGAGATATAGCGGCTTGATGTTCTTGGATAGGTGATGAACTTTGCCTCGTAGAGTTTCTGGGCGATGGAGAGTGTATGCTCTGCCGTGAAGCCATGCTGGGAGTTGGCTTCTTTCTGCAAGGTGGTGAGGTCGTAAAGGAGCGGTGCCTTCTCCACCTTTCGCTTGGTTGCGACCTTTGTGATGATGGCAGAACCGGTATCTTTCACCTTATTATATATGTCGGTTGCGGTGGCTTTGTCTGTCCATCGGTTGGCAGATGTGAACTTCAGTATATTGCCACTGTCTGCATCAACCACACCGAAGTGTACCTGCCAGAACGGTTTCGACTCGAAACGCTTGTGTTCCCAATAGCGTTCGCACACCATGCCAAGGGTCGGAGTCTGCACACGACCTACGGAATAGGTGCCACGTCCTGCGGCTATCGTCAGGGCTTGTGTGCCGTTGATGCCGACGAGCCAATCAGCTTCGCTTCTTGCCTTGGCTGCATGATAGAGATTGTCATACTCCTTGCCGTCCCTGAGGTTCTGGAGTCCCTCACGGATGGCGGTGTCCGTAAGCGAACTGATCCAGAGACGGTCGAAAGGTTTCCTGCAACCGAGATACGCATAGAGGTATCGGAAAATCAACTCTCCCTCACGTCCGGCATCGGTTGCTACGATAATGCGCTCACTGCTGTCAAACAGCTTGCCGATAATTTTAATCTGGGCAAGCACACCTGCATCTGGTTTGTAGCCGTTCTCTGTCTTGACTTGTCGGGGAACAAGAACGAACGGGTCGGGAATCACAGGCAGATTCTCTGCATGGAATCCCTTCATGCCGTAGGTTTCCGGCATGGCTGGCTGCACTAAATGTCCGAATGCCCATGTCACATAATAGCCATTGCCCTGCATATAGCCTTCCTCACGCTTGTCAGCTCCCACAATGTGGGCGATTTCCTTGGCTACGCTTGGTTTCTCTGCGATGATTGTCTTCATTGTCTGTTGTTTTTGTGACATCCGCAACCGTGGGATAGACGGTCGCAGATGTCGGTTGTTATAATGGATGATTAACTCTGTGGATCAAGTGGCGGCAACTACATCTTCACGCTTCTTGCCTTTCTCTTTGGCTTCTGTTCCTCGGCGTTCTGTTCCTTCTGCTGCTTTTCGTTCTTTGGCGCAGACTGTCCCGGACTCAGCGGATCCTTGGTGTGCTTGGTCGCCTCATGGGTCTTGCCCTGCTCGTTGACGGCGACTTGTACCTTGTTCTCGTTGGTCGGAATCTGTTCCTTTGCCTGTTTGAGGTCTGGATTGTTGCGGTAGGAACGTGGCTGCATCTTGTCGAAGTCGAACTTTACGTAGGCGGTATAGGTACCGCTGCCGTTCTTGTTGGGCACTTCCTTGATCTCGATGGTCTTGCCTGCCACATAGTCGTCCTTCTGCTGCTCGGTCAGTTCCTTCTTGAAATAGGTGTTGAGTCGGCGGATGGTCCCGTCCTCATTGAGCCAGTGGTTGGGATCTTGCTGCTTCTTCTGACCGCCCGCATCACCTTCTGCCTTCTGCTCCTGCTTGTCAGCGGTCTGCTTCTTGTCTCCATTCTGTTTCTGACCTTGCGCCTGTCTTGTGCTGCCAGGCACGAACTCCACGCCACGCTGTTCCACATTCACCTGCAGCAGCGGTGTAAACTTGCGCCCGTTGGCAAGCTCAATCTCCTTGCGAAGCGGAATACCTGAGTAGAGCACTCTCTTGTCGTCCTTGGTAATAGGTGTCTTGCCGATGGTATCGGGTATGCGCACCTTGTTGGTAGGGATGTCAACAATCTCATTGGTGAGACGGTCGATACTGATGAAATGAGGACGCAGCTCACCTGTATTCTTGTCGGGGAAATCCACTACCTTTCCGAGGTTACCGTTCTGCAACAGGTTCTTCTTGTCCTCTGGAGTGAAGGTATAGCCTTTGTAAGCGACATCGAGTTTTGGCTCGTTGCGCACGAAATGCGGCACGAGTTGCAACTGGTCGTTATCGTCCTTGCGGAATGACAGACGGGCCTGTATCTCTATCTGTTCACCGCCGAAGGTCGGCTTCACAATCACAAGCCCCGTCTTGCCGTAGTTGAGCAGGGCTTTCATATCCTTCTCATTCATACTGTTGAAGTCTATGCCATATTTGGCACCAAGTTCCTGCAGGTTCACATCGTTACCACTAATGAGGTTCTGCTTTACACCCGGAGCGGTCTGTGCCTGCTGTTCGGTTGCGGTCTGTTCTGGTTTCTGTTCCATGTCGTTCTCTTTTTCGTTGGTTTGTTCAGATGATACATTCTCTTTTTCTGTGTTAGCTTGCGTCTTGGACGCATCGTCCGATGATGCGGTTTCTTTCGCCTGACCTTCCGATTGCTTTGCCTCTTTCTCATAATTGGAGGTGTCAACCTTGTGGGCGGAAAGAATCTCCTTGTTAGCCTCCGGATCTTTCAGCAACTCCTTCATCACGCCAAGCAGGTTTTCCACCTGGTCTGCCGCTATGCGGTAGAATCCGAATCGGCTTGGCTCCTTGCACTGGCGGAAGAAGTTTCTAAAGAAACTGTCCATCAAGTCACTGTTGCGGTCAAAACGCAGGAAGTCGGGCGTGTTCTCCGCCTTGGCGGGCACTCGCTTCGGTGTACCGTCTCTGCTGAGTCCGGCGACGACGCTGATCTCGCCCGTCTTCTCGTCACGGACTACCAGCACGTCCTGTTCATCACTCTTTTTCTTTTGTACCATAATTGTAAATTTTTAATGGTGAATACTGTTGTTATTTGAATTTCTGATGAATGCGAGTCAAGTAATGCTCCACATTCTCTTTCTTGAATTCTTTGACATTATTCTCTACAAACTGCATCACATCCTCTTCCGTGTAGTATGTTTTCTGCCCCAAACGCTTGTAGGGAAGCACTCCCAGACTGCGATAGCGTTGAAGGGAACGAGGGGAGATTTGAAATAAGAGGCAGAGATCTTGGTTGTCGAGCAATTTTTCATTGATGGCAGAACTTCCTTTTTGCTCCGTCTCTCGTTCGTGTCTCAACATCAGCATGTCGTAGATGCCGTCTATCTTTTTGTGTAGGTCATGGAGATATAACTCCAGTTTTCTCAATGTTCCATCTTCCATGCTCATGTCTCCTTTGCTATTGTTCGTTCCTCAACCATTCTTTCAATGGCTTCAACTTGGTATCGGCATTGATTGCCAATTTTAATAAAATCAATGCGGTTCTCTGAGCGCATTCGCTGCAAGGTGCGCTTGCTCACACCAAGCATCTTAGCTGCATCGTCATTGGTCAACATCGGCTTCAATCCCTTACCCGTCAAGTTCTCTTGAAATGCCATTTTTGCCAATCGCACGTACTGGACTATTTCTGTCAACTGTTCTGTCAGCTTTTTGAAGGCTGCACTTTCCATTGTTATTACTTCCATTCTAATTCCGTTTGAAATGTTATATAATTCGTTGTTTTTATTTCTCGGCGGCAAAATTAACCATTTGCGAAATACCCGTTTAACAACTCATTAATGACCCACGTATAATTTTCTTGATTTTTCTTGCCAAGCGGTCGGCAAACCCCAGAAAAGCACTGCCACAGTTATTCATTTTCATTGTTTTTCTACATACACACATTAACTTTGCACCCGAATTTGTTGAACCAATAAAACAGAGAATATGGAAGTAGTAACAATGGAAAAGAAGGCATTCGACTTGATGATGGCAAGATACGATGCCTTGGTAAAGAAAGTTGAGTTGCTGAAGCATAAGGCTAACGGCAAGCGTCTGAACAAATGGCTTACAGGTCATGAGGTCTGCCAGCAACTTCGCATCAGCCAGCGCACCTTACAAAAACTTCGTGACCGCCGTTTCTTGGGGCATACCCAGATAGGTCGCCAATTCTATTACTGCCCCGAAGAGGTCAAAGCCATCGTTCCGCTTATCGCCAGAATCAAATCGGTATAGCATAAAGCCAAACTCGCCCAAGGCAAAGCCGAAAACTTCACCCTGGGCGAGCCAACACATTTTATATTCACCACTTAATCCAAATTGTAAACAATGAACATGAACCAACTTCTTACGCATGAGAGCAAGTCGATAGACACCGCCATGCAATCCTTGAAGAAAGCCAACAACTGGCTATCCTCATTCATCGAGTCCTACAGCCCACCTTTGGACGGGGAGCGATACCTCACCGACAAGGAACTCTCCGAGCTCCTGAAGCTTAGTCGCCGTACCTTGCAGGAATATCGCAAACAAGGCATCTTGCCCTACATTATATTATGTGGCAAAACCCTCTATCCGGAATCCGAGATACAAGCACTTCTCACTGGTAATTACCGCAAGCCGATAATCGACGGCACTGTTTCACAAGGGGAGGGTACTGCTTCATAATAGCGAAACAAAAATAGCGTACAGGGTACAACGACAAAAATCGTTCCCCCCGTACGCTATTATATTATAAAGGTGTAGGAATCTTATTAAAAGATGAGAGATTCTAACTTGCACCTCTTGGCATCGTTCCGTTCATCACAATAATCATCGGATACTCGTGTTTTACTTGCTCTGCTTGGCAATCCTTGCGGTTCACAACCTTACTGATAAACCATTGTCTGAACAACAAGGCTTGGTATGTATCCATTTGAAGTGCTATGGCGATAATCACTTCCATATCATAGACATGCGCAGAATATCCATTTTCAAGTTTGATGTATTGAGAATGCTGGAAATCTTTCAGCACACTTTGTTTCCAAATGCGCTTGATGGTATTCTTCACTGCTGTCCCTGTTACATTCAACAGTTCGGCAATCTCCCAAACTGTCATCCACACCTCACCATGATGTGGGGCGTAGATGACCATATCTTCTTGTATTGTTATCACTTGTCGTTTCATACTCTGCCATTTATAGTGTTAGTATTATCGTTGCAAACATTTCCAAACGTGAATTCCTCAATGTTATTTATTTGCTGAGACAACTTTTCCACGTCTTTGCTCAATTTTTCCTTGGTAATCTTGGCATACACCTGGGTTGTCTTTATGTTCTTGTGACCAAGCATTGAACTCACGGTTTCTATTGGAACTCCGTTGGAGAGGCAAACCGAGGTTGCGAACGAATGACGGCTCATGTGCCAGGACAGCGGCTTGGTGATACCACATTTTTTGCCCAGTCTTTTGAGCGAATCCATACAACTTTGGTAGTTGGGTACTGGAAACACCCTGCCGTCTTCACACAATCCACGGTATTTTTCCATAATCTGCTTGGGATAATCAAGCAACTTGATGTTGGCTTCCGTTCCTGTCTTCTGTCGATGGATAACGATCCATTCACCTTCATCGAAAAATTCCTTGATGTTCTCTTCCTTCAAGTTGTACAGATCAATGAAAGCGAGACCTGTAAAACAACAGAACAGGAACAAGTCACGCACCATACTCATCTTCTTTCTTGTGATAGGTGTTTCCATCAACAGGTGAATCTCTTCTTTGCTCAGAAACTCTCTTGTGGTCTCTTCTTCCTTGTACTCATATCGTCTGAATGGGTCTTTTACGAGCCATTCATTATCTATGGCACGGAATACCATTGCACGGAGATTGCGGACAAACACCATCGCAGAGTTTATCTTCAAGTGCTTGTCGGTTCTGAGAAAAGTCTCGTAGTCTGTGATAAAAGGCAGCGATAACTCTTTCAGAGCAATATCCTTCACATGGTAATGCGTCTGCAAGAACTCGCCCACATAGGCACACCCGATTCTATACTTCGTGTATGTACTCAAAGATTTCATGCCAGCCTTATATTGCTTTTCCATTTCATCACGGCTTTGAGAATAGACTTTCATCAGTGTATGGCAACGATACTCCAAGCCAAGAAAGGCGTTCTTCACCTTGTCGGCAGTGACGAAGTTGTCCCTGTCCATAATCTCCTGATAATGCTTACTGATACTCACACGCATCTTGTCCAATTTGCGGTTCACTTCCAAAGCCTGCATACTCTTTCCTATCATGCGTCCGCCCTTGGTGTCCCACAAATCTGGATTGGCAGTTGTCTTGCAACTGAACTGCGCCTGTGTTCCGTCCACTGTGATACGTCCCATAACTGGAACAGTACCATCTTTCTTTACTACCTGTCTTTTGAGGTAGAAGATAATTGAAAATGTACTCTTCATAACGTCATTCTTTTTTGCGTTCAAAATTAATACATGAAGAGTCTTTTCTTGCTACGCATTTCACGGCAGAACACGGCAAATTTGGTTCGTAACCAAAAATCTTACGTTACTCATCAGTAACTCACTATAAATCAGAGTATTCAAATTCAATTCGTAACCTTCCTCATTCTTCCGAACCTCAACATTCCCCATTTGGGGTATAGGTTACGGATAGGTAACGTTCCTCTGTCTCATCTTGTCGTATTCCCGTCTTCGTCTGTCCTCGCCACTTTTAACCAAAATGAGGAAAGTAACTGATAACCAGTAAACTTTCCTCATTCTTCTCTCAAACACTTTTTATATGTACTTTCAAGCGGAGAAACACTTCGTTTCATCCTGTGAAACGAACCGATACGTCTCGTGCCCGCTTTCGCCGCATCGGCAAGGGTGTGGTTTCCTATATTCAGTTTACTACCTAGAGTCTTATTCCTGGTGAAAGTTGTCAATTAATAATCGTTATTCCTAAGCAAGATTGTCAGTCTCCTGCATCGGCAAGGGATTTTGCTTTACTCGTAAACGAATCCGGTTTCTTTTGCATAACGATCAGCAGAAAAACGTGAGGGATAACCCCAAATCGTGATGGATAGCGTGATGGATATTGTAAATATTTCGTCAATCTATCACGCTATATAGAATACATAATAGCCTTATTATCAAATAATTATGGCTTTTGAAATGGAAAACGTGATAGATGTGAGGGATAAAAAGAGAAAAAACTTTTCTAGGCGTATGCATTACGCCTAGAAAATGTGTATTGTTTCTTGAGTTATTTCAGATATTCTCCGAAATCTGTCAGTCTCATGTCGCCCTTCTTCAGGAAGGTATCGTGCATGGCGAGGGCGGCACGCATGCTCTGTGGCTCATGGCCCTTCTCGGCAAACTTCAGATACTCACGGAGCATCGGACGGTAATCTGGATGCGCACAGTTTTCGATAATCTCCTTGGCACGACGCAACGGGCCCTTGCCACGAAGATCGGCTACACCCTGTTCGGTGACAATCACATCCACATCGTGCTCGGTACTGTCCACATGGCTGCACATCGGAACGATGGCAGAGATGCAACCGTTCTTGGTGGTACTCTGTGTGGTGAAGATAGAGATGAAACCATTACGCTCGTAATCGCACGAACCGCCGATACCATTCATCAGCTTGCTGCCGCAGATATGGCTGGAGTTCTCGTTGCCATAGATATCGCACTCAATGGCGGTGTTCATGGCGATGACACCCAGTCGGCGGATTACCTCCGGAGAGTTTGAAATCTCGCTCTGGCGGATGGTGAGATGCTTCTTGAAGTAATCAATATCATCATACACCTCTTTCAATGTATCGTTTGTTACGGTGAGCGAAGAGCAGGAAGCATCCTTGATTCTTCCCTCACGCATGTATTTTACTACGGCATCCTGAACCACCTCGGTATAAACGCTGAATACCGGCACGTTAGGGTTCTGGCCCAAAGCTTCAAGAACAGCATTGGAAGTTACGCCCACTCCGCTCTGCAAAGGCAGGAACTGAGGAGGAATATGTCCCTTCTTCAGGTCGCTGACCAGGAAATC
>OBCN01000225.1_pt1 | contig 8492 bp, 9 predicted proteins | sample 1495871 | NCBI WGS metagenome assembly OBCN01 (sample SAMN03418255, study PRJEB22391) | human gut metagenome | biome: human-gut; feature: organic feature; material: feces | host: Homo sapiens | place: Tanzania | collected 2013-01 | reverse complement strand
GATGTTGCCGTCAGTAAGGAGAAAGATTCTCTCGAATGTCGAGATTAGGGAACTATTATGTTTGTATGGAGTTATTTTTGCCAGATTAATTCCCTTCTTCTTTCCATTTCTTGGTATTGTATCAGCACTTTCAGATATTCCGCATCAGATAATCCCATCGTATTATATTCAAGCTGCTGTTCTACCCTCTTTCTTATTTCGTCCATCAACTCTCTATATTCTCGTTCCGTTAATTTGTATTTTTTTCCTTCAAAATTGATTTCCCTGTACTTTTCAGGATTGTATTCTATGATTTTTTCTACTTGTTCGGCTTCTTTTTCCAGTTCTTCTTTATTTTTCTGCCCTTCAAGTATATCATCTTTGTTTTGCTGTACATGGGTCAATTCATGAGCGAGTGTTTTTCTTCCTTCTTCCGTCTCTGGCTTGTATGCTTTCGTGCTGAAATAGATTGTTGCACCGATAGTAAGGGCAGTTGCGTGATATGCCCGTGTCAGTTCATCTGAATATGCGCCATACATTATTTTTACATTTTCAAGATTGCTGCCAGTCTTTAGGTTGTATTCGTTGAGTGTTGTCGTTTCTATGGGAACAGCCCTGTCGTTGTTGCGTTGGGAGATTCTTCTCAGGTGTGCCTCAACGAGGGAGTATTCCATGAAGTCCGAGTCTTTCTGCTTTTCTATGTAGCTTTTTTTCTGTTTTCTTAGACAATCTTTATATACTTCATTTTCAGTTATGGAATAGAGGTACTGATATAGTTTTTTTTGCTCTTCTGTCATGGGTAGTTCTCCGCATTTTCAAATAAACATTTTAATTTTTATCCCATTCGTCTTGGAGAAACTGATCCCATTCAAAAGTCATATCAAAGTGACCATTCTTTTCAAGTGTATAAACGGCTTTATTCCATTGTGCAAAATTATTTTTCTTTGTTAGTTCCAAAAGTCGCCATATTTTATCATCCATTTCAATAGGAATATCAACATCTAAATCGTGAACAGTCCCCATTGTGTCAATATAAGTACCATCGTACCCGCAGTAGTCTACATCAGCTTGTATATTAAACTTTATTGTCTCCCAATTATTATCATTCATATTAGTGTTTAATGCGTTACCAATGTAAGTATAAATTTCATTCATTTCTTCCATAATTCTATCCTCTTTTTTTAATCATTTTTGAATCGTCTTATAAAGCGTTTCCCATTTACTTTATACTCCACAACGAACCTTTCTGGTCTTTTTGAAAACAACTCTTTATTATACACCATTTTTATGTCTACCTCAATTTTATTTCCTTTAGATAATTCTTTCTTCCACTCATTTTCCATAACTTTCCATTTGCCGTTATTAAGTTTTGCACTTTGTGGAATATAGTTAATCTGCTCTCCAGGTCCGTTAAAGATTCTTGCAATAATATGTCCGCCTTGATCTTCCCCTATTATTCCGTCCTTTATTTCAACGGCTTTTCCCTGCTGATAGATATTTCTATCCTTATTCTCAAGTTTTAGCTCTCCTGTTACTTTGCTTACGCGTCCTTTTTCATCTGTATAATAAGAATAATCATCAACCTTGTAAGTTTTGTTAGGCTCAAGTTTCTTGTTCAGATTTTTGTTCCAGTCTCCTTTATTGCCAGAGCGTTCATTAATTATCTCAGCATCTTTTACAACCTCATCTAAAAGTTTCTTTTCTTCGCTCTTTACGGCAACATCAGCAAGAACTAACGAAGTCTTCTTCGCACTCTCGGCCATTGTTTCTGAAATCTGTATTTCCGTGAGGTCTGGTACTGCGGTGGAGGTTGAGGAGGCGATTTCTTTCGTGGCGGCAAACGGCAAAGCCTTTGTTTCTGACTGGGCAATCGCTTTAGTCTCTCCATTCAAGAGCTGTATCCTTGCGGTATGCACATTTTTCATCGTGCATTTGCTCAAGAATACTTCTATCGTTCCAAGACCGAAAATTATCAGTCCCTCATGAATGCACTCTCCTCCATGTCTTAAAGCATTTTCTGAGCCAGCATTCTTTACAGTTTCAAAACCTTGCGCGACCTTTGTGAAGCCGTCATTTATATTCCTGCATCCGTCGGCAAGAGACATCAGGATAAGGATAGCTGAAGCTATTTCTCCGCATGAGATAATCAAAGCTGCAATAAACAGTATCATTGGAATTGAATTCCAAAGACTTTTTGCGAGTGCCCCTATATCAATTTCCCGCTTCCATTTAACCATTTCAAGGGCTTTTTTAAGCTTTTCAAATGTAGACAAACTTGCAATTTTCTCATCAACATCATTTACAAACTGTTCAAATTCGATTACATCATATAAGGTCTTTGTAAGCCCGGTGTCATTATATATCTTTGCCCTTATTTTATATTCTCCCAGTTTTGCAGCTTTCAGTTGTATTTCAAATGGATTCGCATCAGAAATCAGCGAAATAATCGGCCAGTCAGTAGCGACATTTTTCATCGTGTTCACAAGTTTAAAAATCCGCTTCTCTCTTTTTGCCGTTGCTTCGTCAAAATTACCGCCTACATCTTCTACTTCCCATTCAACATCATACAAACCCTTATTCAATATGTTATTTGCATCAATTCTTTCCTCCTCGCCCACATTGTAAGTTACTATTCTTCCTAGTTCGACTTCTGCGAAAGAAGTTATCCTTTGGGCATCGCTTGTAATGAAAAAATTGTCATTCACGATTTTCTTAATCCTTTCGACATCGTGGACTTTTAGTTTTAGTAATTTATTCAGTTTTATGCACACATCGGAATATCGAATCAGATTGTCATTCTCCATATTTAGAAAGAAACTTGGTTCTGAAACAGCTTTCTCTATTAACGACTTGGTTTCACTGTTTTCCTCTATATAATCATCAGTCAAACTTTTGCCTTCTGCAGAAAGAAAATCGCGGTATGTCGAGGCTTCTTCAAGTTTTGCTTTATAGGCTTTGAGAATTTGTTGGATTTGATATATAGTCCTTCGTCGAGTTGCGTCTGCCACTATAAGCTCCTGCTCTCATCAGTTATGTCCTGTACCTGTTTGTCAGAGGCATAATCTATAAATTTATTTTTTATATTGCGAGAAAATTCTTCCCCACTTCCCTCTGCATGACCAACATCCCAGAACTGGTTCCTGGCGAACATAGGGTCGGCCTTTGCGAGAACGGCCTTGTCATGCTCGTAATTCGCGTTCATACGCTCAAGGCGCGCCGCCTCTTCCTGTTCGGGAGTCAGCATTTGTTTTGTCTGACCAGATATATCTCCGCGAGGCTGTGATGGATTTTGTCCTGTTTTTTTGGCGGAACTGCCGTCCTCCCTGCTATGTACGGAAGTATATGATGCCCCGGTTTCCGCTGCGCCATTCCAGTCTTCACCGGTTGGCTGAACAGTGTACGCAGCCCTGCTTTCGTTGCTTGTCGGGGCAGTGTGCGAAGTTCTGCTCTCGCTGCTTGTCTGAGCATTCTGTGTAGTTTTTTTGGTGAAAGTATCATTGTTTGCGGCGGTAGAATAAGCGGGTTCGTTTCCGATGAATGATTTTCTAGCCACACTGTCTGCTGCATTAAAACGCATATCTTCGGTATGGTGGACGGCTTCTGTTCTGACAGACAGGGAAGGTGTGCTTTCTTTGTAAAATTGGCTTTCACCTATGATGCCCGCATCGCTTCCTGCAGGAATGTCACCGGCTGCAAGTTCTGCGTTATGTCTTTTGCCTGTGCCGTGCTTCTCCTGTACAGAAACATGGAATTCTGTTCCTGAATTGTAATCGGTAGGGAAAATCTGCCCATCTTTCGTAGACTTTGAGACATTTGACGCCGTTATCGCTTCAGTGGTTTCCGTTAAAAACTGACTCTGAGCCTGTTGCCTTGCACTCTGATAAGGAATCGGTGAATTCTCTGTTTTCTCAGCTTTCGGGGTTGCCAGTGTGTTGAAAGACTTACCGTCTCCTTTTTTGACTGGAACATTCTGTTGTACATCTTCTCCGAATATGATACGGTTTCGTTCTCTTGCAAAGTCAGCCGCATTCACGGCCCCCGCCAGTTCCCGCGAAAGCCTTCCGTTCGCGTTTATTTCGGCGACCTTTAGGTTTCCTGCCACAGCATTGCGTTCTTTTAAAAGCCCGTCGTCCTCTTTGGTGTAGGCAGCCCTTGTATTCTCGGTTTCCTCAAGCCTCTTTGCCGTTTCCTCCGCATTCAGGGAGTGCGTGACAGGCTCGATTCTTGCGAGCAGGGCGTTTCTGTTCCGCTCCGTGCTTTCGGCGGCATAGCCCAGCTTTCTGTCCAGTTCCATTTTCTTTGAGAATGTAATGACATTTTTATCAGTAGATGGTTTTAATCCCTGTATTTTTTCTTCTTCCGATTGTACAAGATTTTCGACATCGTAAACGGAAAGACCTGTTTTCCTAAAGCTTTCGGTTTTATACCAGGCTTCACGCTCCTCTTTGCTGAACAGGTTCGGCTGAGACTGTGATTTTCTTTTGTAGGGCGCATTTTTGCTTCCGCAAAAAACAGGCTTTCCGCACTTCGCCGTCTAACCGCGGCTCATCCCTACGCAGGAGCTTCGGGACTGTTTCGCAGGTGCTGCAATCCTTTGTGCGTTTCGCCTCTGCTGTATTTCTCTGTCTGTCATAATACGCTCAGTTTAAGTGTATTATGATAGGCACTCAAGGTTTCCCCGCCTTGAGTTTATGTCAAAGAACGGAACTTCTAATTATGGAAAAATGCATTATTTCAATTCAGGATATTTTTCCTTTATTTCTTCTATTGAAGAAAAATGATTATGTAGAAAAATTTTATAATACTTCTCAGAGAATTTATAAGATTGAAATAAACTACTCTTGCAAAATATTTTGGCTATTGCATATATTAAAGATGAATCATCAAATGGACCATTAAAAGAAATATTACCTCTTTCATCTTGATTGCCATAAATAAACCAACAATCACCTAACTGAATAAAACCTCTTGCGTCTGGACTTTTTACTATTTGATTGATATATAATTGCTGAAGTTCTTGTAAATTTAGTCCAGTTTTTAAGATTTCTATTATTTCATTTGTTGTCATTTTATTGTTACTTCTCCTACATTATCTATTATACCAGAATTAACTAGTAATTCCCAGCTAAAACTTGTGTTTAATTGTCCTGAACCGCCCTCCATATTTAAACCTCCTATTTCTGTTTATCATCCAGAGTATTCCAGTCTACATCTTCATCTTGATAATTAAAGAAGATTCCTTCAGGGGTTGCTCCACTGTTAGACCAGGAATTCAGCAGAAGTAAAGCTGGAACTTTGATTTCTCTTCCATATTTTTTCCACTTTACCTCCATAATACATTGAATTTATAGATTATCAATAATTTTTTTATTTCGTAACCAGTCTAGTAATTCATCTAAAACTTTTTCTTCTGATGAAAAAGTTTTTGTCACAAACATATACGCTTTTTCATCAGTTCGATAAGCTACATAATTACCAGAGTCATAATAATACCCATAAGAGTTTATAAGATTAATAGGTTTTTGATTTAATATAGGTTCCATTAATTGTTCATTCTTAACAATTGTTTTAAAATCTTCAATTTTCATTTTTTATTTCTCCTTTAAATATCCTATTTTTAGTAAGGTCTTTATATTAAAACCAAATTCATATTGTATACCACCACCTTGTTGATTAAATGCAGGTGCAATTTTACTTGATGAAAAGATAAATTTCTCATTCGAAAATGCTATAGTTTTGTATTCACTTAATAAAGCCATTCTTATTTTTTCATCTTTGATATTATTTATACATTCAAAAATTGAATCATATTGTACTTCATAAACATGATATTGTCTTGCATCTTCAACAAACGGAAGAGAACGTTGTTCATAAGAATAAGGTTTCCCATCTATAATTGGTGATACATATCGTCCATCAGGAGCCCCATATCTATCTATCAAACTTCCTTTATGAGGAGAAAAATCTTCTCCTTTTAATACAACACCTTCTCGTCCTCCATTTGGAGCCCAAGTTTCCCAATCAATACAACCATTCTTATCTAAAAAAGATTCTTGTCTTGGAATTTGAACATCATCAGGCCACTTACCTTTATTTTTGTATTCCAATGCATAATTTGTTACCATGCCTTTATTTTTTGCATTATATCGATCTATATTTTCCAAATATTTTATTAAACCATCATCGGAAACAGAAGATTTATTCAACAATGTCTGATTTGTTTCTTTATTTACAATCTTCTTCTTCCCCTTCAAATATCCCGCAACTGTACACAGAACATTAATTACATCAAGGGTAAGTTTTGCAATACTATTTGCCATAACTTTTGCGGCTTTCTTGGCTTCATGCATCGTTTGTGCAGCTTCTTTTTGATTATTTGCCTGTATAAGCCCTCCAATTGCATTCTTGGCATCTATAGCAGTCATTACAATGCCGGCAGCCGCAAGTGCAGCCTGTAATTCTGCAAAAAGGCCTCCCGTAAGAATAGTAATACAAGACATTATTATAATTTGGATTGGATTTCCAAATGCCTCAACAAAGCCGCTCGGAAGATAATGAGCTACAAATTTATAGAAATACTCATCCTTCTTTTCATCACTCAGAGTGTTCCAGTCTATGTCTTCATGCCTGTAATTGTAGAATAGTCCTTCCGGTTCTGCCATGTCGTTTGACCAGGAGTTGAGGAGGAGCAAGGCCGGCACATTAATGAGCCTTCCGTCATAGTACATCGAGATGTTTTCGAGTGCGTTCACGGTATATCGTGCCTTCGGTGTCATTCGGTAATCACGAGCACCCATGCCCTGCTCCTGCAGGACAGCAATCGACACACTGCCGTTGTTGTAGGAGGCCTCTATTTTGTCTGACTGTCCGTTGTCGATGGCTGTACCTGTGCCTTCATTTGCAAGTCCTGTGCCTATGAAAATCTCGCCAAGAACGGCAAGCATCTCGTCCTTCTCCCTGCCGTTCACGCACTGAATCAGTCTGTTCAGGAACTTCCTGTCCGTGCCGATTTTATTCACGAAGGCGAGCCTGTCCTCCGCCGTCAGCGACATCAGCATCCTGTTTATCCCCTGCTCCTTGTCGTCACCCACGAACCAGCAGTCCAGGATGGACTCTATCAAGGCGGTCTTCGTGCCGAAGCTGATTCTGTCGGTCTTCAGCTCCTCGTCCGTAAATCCGTTTATGAGGTCGAGCTTTTCCGCGATGTTCGGGGATTCTTTTAGAACATCATTTATGTCCTCAATGAGCGCAGGGGTCTCCTCCGTGAAGAGCCTCATGTCGATTTTATATGCCTTTGCGAATTCTCCGACCTTTTCGTAATACTTCCGGAAGCTCTCGCTGTCCAGCTGACCGAGTATTGAGCTGTATTCTGCGGAATATACGGCTTTCTTCAGTTTCTCTTTCTGCTCATAGAACCTTGTGTTGTCGAGAGTCTCGTCTATTGCTTCTTTCGGTGCGCGGAAATAGGTCTTGAAAAAATCGTCGAAGAGGCATTGCATGTTTGAGACTGCCTGTTTCCTTGTTATTTTCCTCATATTTCCCATTCCCGCATATCGGCTCTCATGAACTCCTGATATTTCAGCAGCAGCTCAAGGTACTCGCTGTTCGGCATCCGCCCTTCTTCCCACTCAATGCGCTGCTCCACTCCGCGGACCGCATCGCTTACAATTTTTCTCCACACCGATTTTCTGAATCTATATTCCGTTCCGCTTATCTTTTTTGCTATCAGCGGGTCGGGATTATATTTCTCATTAAGCTCATTTATCTCCGCCTCCTGCTCAAGCTCTGTCCTTGATGAATTCTTATAATCTTCCTTGTTCTTGTGCTGTGCTATATGTGTCAGCTCATGGGCTATCAGTGCCCTTCCTTCTTCCGTCTCGGGCTTGTACGCTCCGTTCCTGAAATATATCTTGTCCGCTACCGCGAGAGCCAGCGCATGGCGGCTTCTCGTATATTCGTCTGCCCCGGAGCCGTAAAGGATTTTTACCTCATCCAGGTTGCTTCCTGTTTTCTGGTTAAAGTCATTTATGATTACGGTATCCAGGGGGTGTTTCCTGTCCCTGAATAAAACTCGGTCAACCGCTCGTTCCCTGTACTGGTAATCTGCGAGTTTTGTTTCCCGTTTAGGGTCATTGTAGACTTCCATAAAGAATTTCTGAAGGTTCGGCATTTCTTTCGCAATGTCTGTCAGGGCTACAATCGCCTGATATGCCTCTGAGAATTTGTTTTCTTCTTGGATTACATCTTCTAATTTGCTCATAGTTGTTTACCATTAATCTTTTCGAGCATATTTTCCTGAAGTCTTTGGGTTGCCATTTTGATTTCCCTGTCACTCTCTTCCCCGGTTCCTTCCGCATGGCCGACATCCCAGAACTGGTTTCTTGCGAACATAGGGTCAGCCTTTGCGAGAACGGCCTTATCATGCTCGTAGTTGGCGTTTATCCTTTCAAGCCTTGTGGCCTCTTCCTGTTCGGGAGTCAGCATTTGTTTTGTCTGACCAGATATATCTCCGC
>OBCN01000221.1_pt1 | contig 8541 bp, 4 predicted proteins | sample 1495871 | NCBI WGS metagenome assembly OBCN01 (sample SAMN03418255, study PRJEB22391) | human gut metagenome | biome: human-gut; feature: organic feature; material: feces | host: Homo sapiens | place: Tanzania | collected 2013-01 | reverse complement strand
TATAATAAAAAAATCAGACGCACCCTTGGCATATTCCTCCAACGGGTGCGTCTGAAAAAAGTGGATATTACTTCTGGATGGTCACGGCGAGGGTCTTCGCATTGAAGATCACCTTGTAGTCACCAGCCTCGGGAACCTTGATGTTTCCGCCCGGCTGAACCACAGTGAATTCCTTACCTATCTCAACGGTAGTCCCTTCAGCCACACCGTAGGTGTTGGAGTCCGCCCAAGAGAAATCGTAACGGATCTTGAATTCGCCTCCGATAGTCACAACAGGACTTGTCCAGACATCTCCGTCCTGGGTCATAACGAAGTCCTTGCCCCAGCCAGAACCGTTGATGTCTCCGATCAGCGAGAAGAGAGCCTTGTGATTCTCCACGAGGATGGTCTTGGCGGCGTTGTCATAAGTGACATCATAAGTACCTTCCACTCCGACCTGGATGTTCATTCCACCTGTCGCGAAAACTGTCCCAAGCACTGGCTTAAAGACATCATAAGGATTCGTCGGATCAATCGTGCTCTTTGAGTTGGCCTCGGTGCCTCCAACAGCATCGGCCCAGTCGTGGCCAAAACGGAGCTTGAACTCATCGTTTGCGGTCAACGCCACGCTGCGGGCGATCCAAACCTCATCATCGGTGTTTGTCATATCGGTGTCAGTGTCCCAATTCGTGCCGCCTATCGTTCCGATCAAAGACCAAACGGCTGGCTTCTCAGGCTCAGGCTCAGGCTCGTCACCACCTGCGCTCGGCTCGGTCTTGCCGAACATCTTCTCGTTCAGCTCGACGGTACCCTTGTTAAGGTCAAGATAGACACGGTACTTTCCGGTACCCACCTTGATGTTGTCACCGCCCAACTTCGCGTCGGCGCCCCAGTTGTACACCCAGTCCTCGTCGGCGCGGAACTTGATCTCCTGGTCGCCGGTGACCTCAAGGTCAACCCAGAAGCGGAGATAGTCCTTGTTGAACGTCATCTCCACGTCAGGAGCGGCCCAGTTGTTGATCGTACCCACAATACCGATCTTGTCAGCTCCCCACTCCTTGGTCAGGACGAGGGCTTTCTTGTCAAGGGTGAACTTGTAGAAACGCTTGGCGTAGCACATGATGTTGTCGTTGGATCCATTGAGAAGTGTCACAGAGGCAGCCTCGGACGCATCGTCAGGATTAGCCGTTCCCCAGTTGCCAGTGGCCTCGTCCCAGGAAGCCGCACCGGTGAACTTGATGCCGCTCGCAGCCTTGTCCTCAAAGTCAACAACACCTGTGAATATGTTGCCGTCCTTGCTGTAGTTGTAGAGGAGCTGCGCCTTGTCGTGGCTCCATCCGCTGTAGTCGCCCATCACCCAGACGTGATCATAGATATCCTTGTCAAGGATCAGCTGGCTGTAAGGAACGAATGTGGCGGACAACACGCCGGAACGGGCCAGCGAGGACTCCACAGCCATGTTCTTGTTGTTCGCTAGCCATGAGTCAAGCCTGAGGTAGACCGTGAACTCCGCGCCAGGCTCGCCGCCCAGATTCAGGATCACCGAGTTGAGGGCGGACTGCTTGACGGTCACCTTCGTGCCGCCGATGGTGGCGGCGAGTTTCTCCTGCTTCCCGAAATCCTGAGAATCAGAGGCGTAGAGAGCGTATAGCACGCCGGCATCAACATTGTACTTCGGCTGTGTGAACTCGAAGGTCAGGTCAGCGCCGTCGGACGAGAGCGTGGTTCCGGCCAGGGTTCCCAGAGTCGGGGCCACGGAGGATGATGGATCGAAGACCAGCTTGTCCTCATCCGTCGAGCAGGAAGCCGCAAGGATTCCCGCAAATGCGATTATCGTGTAAAATAACTTTTTCATAATCTGTTAATAACCAGGATTCTGCTTAAGATTACCGTTAGCGTTGAGGTCGCTGGACATGATCGGATACAGGTTGAAACGATCGTCAACAGCCTTTCCGGCCTGCACGCCTCCCTTGAATTCCCAAAGGTACTTGTCGGAAGTGAAGAGTCCGAACCTGATCAGATCCTGACGGCGGAAGCCCTCGTAGTAAAGCTCGCGGCCACGCTCGTCGATGATGTTGTCAAGAGTGAGGGCGATGCTGCCCACACCCGCTCTCGCGCGTACAGCGTCAAGGTACTGCTGTCCCTTGGTCTTGTCGGCGGCTCCCCTGGCGGCGCACTCGGCGTACATCAGATAGGCGTCGGCACCGCGGAAGACAGGCCAGTCTGTGTCCACGAAGCCATCGGCCTGAGCCTTGCCGCCATCGTGGTTCACATTCAGGAATTTCATTGACTTCCAACCGTTAGACCAGCTGTCGGACTCACGGCGCAAGGCATCGACGTACTGATCGAACTCCTCGCCCCTGTAGAATGTGGCGCGAAGGTCAGCGTCCTCGAACTTGCTGGTGAAAGCCCCTGTCAGGGAAAGACCGCCCCAACCTGTGGAGATACCGATCGCAGCGGCGTCCATCTTGCCACCCGTGCAGCCGAAGACGAGATAGTTAGTGGCTCCGTAGGACTGAACAAGGATTCCATCCTGCTCCACGGCGAATATGATCTCGTCACCGTTGTAGGTCGTGTTGGCTGTCCAAAGGTGGTTGTCTGCCATGAATAGCTCCTGCCAGGCGCTGTACTTGCCGGCGCTCTTGGTGTGGAGAGGATATTCACTGATAATCTTCTCACAGACAGCGGCAGCCTTGTCGTACATCGCTGTACCCTTCCAAACCTCGGCGTTGAGGTAGAGTTTGGCGAGAATCATCTGCACCATACCCTTGTCGCAGCGGCCATATTCATTCTTACCCGGCTCGGCGAGGTCGCTGCCGCCAAGAAGGTCGTTGCACTCGCTCTCCATCCAGTCGAAGAGGTCGGCGCGGGAGATCTGCTCGGCTCCGGTTGAACCCACAGACTGATGCTCTGTCGCGAAAGGCACGTTGCCGAACAAGTCGATGGCATGGTAGTAGCTGAAGAGCCTGAGGGCTCTCGCCTCGGCGATGTAGGCGTTCTTCAGGGAGTAACCGCTGATGTCGCTGGCGTTGGAGCGGCGTATGAACTCGTTGCAGAGACTGATCTGGAAGAAGATACGGTAGTACATTGAAAGGACGAACTCATTTGATGCGTTCCAATTGAGATTGTGAATGTCAAAGAGGCCGCCATCGTTCCAGCAGCAAGTCGCCACATCCGTGGAGAGTTCCTCCATATTGAAAAGCGCTCTCATGTACTGGCCATAGCCGCCGTCCACACCTTCGATGTCCGGATCGCTGCTCGGCCCGGAGGATGCGGAGCAGGAAAGTCCCTGATAGCACTTGGCGAGAAGGGCTGTGAAAGCCTCCTGGCTGTTGAGCACGTCCTCAGGAAGCTCGATGTTAGGATCGATAGGCTTCACGTCAAGGTCACCTACACAGGACGTGGCCGCTGAGGCGAGCATTGTCGCGGCGAGGGCGACCGCTGTAAATCTGATAATATTTTTCATTGTCTATGTCGCATTAGAAGTTGAACTTGACACCAAGGATGTAGGTACGAGGCCTCGGATACATGTTGTTGTCGATACCGGAGAAGATCTCAGGGTCGATTCCACCGTACTTGGTGAAGCAGGCCACGTTCTGAACGGTCGCGAAGACGTTGAACGACATCGGAGTCTTCTGGCCGAAGTTGAACGAGCGGCTGAGGGTGATGTTGTCGATCTTCAGGAAGGATGCGTTCTCGACGTAAAGATTGGACCAATACTGGGGGTATGACGAGAAGTTGTGCTCCTTCGCCGTGGAATAACGGTTGTTCACGAAGTTGTTGGCCCAGAGGTCGGTCAGGAGGTCGCCGTTGGAGGCGATGTTGTTGTAGACATAGTTGCCGACATTTGAATGGGCGCTCATTGCGAGGGTCCACTGCTTGTACGCCACCTGCGTGTTGAAGCCGAATGTCCAGTCCGGAGCGGCATTGTGGAAGCAGTACTTGTCGTTGTCGTCGATCTTTCCGTCCTTGTTCAGGTCGGCATAGAGACCTTCGATCGGCTTGCCGTCCGTGTCATAGACCTGCTTATAGACGAAGAACGAGCTAGGGGCGTGGCCGGTCTGATGGATCTGGACCATGTTGCCTGTACCGCCGGCGATGCCGCCGGTAGTGATTCCGAAGTAGTCGGCGCGCTCGTCGTCGGTGGTAAGCCTGGAGATCTTTGTCTCATTGAAGGTCGCGTTGAAGCCCAGGGTCCAGCTCCAGTCCCTTGTCTGGACAGGAATGGCGTTGAACTCAAACTCGACTCCCTTGTTGGTAAGGTCTCCGATGTTGGCGTTCAAGTAGTTGGACAGGTTGGCGCCGGCGGCCACAGGAGTGCGGTTCAGGAGATCCTTGGTGTCGCGCTTGTAGAGATCCACGCTACCGAAGATCCTGTCGCCGAGGAAGCCGTAGTCAAGACCGATGTTGTAGGTCGTGGTGGTCTCCCACTTGAGGTCGGCGTTGTAGCCAAGCGGCGTGATCGGAGTGATCACCTTGTTGCCGAAGTAGTACATCGACTGGTTCGTGTTGTACTTGTAGGACGACAGTGTCGGGTAGTCTCCGGACTGGAGATCCTGCTGGCCAGTCTGTCCCCAGCTGAGCCTGAGCTTCAGGGCTGAGACCACACCGCTGTCCGCGATGAACCTCTCCTTGCCGAAGTTGTAGCTTACCGCCACCGAAGGGAAGAGACCCCACTTGTTGTTGGCGAAACGGGAGGTGCCGTCGTCACGCAGGGTGGCGGTCACGAGAAGGCGGTCGTTGAACGAATAGTTCACACGTCCGAAGAAAGACACGAGGAAGTACTCGGTTCTGAAGGTGTTAGGACTGCTCAGATAGTAGTCGGAAGCGGTAGGAAGGGTGCCGTCAGCCTTGTACTTCTCGTTGAAAGTCGAATTGTAGAAGTGCTGCCAGGAGTAACCTGCCATCGCGTTGAAGGTGTGCTTGCCGAGAGTCTTGTCGTACTGGGCATAGAACTCAAGGGTCTGGTCACGCCTTATCTGGGAATAGTTGTTGTGATAACCGGAACCGGACTCCTGGGTGTTGTGGAATGACATTTCCGTGCCGGGAGCGACATCAACCGTACCGTCTGACTTGGACCAGTCCAGACCAAGGTTGAGGTTGAGGCTCAGATCCTCGAATCCATGGACCTTGTAGTTGAGTTGGGCGTTGCCGATGAAACGCTTGGCGTTGGACTTGTCAAGCTTGTCGTTCAGAAGGGCGACAGGGTTCATCTGGGCCTGTGTGTTGCAGTTATCGATGGTCTGCGTGCCCTTGCCGTAGTTCCACCACCAGTAGCCGTTCAGGCCGTTCGCGTCGTAGACAGGCTGGGTAGGATCCATGCGGACAGCGCCGCCGATGGCGTCCTGATTGGCGAACCTGTTGTCCATGTTCATCAGCTTGCCGTTGAGATTGACAAGAAGATGGTCGTCAAAGAAGCTCGGGTTGAGATTGACAGAGATGGTCTCACGCTCAAGGTTGGAGGTCTTGAGGGTACCGTCCTGGTTGTGGTAGCCGATGGACACGCGGTAAGGCATGCGGAAGATGTCGCTCTTCCCTACCCTGCCGGACACTGCCACGTTGCCGTCAATGGTTTTACCCAGCTGGTAGATTTCCTTCTGCCAGTCGGTGTTCTCCTTGCCGAGGGCGGCGTAGGCCGAACCTCCGTCACCGAGATACCATTTCATAAGGTCACGCATCTCATCGCCTGTCAGCACATCCACGTACTTGGCGTTCTGGCTGACGCTTCCGGTGAAGTCCGCGCTCACGTGGATGCCTTCGGAACCCTTGGAACCCTTCTTGGTGGTGATCATGATGACACCGTTGGAGGCTCTCGATCCGAAGATGGCGGTCGCCGAGGCGTCCTTCAGGACAGTGAAGCTCTCGATGTCGTTAGGGTTGATGGAGGAAAGCGCGTCGAAGACTCCGCTGATGCCTGTCTCGGAAAGAGGCAGACCGTCAACCACGACGAGAGGGTTGTTGTTGGCCTTCAGAGAGGAACCGCCACGGATTCTGATGGTGCTGGCGGAACCCGGAGCGCCGTCACCCATCGTGACGACAACGCCGGCGGACTTGCCCTGGAGCAGATCCGATGGTGATGTCACCATACCCTTGTTGAGCTGGTCGGCCTTCACGGAGGAGATCGAGCCAGTCATGTCGCTCTTCTTGACGGTACCGTAGCCGATCACGACCACATCGTCAAGAAACTCGGTGTCGGTGGCAAGAATAATCTTGGCCGGAACCTCGGAAGCCTTGAAAGACTGTGTCTTGTAGCCGATGCAGCTGATTTCGACAGTGGCATCCGGGCCGGAAACGTTAAGGATGTAGTCTCCGTCGAGACCGGTCGCGATACCGTTCTGCGTCCCCTGTTCCATGACAGTGGCACCGATGACCGGACCGGCGGCGTCAACTACAACTCCCTTCACCTGATACCCGCTCTGAGCGGATACGGTAGTGCCGACCAGGCAAAGAAGCAAGGTCGCCACGGCAGCTATAATCCTTTTCATCTGGAATGTTTGAATTGTTTGAATATTCATTTATATGATTATTAAGGTTATTATTGTTTCCTTTCCTTTATGAGACGGACGCTCAGCGCGCCAAGCACAAGCAGGACACCCGCAGTGACGAGCATGTTCGCCTGGACTCCGCCCAGAAGTCTCAGCACCACTCCGCCGAGCGCCGCGGCGACGATCTGCGGAAGGCAGATGGTGCAGTTGAACAGGCCGAGATAGCTGCCCAGATGCTCCCCGTCGAGAGCGTTGGTCAGAAGTGTGAACGGAAGCGCGAGCATCGCGGCCCAGGCGGTACCGATCAGCAGGTACGACACGCAGAGCAGGTACTGGTTGTGGATGAACGCAACGGAGATGAAGCCGACGGCTCCGATCAGAAGGCTCACCACATAGGCCAGTTTCAAGGAGCGGAACTTAGGAAGTACAATCGCCCACAGGATTGATCCGACAGCCTGCACGGCGAAGACTACCCCGACCCAGTTGCCAGCGGCCTGATAGCCCTCGGAGGCCGTGTCGGTGGCGTTCCAGCAGTTGGCGGCGATGGCTCCGTTGGAATAGGTCCACATGTACATGAACGCCGCCCAGCAGAAGAACTGCACGAGTCCCACGGTCCAGAATGTCTTGGGAGCATGGAGCAGCAGTCTGATGAGTCCCGGATTGTCCTTCTCCTCCTCAGCCTGACGCTTTGGATCGATGGAATGGAACTCGGCATATTCCTGAGGATTCATCTCCTTGACATTCAGGAAAGTGTATAGCACGCAGAGGATAAGGATCGCGGCGCCGCACCAGAAGCTCCAGATCACGGACGGCGGCACCTGTCCCTTTGGGGCGATGTTGGCGATGCCGATCCAGGTGAAGAAAATCGGGAAAAGGTAGCCCACCAGGCTGCCGGCGTTGCAAAGAAGCGACTGGATCGAGTAGGCCTGAGCCTTCTGCTCCTCGCCGACCATGTCCCCGACCATCATCTTGAACGGCTGCATCGCGACATTGATTGAAGTGTCAAGGAATATGAGCGAGAACAGTCCGAACCACATGGCGCCGTTGAGTCCAAGGATCAGCCTTGAGGAGAAACTCAGGCTGCCGGCGTTCGGCAGGAAGATCATCACGAGAACCGAAATCAAGGCTCCGATCAGCAGATAAGGCTTTCTGCGTCCCATCCTGCACCAGGTTCTGTCGGACCACTTGCCGATCAGCGGCTGGACGATCATGCCCATCAGAGGCGGGAGGATCCAGAAGAAGCTCAGCTGGTGCGGATCCGCTCCCAAAGTGGCGAAGATCCTGCTGATGTTCGCGCTCTGGAGGGCATAGGCGATCTGCACCCCGAAAAAGCCGAAGCTGAGGTTCCACATCTCCCAAAACGTAAGTTTGCTCTTGGATTGCATTTTACGGTACTAATTTCAGTGTCATTTTCGGCGTAAATATAGTTGATTAGCACCGATTTGTAATTATTGAAACGATGAATGGAAAGAAAAAGCGGATGAATTGCTGGCTTTTAATGACGAAATGAAAGATATTTTTCTTAAATTGCAGTACTCAAGTTTCGCATTTGCGAAACACCACTCTTCTTCACTGCTTGCAGTGAAAGCAAGTCCCTCCCCCGAGGGGAGGGATTTAGGGAGAGGGTAACGTGAAATGATGTGGGTGGGCAATCACCTCCGAACGTGAGATAATGTATTTGACAGCAGGTGATTGCCTACTTGCGAAAGTTGAGTTGCAGTACTTTGGCGATTGTGAATAGTTAACGGTCACCCAACCATCATTAACGGCATGAAACTAAGGACATCATCCATAATCCACGCTTTCGCGCTGCTCCACGTGGCCACGGCGGTGCTGTGCAGGTTACTGAACCTCGGGGACGAACTGGCCCTGACCACGCTCACGATCGTCCTCACGGTCATCCTCTGCCTGAGGTACCGGCAGAGCGTGGAGTTCTCCTCCATCGTCATCATCATCGCCAACATTCTCGGCTACCTCCTCGGCAACGGGATCGCCGCGCTCGCAGGGACGTTCATCAACCACCCCCTGCTTTCCCCCGCGATCGCCACATTCGGCCACGGCGACGGAGAGCCATGTG
>OBCN01000220.1_pt1 | contig 8549 bp, 3 predicted proteins | sample 1495871 | NCBI WGS metagenome assembly OBCN01 (sample SAMN03418255, study PRJEB22391) | human gut metagenome | biome: human-gut; feature: organic feature; material: feces | host: Homo sapiens | place: Tanzania | collected 2013-01 | reverse complement strand
AACGGTGAGAACATCATCCAGTTGGAGAATCAGGTGGATCATCTTCTGCCGAAGGCGCTCTACACCGACAATGTGCTCAACTCTGTTTCCTGCTTCACCACCACGCAGATAGCGAAGGAGCTGGGTATCACGGCGCAGGAGTTGAACCGCCAGCTCTGTGCCCTTCATATCCAGTACTACCAGAGCGGCCAGTATCTGCTCTATGCCGATTATGCCCACATGGGACTGGCGAAGAGCCGCACCCGCTACTCTACCCTCCCCGACCCTCACTGCGATGGCGCACAGGAGAAGCTGGGCACCGCCTATACCCACACCTACCTCGTATGGACAGAAAGAGGAAGGAAGTTCATACATTTAAAGGTAAAAAAGTAAAAAGGTAAAAAGGTAAAAGAGCCTAGCGGGGGTAAGCTAGCTAGGGCTCTTTTACCTTTTTTAGGGGACCAGCGATGGAATCGCTGGGAACGGGGACGCAAAGGGGCTAAAGTTCTTTTTACTTTTTTACCTTTTTACTTTTTTACCTTTAAATGCCCCTTTTTACCTTTTTACTTTTTTACCTTTTTACCTTTAAAAGGCTATGGTGAGGCCAGCCATCACGATGCTTACCATCGACATCAGCTTGATGAGGATATTCAGCGATGGGCCGGAGGTATCCTTGAACGGGTCGCCTACCGTATCACCTACGATGGTAGCCTTGTGATGCTCGCTGCCCTTGCCACCGAAATGGCCCTCTTCTACCATCTTCTTCGCATTATCCCAGGCTCCACCGGAATTGGACATGAAAACGGCTAACGTGAAACCGGCTGCCAAACCGCCTGTAAGAAGACCTAAAACACCGGCTACACCCAATACCAAACCTACAACGATAGGAATGATGATGGCTAACAGAGACGGGAGTATCATCTCGCGCTGAGCACTGCGGGTACTGATCTCCACACATCTTCCATAATCCGGAGTCGCCTCGCCCTCAAGGATACCCCTGATTTCACGGAACTGGCGACGAACCTCCTGAACCATCGAACCCGCTGCCCTGCCTACAGCCCCCATCGTGAGTCCGCAGAACAGGAAGGCGGCCATCGCTCCCAGAAAGGCTCCTACAAGCACCTTCGGATTGATGAGGTTCACCTGGAAGAAACTGATGAAATCTACCGTGCTCGCCGTAGTCGGGTCGAAGATGTTGCCCGCCGCATCGACATACTGCTTGCCGCCCTCTACCGCACGGATCATCGCAATCTTAATCTCCTCGATATATGACGCCAGAAGAGCCAGAGCCGTAAGCGCCGCAGAACCGATGGCAAAGCCCTTTCCGGTAGCCGCAGTGGTGTTGCCCAGCGCATCGAGTGCATCGGTACGTTCGCGCACCTCCTCGCCCAGTCCGCTCATCTCCGCATTTCCTCCGGCGTTATCGGCAATAGGTCCGTAACCGATGCCGCCTTCGGTAGCCAGTGTGATACCGAGCGTAGAAAGCATTCCTACGGCGGCGATTCCGATGCCATAGAGACCGATACTGATAGAACGTGCCGACATCGACATATCGAAGCCGTTGGCGCAGAGATAGCTCAGCATAATCGCCACAGAGATGGTGACCACCGGTATCATGGTAGAAATCATACCCGTTCCGATGCCCTTGATGATGACCGTGGCTGGTCCCGTCTGCGAAGCTTCTGCAATCTCCTGCGTAGGCTTGTAGCTCTGCGAGGTGTAATATTCGGTAGCCTGACCGATGATGACACCGGCGATGAGACCGCTGATGACAGAGAACGAGAGTCCGAGCCAGTTTTCGATGCCCAGGAGATATAATATAATAAAGGTGGCAACGGCGATGAGGGCGGCACTGACGTTGGTTCCGAGGCCCAGCGAACGGAGCAGATCCTTCATGGAAGCGCCCTCCTTGGTACGCACCAGGAAGATGCCGAAGAGTGAGAGGAAGATGCCGATGGCGGCGATAATCATAGGAGCGATGACCGCACGCAGCTGCATATCGCCGTTCATGGCGAAGGCGGTGGCTCCGAGGGCGGCAGTAGAAAGGATGGAACCGCAATAACTCTCGTAGAGGTCGGCTCCCATACCAGCCACATCGCCCACATTATCGCCCACATTATCGGCTATCGTAGCAGGATTTCGGGGATCATCCTCAGGAATATTCGCCTCAACCTTGCCCACCAGATCGGCTCCCACATCGGCTGCCTTGGTATAGATTCCGCCGCCTACACGGGCAAAGAGCGCCTGTGTAGAGGCTCCCATGCCGAAGGTAAGCATAGTGGTGGTGATGGTGATGAGGGCGGTAGATTCGCCCGCATATACGGCATTGAGTATGAGGAACCAGAGGGCGATATCGAGCAGTCCGAGACCTACCACCACGAGGCCCATCACGGCACCGCTGCGGAAGGCTATCTTCAGTCCCTTATCGAGACCAGAGCGCGCCCCGTTGGCCGTACGTGCCGAGGCATAGGTAGCCGTCTTCATGCCGAAGAAGCCCGCCAGACCGGAGAAGAGACCGCCGGTGAGGAAAGCGAACGGAACCCACGGATTCTGCACTTTCAGAACGTACGCCATGAAGGCGAAGACGATGGCGAGCACCACGAAGACGATGCCTACCACCTTATACTGCTGTTTGAGGTAAGCCATCGCGCCCTTGCGCACATGCATCGCGATTTCTTTCATTCTCTCGGTTCCTTCATCTTCCTTCATCATGGAACGGAAGAAGAACCACGCCATTCCCAATGCTACAACGCTGGCTATCGGGATGAGCCAAAACACTAATGGAATACTATTCATAGACGGTATAGTTTATTTGGTTTAAAAAATTGATTATCAGTTGATTTATGGTGCAAATATAGGTTATTTTTCTGATATCGCCAAGGAAAAAGGGAGATTTTTCAATTTGCGGGAAAATATTTACGAAAAAGGCCAAAAAAACTCGCAGATAGAAGAGGCGGAACCGGCGTTCTACCCTATTCTATCTGCGAGAAATTCATCGTCAGATAATGACTAGATGTATGAAGTCATATTTATTTGTTCAAAACAGCATCCAGCTGCTGGTGGAAATCCTTGTCACTCGGACGGAAGGCATCACTGTCGGCTATTGTTCCATCTGCATTGAGGAGGATAAAACGGGGAATGCCGTTGATACCAAAAGCCTTGGAGAGTGCTTCGTCCTGCACCTTATCAAGGATGAACTGTTCCCATGCAGGATTATCCTTATCGAGTTTTTTGAGCCATGCCTGGCGGTTGCTATCCATCGAGATGCTGACAAAGCGCACCTTTCCGTTGCCCTGGTATTCGGCTACCCGCTTTTCCAAATAAGGAATTTCGCGGCAGCAGGGCCCGCACCAGGTAGCCCAGCAGTCAATATAAACCACCTTGCCCAAGAACTCCTTGCTGCTGTGCACGTTGCCCTCACGGTCGGTAAAGAAAAACTCTGGAGCCATCATGCCTTTTTTGGTATTCTTGATGGACTTCACCTTGTCGGCATACTTGCGGATGAGCAGTGAATCGGAGCCTGCCATCTCGCAATAAGGTTTCCAGAAGCGGTCGATATCTGCATAATCCTTGCCATAAAGCAACACGTCGCTGGCACAATCATCGAGCAGCGCGTGGCGCACTCTGGCGTTGCTTACACGGGCTGAAATCGCCTGCATCTTAGCCAGTCCGTATTCCGTCATATCATGTCCGTAAAGCGAATCGAGCGATGCATCTATGCTTGCCTTGATAACGAGCTGAGGCAGATAATTGTAGAGTCCCAGCCAGCTGTTGACATCAATACCGGATATCATCTCCTTCCTGCGTGCATCGTTCTTGGGGAGAATGCGGGTAAGGAAATTGATGCGGGCATCTTCGTTCAGATGACCTAAATACTGTCTGATACGGGTGTCTTTTATCTTCTTCAACTGTCCCGAAAGGTGTTTGTATTTTCCTTCCAGCACTTTGACACGGTCCTTGCCTGCCAGAGGGTCCGGTTCATCGTCAAACGGGAAGAACACGGCATAATCATAGCTGGCATTATATGTCTTAATCCAGTCTGCTGCCGCTGCATTCCGCTCGGAGAATGCTTTCAGGCTGTCTTCTACTTCATCCATAAAAGCTTGTGCTCCAACCTGGATGGTTGAGAGCATAAACAGGATTCCTAAAAACATCTTTTTTTTGTTCAGATAATGATTGTAAATATTCATAATCTATCTATTTAAAATATATTGAGAGAGTAAATATGTATTCTAATAATTCTGCCGGAATGTCGGGTTGTTCTGCATGACCCTTACTGGGAACGGCTGCACCCACAACTTGCTGTCGGGAGCGATGGAATACTGTCCCAGGTCGCGCAGGTCTCGGATGATGGTTTTCTTGTACGCATCCTCCGTATTCCAACGTCTACGGTCGAAGAAATTGACATAACTGCCGATGCACTCGATGAACTTGGCTTTCTGCAGCAGCGCCATGGCCTCCTGCTCGTCCGTAGCCACAAACGGAGTATAATAGTCAGGATCGATGCGGAAGGTTCTCACCTTGTTCACCAGGTCGAGTCCGTCCTGCACATGACCTGTACGGATTTTGCATTCTGCAGCCAGATACATCATCTGTTCTACGGTAATGCCCCAAGGATTGCAATAAGCATCGCCAACGGCCTCCAAACTGCCCTCGATGCCAGTGTCCATCTCGCCATAATCAGGATCCCAAAAAGGTGCACCCGAACTCTGTGCATAGTCCTTCACATAGTCGCCCGGTTCGAAGAGGGCTGCAGTTTCCCAGCTCAACTGCTCAAAATTAGGATATTCATTCATATCGTCAAGTGGAGAAACATACAGGATATTATTGCTGCTGGAAGGTTTCAGATCCCAGCGTGACGTGGTCTTGATGACGGATCGGTCTTCTATTTGGGAATTGAGTTCCAGCGCCTTGCTGGCGTAGGTAAGTGCCTCATCATACTTCTTCATCTGGAAGAGGATAAGCGCCCTTACTGCATTTCCGCCGCAGCGGGTGATACGGTTCACATTGCCCTGAGTGGGCAGCAGGTCGATATTCTCGTCGCTGCAGTCGCTGAGCATCATGTCGTAGCACTGCTGCAAAGGGAGCTGGGGCTTCTGATCTACATGGGCATCTGTAGGATAGGCTATTCCGTTCTGCTCTGCCACCGTGGCTGCATCATACTGCGCTGCATAGATATTGGCTGCCAGGAAGAGATAGTAGGCCCTCGAAATCTTTGCCTCAGCGATAAGGGCCGGTTTCTGCTGTTCGTTGCCCTTGCTGCCGCCTATCTTTGAGAGCAATACGTTCATATAGTTGACGTATTCATAGATATTGGTGTAGCAGTTGTCTTTTGTAGAGAGCAGAGCTCTATCCACACTCTCATCATAGGACAGATAGGCATAGATGAGCGCCTCCTTATTGCGCAGGTGGGTTTTCACCGTAGAGAATTCGCTCCCGTAATCTTCATTGACGAGGATGCCCAGGTTATCATAGGGATTGCTGCGGATAGTTTTGCGATTGAGCAGCAGTTCCAGGTCGGCCGTCTTCTCGAGGGTGCTCTGACCTTCTGGCACAAGATCCAGATCGCCGCAGGAAACGCACAGGGTAAGGACCAGCATGCAGGCTGCCGGCTTCCATGCCCTACTTATCTTCTTGATCATATCTTTTCTTTTCATAACTGATTTTTTTTGAAATAACTGATTCCTTTCTTGAAATTAGAAGTTTACGTTCAGGCTCACCGTATATGACTTCGGTATCTTGTTGCCCAAAGTTCCTGTTGCAGCTTCTACGCGCTCCGGATCAATGCCGCGCTTATTGCGCACCCAGGTGCATACGTTGTTCATCTGCAGACGGATGCTCATACCGCTAACACCGATGAATCGGCATATCTCAGGAGTAAACTTATAACCCAAGGTGAGACTGCGCAACTTCATGTAGTCGGCATGATCCACGTTCTGATCACAGTATTTCAAGTCGTAGTAGCTCACGTTCATATAGGTCATCATATAACCGTTGCCCAACACTCCCGAGCGCTCGCTCTCCGGCATTCTCCAGTAATCGAGATAACTGCGCGGTACGGGTTCATCGTAGCTGAAACTTATATCGGTATTCCAGCGCTGTGCATCAGCACGGAAATAATGACCAGCATACCATACGAAACTGGCTCCGAGGGAGAATCCCTGCCAGGTGATTACAGGCATGATGGAGCCTGACCACTTAGGATCGAGGGAGCCGCTGAACTTTACATCTTCTACCTTGAAGGTGGTGGCATAGAGGTCATTGCAGTAAGTGCTGCCGTCGGCTGCACGCCAATATAACTGCTGGTAACCATCTTCATCGGTCTCTACATGGTCGAAGGCAAAGGAATAGAGCGAATTGACAGGATCGCCCTCATGATAGCTGCTCAATGCCGACCAGCCGCTGGTAGGCTCATGATAGAGCTTGAGTATCTTATTCTTGTTGTAGGCCAGCGTAAAGTCCATAGATACCCCAACCTGGCTGCGGGTTCTCGCCTTGAGAATCTCGGCAGAGAGCTGCAGTTCCATACCCTTGTTCAGAGTCTGGGCATTGTTGGTATAAAGAGACGACCAGCCGGTGGTAGGGTCGAGGTCAATCTGTGCCAGAACATCGGAACTCTTCTTATGATAGACATCGAAAGAACCGGTAAGACGATGGGAGAATACGGAGAAATCGAATCCCCAATCCCAAGAGGCAGTCTTCTCCCAGCGCAACTGGTCGTTAGGCGGGGTGTTCAGCGTAGCCTGCTTATCACCATGTGCTTCGTTGGTAGAAATACTGGCGGTAAGATAGGAGGAATAGTTGGAATTGATATTTCCCGTCACGCCATAGCTCAGGCGGAGTTTCAACATGTCAAGCCAGGTGAGCGACTTCATAAACGATTCGTTCTGCGCATTCCAGCTGGCTCCTACCGACCAGAGCGGACGGCTGCGGAACTTCGGGTCGGCTCCGAAGAGGTCGGCCTTATCCACACGATAGCTTCCACTAACCGAATATCTGCCATCATAGGTATAGTTGGCGGTGGCATAATACGACTTGTAGCGGTGCTTGGAGTGCGTACTGCCTGCCACATCACTGGAGATGAACATATAGGCAGGAGAATAAATCGAGCCAAGATCAGAAGCCTTCAAAGTAAGCAAATCGGCGAAGTTCGTCAGTCCAGTATTGTTGGTAAGCGTCTGCTCATCATATCCGTAAAGGCAGCTGCGCACGCTTCTATCGTAGGTCTGGCGATATTCATAACCCAGGATGGCGCTTACGGCGTGCTTCTCGGCAAACACATTATCATAAGTAGCCTGCGAACGGAAGGTGAGATAATTGCCCTCGCTCGACTTCGTATCCAGCGTTCCTCCTTCCGGCATGTAGTGCTTACCGCCGCTGGTAAAGAGGTTGTAGATGTGGCGTGAAGAATAGCTTTCACCATCGATGAGCGATTCACTCCTGCCGTTCACGTCCTCATACTGGAACATACCGCTCAACTTGAGTCCCTCCAGGGGTTTCAGATTGAGATGAACATAGGAGCGGGTGTAGGTTTCGCGACTCTTGCTGAAATTGAGGTTGGCCTCATCTATTACATTGTACCCCTCATCCTTCAGACCCAATGAGGAATCCTTGAGTGTAGGCTCGCCCAGATAGACGGCAGCCTGGAGCGTGGCCGGAGTGCCGTCGGCATTATACATACTCTGATAGTCGTAGAATGAGGTCACTTTGCTATAGTCGTAATCGCCGTAAGCATGACTCTTGGTGCGATTGTTGTTCAGCGTAACTCCGAAGTTCATATCCACCCACTTGGCTGGTTCCAGCTTGCCCACAAACTGCAGGGAGAGGGTGTTGTTATACTGGTTCTTCATGCTGGTATTATCGCCCTTCCAGTCCACTATCACGCTTGAATTCAGATACTTGCCCTTGGTGCGGATGGCAAGGTTGTACTGCTGCTGCAAACGGTTGTGGAGCATCAGGTCTTCCCATTCGTCACGATAACTGTTGCGGCTCCAGTCGGCAATGGTCTTGTTGTAGTCTGCATCGCTCACCTCGCCCTGATTGTGCTGAATCATCAGGCGCAGCGCTGGTGCCATCAGCTGACCACGCGTTCTGTAACTCTTCAGAAGCTGGCTGTAGGCATCTTCGTGCTGACACACCCAGTCGAAGTTGTACTGCTGCAATTCCAACTGCTCGGCAGCATTACACCATTCGTTGGCGTTATAGTCGGTGCGGTTGGTAGAAGTGATGTCAGCATTGAAGTCGATGGAGAGTTTCTCCTTCTGCGCCTTCTTGGTGGTGATGACGATGACTCCATTGGAAGCCCTGGCTCCATAGATTGCCGCTGCTGCCGCATCCTTGAGCACCGTGATCTGATCCACCTCATACTTGTTGACATCTGCCAGCGTGCCGCTGATAGGCAATCCATCTACCACGATGAGTGGACTGCTGCTTGCCTTGAGCGAGCTGACGCCTCGAATGGTCAGGTCGCCGTCATAATTGACGAGTCCGGCAACCTTTCCCTCCAGACTCTGCTGCAGTCCCGCCATATAGCGGCTGTTGGAGAATGGCGAATACGAGCTGCCTGATGT
>OBCN01000217.1_pt1 | contig 8575 bp, 7 predicted proteins | sample 1495871 | NCBI WGS metagenome assembly OBCN01 (sample SAMN03418255, study PRJEB22391) | human gut metagenome | biome: human-gut; feature: organic feature; material: feces | host: Homo sapiens | place: Tanzania | collected 2013-01 | reverse complement strand
CGGAATTCAAAAAGAACACCTGGGGTCGGTTTAGCGGGAACATTTTATACAGTGTAAAGCCCAATACCCCCAGCACGACAATCGCGCCAGCCAGCACAAACGTCATCAGTCGTGATAATAAAATTGGCGGTTCTATGCGGTCTTGCAATGACTTCCTCTCTCTGTCTTTAACAAATCATAGACAAAAAGTGGCAGTGCGTGCAAGTAAAAAGTGCGAAAAATCCAAAAAAATCAAACCGGTTTTTCAGATTTTACTTGCGCACGGTGCGTTAAAATCATATAATATGTGCGCTTTTTCTGCTTGCTTTTTCGTTTGGGTGTGCTATCCTGGCGCAGACTATCGGGATGGTTGCGTAATTGTGCAGGCATAAAAGTGACCAAAAACAGGGGCATAGTTCAACGGTAGAATATCGGTCTCCAAAACCGCGGATAAGGGTTCGATTCCTTTTGCCCCTGCCAAATTCTCTAAAATATGGTTTTGCCATATTTTTGGGAATTTGGGTTTTGACAAAACGAATGTTTTTGTTGTTTTGTGGTGGTCGGACATAGTGGGCGAATTTATGAAAAAAGTTATTGATTATATAAAATCTGTGCGCGGCGAGTGGTTTAAAATCGTATGGCCATCGCGCGACGCTGTCGTTCGTGCAACTATTATGATTCTGGTGTTTTCTGCGGCAGCGGCATTGTTTTTCTTTGCGGTGGACAGTGTGCTGAACGCGATTGTTGGTTGGATTTTCTAAAACAAAACGGGCAAAGGATACGCATATGGAAGATAAAATGCAATGGTTTGTTGTAAATGTTCATACCGGCTGTGAAGACAAGGTTGCCCGCGGCCTGCGTGAACAGATTGATAAGCGTCGCTTGAATGCGTTGTTTGGTGAAATTTTGGTCCCAACACGCGAAGTGACCGAAATCAAAGGTGGCAAACGTGTAAAATCTGAAAAGAAATTCTTTCCAGGTTATATCGTTGTCCAGATGGTTTTGAACAATGAAACATTTTCATTGGTTAAGTTGATGCCCCAGGTTGTTATGTTCTTGGGCGCGAAAAATAAACCAATCGCCGTCAGCGAAGAAGAGGCTCGTCGTCTGCAAAAGCAGGTAGAAGAAGGGGCAGTTTCTGTCGAAGATGTTGAATACGAGGTTGGGCAAGAAGTCCATGTTATTGATGGCCCGTTCAATGGTTTCAATGGTATCGTGGCCGAGGTTGATAATCTGAAACAAAAAATGACTGCGACAATTTTGGTGTTTGGCCGTGAAACCAGTGTAGAACTGAGTTTTGCCGAGGTTGAGCGTGTTTAAGGAATTTTGAAAGAAAAAGTTTTCGGGTTTTTGCGAAAAGGTTTCGCTAAAAATCCTGGCGGCAGATGCGCCACATCGAACCGCCACACAACCAAAAAAAATGGAGTGAACAAATGGCAAAGAAAGAACTGAAAGGGAGTGTCAAATTAGTCGTCCCTGCAAAGCAGGCAAATCCTGCGCCACCAATTGGGCCTGTGTTGGGTGCCAACGGTGTAAATATCGCAGAATTCTGCAAACAATTTAACGACAAAACAGCTGACAAAGAACCGGGTATGCCGATTCCGTGCATTATCACTGTTTATACTGACCGCAGCTTTGAATTTATTATGAAGTTGCCGCCGGTGTCGTATTATATTAAAAAGGCGTTGAAACTGAAATCTGGTTCCAAGAAGCCGGGTCGTGATTTCGTTGGAACGATTTCCCAGGACCAATTAAAACAGATTGCAGAAAGCAAAATGCCGGACTTGAATTGCTCTACCATTGAATCCGCTATGAACATCGTTGCGGGTCAGTGCCGTTCTATGGGCGTAAAGGTGGAGGAATAAGATATGAAACTGACAAAAAGACAGAAAACATGGGCGAATTTGGATACAGACAAAGTGTATTCTTTGGCTGATGCTATCGAAGCCCTGCGCGGTTACACATCAAAAAAGTTCGATGAAAGCTTGGAAATTGCAATCAAACTGGGTATTGACGTTACCAAGGCGGATCAGAATATTCGTGGTATGTTGTCCTTGCCGAACGGCACAGGCAAAACAGTCCGCGTCGCAGTATTTACTGTCAACAGTGCTGACGATGCCAAAAAGGCGGGCGCAGATGTTGTTGGCGGCGAAGAACTGATTGAAAAAGTTGCCGGTGGCGAAATCAATTTCGATCGCGTTATTGCAACGCCAGACATGATGCCAAAAATGTCAAAAATTGCACGTATCTTGGGGCCCAAGGGTCTGATGCCGAATCCGAAATTGGGAACGGTTACAAACAATGTCGCCGAAGCCATCAAGGCTGCCAAGGCGGGCCAGATTGAATATCGTGCGGAAAAGAAAGGTATCATTCACGCTGGTATTGGTAAAATGTCATTCACAACTGAACAGTTGGTTGAAAATGCAAATGCATTGGTTGACCAGTTGAAAAAGGTGAAACCTGCATCGTCCAAAGGGCAGTATATCTTGGGTGCGTCTGTTGCGACAACCCAGGGGCCTGGCTTGAAGGTTGATGTAAGATAAGTTATGTTACGGTGTGACAAATGTTGCACCGCGACAAGTAGAGATTTCTGTCCAAGACTGATGGTGTTGGCAACAACTTAATTTCCATCATAGACAAAGAAAAATTTCTTTGGGGCAGGAACCGCAGCCCCATCCCGGGAAACCGGATGGAAAGTTTAACAAAGCAGGGATTTTAGGAAAGGAAACTTTCTGAAATCTGGAAGTAAAGGATAAAATATGAGACGCGAAGAAAAATCAGATTTGATTTCAGCGTTGCAGTCGTCCTTGAAAGATGCAAACGGTGTTTTCGTCGTTGAAAACCACGGTCTGACCGTGAAAGAAATGGAATGCCTGCGCAACGAATTGCGCCCATTGGTTTCAGTTTTCAAAGTCGTTAAAAATCGTTTGATGAAATTGGCGTTGAAAGACACCGATTTCGAACCTGTGTCCGAAATGATGAAACGTCCGACCGCAGTTGCAGTTGCAACAGATGGCCTGGCAGTCACCAAGGTTTTGGCAAAGTTCGCTGAAACGCACCCAAACCTGACCATCATTGGTGGTAAAATGGATGCAGATGTCTTGGACAAAGACGGCATTGTGCAATTATCCAAACTGCCATCCCTGTTGGAAATCCGTGGCACTATCGCGCGTATCTTGGTCGAACCAGCATCGCGCTTGGCCCGCGTTTCTGCAGAGTATGGTAAGAAAAATTAATATCAAAGTGGCAACATTTTGATTTACCTAAAATAATAGGAGTTAAAAATGGCAGACATTCAAAAATTAGTTGAAGAATTGTCAAAATTGACCGTTTTGGAAGCAGTTGAACTGTCCAAAGCGTTGGAAGAAACATGGGGCGTTTCCGCCGCCGCTGCTGTTGCAGTAGCCGCTGGCCCAGCCGCCGCAGCCGCCGAAGAAAAGACAGAATTTGATGTCGTCTTGGCAGAAATCGGTGCAAACAAACTGGCCGTTATCAAAGCAGTTAAAGAAATGACAGGCTTAGGCCTGGGCGAAGCGAAAGCTTTGGTTGAGTCTGCACCAAAGGCAGTGAAAGAAGCTGTTGCCAAAGATGAAGCCGAAAAAATGAAGGCTACATTAGAAGCAGCAGGTGCCAAAGTTGAATTGAAATAATTCATCTTGTCAGGCGTTCGCCTGACACAATAAAAAGTCGCGGCATTGCCGCGTAAACGCCGGCCCACCAGGGGATTTTTCCCCGGTGGGCACAAAGGCGTAAAAACAGTGTTAAATAGTTTCGTTTGCAAAACGCACAAAAAAAAGGATTGATACCCATGGCAGTTATCCAGAAATTTAGAAAATCTTTTGGAAAAAGTTTTTTGCAAACTCCGCTTCCTGATCTGGTTGAAATTCAATATAATTCATACAAAGATTTCTTACAGGCTGATGTAGATCCGCAGAACCGCAAAAACATCGGTCTGCAAAATGTGTTCACGTCTATGTTCCCAATGAAAGACTATGCCGGCATTGCCGACCTGGAATTTGTGGAATACACGTTGGACAAACCTGTATATAACGTAAAAGAATGCATGCTGCGCAATATGACATATTCCAGCAAGCTGAAATTGAAGCTGAGATTGATTTTATGGGATATCGCCGAAGACGGCAAAAAAACGTTGCGCGATATCAAAGAACAAGAAATATTTATGGGCGAAGTGCCGTTGATGACAGAACGCGGCAGCTTTATCGCATCGGGTGTTGAACGTGTTATTGTTTCCCAGATGCATCGTGCCCAAGGTGTCGTTTTTGCAACCACCAAAGAAGCGAAAATCGCCGGTAACCCGATTACATACACCGCGCGTATTATCCCGGAACACGGCAGCTGGATTGATTTCGAAGAATCCAAGGGCGTTATCTATGTTCGTATCGACCGTCGTCGCAAGGTTCCAGCAACTGTGCTGTTACGTTGTTTGCCGGCCGCCGAAGATGAAAAGAAATTCGCAGCCGATCCACGTAAGTCAACAATTCGCGGAATGAGTGATACAGAAATTCTGTCGGCGTTCTATAACCGCATTCCGCTGAAATTTGATGGCAAAATGTGGGCGGGCGAAACATCGGCATTTGCGGGTCTGGATAAATACCGTTTGAATTATGATTTAATCAATCCAAAAGATAAAAAGGTCTTGGCGTCTAAGGGCGATCGTCTGAACGCAAAACGTATGGCAAAAATCACATCTGCGTCCAAAGAATTTGGTGTCTTGCCCGAATCGCTAATTGGTGAATATCTGTTTGACCCGATTATGTCCGGGGACGAGGTTGTATTCCAATCCGGAACCGAAATCACCGAAGAAGTTTTGGCTGATTTGGACAAAATGGGTGTCAAGGAAATTTCTCTGATTGCGATTGATAACACAACGGTTACCGCGCACATGCGTAACACGTTGGTTGCGGATAAAACAACCAATCGCGAAGAAGCATTGATAGAAGTTTATAACATCATCCGTCCGGGTGAACGTCCGACACTGGAAGCGGCAATTAACTTGTTCCTGCGCCAGGGATTCGAAGCAGCGTTTTATGACCTGTCGGCGGTCGGTCGTTTCAAGATGAATAAACGTTTAAAGATTGATTCTGGTAAAAAACCCGAAGATGAACGTTTGCTGACGAAATCTGATTTCTTGGCGGTTTTGAAGACGTTAACAAACATTATCGATCACAAAGACACTGTTGATGACATTGATAACTTGTCAAATCGTCGCGTGCGTGCGGTTGGTGAATTGTTGGAACAGAATTTCCGCACTGGTATGGTTCGTATTGAACGTCTGGTTCGCGAAAGCCTGTCGTCGCCAAACATTGCAAATATGCAACCCCAGGACGTTATCAATGTTAAGCCATTGATGTCGTTGGTTGCTGAATTCTTGGGAACGTCCCAGTTGTCCCAGTTTATGGATGCGTATAACCCGCTGTCGGAATTGGAACACAAGCGTCGTATTTCTGCGTTGGGGCCGGGCGGATTGAACCGTGACCGCGCTGGCATAGATGTCCGCGACGTTCACCCGACACACTATGGTCGTCTGTGCCCAATTCACACACCCGAAGGTGCAAACATTGGTCTGATAAATCATATGGCGACATATGCACGTGTCAATCCATACGGATTTATTGAAACACCATACTACGTTGTTGAAAATGGTCGTGTCACGGGCAAGATGGTATATCTGACCGCGGACGAAGAACTGGGCCACAAAATTGCCCAGGGTAACACACCGACAACCAAGGACGGTGCATTGGCCGAAGATATCGTGACTGCACGTGTTGACGGCGAATTTACAATGGTTCCAAAAGAAGAAGTTGATTTAATCGACGTTGCGCCACGCCAGGTGGTGTCAATCGCAACTGGTTTGATTCCGTTCGTTGAAAACGACGACGCGAACCGTGCATTGATGGGATCAAATATGCAACGCCAGGGTGTTCCATTATTGCGTGTCCAGGCCCCGTTGGTTGGAACTGGTATTGAACGCGAGGTTGCACGTGATTCCCGCACCGGCAAGGTTGCAAAACACAGTGGTGTTGTTGAATCTGTGGATGCAAATCGTATTGTGGTTAAATGTATGAACAGCCGCAATGTCGTGACCGGTGTTGATATTTACAACCTGGAAAAATTTGAACGCAGCAACAGTGAAACATTGATTCACCAAAAACCATTGGTCAAGGTTGGCGACCGTATTTCTGCGGGCGACATCATTGCCGACGGTTCATCGATGAACTATGGTGAATTGGCGTTGGGTCGTAACGTGTTGGTCGCATTCGTGCCATGGCGTGGTTACAACTATGAAGACGCGATTGTGATTTCCGAACGTATTTCCCGCGAAGATATGTTCACATCGGTTAAAATCGTTGAAAAAGAATTCAAAGTTCGTGATACCCAGTTGGGCCCAGAAAGCTTTACTCGCGACATTCCAAACGTCGGCGAAGAAGCACTGAAAAACCTGGACGAATCCGGTATCATTTACGTTGGTGCCCGCGTGAAACAGGGCGACATTTTGGTCGGTCGTGTTTCACCGAAATCCGAAACATTGCTGACCCCGGAAGAGGCGTTGTTGCGCAACATCTTTGGGGAAAAGGCACTGAACGTCAAGGATACATCGCTGCGCGTGGGGCCAAACGAAGAAGGAACAGTTATCGGTGTGAACGTCTTGACCCGTCATGGGGTAAAGAAAGACGAACGTACCCAGATGATTGAACTGCAAAAAATTGAACAAATCAATAAAGACCGCGATGAAGAAACATCTATCATCGAAAAGGGTTTTGCAGACCAGGTGTTCCAGATTGCCGAAGGCGAAACAATTGACGCTGGCACAGGCAGCTTGAAACCATTTGTTGGCAAAAAATTGACAGCCGAAGTATTCGAAGGTATCAAGCCAGCCGACATCAAAAAAATGGTTGTTCGCAACAAAGAAGCCCAGGCCAAGATTGACGAACTGCGTGAACAGCATGTTGCAAAACTGAAGGCATTGAACGAAAAAGCCGACGCCGAAGTTTCCAAGGCAACAGAAAGCAATTCGCTGAACGCGGGCGTCTTGAAAGAGGTCAAGGTCTATATCGCGCACAAGATGAAATTGCAGCCTGGTGATAAAATGGCGGGTCGTCACGGAAACAAGGGTATTGTATCCAAGGTTGTTCCAATCGAAGACATGCCATACATGGAAGATGGAACCCCGGTCGATATCGTTCTGAATCCGTTGGGTGTGCCGTCACGTATGAACATCGGCCAGATTTTGGAAACCCACCTTGGTATGGCGGGACGCGCCCTGGGCCAGCAGATTGGCGAAGTATTGGAAGAAGTCAAGGCGAAACGTGCCGTGACAGATGATTTGCGCACCATCATGGGCAAGATTTACGGCAAAGAAACCGCGGACAAGTTGGAAAAAATGACCGACACAGATGTCCGTGCCGAAGCGGCCCTGTTGCGCGATGGTGTTCCAATGGCAACACCGACATTTGACGGTGCGACCCCAGAAGACATCCGCAGCATGCTGAAATTGGCAAAACTGCCTGAATCCGGTCAGTTCACGATGTATGATGGTATGACGGGTGAAAAATTTGCACGTCCGGTTACCGTTGGCGTTATGTATATGATGAAACTGCATCACTTTGTTGATGAAAAGATTCATGCACGTTCAATTGGTAACTATTCGTTGGTAACACAACAGCCATTGTCTGGTAAGGCACATATGGGTGGCCAGCGTTTGGGTGAAATGGAAGTGTGGGCATTGGAAGCACATGGTGCGGCGCACCTGCTGCGCGAAATGCTGACTGTCAAGTCTGACGATATCGTCGGCCGTAACAAGATGTATGAAGCCATCATATCCGGCAGCAATGATATCCAGACCGGCACACCAGAAGCATTCAACGTGTTCGTTCGCGAATTGCGTGGTTTGGGTCTGGCGATGACACCAAAGAAAATTGACTAAAAAATCCAGCCGTGACGGTGCAGTCACTGTCACGGCAAAAGCATTTTGAACAGCGACTTGAAAGGAGCAAAATTTATGACCAATATGTTGCAGAAGATTTTCGGACAAATTGAAACCAAGGAACAGTTTGACGCACTGCGCATCACCATCGCGTCACCAGAAGAAATTCTGTCCTGGTCCCATGGCGAGGTAAAGAAGCCCGAAACTATCAACTATCACTCTTTGAAACCAGAAGCAGAAGGCCTGTTCTGCCAGCAGATTTTTGGTCCAGTCAAAGATTATGAATGTGCGTGCGGAAAATATAAAAGAATAAAATTCCGTGGCGTCGTTTGCGAACGTTGTGGGGTCGAGGTTGGGTCTTCGTCCGTGCGTCGTGAACGTATGGGACATATTAAATTGGCAATGCCTGTGGCGCACACATGGTTCCTGCGCGAGGGTAAAATTGCCACATTGTTGAACAATCTGCCCCAGAAAAAATTGGAACAGGTTATTTCGTATGATGCATACATCGTTATTGAGCCAGGTTTAACCAATCTGAAACAGTATGATGTCATCAGCGAAGATGAATATCAAAACGCCGTCGAAGAATTCGGGCCGGACGCGTTTCGCGTTGGCATCGGTGCCGAAGGCGTGCGCATTCAGACGATTATT
>OBCN01000215.1_pt1 | contig 8625 bp, 6 predicted proteins | sample 1495871 | NCBI WGS metagenome assembly OBCN01 (sample SAMN03418255, study PRJEB22391) | human gut metagenome | biome: human-gut; feature: organic feature; material: feces | host: Homo sapiens | place: Tanzania | collected 2013-01 | reverse complement strand
TTCTTGTTTGCTTTCTTGCAGCTCTTGCAGCAGCTGTTTCTGCTTCTCGTTCAGGCCTACCGGTGTTTCGACGACAACGCGGCACAGCAAATCACCCTGTGCGCCACCGCGGACAGACTTGACGCCTTTACCGCGCATACGGAAAAGCTTACCGGTCTGGGTTTCGCCAGGCACTTTCAGTTTGACGCGACCATCAAGGGTCGGTACTTCGATTTCGCCACCCAGCGCCGCCATAGCGAAGTTGATCGGGACTTCGCAATACAGGTTGTTGCCTTCACGCTCGAAAATCGGGTGCTGTTTAACCTGAACCTGAACGTACAGATCGCCTGCCGGTGCGCCATGCTCGCCCGCTTCACCTTCGCCCGCAAGACGGATGCGGTCTCCAGTGTCCACCCCTGCCGGGATTTTAACGGACAGCGTTTTGCTGCGCTCAACACGACCATGACCATGACATTTGTTGCACGGATCTTTGATCAGCGTACCGCGGCCCTGACAGTGTGGACAGGTCTGCTGCACGGCAAAGAAACCCTGGCGCATCTGCACCTGACCAGAACCATGACAGGTCGGACAGGTCTGCGGCTGTGTACCTGGTTTTGCACCGCTACCGTGGCAAACGTCACACTCTTCCAGAGTCGGAATGCGGATCTCTTTGGTCACGCCACGTACAGCTTCTTCGAGGGTGAGCTCCATGTTATAGCGTAAATCAGCACCGCGCGCCGCACGTTGACGACCACGTCCGCCGCCAAAAATATCGCCGAAAACGTCACCAAAAATATCGCTGAAGTCTGCGCCGCCGCCAAAACCGCCGCCGCCCATGCCACCTTGCTCAAACGCAGCATGACCATACTGATCGTATGCCGCACGTTTTTGCGAGTCGGTCAGAACTTCATAAGCTTCCTTGATCTCTTTAAATTTCGCCTCGGCCTCTTTGTCACCCTGGTTACGGTCCGGGTGGTATTTCATGGCCAGGCGTTTGTAGGCCTTTCTGATTTCACGCTCTTCCGCTGTTTTGGAAACGCCTAAAATCTCGTAATAATCTTGCTTAGCCATCTTTTTTAAATTGCCCCTAGATGAATGCACGGGCGGAGAGGAAATTCCCCTTCGCCCGTGTCAGTATAATTACCCGTTTATAGGGCGATTATTTTTTGTCTTTGACTTCTTCAAATTCAGCGTCGACAACATCGTCATCTTTCGCGTTGTTTGCAGAAGCATCAGCACCGGCAGTCTGCTGCTGGGCATGTTGCTGCTGGGCGATTTCCATCAGTTTCTGGGAAACCTGTGCCAGTTCCTGCATTTTCGCTTCGATAGCGGCTTTGTCTTCACCTTTCAGAGCAGTTTCCAGTGCAGTCAGTGCAGACTCGATAGCAGTTTTGTCGTCAGCCGGCAGTTTGTCGCCTGCTTCTTCAACCTGCTTACGGGTGCTGTGCAGCAGATGGTCGCCCTGGTTGCGAGTCTGTACCAGCTCTTCAAACTTACGGTCAGCTTCGGCGTTAGCTTCTGCGTCGCGTACCATTTTCTGGATTTCATCTTCGTTCAGACCAGAAGAAGCCTTGATGGTGATCTTCTGCTCTTTACCGCTGTTTTTATCTTTCGCGGAAACGTGCAGGATACCGTCAGCATCGATATCGAAGGTAACTTCGATCTGCGGCATGCCGCGCGGTGCCGGGTTGATACCATCTAGGTTGAACTGACCCAGAGATTTGTTATCAGCCGCACGTTTACGTTCACCCTGCAGCACATGGATGGTTACCGCAGACTGGTTGTCTTCAGCGGTAGAGAACACCTGGCTGTGCTTGGTCGGGATAGTGGTGTTTTTCGCGATCAGCGTCGTCATCACACCGCCCATGGTTTCGATACCCAGAGACAGCGGGGTAACGTCCAGCAGCAGTACGTCTTTCACGTCACCAGTCAGAACACCACCCTGAACAGCAGCACCGATTGCTACAGCTTCGTCCGGGTTAACGTCTTTACGCGGCTCTTTACCAAAGAACTCAGCAACTTTCTTCTGAACCATTGGCATACGAGTCTGACCACCAACGAGGATAACGTCGTCGATATCAGATACGGACAGGCCAGCGTCCTGCAGTGCAACTTTCAGCGGCTCAATGGAACGGTTTACCAGATCTTCAACCAGGCTTTCCAGTTTCGCACGAGTCACTTTGATGTTCATGTGTTTCGGACCGGTCGCATCTGCAGTGATGTACGGCAGGTTAACGTCGGTCTGCTGAGCGGAAGACAGTTCGATTTTCGCTTTTTCTGCCGCTTCTTTCAGGCGCTGCATTGCCAGCGGATCGTTGCGCAGGTCAATGCCCTGATCTTTCTTGAATTCTTCAACCAGGTAGTTGATCAGACGGCTGTCGAAGTCTTCACCACCCAGGTGGGTATCACCGTTGGTAGCCAGAACTTCGAAGGTTTTTTCGCCGTCAACTTCGTCGATTTCGATAATAGAAATATCGAAAGTACCACCACCCAGGTCATAAACCGCGATAGTACGGTTGCCAGTACCTTTGTCCAGACCGTAAGCCAGCGCAGCTGCGGTCGGTTCGTTGATGATACGTTTTACTTCCAGACCAGCGATACGGCCTGCGTCTTTGGTTGCCTGACGCTGAGCATCGTTAAAGTATGCCGGTACGGTGATAACAGCTTCAGTTACCGGTTCACCCAGGTAATCTTCAGCGGTTTTCTTCATTTTTTTCAGCACTTCAGCAGAAATCTGCGGCGGTGCCATTTTCTGGCCTTTAACTTCGACCCATGCGTCGCCGTTATCAGCAGCAATAATTTTGAACGGCATGATGGAAACATCACGCTGTACTTCTTCGTCCTGGAAGCGGCGGCCAATCAGGCGTTTAATCGCAAACAGGGTGTTTTGCGGGTTCGTCACTGCCTGACGTTTAGCCGGCTGACCAACTAGAGTTTCACCATCCTGGGTATAGGCAATGATAGAAGGCGTGGTGCGATCGCCTTCGGCGTTCTCCAGCACGCGAGGAGTGGTGCCATCCATAATCGCTACACAAGAGTTGGTAGTACCCAGGTCGATACCAATTATTTTACCCATCTAAACGTCTCCACTATATATTCGGTCATCATGTGGTTGTGAGTCTGTAATAGGGGCGAAACGTCTGGTTTCAACTGCCCAATTTCATTTTTTTGCAGACTCACTCACTGCGGTTGACTACTAAATGGGGTCGTAAACCACGTCATCAAGGGGGAGATGCAAAAATTTTTTGTGCTTTTGCGCAGAAATTTCGCGATATGGCAGGACAAGACGTAAAATTGACAGCAATTTTATTCATATAAAGAATGAATCGCAGCCAAGGCATTCATCAAAAAATTGTAATAAAAAGAAAAGATTACGTACCTGAATCTTCTCTTTATCAGCAGTAAACTAGTGGGTATTCATCCCCCTACCTCTTCCCACTAAGAGAATCCTTATGAAATCCGTTTTTACGATTTCCGCCAGCCTGGCGATTAGCCTGATGCTGTGCTGCACGGCGCAGGCAAACGACCATAAACTCCTCGGCGCCATTGCAATGCCGCGTAACGAAACCAACGATCTGGCGCTGAAACTTCCTGTTTGTCGCATTGTGAAACGCATACAACTCTCTGCCGACCATGGCGATTTACAGTTAAGCGGTGCATCGGTTTATTTCAAAGCCGCCCGTAGCGCCAGTCAGAGCCTGAATATTCCTTCAGAAATAAAAGAAGGGCAAACCACTGACTGGATCAACATTAACAGTGATAACGACAATAAACGCTGCGTCTCAAAAATCACCTTTTCCGGTCATACGGTGAACTCATCGGATATGGCCACGCTGAAAATTATCGGCGACGACTAACGCCAGAATATAGAAGCCACAAAAAATGAATGTTAATTACCTGAATGATTCAGATCTGGATTTTCTTCAGCATTGTAGTGAGGAACAGTTGGCAAATTTCGCCCGATTGCTCACCCATAATGAAAAAGGCAAAACTCGCCTCTCCAGCGTACTGATGCGCAACGAACTGTTTAAATCGATGGAAGGGCATCCCGAGCAACATCGCCGCAACTGGCAGCTGATTGCTGTAGAATTACAGCATTTTGGTGGCGATAGTATCGCCAACAAACTGCGCGGACACGGTAAATTGTATCGGGCCATTTTGCTCGATGTTTCAAAACGATTGAAGCTGAAAGCCGACAAAGAGATGTCTACGTTTGAGATTGAGCAACAGTTACTGGAACAATTTCTGCGTAACACCTGGAAGAATATGGACGAGGAACATAAGCAGGAGTTTCTGCACGCGGTCGATGCCAGGGTGAATGAGCTGGAAGAGCTGCTGCCGCTGCTGATGAAAGACAAATTATTGGCAAAAGGCGTGTCGCATTTGCTTTCCAGCCAACTGACCCGCATTTTACGCACCCACGCAGCAATGAGCGTGCTTGGGCATGGTTTGCTGCGCGGCGCGGGTCTGGGAGGCCCTGTGGGCGCAGCATTAAATGGGGTTAAAGCGGTCAGCGGCAGTGCCTATCGCGTGACAATTCCAGCCGTACTGCAAATCGCCTGCCTGCGCCGGATGGTTAGCGCCACTCAGGTCTGACACCGTAAACCGGGGAAAATTTTCATTTTCCCCTCAAAAGATCGTAGACACTGCCCCACTGGCTGATTATTATGCCGCGCCCTGAAAACACTACAGTTATTCAGGGAAATTATTTCACCATTCATTCGATGATGATTTTTGAGGAATTATGGGCAACACTAAGTTGGCTAATCCGGCACCGCTGGGCCTGATGGGCTTCGGCATGACCACCATTCTGCTTAACCTGCACAACGTGGGTTATTTCGCTCTGGACGGTATTATTCTTGCCATGGGCATTTTCTACGGCGGCATCGCGCAAATTTTTGCCGGTCTGCTGGAGTACAAAAAAGGCAACACTTTCGGTTTAACCGCATTCACCTCTTACGGTTCTTTCTGGCTGACGCTGGTTGCGATTCTGCTGATGCCGAAACTGGGTCTGACCGATGCGCCAAATGCACAGTTCCTTGGTGTCTACCTGGGTCTGTGGGGCGTATTTACGCTGTTTATGTTCTTCGGCACGCTGAAAGGCGCACGCGTTCTGCAATTCGTTTTCTTTAGCCTGACCGTGCTGTTTGCCCTGCTGGCGATCGGTAACATTGCCGGTAACGCCGCAATCATCCCCGTTGCCGGCTGGATTGGGCTGATCTGCGGTGCCAGCGCAATCTATCTGGCGATGGGTGAAGTACTGAACGAGCAGTTTGGTCGCACCGTTCTGCCGATTGGTGAATCCCACTAATTGTTTTGAGATCCCCCCGCTCGGGGGGATTTTTTTATTCGCTAACGTCGCGTCTTGCACTCTTCGGTCTGAATGCAGCAACCACTTCTGGTGCCGTTTCAACGTATGGCCCTTCCAGCAACTGAATGCAGTACGGTACGCTGGCAAAAATACCGTGTACCACAACGTTACCCGCAGCGTCCTTCACACCTTCCAGCGTCTCTTTAATAGACTTCGGCTGACCGGGTAAGTTAAGGATCAGCGCCTGTTTGCGAATCACACCAACCTGACGCGAAAGGATCGCAGTTGGTACAAAATGCAGGCTTATCTGGCGCATCTGTTCACCAAAGCCAGGCATCTCGCGGTCCGCTACTGCCAGCGTCGCATCGGGCGTTACGTCACGACGCGCCGGGCCAGTTCCGCCCGTGGTGAGCACCAGATGGCAACTCATTTCATCCACTAGCTCACACAACGTTTGCTCGATGATCGCCTGCTCATCGGGGATTAAGCGGGTTTCCAGTTCAAACGGCGTGGTTAGCGCCGATGTCAGCCATTCTTCCAGCGCAGGGATGCCTTTATCCTGATAAACGCCGCTGGATGCGCGATCAGAGATGGAAACTAAGCCAATACGTAAAGTATTCATCAAGATTTTTCCGTTTAAACAGTCTCGTTAAACAGAATGATACACTGCGAAGGGAGTGACAGACAGGCTTCAGAAGAGGTAGCGTGACCGACTTCCCGGTCACGCTAAGAATGATTACAGCAGATCGCCGATCATTTTTTCCAGTTTTTCCTGGTCAATAGCAAACTTACGGATACCTTCCGCCAGTTTATCTACTGCCATTGGATCCTGGTTGTGCTGCCACAGGAACTCGGACTCAGTGATACGCGCCGGACGCGCTTTCACTTCGCCGGTGTAAGACAGTTTACGTTCGATAGCCCCTTCGCTCTCAGCCAGCTCTTTCAGCAGTGTAGGTGCGATGGTAAGACGGTCGCAGCCTGCCAGTTCCAGAATTTCGCCGATGTTACGGAAGCTTGCGCCCATAACCACGGTTTCATAACCGTGCTCTTTGTAGTACTGGTAGATTTCAGATACAGAAACCACGCCCGGATCTTCTGCCGGAGCGTACTCTTTCTTATCGGTATTCGCTTTGTACCAGTCAAGAATACGGCCAACAAACGGCGAGATCAGGAACACGCCCGCTTCCGCACAAGCACGAGCCTGAGCGAAGGAGAACAGCAGGGTCAGGTTACAGTTGATGCCTTCTTTTTCCAGCTGTTCTGCAGCACGGATACCCTGCCAGGTAGAAGCCAGTTTGATCAGAATACGATCGTTGCTAATACCAGCATCGTTGTAGAGTTTGATCAGGCGTTTTGCTTTCGCAATTGACGCTTCGGTGTCATAGGAAAGACGCGCATCAACTTCAGTTGAGATACGGCCCGGAACCAGTTTCAGGATTTCCAGACCAATATTTACTGCCAGTTTGTCGGTCGCGTCCACGATCTGCTGCGCGCGATCGTTGCTCTGCTGTTTCGCCCAGGCGACAGCATCATCAATCAACTTACGGTATTCCGGAATCTGCGCTGCGTTAAGAATGAGAGAAGGGTTGGTTGTGGCATCCTGCGGTTGATACAGCTTCATTGCCGCGATGTCCCCAGTGTCGGCCACTACGGTGGTGTACTGACGAAGGGAGGTCAATTTGTCCGTCATGATAGTATTTCTCTTTAAACAGCTTGTTAGGGGGATGTAACCGGTCTGCCCTGATGATATCACGACGCAACGTCAGCGCAACCGCCGACAAGACGGTTATCGCCAGGCGAGACTGTTTCGGATTTCTGACACTGCGTTGATATCGCCCGCCATTTTTATACAAAACCTCATGTATGCTACGCAGAAGTTATCAAGTACCTCGTAGCGTATATACTTCTTAAACAATTGGTAACGTTTACACAGGAAAGTCATCGCGACCGGCAATAAGAGGGATATGCATGCCAGATTTTTTCTCCTTTATTAACAGCGTCCTTTGGGGATCGGTAATGATTTACCTGCTCTTCGGCGCAGGTTGTTGGTTCACTTTTCGCACCGGATTTGTGCAGTTTCGCTACATCCGCCAGTTTGGCAAAAGTCTTAAAAATAGCATTCATCCACAGCCAGGCGGTTTAACCTCATTTCAGTCATTGTGTACCAGTCTTGCGGCGCGCGTGGGTAGCGGCAACCTGGCCGGCGTTGCGCTGGCAATTACCGCCGGTGGACCTGGAGCCGTCTTTTGGATGTGGGTTGCCGCGTTTATCGGCATGGCGACCTCGTTTGCCGAATGTTCTCTGGCACAACTTTATAAAGAACGTGACGTCAATGGGCAGTTTCGTGGCGGACCGGCATGGTATATGGCGCGCGGGCTGGGGATGCGCTGGATGGGCGTTCTGTTCGCCGTCTTTTTGCTCATCGCCTACGGCATAATTTTCAGCGGAGTTCAGGCAAACGCAGTTGCCCGAGCCCTGAGTTTTTCTTTTGATTTTCCCCCGCTGGTGACAGGCATTATTCTCGCTGTCTTTGCTCTGCTGGCAATCACTCGCGGTCTTCATGGCGTCGCCCGGCTCATGCAGGGTTTTGTCCCGTTGATGGCGATAATCTGGGTGCTGACCAGCATGGTGATTTGCGTAATAAATATCGGGCAACTTCCCCACGTCATTTGGTCTATTTTTGAGAGTGCTTTTGGCTGGCAGGAAGCGGCAGGCGGCGCGGCGGGATATACCTTAAGCCAGGCGATTACTAACGGTTTTCAGCGCAGTATGTTTTCCAATGAGGCGGGAATGGGTTCGACGCCAAACGCGGCTGCGGCAGCGGCGTCCTGGCCTCCGCATCCGGCAGCGCAAGGAATTGTCCAGATGATTAGCATTTTTATCGACACCCTGGTCATCTGTACGGCAAGCGCCATGCTGATATTACTGGCGGGTAACGGCACAACCTACATGCCGCTGGAAGGTATTCAGCTTATCCAGAAGGCGATGCGGGTGCTAATGGGTTCCTGGGGTGCTGAGTTTGTTACCCTCGTGGTTATTCTGTTTGCCTTCAGCTCCATCGTTGCCAACTACATTTATGCCGAAAACAATCTCTTCTTTTTACGCCTGAACAACCCTAAAGCGATCTGGTGTTTGCGGATCTGCACCTTCGCAACGGTCATCGGCGGCACCTTGCTAAGTCTTCCGCTGATGTGGCAACTGGCAGATATCATAATGGCCTGCATGGCTATTACCAATTTGACCGCCATTTTACTGCTCTCGCCTGTGGTTCATACCATTGCCAGTGATTATCTACGCCAGCGTAAACTCGGCGTGCCAGCATGCGCACGAGGGTG
>OBCN01000201.1_pt1 | contig 8992 bp, 10 predicted proteins | sample 1495871 | NCBI WGS metagenome assembly OBCN01 (sample SAMN03418255, study PRJEB22391) | human gut metagenome | biome: human-gut; feature: organic feature; material: feces | host: Homo sapiens | place: Tanzania | collected 2013-01 | reverse complement strand
TATCTCAAACGTTACGATGCTTTACATCGTCGCATCGGCGCTCATCTTAGCGGGAACAACGCTATCCTTCCTATTACCCCTTGCCATAATGAGCGAGAAGTTGAAGCGTTTGCACAAGAGCAAATAGATGCAGGCCGAGAAGGTGCTGTGTTTAAACTGGACTGCGACTATGAAGCAGGCCACAAAGGTTATCGTCAGACTAAAGAAGTCCGTAAGGTAACTTATGACCTTACTTGTATTGGCTTTGAAGAAGGTAAAGGTAAGTACAAGGGTAAGGTAGCTAACCTCATTTTCAAATGGAAAGGAGGCAAGACAATCAAAGCTATGTTAGGTAAAGGGTGGACTCATGCAGATGCAGAACAGATGTTCCACGACATTAAACATGGCGGACGATTGAATGTCATTGGTAAAATCTTTGAAGTCAAAGGTCTTCAGGATTCAAGCAAGGGCAACATTCGTCTGCCCAAATGCGGAGAATTAAGACATGACAAAGATGAACCAGATTTCTTTTGATAGCATGAAGGCAACTCGTGCAGTTGAGGTAGCAGAGGCTATCTTCGAAACTTTATCCTGTGGCATGGAAGTGCCATATAACTTACTGGCTGATGCAGAAGAACTGGGTCTTTCTGTAGAAGCTATCCAAGAAAAAGTAACTGAGTTATACGGAGAGCCAGAAGATGAAGACACTCTGTATTGAGCATAAACAAAAAGGTAATAAATGGGGTTATGCTAAAACTAATCGCAAGATTAATGGTAAATTAAAAGGTGTACTTTTGCATCGCGCCATATATTGTGATCATAACAATGTCACCTTTGACTCAATAGCTGGCCTTGAAGTCAGACATAAGTGTGATAATCCTAGATGCATTAACCCATTGCATTTGGAAATAGGAACACACGCCGACAATATGAATGACATGAAAGTGAGAGGGAGAGCACCAAGAGGCTCACGATCTGGTAATGCGAAGATGACGTGGGATTCTGTGCGAGAATTACGAAAGTTATATGCAACAGGTAATTATACTCAAATGCAATTAGCTGTAAGATTCAACATTAGCTCATCACAAGTTGGTTATATTGTTGGAGGCAAGCAATGGGTGGAGTGAAGAAGAAACCGACGATTTCATTTGAAGGGATGGAGATGCTTAAGAGGGTTCTCACGCCATCTTCTCCGAAGCTAACTAAGACTCATGAAGAATTAATAGTTGATGAAGTGAAGCGTTACATCATGGAATGTGTCAAAGCACAACTGGTGGTTCAATGATACGTCAAGCTTCATTCCTAGATATTCCTGAGATTATAAACCTTGGGAATAAGTATGTGGAAGAGGAAGTCAAGGTTGTGGCCCACCACTCAGCCTCATGGAATGCAGAACAAAGCGCACATAACCTTTGTGCATCTCTAAGTAGAGAGGATTTATTTCTATGGGTGGCTGTTGATGAAGGGCAGATTGTCGGTTTCCTATGGGCTGGCTATCATGAGTTAGCACCTTGGACACCTGTAAGAGTTGCCTCTGACATTCTCTTTTACATTATACCAGAGAAGCGAGGGACGCTACTTGGAATGCGACTAATCAAATCCCTTAAGCAATGGGCTAGTGATAATGAATGCTCCGAGGTTCGCCTGTCTATCGCCTCTGGTATTAATGAAGAACGTGTCGGACGTATGTATAAGCGACTTGGCTTTGAACCGTTTGGCACTGTGTATAACCTGAAGTTCTAAGGAGATAACATGGGTGTTGTAAAGAAAGCATTTAAGGCTGTAGGTCTTGCTCAAGATGCACCACGTATTGAAGCTAAAGTACCAGCGCAGCAGCTTGAGCGTCAACCTGAAACTGAAGCAGAAGATATCCAGATTGGTGCAGGGGATGATGCCACTGCCTCTGCAAAAGGTAAGCGCGGCCTTGTCCGTCCAGTGGCCTCTAGCCTGAAGGTGTAATATGAAACAGAGCACAGATTTGGAGTATGGAGGTAAGCGGTCTAAGATACCTAAGCTATGGGAGAAATTCTCCACTAAACGTAGCTCTTTCCTAGATAGGGCAAAGCATTACTCCAGATTAACCTTGCCCTATCTGATGAATGACAAAGGTAATAATGAGACTTCGCAGAATGGATGGCAAGGTGTAGGTGCTCAGGCAACTAATCATCTAGCCAACAAATTAGCGCAAGTGCTATTTCCTGCGCAGCGTTCCTTCTTCCGTGTAGACTTAACTGCACAAGGTGAGAAGGTTCTTAACCAGCGTGGCCTGAAGAAGACAGAGCTAGCTACGATCTTTGCTCAAGTAGAAACACGGGCGATGAAAGAGTTAGAGCAACGTCAATTCCGTCCTGCTGTAGTAGAAGCATTCAAGCATCTTATTGTTGCTGGTAGCTGTATGCTATACAAGCCGAGCAAAGGTGCAATCAGTGCAATCCCGATGCATCACTATGTTGTTAACCGTGATACCAATGGCGACCTGTTAGACATTATCTTACTACAAGAGAAAGCCTTACGTACATTTGACCCAGCTACACGGGCTGTAGTAGAGGTAGGCTTGAAAGGTAAGAAGTGCAAGGAAGATGACAGCATTAAGCTGTACACACATGCTAAGTATCTTGGTGATGGCTTTTGGGAACTCAAGCAATCTGCTGATGATATTCCTGTTGGTAAGGTTAGTAAAATCAAATCAGAAAAGCTACCTTTCATCCCACTTACTTGGAAGCGTAGCTATGGTGAAGATTGGGGTCGTCCTCTTGCAGAGGATTACTCTGGTGATTTATTCGTTATCCAATTCTTATCTGAAGCAGTTGCCCGTGGTGCTGCACTGATGGCAGACATTAAGTACCTGATTCGTCCGGGTGCTCAGACTGATGTTGACCACTTTGTTAACTCTGGCACTGGTGAAGTCGTCACTGGTGTAGAAGAGGATATCCATATTGTACAGTTAGGTAAGTACGCAGACCTCACACCTATTAGCGCGGTTCTAGAGGTGTACACTCGCCGTATCGGTGTTGTCTTCATGATGGAGACAATGACACGCCGTGACGCCGAACGTGTTACTGCTGTAGAAATCCAGCGAGATGCGTTAGAGATTGAGCAGAACATGGGTGGTGTATATTCCCTCTTCGCTACTACTATGCAATCGCCAGTAGCGATGTGGGGTCTGCTGGAGGCAGGAGAGTCATTCACGAGTGAACTAGTTGACCCTGTAATTATCACAGGTATTGAAGCATTAGGTCGTATGGCTGAACTGGATAAGTTGGCAAACTTTGCTCAATACATGTCGTTACCTCTGCAATGGCCTGAGCCTGTCATAGCTGCTGTGAAATGGCCTGATTATATGGATTGGGTTCGTGGTCAAATCTCTGCTGAACTGCCATTCCTTAAATCTGCTGAAGAGATGGCACAAGAACAGGAAGCACAGATGCAAGCACAGCAAGCACAGATGCTTGAAGAAGGTGTGGCTAAGGCTGTACCGGGTGTAATTCAACAAGAACTTAAGGAGGCGTAATGTCTTTCTCATTTACTGAACCATCAACCACTCATCCTACTGCTGAAGAGAATCCGGTAGAAACCAAGGAGGTAACAACTGATGCTGCTACTACTGATGTTCCTGCTGACGCTAGTCCTGATGTACAAGATGACACTGCTGGTGCGCAATCTGCTGAAGACACCGGAGGAGAAACTTCTGGACAGCCTCCAGAAGAAGGAGACAATGGCGGAGAGAATGGTGAATCTAAGCCAGATGATACCAAGGTCGACACTGAGGAAGTGCAATACTTCTTCGGAGAACACGAAGTAACAGTAGATATTCCTCAGGATGTAACTGATAGCCTTAAAGAGAAAGGCATTGATGCTAAGCAGGTTGCCAAGGAACTATATGCTAAAGATGGCAAGTTTGAACTGTCAGATGCAACCAAGCAGAAGTTGTATGATGCCTTTGGAAAATTTGCAGTAGACGCTTACCTGTCTGGACTCAAGGCGCAGAACGAGGCATTCTTCCTGAAGGAAGCCAATGCTGCCAAAGAACTGGAAGCCGCTAATACTCAGCGCTTCTCTGATGTTTCCAAGGAGGTTGGTGGAGAAGAAGGGTGGTCACGTCTTGAGGCGTGGGCACTTGAAGCACTATCAGATGATGAGCTCACGGCCTTCAATGCTGTGATGGAATCTGGCAATCAATACCTCCAGCAATACGCTGTGCGTGAGCTGGAGAGTCGTCGTAAGTCCGCACAAGGTGATGACAAGCCTAGCCTGATTGAGCCTTCTGCACCTGCTGTCGCATCGGAAGATAATGGACCTCTGTCTCGTGAGCAATACCTCCGTGAGATGATGACTATTGGCTCTCGCTTCGGTACAGACAAGAAAGCTGCTGCTGAGTATCAGGCTAAGCTGGATGCTCGCCGCCGTGCGGGTATGGCTCGCGGACTCTAATTCGTATTTACTGGACACTATAGAAGGGAGAAATGTCTCCCTAATTATCAATCTGATTTATAAGGAGGTTTATTAATGTCTACGCCGAATAACCTGACCAACGTTGCAGTCTCCGCTTCCGGTGAGGTAGACAGTCTTCTCATTGAGAAATTCAATGGCAAGGTAAATGAGCAGTACCTGAAAGGTGAGAACATCATGTCTTACTTCGATGTTCAGACCGTAACTGGCACTAACACTGTGAGCAACAAATACTTGGGTGAAACCGAGTTACAGGTGCTGGCTCCGGGTCAATCTCCGGCTGCAACCTCTACTCAGGCCGATAAAAACCAGTTGGTAATTGATGCCACTGTTATCGCTCGTAACACTGTTGCACACTTGCATGATGTACAGGGCGACATTGATAGCCTGAAGCCGAAGCTGGCCACTAACCAAGCCAAGCAGCTTAAGAAGATGGAAGATGAAATGCTGATTCAGCAGATGCTGCTGGGTGGTATTGCTAACACTCAGGCTAAGCGTACCAATCCGCGTGTGAAAGGTCATGGCTTCTCTGTGAATGTAGAAGTAAGTGAAGGTGAAGCACTGGTTAACCCTCAGTATGTGATGGCAGCGGTAGAGTTTGCTCTGGAGCAGCAGCTTGAGCAGGAAGTTGACATCTCCGATGTAGCTATTCTGATGCCATGGCGTTATTTCAACGTACTGCGTGATGCAGACCGTATCGTTGATAAGAGCTACACTATCAGTCAGTCTGGTGCTACCATTCAGGGCTTCGTGCTGTCTTCCTACAACTGTCCGGTGATTCCGTCTAACCGCTTCCCTAAGTATGCTCAGGGCCAGAAGCATCATTTGCTGTCTAATGAAGACAATGGTTATCGTTATGACCCGATTGCAGAAATGAATGGTGCTATTGCTGTACTGTTTACTGCTGATGCCTTGTTAGTGGGCCGCTCTATCGACGTAACGGGTGACATCTTCTATGAGAAGAAAGAGAAGACCTACTATATTGATACTTTTATGTCTGAAGGTGCAATCCCTGACCGCTGGGAAGCAGTGTCTGTTGTTACCACAAAACGTGAGACTACTGGCACTGTGGCTTCTGGTCAAGGTGCCCAGCACACTCAGGTTCTTAACCGTGCACAGCGCAAAGCTGTATACGTCAAGAGCGCTAACCCGGCAGGCGCTGCTGCTGGCCTGTCTGCTGAAGACTTGGTATCTGCTGTCCGTGCTGTAATGGTTAATGACATTAAGCCGACTGCACTGAAACCAACTGAGTAATACCTATGCCCTATCTACCTCTGCGTAGGTAGGGTTCTTTTTGTTAGGAGGATTCATGCCTGTAATTAAACAAACCAGTAAAATAGGCAACCTGATGGAGGGCGTTGCCTTCCAAATTATTGACAGTAAACTTGAAGCGGTCAACTTATGTATGAGAGCTATTGGTCGTGAGGGTGTGGATTCTCTCGACTCAGGCGACCTAGATGCAGAAGATGCAAGCAAGATGATAGATATTGTATCTCAGCGCTTCCAGTATAATAAAGGTGGTGGTTGGTGGTTCAACCGTGAACCTAACTGGCAGCTTGCACCTGATACTAATGGAGAAGTTAACCTTCCTAACAATTGCCTTGCTGTGTTGCAATGTTATGCTTTAGGTGAGAGAAAAGTACCCATGACAATGCGCGCAGGTAAGCTCTACTCCACATGGAGTCACACTTTCGATATGCGCAAGCATGTTAATGCTAACGGTATGCTACGTCTCACTCTGCTTACCTTGCTACCTTACGAACACCTCCCTACAAGTGTAATGCAGGCAATCGCATATCAGGCTGCTGTCGAGTTTATTGTATCCAAGGATGCAGATAAGACTAAACTGGTTACTGCACAGCAAATTGCTACGCAACTCCTTATGGATGTACAGTCTGAACAGATGTCACAGAAGCGACTAAACATGCTAGTACACAACCCTACGCAGCGTCAGTTTGGTATCATGGCTGGTGGTTCTCAGAATGTACCTGCTTACTCTCATTCACCTTATGATAGCTGGACACTTCGTCCGTGGGAGGATCGTTAATGGAAGTACAAGGTTCATTGGGCAGACAAATCCAAGGTATTAGCCAACAACCACCAGCAGTGCGATTAGATGGGCAATGTACGGCTATGGTCAATATGGTCCCTGATGTAGTAAATGGGACTCAATCCCGCATGGGTACAACTCATATTGCAAAAGTGCTTGATGCAGGCACGGATGATATGGCCACTCATCATTATCGCAGAGGTGATGGTGATGAGGAGTATTTCTTTACTTTAAAGAAAGGACAAGTACCTGAAATCTTCGATAAGTATGGGCGTAAATGTAATGTAACTTCTCAAGACGCACCTATGACGTATCTCAGTGAAGTGGTTAACCCAAGAGAAGATGTGCAGTTCATGACTATTGCAGATGTGACATTTATGCTTAATAGACGAAAGGTAGTTCGCACGAGGGAGGATCGTTCTCCTAATGTAGGTGCTACAGCTTTGGTCTTTTGCGCTTATGGTCAGTATGGTACTAAATATCAAATTGTTATTAATGGTGCGGTGGCGGCAGAGTATCGTACTAAAGATGGCGGAAGTGCAGATCACGTAGAAACAATAAGGACAGAGGTGATAGCCGAACAGCTATTTGTTAAGCTACAGCAATGGTCTGGTGTAAGTGCATATGATGTATATCGAATGGGGACCACCATCATTATCACTAGTAAATCAGGTGATACTGATTTTACAGTAAACACAGAAGACGGTGCGAAAGGTAAAGATTTAGTTGCCATTAAATATAAGGTTAGCTCCACTGACCTTTTACCCAGTAAAGCGCCGGAGGGTTATAAAGTACAAATATGGCCCACTGGAAGTAAACCTGAATCACGTTACTGGCTACAAGCCGAGAAGTCAGATGGCAACCTTGTTACATGGAAAGAAACTATAGCGGCAGATGTTAAACTTGGTTTTGATAAAGGCACTATGCCTTATATTATTGAACGCACAGGAATTATTGATGGTGTTGCGCAGTTTAGGATTAGACAAGGTGATTGGGAGGACCGCAAGGTAGGGGATGACTTGACCAACCCCATGCCATCCTTCATTGATGATGAAGTTCCTCAGAAAATTGGTGGTATGTTTATGGTACAGAACCGCTTGTGCTTTACGGCAGGTGAAGCAGTCATTGCATCTCGTACCTCCCACTTCTTTGACTTCTTTCGTTACACCGTCATCTCCGCCCTAGCCACAGACCCTTTCGATATTTTCTCCGATGCAAGTGAGGTTTATCAATTAAAACATGCAGTGACTCTTGACGGAGCTACGGTATTATTCTCTGATAAATCCCAATTCATCTTGCCGGGAGATAAGCCCTTAGAGAAGTCTAATGCTTTACTTAAACCAGTAACAACATTTGAAGTAAACAATAATGTTAAGCCTGTTGCCACTGGTGAGTCTGTGATGTTCGCTGCAAGTGATGGTGCATACTCTGGTGTGCGAGAGTTCTATACTGATTCGTATAGTGACACTAAGAAGGCACAGGCAATCACTAGTCATGTGAATAAACTAATTGAAGGTAACATTATAGGTATGGAGTCCAGTACGAATGTGAATAGGCTACTTGTTACGACAGATAAGCATCGTAATATAATCTATTGTTATGACTGGCTATGGCAAGGCACAGACCGTGTTCAATCAGCTTGGCATGTATGGGAGTGGCCTTTGGGCACAAAGGTGCGAGGTATGTTTTATTCTGGCGAATTGCTTTACTTACTCCTTGAGCGAGGTGGCGGTGTCTATCTAGAGAAGATGGACATGGGTGATGCATTAACCTATGGTTTGAATGATCGCATTAGAATGGACAGACAGGCAGAGTTAATCTTCAAGCATTTCAAAGCAGAAGATGAATGGGTATCTGAACCACTCCCTTGGGTCCCTACCCATCCAGAACTCTTGGATTGTATCTTAATAGAAGGCTGGGATTCCTATATTGGCGGGTCTTTCTTATTCAGGTATAACCCCGGTAATAACACTTTATCTACGACTTTTGATATGCAGGACGACAATCACGTAAAAGCAAAGGTTATTGTTGGACAGCTTTACCACCAAGAGTTTGAACCAACACCTGTGGTTATCAGAGATAAACAAGACCGCGTATCATATATTGATGTACCTGTTGTGGGATTGGTTCACCTCAATCTTGATATGTATCCAGACTTCTTAGTAGAAGTTAAGAATGTGAAGAGCGGTAAAGTGCGCAGGGTGTTAGCGTCTAATCGCATAGGCGGTGCTCTTAACAATACAGTAGGCTATGTTAAACCGAGGGAAGGTGTCTTCAGGTTCCCACTGAGGGCTAAGAGCACTGATGTTGTATATCGTATCATTGTAGAGTCTCCACACACATTCCAGCTTAGGGATATTGAGTGGGAAGGTAGTTACAACCCAACAAGAAGGAGGGTCTAATGGCTATAGGTTCAGCTGTTATGGCTGGTATGTCTTCTATTGGTAGTATGTTTGCAGGTGGCGGTGCAGCCGCTGCTGGTGGTACTGCCGCAGCAGCAGGAGGAACAGCAGC
>OBCN01000199.1_pt1 | contig 9023 bp, 5 predicted proteins | sample 1495871 | NCBI WGS metagenome assembly OBCN01 (sample SAMN03418255, study PRJEB22391) | human gut metagenome | biome: human-gut; feature: organic feature; material: feces | host: Homo sapiens | place: Tanzania | collected 2013-01 | reverse complement strand
CAGTTGGCCAGGGCATACCGAGTTCTCGGTGCCGCCAGCCGGTAGCGCTCGCCGTGTAAGGTCAGTTGAAACGCGGTGCGGGTACGCAGAATGATTTCACCGCCTTCCGGCCCCAGCGCCTGTAGCGCATTGCGCACAATATTCAGCAAGACCTGTTCAATTTGATCCGGGTCGTGCGCCAGTTCCGGTAGGCTGGGATCGTAATCACGAATCAACCGCACGTTGTCCGGCAGTTCCATCGACACCAGCGTTACCACGCGTTCAGCCACTTTGTGAATACTTTCGGTAACGCGCGTACCGGGCAGCTGCGGCCCCAACAGACGGTCGACCAGATTTCGCAGCCGGTCCGCCTGTTCGATAATCACTTTGGTATATTCGAGTAGTGATGGGTCAGGTAACGCTTTGCTGAGCAGCTGCGCCGCGCCACGTAAACCGCCAAGCGGATTTTTAATCTCATGTGCCAGGCCGCGCACTAAATCACGGGCAGCAACCTGCTGGGCGTGCTGTAGCTGTTCCTGACTTAAGCGGCGCTGGTTATCCATCGGAGCCATCTCCAGCAGGATCATGCCGTCCGGCATACGCTGGGCCGTCACAGAAAGGATATGCGAGCGCCCGTCGATGACCAGCGTCACTTCGTTATCGGTAAAACCTTGCCCCGCCTCCAGACTTTCTTGCATCAGCTCGATATTTAATGAGAAGTAGCTCAACAGTTCCGGTAACGGTGTACCAAACAATTTGCGGGAGCTTTGGGCGAGCAGTTGTTGCGCGGCAGGGTTGGCGTAATGGATCGCCAGGTTGTCATCGATTAACAAAATACTGTTAATCAGCGAGTTGAGGATCTGCCCAGCATCGGGCTGCGTGCCTGTTGCCATAAAGCAGTCTCCTGAACAGGTTGCACCATTTTAGTGCATTATAGCTTTTTACGGATAAAAAGCGCGAAGCATCAGAGAATTGACGGAGAAAAAAGCCCATGCAGAGATGGGCTACAGATAGCTGACAAACTTCACGTTGGAGAGCGACTCACCTGCTCCGGCCTACCACATCATCACCGTGTAGGCCGGATAAGACGCATTTGCGTCGCATCCGGCGTGATGTGCTTGCCACCGATCCCAGGCCTGCCAGAGACAGGCGAAAAGTTTCCACGGCAACTAAAACACTTAGACGCTGTAGTACAGCTCAAACTCTACCGGATGCGGAGTCATACGCACGCGGTCATCTTCTTCGCGACGCAGAGCGATGTACGCATCAATTGCTTCGTCAGTGAACACGCCACCGGCTTTCAGGAACTCGCGGTCCAGATCCAGTTCGTTCAGTGCTTCTTCCAGAGAGCCTGCAACCTGTGGGATCTCTTTCGCTTCTTCTGGCGGCAGGTCATACAGGTTTTTGTCCATGGCTTCGCCCGGATGGATCTTGTTCTTGATACCATCAAGACCGGCCATCAGCAGGGCAGCAAAGCACAGGTACGGGTTAGCTGCCGGATCCGGGAAACGTACTTCGATACGACGTGCTTTCGGAGAAGAAACCACCGGAATACGGATAGACGCAGAACGGTTACGCGCAGAGTAAGCCAGCATTACCGGTGCTTCATAGCCCGGGACCAGACGCTTATAAGAGTTGGTGGTCGGGTTTGCCAGGGCGTTAATCGCTTTAGCGTGTTTGATTACGCCGCCAATGTAGTACAGCGCCTGCTCAGACAGACCTGCGTATTTGTCGCCTGCGAACAGGTTAACGCCGTTTTTAGACAGAGACATGTGGCAGTGCATACCGGAGCCGTTATCACCGAACATCGGTTTTGGCATAAAGGTCGCGGTTTTACCGAAGCGGTGCGCTACGTTGTGCACAACATATTTGTAGATCTGAATTTCGTCAGCTTTTTTGGTCATGGTATTGAAGCGGGTAGCCACTTCGTTCTGACCAGCAGTCGCTACTTCGTGGTGATGGGCTTCAACCACCAGACCCATCTGTTCCATCACCAGACACATTTCAGAACGAATATCCTGAGCCGAGTCTACCGGTGGAACCGGGAAGTAACCGCCTTTCACTGCCGGACGGTGACCTTTGTTACCACCTTCGTATTGGGTGGAGGAGTTCCATGCGCCTTCGATATCGTCGATAGCAACGTGAGAACCGGAGATAGATGATCCGAAACGGATGTCATCGAACAGGAAGAATTCAGGTTCTGGCCCGAACAGTACGGTGTCGGCAATGCCAGTGGAACGCAGGTAATCTTCGGCGCGCTTCGCAATGGAGCGCGGGTCACGGTCATAGCCTTGCAGGGTGCCAGGTTCAAGGATGTCGCAACGGATAATCAGGGTGGAGTCGGCGAAGAACGGGTCAATCACTGCGGTGGATGCGTCTGGCATCAGCACCATGTCGGACTCGTTAATGCCTTTCCAGCCGCCAATCGAGGAGCCGTCAAACATTTTGCCTTCTTCGAAGAATTCAGCATTCACCTGATGAGCAGGGATAGTGACGTGCTGTTCTTTACCTTTAGTATCGGTGAAGCGCAAATCAACAAACTTCACTTCGTGCTCGTTCAGCATCGTCAGTACGTGTTCAGCGGACATACTTTAACTCTCCTGGATTGGTCATGGTCGTCGTGGTAACGAAATCTGCAATTATTTTGGCCGTGTCGCCGTAAAAAAGATAAAGCGAAATCTGTGCCAACTTTTAAATTGCCCCTAAAAGGCGTTATCATGCGCACCATCGTGCAAAAGGGCTGCACCACGATGTGAATGTTGCACCAATATAGTGCTTCAATGGAAACATTAAGCACCATGTTGGTGCAATGACCTTTGGATAACCCTTTTTATGCTCCGTGAAAGCGATCACAAAGGGACTCTGCAATACTTGTTTGCGGAGGATGTTTGTGATCCTGTTTTGTAGTGCGATTAATCCGTGTACAATAACGCGCTATTTCTAATGCCTGAGGCAAAGTTGTGATCGAAAAATTGCGTAATATCGCCATCATCGCGCACGTAGACCATGGTAAAACCACCCTGGTAGACAAGCTGCTCCAACAATCCGGTACGTTCGACTCTCGTGCCGAAACCCAAGAGCGCGTGATGGACTCCAACGATTTGGAGAAAGAGCGTGGGATTACCATCCTCGCGAAAAACACCGCTATCAACTGGAACGATTACCGTATCAACATCGTTGCTACCCCGGGGCACGCCGACTTCGGTGGTGAAGTTGAACGTGTAATGTCCATGGTAGACTCAGTGCTGCTGGTGGTTGACGCATTTGACGGCCCGATGCCGCAAACGCGCTTCGTAACCAAAAAAGCGTTTGCTTACGGCCTGAAGCCGATTGTTGTTATCAACAAAGTTGACCGCCCTGGCGCGCGTCCTGATTGGGTTGTGGATCAGGTATTCGATCTGTTCGTTAACCTCGACGCGACCGACGAGCAGCTGGACTTCCCGATCGTTTACGCTTCTGCGCTGAACGGTATCGCGGGTCTGGACCACGAAGATATGGCGGAAGACATGACCCCGCTGTACCAGGCGATTGTTGACCACGTTCCTGCGCCGGACGTTGACCTTGACGGTCCGTTCCAGATGCAGATTTCTCAGCTCGATTACAACAGCTATGTTGGCGTTATCGGCATTGGCCGCATCAAGCGCGGTAAAGTGAAGCCGAACCAGCAGGTCACTATCATCGATAGCGAAGGCAAAACCCGCAACGCGAAAGTCGGTAAAGTGCTGGGCCACCTCGGTCTGGAACGTATCGAAACCGATCTGGCGGAAGCTGGCGATATCGTTGCGATCACGGGCCTTGGCGAACTGAACATTTCTGACACCGTTTGCGACACGCAAAACGTTGAAGCGCTGCCGGCACTCTCCGTTGATGAGCCGACCGTTTCTATGTTCTTCTGCGTTAACACCTCGCCGTTCTGCGGTAAAGAAGGTAAGTTCGTAACGTCTCGTCAGATCCTGGATCGTCTGAACAAAGAACTGGTACACAACGTTGCGCTGCGCGTAGAAGAAACCGAAGACGCCGATGCGTTCCGCGTTTCTGGTCGTGGCGAACTGCACCTGTCTGTTCTGATCGAAAACATGCGTCGTGAAGGTTTCGAACTGGCGGTATCCCGTCCGAAAGTTATCTTCCGTGAAATCGACGGTCGTAAACAAGAGCCGTATGAAAACGTGACGCTGGACGTTGAAGAACAGCATCAGGGTTCTGTGATGCAGGCGCTGGGCGAACGTAAAGGCGACCTGAAAAACATGAATCCAGACGGTAAAGGCCGCGTACGTCTCGACTACGTGATCCCAAGCCGTGGTCTGATTGGCTTCCGTTCTGAGTTCATGACCATGACTTCCGGTACTGGTCTGCTGTACTCCACCTTCAGCCACTACGACGACGTACGTCCGGGTGAAGTGGGTCAGCGTCAGAACGGCGTACTGATCTCTAACGGTCAGGGTAAAGCGGTCGCGTTCGCGCTGTTCGGTCTGCAGGATCGCGGTAAGCTGTTCCTCGGTCACGGTGCAGAAGTTTACGAAGGTCAGATTATCGGTATTCATAGCCGCTCTAACGACCTGACTGTAAACTGCCTGACCGGTAAGAAACTGACCAACATGCGTGCTTCCGGTACTGACGAAGCCGTTGTTCTGGTTCCGCCTATCCGCATGACTCTGGAACAAGCTCTGGAGTTCATCGATGATGACGAACTGGTAGAAGTGACTCCGACCTCTATCCGTATTCGTAAACGTCACCTGACGGAAAACGATCGTCGTCGCGCTAACCGCGCACCGAAAGACGATTAATTTCGTTTTTTAGTCATAAAAAACCTGCCATCGCTGGCAGGTTTTTTTTTGCCTGTCGTGAGCGCACACCAATGCGAGTATCTCCCTTATAAGTCTGTGGTTACGTCAATAGAGAGCTTTGTCACAATTATCTGCAAAGTCATACGCCGTTAATTGCTTTCTTTTTTGGCGTAAGCGTAAGATGCTTCATCTGGTTTAAACCAAAAGGATTAAACAATGGCGGAGAATCAATCCACCGTAGAAAATGCAAAAGAGAAACTGGATCGGTGGTTGAAAGATGGCATCACCACGCCGGGTGGAAAACTCCCTTCAGAAAGAGAGCTGGGAGAACTGCTGGGCATTAAACGTATGACGCTGCGCCAGGCGTTGTTGAACCTCGAGGCAGAATCCAAAATCTTCCGTAAGGATCGTAAGGGGTGGTTCGTGACCCAGCCGCGATTTAATTACAGTCCGGAGCTGTCGGCGAGCTTTCAGCGGGCCGCAATTGAGCAAGGGCGAGAGCCTTCCTGGGGGTTTACCGAGAAAAACCGTACCAGCGATATTCCCGAGACGCTCGCGCCACTGATTGCAGTGACGCCATCAACTGAACTCTATCGCATCACCGGCTGGGGGGCGTTGGAAGGACATAAAGTTTTCTATCACGAAACATATATTAATCCTGAAGTTGCTCTGGGAAAAGTGCTACCAAAAAGAGACGGTATTAACGAAATTGATTTTCAAACCCGTCAGAATGCCGGGCGATATCAGCAAGTATCTTGGCGGTTCTGCGGGTATGCCAGCGATCTTAATTGAAAAGCATCGCGCCGACCAGCAAGGCAATATTGTCCAAATAGATATTGAATATTGGCGATTTGAGGCCGTAGACCTCATCATTAATCTGTAGGTGTTTTATGGTGACAATAAATAACGCAAGAAAGATTCTACAACGTGTCGACACTCTTCCTCTTTATTTACATGCTTATGCCTTTCATTTAAATATGCGGCTGGAAAGAGTGTTGCCTGCTGATTTACTTGATATCGCAAGTGAAAATAATCTACGTGGCGTCAAAATCCATGTTCTGGATGGCGAGCGTTTTTCTCTTGGTAATATGGACGATAAAGAACTCTCTGCCTTTGGAGATAAAGCCCGCCGTCTGAACCTTGATATTCATATTGAAACCAGCGCCTCAGATAAGGCATCTATTGACGAAGCCGTCGCCATCGCGTTGAAAACTGGGGCATCGTCCGTACGTTTTTATCCACGTTATGAAGGTAATTTGCGCGACGTATTATCGATTATCGCTAACGACATTGCCTATGTACGGGAAACGTATCAGGACAGCGGCCTGACTTTTACGATCGAGCAGCATGAAGATTTAAAAAGTCATGAGCTGGTGTCGCTGGTCAAAGAAAGTGAGATGGAATCTCTTTCCTTACTGTTTGATTTTGCGAACATGATCAATGCAAATGAGCATCCCATCGACGCTTTAAAAACGATGGCACCGCATATTACCCAGGTCCATATCAAAGATGCCTTGATCGTTAAAGAACCGGGTGGCCTGGGTCATAAAGCCTGTATTTCAGGTCAGGGTGATATGCCGTTCAAAGCGTTATTAACGCACCTTATCTGCCTGGGTGATGATGAGCCGCAGGTGACGGCATATGGCCTGGAAGAAGAGGTTGATTACTATGCGCCGGCGTTCCGCTTTGAAGACGAAGATGATAATCCGTGGATCCCTTATCGCCAGATGAGTGAAACACCATTGCCAGAAAATCATTTACTGGATGCGCGGTTACGTAAAGAAAAAGAAGATGCAATTAATCAGATAAATCATGTGCGTAACGTACTACAACAAATCAAACAAGAGGCAAACCATCTTCTGAACCACTAATAAGTTTTAACTCATACGCAGTTAATAAAACCATTCCATATGAATGGTCGGTATCTTATTGCCTTTAAAACAGTGATTTTAAAAATCGCTTAGGGGATGTTATGCTCACGAAAAAGAAATGGGCGTTATTTAGTCTATTAACACTGTGTGGCGGTACAATTTATAAATTACCGTCGCTGAAAGATGCGTTTTATATCCCGATGCAGGAATATTTCCATTTGACCAATGGTCAAATTGGTAATGCTATGTCGGTAAACTCATTTGTCACCACAGTGGGCTTTTTTCTGTCTATTTATTTTGCCGATAAACTACCGCGCAGATACACCATGTCATTCTCACTCATTGCGACAGGATTACTGGGTGTTTATTTGACGACAATGCCGGGGTATTGGGGCATCCTCTTTGTCTGGGCGCTATTTGGCGTTACTTGCGACATGATGAACTGGCCGGTCTTGCTCAAGTCGGTAAGTCGATTGGGCAATAGCGAACAACAAGGTCGGTTGTTTGGCTTCTTCGAAACAGGGCGTGGCATTGTCGATACCGTGGTGGCATTTTCTGCGTTGGCAGTATTTACCTGGTTTGGCAGTGGCTTATTAGGTTTTAAAGCAGGCATCTGGTTCTATTCCCTTATTGTGATTGCCGTAGGCATTATTATTTTCTTTGTCCTGAATGACAAAGAAGAGGCACCGTCCGTTGAGGTGAAAAAAGAAGACGGAGCATCGAAAAACACCAGTATGACCTCGGTGCTGAAAGACAAAACTATCTGGCTTATCGCTTTTAACGTCTTCTTCGTTTACGCGGTTTACTGTGGCCTGACATTCTTCATTCCATTCCTGAAAAACATCTATCTATTGCCCGTTGCGCTGGTGGGGGCTTACGGCATCATTAACCAATACTGTCTGAAAATGATTGGTGGACCGATTGGTGGCATGATTTCAGATAAGATCCTGAAATCGCCGAGTAAATATCTATGCTACACCTTTATCATCAGTACCGCTGCGCTCGTACTGTTGATTTTGCTGCCGCACGAAAGTATGCCGGTCTATTTAGGGATGGCATGTACGCTGGGCTTTGGCGCGATAGTCTTTACACAGCGAGCCGTATTTTTTGCACCTATCGGCGAAGCAAAAATTGCTGAAAATAAAACAGGTGCGGCGATGGCGTTGGGTAGCTTTATTGGTTACGCTCCGGCGATGTTCTGCTTCAGTCTGTATGGCTACATTCTGGATTTAAATCCGGGGATTATTGGCTACAAAATCGTGTTTGGCATTATGGCCTGCTTCGCATTCTGTGGTGCGGTGGTTTCCGTAATGCTGGTTAAGCGTATTAGCCAACGTAAGAAAGAGATGCTGGCGGCTGAAGCTTAATTAATGGCCGGATGTGCTTAATCCGGCCAACGAAAACCGTATCAACCGTAGGCCGGATAAGGCGTTTACGCCGCATCCGGCAGTTTCACATCAGAAGAAATACTTCGTCCCGATACGGATCTGGTTTTGCTCGCGGTGGTACGGTTCGACGTTGCGGTCTAACCAGCGCAATTCGAAATAAGGGAGCCAGTGTTCATTAATACGGTAACGGAAGGTGTTAGTGATTTCCCAATGATGATCTTTCCCGTTGCTACTATTAAAGTCATTCACTCGCATGAAGTAATGTGGCTCAAATGTATAGGAAAATTTATCGGTGATTTTAAAATTCCAGTAGGTGCCAATTTCATAGGTGTCATTATTATCCAGTTCCCCGCTCAAATCTGTTGAACTATAGTTATTATGGTTATAGCGATTTCGTACTGTCAGATTAAACCATGGTACAAATTTATAGTTGACGTCCAGATACACTGCACCACCCGAACCGATACTCTTATCATTAATTAAGCCACTGGGCTGGATGGTTAATTTATCGGTTGGTTTAAATAACGGATACCAGCCTTCAATTTCGTTATATCCATGTTTTAGTTCATCTTCTCGCTGAAAGTTGTAGGTATTGGTTATAATACCCGCGCCCATATCGAAGTTATAACCCACACGTAGCATAACCTCGCCCTGATCGGAGGCAAGATTATATGCCTCCCTGTTTTCGACGTATGCGCCAGCAAATACCGAGGCAGAGGTCAGAGAAGATAATAAAATTATTGCATTAATCTTTTTCATAATAAGTCCATTTTTTAAACGTAGGGAGGCCGCCACCCACCAGGATGGAAATAGCGGCTATTGACATTTATACCGTTACGGAAGCCGTTTTTTCTTCTGTCGCCATCTCTTTATTTTTGCGTTGGTTGATTTCCTCAATAATCAATGCAAACCGTTTTTCATTGAGTGTGTAAAAGAATCCCATCGTCAATGCAGCAATAATTGCCAGTGCACAAGGCCAGATAAAAAAAATGTTTTGGTAA
>OBCN01000195.1_pt1 | contig 9074 bp, 6 predicted proteins | sample 1495871 | NCBI WGS metagenome assembly OBCN01 (sample SAMN03418255, study PRJEB22391) | human gut metagenome | biome: human-gut; feature: organic feature; material: feces | host: Homo sapiens | place: Tanzania | collected 2013-01 | reverse complement strand
CTGGCTCTCAGGGCTGGCGATATAAACTGTTGTTTGTCTTTGTAGGTTCTTACAATGCGGGTAACGTGAGCGTAACGCGTCTGGAAGATGGCCTGCCAGTGGGCGTCGTCGATGTGGTCGAGGGGCTGGACGGTTGCCATTCCGCCAATATCTCACCGGACAACCGTACGCTGTGGGTTCCGGCATTAAAGCAGGATCGCATTTGCCTGTTTACGGTCAGCGATGATGGTCATCTCGTGGCGCAGGACCCTGCGGAAGTGACCACCGTTGAAGGGGCCGGCCCGCGTCATATGGTATTCCATCCAAACGAACAATATGCGTATTGCGTCAATGAGTTAAACAGCTCAGTGGATGTCTGGGAACTGAAAGATCCGCACGGTAATATCGAATGTGTCCAGACGCTGGATATGATGCCGGAAAACTTCTCCGACACCCGTTGGGCGGCTGATATTCATATCACCCCGGATGGTCGCCATTTATACGCCTGCGACCGTACCGCCAGCCTGATTACCGTTTTCAGCGTTTCGGAAGATGGCAGCGTGTTGAGTAAAGAAGGCTTCCAGCCAACGGAAACCCAGCCGCGCGGCTTCAATGTTGATCACAGCGGCAAGTATCTGATTGCCGCCGGGCAAAAATCTCACCACATCTCGGTATACGAAATTGTTGGCGAGCAGGGGCTACTGCATGAAAAAGGCCGCTATGCGGTCGGGCAGGGACCAATGTGGGTGGTGGTTAACGCACACTAACCGCTGATTTACCCGGCGCAGTCTCTCCTGCGCCGGTGTATTAACCTATCTCCTGTAACGCGTGTCTCTGGCGTTCGACGATATTGGTCCACAAATTGTCTTTATCGTCAGTCCATAAATTAATCAGCAAGGCAAAAAAGCGTTCTGCTGCTGGAGAAAGTACGGCATCTTTGCGGCGAATAATCCCCAATGTCCGACGTATAACGGGTTCCACCAGTGGGATACCAATAATCGAAGAATAGGGCGCATGAGGCATTGCCAGGCCAGGAAGCGCCGAAATCCCCAGTCCCGCCTCCACCAGTCCTAATGACGTCGAAAGATGACGCACTTCGTAAAACCAGTCCAGCTTCCAGGGCTTGTCGGCCAGCTGTTGTTCTATCAACAGTCGGTTGCCGCTGGAGGAGCGTACGCCAATCATTTTGTAACCCACTAACTCCTGCCATTCTACAAGCTGCTTTTTGGCCAATGGATGGTCACGCCGACAGGCCAGCACGAACGGCTCGTTGACCAGTGGGGTAAAATCAATGGATGAATTTGTGACGTTGTTCATGTTTATGCCAAAGTCTGATTCGTTACACAGCACCGATTCCATGCAATTATTCGTGCCTTGTTCCAGAATCCGCACTTTAATATTGGGATACAGCTCATTAAATTTACCGATTGCCAGCGGTAAAAAATAAAATACTGCGGTCGGAATACACGCTAACGTCACCATACCACGATGATAAGCATTCATATCACGAATATTAAAAAGCGTTTCATCGAATTTCTTTATTAATTCCCGCGCCTCCGGGAGCAACCTTTTTCCTGCTTTTGTTAACGTAACCTTGCGAGTTGTACGCTCAAATAGTTGAATATGTAAATCTTCCTCCATCTTTTTTATTCTTCGCGTTAATGCAGGTTGCGTAATATTGAGTAATTTAGCGGCATTGTTAAACGAACTGGACTCTGCCAGTATGACAAATGCCTTCATACTTGATAATTCATGCTTCATTATTACTCCGGAAAATGGAAGCGACGATTTTGGGTGGCTGGCCGTTAAAAATTTTAACTGCATTTAGCCAACTTAAATTAATGAAAAAATGTTATTAATCGTTGAGCTAAAGTCATTAGAGATGCTTTGCCCTTAATGTAACCATATCGCAATAAGTTATGTTTTTAAATTGAGGGCATTATTATGAAAAAAATACCCTGCGTGATGATGCGAGGTGGAACCTCGAGGGGCGCGTTCCTGTTAGCGGAACATTTACCCGAAGATCAAACGCAGCGCGATAAAATATTGATGGCAATTATGGGTTCCGGTAACGATCTGGAAATTGACGGTATTGGCGGCGGTAATCCACTGACCAGTAAAGTCGCCATTATTAGCCGTTCCAGCGATCCGCGTGCTGATGTCGATTATCTGTTTGCGCAGGTAATCGTTCATGAGCAACGTGTCGATACCACGCCTAACTGCGGCAATATGCTGTCTGGTGTTGGGGCATTCGCCATTGAAAATGGTTTGATTGCAGCGACTTCGCCAGTTACTCGCGTACGTATCCGCAACGTCAATACGGGTACGTTCATCGAAGCTGATGTGCAAACGCCAAATGGTGTTGTCGAGTACGAGGGTAGCGCCAGAATTGACGGCGTACCGGGTACTGCCGCACCGGTTGCGCTCACTTTCCTGAATGCCGCTGGAACCAAAACCGGAAAAGTTTTCCCGACTGATAATCAGATTGATTATTTTGACGATGTCCCGGTGACCTGTATCGATATGGCGATGCCAGTCGTCATTATTCCGGCTGAATATCTGGGAAAAACAGGTTATGAATTACCGGCGGAACTGGATGCCGACAAAGCATTATTAGCCCGCATTGAATCTATCCGTCTACAAGCGGGTAAAGCAATGGGCTTAGGTGATGTCAGTAATATGGTTATCCCTAAACCTGTGCTTATTTCTCCAGCGCAGAAAGGCGGGGCAATTAATGTGCGTTATTTTATGCCGCATTCTTGCCATCGCGCGCTGGCGATAACCGGTGCTATTGCTATTTCCAGTAGTTGTGCATTGGAAGGCACCGTCACCCGACAAATCGTCCCTTCTGTAGGATACGGCAATATCAATATTGAACACCCCAGTGGTGCGCTCGACGTTCATTTAAGTAATGAAGGTCAGGATGCCACGACGTTACGCGCATCTGTTATTCGGACGACCAGAAAAATATTTTCCGGTGAAGTTTATCTTCCCTGAAAAAATTCGTTGTCAGGATAAGGACAATCAATAAAGGACTTCTGTATGAGTCATACAGAAAGAACAGGATTTTAAATGAATAAGAAATCGTTATGGAAGCTAATTCTGATATTAGCGATCCCATGTATTATTGGTTTTATGCCAGCTCCGGCAGGATTAAGCGAACTGGCGTGGGTGCTTTTTGGTATTTACCTGGCGGCCATTGTGGGGCTGGTTATCAAGCCTTTCCCGGAACCTGTCGTACTGTTAATTGCCGTTGCTGCCTCAATGGTGGTGGTCGGTAACTTATCCGACGGTGCGTTTAAAACCACCGCCGTATTAAGCGGTTACTCTTCAGGTACCACCTGGCTGGTGTTCTCGGCGTTTACCTTAAGCGCCGCATTTGTGACCACCGGTTTAGGTAAACGTATTGCCTATCTGCTGATTGGTAAAATCGGTAACACCACGCTGGGTCTGGGTTACGTTACGGTATTCCTCGATCTGGTACTGGCTCCGGCAACACCGTCTAACACCGCGCGTGCGGGCGGCATTGTGTTACCGATCATCAACAGCGTGGCGGTGGCTTTGGGGTCCGAACCGGAAAAAAGTCCGCGTCGTGTCGGACATTACCTGATGATGTCCATTTACATGGTCACCAAAACCACCAGCTATATGTTCTTTACCGCAATGGCGGGGAACATTCTGGCGCTGAAAATGATCAACGACATTCTGCACCTGCAAATTAGCTGGGGTGGATGGGCGCTGGCAGCCGGATTGCCGGGCATCATTATGCTGCTGGTCACCCCGCTGGTGATTTACACCATGTATCCACCAGAAATTAAGAAGGTGGATAACAAAACCATCGCTAAAGCGGGCCTTGCCGAACTAGGACCGATGAAAATCCGCGAAAAAATGCTGCTCGGTGTCTTTGTGCTGGCGCTGCTGGGCTGGATTTTCAGTAAGTCTCTGGGGGTTGATGAATCCACCGTGGCAATCGTTGTTATGGCAACCATGCTGCTGCTGGGTATCGTTACCTGGGAAGACGTGGTTAAAAATAAAGGCGGCTGGAATACCTTAATCTGGTACGGCGGTATTATCGGCTTAAGCTCCTTATTATCGAAAGTTAAATTCTTCGAATGGTTAGCTGAAGTCTTTAAAAATAACCTGGCATTTGATGGTCACGGTAACGTTGCTTTCTTCGTTATTATTTTCCTCAGCATTATCGTGCGTTATTTCTTCGCTTCCGGTAGTGCCTATATCGTTGCTATGTTACCGGTATTTGCCATGCTGGCGAACGTCTCCGGCGCACCGTTAATGTTAACCGCGCTGGCACTGTTGTTCTCCAACTCCTATGGCGGCATGGTTACTCACTATGGCGGCGCGGCAGGTCCGGTCATCTTTGGCGTGGGTTATAACGATATTAAATCCTGGTGGTTGGTCGGTGCGGTACTGACGATATTGTCGCCTTCCTGCAACTCGAATTATTTAGAGTATATCCATTTATTATCTTTCTGCGCACTTCACGGTGCGCAGATATCTGGAGCATTTGATGATCAAGTTATCTGAAAAAGGCGTGTTTCTCGCCAGTAATAACGAAATAATTGCCGAAGAACATTTCACCGGCGAAATTAAAAAAGAAGAAGCCAAAAAAGGCACTATTGCCTGGTCTATTCTCTCTTCGCATAATACGTCCGGAAATATGGATAAACTTAAAATTAAGTTTGATTCATTAGCCTCTCACGATATTACCTTTGTTGGTATTGTACAGACCGCTAAAGCGTCCGGTATGGAACGTTTCCCGCTGCCGTATGTGCTGACCAACTGCCATAACTCACTCTGCGCCGTCGGCGGCACTATTAACGGTGATGACCATGTTTTTGGTTTATCGGCGGCCCAGCGTTATGGCGGTATTTTTGTGCCTCCGCATATTGCGGTCATCCATCAATATATGCGTGAGATGATGGCAGGCGGCGGCAAAATGATCCTCGGGTCAGACAGCCACACCCGTTACGGTGCATTAGGGACAATGGCAGTCGGTGAGGGCGGCGGTGAGTTGGTAAAACAGCTGCTTAATGACACCTGGGATATCGACTATCCGGGCGTGGTTGCGGTGCATCTGACCGGAAAACCTGCGCCGTATGTGGGGCCACAGGATGTGGCGCTGGCTATCATTGGCGCGGTGTTCAAAAACGGTTACGTCAAAAACAAAGTCATGGAGTTCGTTGGACCGGGCGTTAGCGCGCTCTCTACCGATTTCCGTAACAGCGTTGACGTGATGACCACTGAAACGACCTGTTTAAGTTCTGTCTGGCAAACCGATGAAGAAGTCCCTAACTGGCTGGCGCTGCACGGTCGCGGCCAGGATTACTGCCAGCTTAACCCTCAACCGATGGCGTACTACGATGGCTGCATCAGCGTTGATTTAAGCGCCATCAAACCAATGATTGCGCTGCCGTTCCACCCGAGCAACGTGTATGAAATCGACACACTGAACCAGAACCTGACCGACATTCTGCGTGAGATTGAAATTGAGTCCGAACGCGTGGCGCATGGTAAAGCCAAACTCTCGCTGCTGGATAAAGTGGAAAATGGTCGCCTGAAAGTGCAGCAGGGGATTATCGCGGGCTGTTCTGGCGGTAACTACGAAAACGTCATCGCGGCGGCGAATGCACTGCGCGGTCAATCCTGTGGCAATGACACCTTCTCGCTGGCAGTTTACCCGTCATCACAGCCGGTGTTTATGGATCTCGCCAAAAAAGGTGTGGTAGCAGATTTGATTGGCGCAGGCGCAATCATCAGAACCGCGTTCTGCGGCCCATGCTTTGGCGCGGGCGATACGCCAATCAACAACGGTTTGAGTATTCGCCACACCACGCGTAACTTCCCGAACCGCGAAGGCTCTAAGCCAGCTAATGGGCAGATGTCAGCGGTGGCGTTGATGGACGCTCGTTCTATCGCTGCGACTGCGGCAAACGGTGGCTATTTAACCTCTGCCAGCGAACTTGATTGCTGGGACAACGTGCCGGAGTACGCCTTCGATGTAACGCCGTATAAAAACCGTGTTTATCAGGGCTTTGTGAAAGGGGCAACTCAGCAACCGCTGATTTACGGGCCGAACATTAAAGACTGGCCGGAATTGGGTGCGCTGACTGACAATATCGTCCTGAAAGTGTGCTCGAAGATCCTCGACGAAGTGACCACCACCGACGAACTGATTCCTTCCGGTGAAACCTCTTCTTATCGTTCAAATCCGATTGGTCTGGCGGAGTTTACCCTGTCTCGCCGCGATCCCGGTTATGTTAGCAGAAGTAAAGCGACTGCTGAGCTGGAAAATCAGCGTCTGGCGGGGAATGTCAGCGAGCTGACAGAGGTGTTTGCGCGCATTAAGCAGATTGCTGGTCAGGAGCATATTGATCCGCTGCAAACTGAAATTGGCAGCATGGTCTATGCGGTGAAACCAGGCGATGGTTCTGCGCGTGAACAGGCGGCGAGCTGCCAGCGTGTGATTGGCGGTCTGGCGAATATTGCCGAGGAGTACGCGACTAAACGCTATCGTTCTAACGTCATCAACTGGGGGATGTTACCGCTGCAAATGGCGGAAGTACCAACCTTTGAAGTGGGGGATTACATTTACATCCCTGGCATTAAAGCGGCGCTGGATAATCCGGGTACGACGTTTAAAGGTTATGTGATCCATGAAGATGCGCCGGTAACGGAAATTACGCTCTATATGGAAAGTCTGACTGCTGAAGAGCGCGAGATTATCAAGGCGGGTAGTTTGATTAACTTCAATAAAAACCGTCAGATGTAAAAAGCGCCATGTGAATGTAGGTCGCATTCGGCACTTATTGTCGGATGCGATGCTTGCGCATCTTATCCGACCTACGAATCGCATCGAATCTGTAGGCCAGATAAGGCATTTTCGCAGCATCCGGCACTTATTGTCGGATGCGATGCTTGCGCATCTTATCCGACCTACAAATCGCATCGAACCGTAGGCCGGATAAGGCGTTTACGCCGCATCCGGCAAATAGTTAATTGCTCTTACTTCTTCGCCTCTGCAACCACTTTACTACCCACGCCGCGGTTATTGTATTCCCACATGCGGTTGTAGTTAGTGTCATTCAGATTGCGCTGTATTTCGTCGTTATCATCTACGCTGCCGGTATTACCCGCAAACGGACGATTAGAGATCACCGCATCGGCCCACGGTTTAGCCGTGTTAAAACCTTCGTTGATGGCGCTATCACGGATCACCACCTGACCGTTGGTATTGGCATCAACATCCAGCGAGCGGCCCAGTTGCGCCACACCATCACCGAAAGCATTGAAACGGCTGTTTACGGCGAGGAAACCGTAGTAAATGTTGGACAGCGTAGCCGGTGCAAACACATACGCTTCTTGCTGAGTACGTGAGTTCACCACGCGGAATTCGGTGTTATCGAACACCACTGCGCCGCGACCAGAAACGATATCCACATCCCCTTCAATGTAGCTGTTGGTCACCAGCGTACGCGGCTGACGATTCGTTTCCAGACGGTTCTGCACACCGCTGTTGGTGACAAAGAAGGTGTTCTGACGACCGAGAATGTTAACGTTGTTAATCTGTACCTGGTCACCATCAGTACGCAGTGCCACCGCCGGATGGTTACCTGCATCTACGCTATCGCCCAGCGTGTTTTCGATGGTCAGATTTTGCAGTTGCAGGCCATTGTTTTGTGACCAGAAGACCGCAGAGCAGAGAACACCGATACTGTCGCTGCGTTTGCTCTGGCAGCTATCGTACATATACCACGCTGGTTTACCTGGCATATATTTGCCGCGCGGGTTGACGTCGTGACGCCAGTCGGCAGGGCTCATGCCACCATCAAGGGAAAGCCCAATCTTCACATCAATCGGTTTTTCACCTGTACCGTACAGAGTAATTCCACCCGGAGCGGCAGGGACATATACCGTTCCCTGATACTCACCAGGCATCACGGCAATATACTGGCGCTTGTTGGTACGCTTGATAATTGCCGCATCTACCGCCGCCTGAATCGTGGTATGCGTTACACCTTGAGTGCCCGCCGGGCCGACAACAAAGTCAGGTTGCGCAGGCAGGGTAATCGGGGAAGGATTCCACGCTGCAGCACCTGGTGTCAGGGATGCAAAATAGTGTTGAGCATCGAAATTCTGCGCTTCTTTTGCCGACAGAATCGGGCGAGAAGAGGTACCAGGCGCGGTTTGATCAGAAGGACGTTGATCGGGCGGGGTTGAGCTACAGGCGGTCAGCGTCACGCCAAAAGCCAATGCCAGCGCCAGACGGGAAACTGAAAATGTGTTCACAGGTTGCTCCGGGCTATGAAATAGAAAAATGAATCCGTTGAAGCCTGCTTTTTTATACTAACTTGAGCGAAACGGGAAGGTAAAAAGACAAAAAGTTGTTTTTAATACCTTTAAGTGATACCAGATGGCATTGCGCCATCTGGCAGAGTGATTAACTAAACATCGCAGTAATCGAGGCGCTTGCCAGAGAGTGGAAATGAACGTTAAACCCGACCATCGCGCCGCTGGCACCTTCATCGACATCAATACGTTCTATATCCAGCGCGTGAACGGTAAAAATGTAGCGATGAGTTTCGCCTTTCGGCGGTGCTGCGCCATCGTACCCGGTTTTACCAAAGTCGGTACGCGTCTGCAAAACGCCGTCTGGCATTGCTACCAGACCAGAGCCAAACCCTTGCGGTAATACGCGGGTATCAGCGGGTAAGTTAACAACTACCCAGTGCCACCATCCGGAGCCGGTTGGCGCATCCGGGTCGTAGCAGGTGACAACAAAACTTTTCGTTCCCGCAGGAACATCATCCCACGCCAGATGCGGTGAAATATTATCGCCATCGTAACCCATGCCGTTAAAGACATGACGATGCGGCAATTTATCGCCATCGCGCAGATCGTTACTGATGAGTTTCATGAACCCTCCTTTCTTGTTTGCAGAAAGTGTAGCCAGAAACCCTCACGCGGACTTCTCGTTATTGGCAAAAAAATGTTTCATCCTGTACCGCGCGGTTAACCGCTGCGGTCAGACGCTGCAACTGTTGCGGGAGAATAATATAGGGCGGCATCAGGTAAATCAG
>OBCN01000172.1_pt1 | contig 9657 bp, 7 predicted proteins | sample 1495871 | NCBI WGS metagenome assembly OBCN01 (sample SAMN03418255, study PRJEB22391) | human gut metagenome | biome: human-gut; feature: organic feature; material: feces | host: Homo sapiens | place: Tanzania | collected 2013-01 | reverse complement strand
TATCATTTCCCATATTATAGTAGCATCTATTAGTATCGATTGCAAAATTAAACAAAAAATCGATAAATTGTATCAGAAAGCCTTGCTTTTTTCATTCGCAAGGCTTGCGAACGACTTTATCCCTTATTCCTCTTCTTCATCTTCATATACACTGTCTCCTATCAATATGATGAACAACAGGAAAAATGAGACTGCCGAAAATAATAATGCTATTAAGAGTACTACAGCAAAAGAAGAAAAAGGATCGATCTTTGTCATTAAATTGACAGCAAAAAGGAATGGGGCTACCGCATAAGACAATTTCTTTAGACATTGCTTAGTACTTAATCCCGCATCATGAAATCTACGTACCATAGAAGAAAGGTTTGCAGGAATAGAGGCTATAGTAATCCCTAAAAACACTCCCGGCAGCACATCAAACTTTTCAGAGTTCCAAGCCCCCAATGCTATAAAAGTAATAGGGACCTGAACCAGCCAGAACCACCAATACTCACTCTTTGATGCTCTTCCCTTAAAATCAAAAGACTTCATGTAACACATTTTAATTGAATTGAAAAATGTCATAACCGTATATTTTATTCTGTTTGCTTATTTTGTGATTTAATTATCTTAGCTACTGCATTATCAAGAACTTCTTGGATATATGAAGAAGAAATATCAATTGACACTTGTTTTTTAGACAAGTTACCAACATAGCAAATTCTAAATGACATACCCAAAGGAGCAAGAAGGGAAGCTAACTTTATCAAATCACCCTTGACCATAAACTCATTTTTGAGTTCTACCCTCATAGACTCTTTACTTTTTTCAAACCCTGAAATATCAAGCTTATTCTCATCTATGGTATAGACAACAACACAAATTTGTCCTTGTATCCTTGCATGAGCAGACAGCAGCCCATCTTCAAGATCAACAAGGATATTCTTATTAAGTTCATTCAAATACAAATCCAGTTCTTCTCTTGGCGTTGGCTTTGGTTGATTTTGAGCATTTTTTACTTCCTTTGGTGTAAGAATAAACTTTATTTCTCGATGAGATTGCATTCCCTTTACCAACATTGCTACAGAATATCCTTTGTTGGCAATATCCACATAGCTGCAAGACTTAAAAGGAGAACTCTTTGCTACGTTTGCCATCATAATTCGCTTCTTCTGTTCTTTATTCTGCAAAAAGTCCTCAAAAGGATATTTCGTTTCGTCAATTTCCAAAGTACTAACGACTGTAGAGTCTTTCAAATCCACACTTCTAAGAGTCATACCATCCGTTAGTTTCAAAGGCATCTGCTCATTAATTTCTTCTACCGCAAGCACAACCTCAGGATCATCAGGAGGAAGAAGACTACGTCTATAAGACTCCATACCAAAAGACAATAACATTTGAACTAAACCAAAAACTCCAATACCTACTCCGAGAATACTCAACTTTACTTTTCTTGTTACATTATGGGAATTAAGTAACCAAATACACAATAATACCAACATAATTGTAACCACTATCGAAACTGCGCCAAAATATGCAGGAGAATTAGAATTATCCTCAGCATAAGCAGTAAGTATAGAAACCATTAAAAATGTAAACATAAAAAACCGTCTCATAATTTTTACGTATTTTAGTCATCAACAAATCTCACTTTATCTCATAAACTCTCCCAATAGACATCACGAAAAGTTTTATGTTTCTTTACTGGTACAAAAAGAATGGCAGACACTATTGCCAAAAAGACACCATAAATAACGACAGCACGAATTACCAAGTTATGTACCTTAGCACAAGTATCATATTTTTTCGAGGCTAATAGAGTACCACCAAGTTCTTTCTGAACCAACATTATATCACGCTTTGTTCTTTCATCAGAATACAGATACTCAGAGTCATTGGATGCACGATAAGCATCAAACTCTCTATCATATTCAGGTTTTAGCCGATTGGTTGAACTTAGCACACGATAAGCTTCCTGAATATTATGTTTATAAGTTTCACCATACAAACTATAATCTATACCAGAATTATATTTAGTCATAGCCTTATTAAATGCCTTATTTATGTCCTCCTCAGAGGCAGCTCTGTCAATATCCAACAACAAATAATAATCCTTGAATATACCCAAGCCTTCCCCTTTCAACTCATTTCCATCTTTATGTATATCTCCATGACTCCAATTAGAGAAATTGCGTATTTCCATCAACAACAAAGTTATTAACGAAACTGGTAATATATAAATAAGTACACCTATGCCTAATGGTGAACTACCCAATACAAAAAGTGGATATACCAAAAAGACAACAATGCTTTTATATTCAGCATCTGTGACATGTCTATTACACAAATATTTCTTTACACACTTCGGTACCAAATAATCAAATGTATTTTCTGCTCTACTCATACCATATATCACAGTAAAGACACTTGTGACAGTTGCACCCAAGAATAGACAGAACATACACCACCAATAAAAATCTTGCATAAACACGCCTATATATATACCATAAATCTCTGCAAAGACACATAACATATCCAATATACCCAATGCCAACATACAACGGCACAAGATGCATTTTTGCCTTGACAATATAGTATTAGTTCTTAACAAATGCATTGGCATAAGAAGACAAATAAGTATAAGAACTAAAAAGATAAAAGCACCTAGAACAATCAACAAGAGTTTGCCATTCACACTGTCATTAAAATCTCCAAGATAAAACGTAGTAAAACCTTTCATTATCCACTGTGACTTTTCCTCCAACTGATGTTCACTATGGACTTCAAGCATATAAGCTTTTCTATTAGCAAAGAATATGCTTCTCAAAACAGGTTTACCTTCTTGATCTTTAGTCGAATAAGCAATAGCCTTTCTGTTAGTTGGCAAAATCTTACCATAAAAAGTAGCCCAATAATTATCATAAACAATTTTTCTCTGCGCTGGTGAAAACATATAGTGCTTATATACTTCCAGCTCTTTAGCAAATAGAAGAGTTTGTTTTTCATAAACAGAATCTGTTGCATTAGCCGAAATTGATTCTGACATGTCAAAAGTAACTAAAGAGTAAGAATATTCAAATGGGATTTTCTTGACCTTATAATCCCAATATGGTTCTTTTACATATTTTGTTCTCTCTTCTTCATCGTACTCTATATTACCAAAATAATCTCTTCTTGGGATATTTACGGTATAATAAACCAATCTGTCTCTATATGCCACATAATTTTGCCAATATTCATATTTTCCTTCACCTACCTCAGAAAAAGAAGACAAAAACTTACCATTAGGAATAGGACCTATCTCACGCAAGAAATCAGAATTGTCCTTGGTTGCTCTATTTTTGAAAAGACTTCGTGTTTTCAATGCAGATATTTGCTCTTTTTCCAAGTTGTCAAAAAACTTAATATTATGTTTTTTGAGATCCATTTGTTCTTTCAAACTAACAGAAGTTATTGCTATATACACTATAGCAATAACAGATATTACCAATAATACGACTACTATGAAAATTCCAGAAAAAGCCCTTTTTCCATTTTTTTTCTTTCAGAGGATTGAATATTCCTTTTTAGTATATTAAGCATCACCAATAGCTCCTTATTCCCTTTTCAGTCCTATAAGGTCTTTTTGTTAAACAGAGAAGCGTGAACTGCAATGCCCACATCTCAATACCGGAGGCCCTAGGAAAGCCCATACTCATAGATGCAACAATAGCAGCCCACGCTATACGTGAGAACCACTATGCTATCTTAGAGTATGTCGGGAAATTTCCTAGGTTTCCAGTACTTCGATAAGCATAACGCTTCTTAAATCTCAAAAATCAGTGGAAAGGGAATACACCCTATCCGAATGCAAAGATATAAAATACTTCCGTAACTTCCAAACATTTTCGCACTTTTCTTTGTTTTCGGTGGCAACTTTCTTATTCAATCGCCAGCACAACAACATCTTAACAATATTGTAACACCTGTTTAAATCACCTGTAACATCGTACTCGTACCTTTGCACCCAGAAAAGCAAGGGGAGAAATGTGTCTAGCTATGTTGAGACAAGCCCCTATATAATAAGGTATATAAACATTAATAAAATATATGGGTACAATTTATTTATGTATTGTGATCTTCCTGCTCTGTTTAGCAGTGTTCGATCTCTTCGTAGGAGTCAGCAACGATGCTGTCAACTTCCTGCAATCTGCCATCGGAGCTAAGGTGGCTAAGTTTCGCACGGTGCTGATTATCGCATCCTGCGGTGTGGTTCTCGGAGCCATCATGTCATCAGGAATGATGGATATCGCGCGCCATGGTATCATGAGTCCTGACCACTTTACATTCGAAGAAGTGATGACGCTCTTCCTGGCGGTCATGGTGACAGACGTTATCATCCTGGATGTGTTCAATACCTTAGGTATGCCGACATCTACTACCGTCTCTCTGGTATTCGAGCTGCTGGGTGGTGCTTTCATCCTCGCTACCTTGAAGATGTATGGCGACGATAGCCTCAACTATGGCGTATTGCTCAATAGCAACAAGGCGTTGGAGGTAATCATGGGTATCTTCTCATCTGTCATCATCGCCTTTGTGTTTGGTGCTTTCGTGATGTGGCTTTCCCGTATCATTTTCACCTTCAACTACCGCAAGCACAGCCGCTACAGTATCGCTATCTTCGGCGGTATCGCCTTTACAGCCCTCTCTTACTTCATCTTCATGAAGGGTTTGGGCAAGAGTCCTTACCTGCCTGCTGAGGTGCGCGATTACATCGACCAGAATCTCGGTTTCCTCATCTGCATCACCTTCGTGGTATCTGCTGTTGTAATGGAATTCCTGCACCTCTGCCGTGTCAACATCTTCAAGTTTACGGTGCTGATGGGTACTTTCGCCCTGGCTATGGCTTTCGCTGGTAACGACCTGGTGAACTTCATCGGTGTGCCTCTGGCTGGTCTTTCTTCTTATCAGGACTATATGGCAAATGCCAACGGTGCAGCGCCAAACCAGTTTATGATGACTTCATTGATGGAGAGTGCCAAGACTACTCCAGGCTTCCTGCTTGCTGCCGGTGCCGTGATGATTATCGCCATGGCGACATCCAAGAAGGCACAGAACGTAATCAAGACTTCTGTTGACTTGAGCCGTCAGGACGAGGGCGATGAGATGTTCGGCAGTTCTTCTGCAGCCCGCGTGATTGTACGCAACTGCCAGGCTACAGATTCATGGTTGAAGCAGTTTATGCCAAAGGGACTGATGAACTGGATTAACAGCCGTTTCGACAAGAATGATGTTGAACTCGAGGAGAGTGCAGCTTTCGACGTGGTTCGTGCAGCCGTTAACCTGGTACTTGCTTCCATGCTAATCACCATCGGTACCAACCTCAAGTTGCCTCTCTCTACCACCTACGTTACCTTCATGGTGGCTATGGGTTCTTCACTTGCTGATAGAGCATGGAGCCGCGAGAGTGCCGTATTCCGTGTAACAGGTGTATTGAGTGTGATTGGTGGATGGTTTATCACTGCCGGTGTAGCTTTCGCAGCCTGTGCCATTGTTTGTATCATCATGCACTTTGGTGGTGTGGGCATCCAGGCTTGCTTCATGGGTTTGGTTATCTACCTGCTCATCCGCAGCAACATCCAGTATAACAAGAAGGCTAAGGAAGAGGGCAAGAGCAGTACCTTCCAGCTGATGATGCGTTCCCGCGACCCGGAGATTGTATGGGATTTGCTTCGCCGTCAGGTTTCACGCACCCAGTCTTACGTCTGCCACTTCGCCCTGAACGAGTTCAACCTGATTATGGATGGTCTTGCCAACGAGAATACCCGCGACCTTCGTCATGCCAACAAGGATCTGAAGAAGGAACAGGATATGCTGAAGAAGTTCCGCCGTCAGGAGATGCTCGGTTTGAAGAAATCGCCTATCGAGATTGCCATCGAGCGCAACACCTGGTTCCATCTGGGCGCCAACAGCAACCAGCAGTTTATCTACTCTCTACGCCGTATGCTCGACCCTATCAAGGAACATGTTGACAACAACTTCAATCCGCTTCCTGCTGAATACATCAAGGAGTTTGCTCCTGTACGCCAGAAGATCAACGACCTGATGCGCATGAGCTGCGAACTGATAGAGACCGGCAGATATGACAGCTATCGCGAGATTCTTGCCGAGGCAGATGCCTGCAAAGACGAGCTTTCAGTTCTCCGCAAGAAGCATATCGACCGCATCCAGCACATGACTGACAATACGCTGATGCAGATTTCTCTGGTTTATCTCAACGTACTGCAGGAGAGTCAGGAATTCCTGAGTGTGATGAGACATCAGTTAAGAGCTGCAAAGAAGTTTATGGAAAAGTAAAAAAACACTGACATCTTGTCACGAAACTACTTTTTGGTATATCTGTTGCATGATGACAGATGACAGCGGATAACAAGAGTGTTATTTCGCTATCACAATATAATCTGAAAAGGTTAGTTTCTCATAGGTTAAGATTGTTAGGTTTAGTTTTAGAAAGTTTTAGGTTTTTAGTTAGATAAGGGCTCCAAGTGCTAGTGATTAGTATTTGGAGCCATTTTTTTTGCCCAAATATTTGGCTATTAGGAAGAAATGTTGTAATTTTGCAGCCGATTTCTAAAAAGAATCATCATATTCAATAACCCGAGTGCTTGGTAAACCTCGTAAAAAACAAGAAAATGGACAAGAAAAAAACTCAAGTGAGCGTGCTGTTTATGCTTTTCAGCATCCTCTTCTGCGTTTGCCTGATTGCAGCAAACGTACTCGAAACAAAGCAAATCGCCTTCGGGCCAGTTTCCCTTACCGGTGGACTCATCGTATTCCCTGTAAGCTACATCATCAATGATGTGGTATGCGAAGTATGGGGCTATCAGAAAGCGCGTCTATTGATATGGACCGGCTTTGCGATGAACTTCTTCTTCGTGGCGCTAGGTGCTATCTGCGATGTGATTCCAGCAGCACCTTATTGGACCAACGATGCTGGTTTTCATGCCATCTTCGGTCTGGCACCCCGCATTGCAGCAGCCTCTTTCGTAGCCTTCATCATCGGTTCGTTTGCCAATGCTTATGTAATGAGCGTGATGAAAATCCGCGATGGTGGCAAGCATTTCTCTGCCCGTGCCATCCTCAGTACCATTGCAGGTGAGAGTTGCGACAGTCTTATCTTCTTCCCACTTGCCCTGGGCGGTGTGGTGCCTACATCAGAATTGCCTTGGCTCATGCTCTGGCAGGTGATACTGAAGACAGCCTACGAGATTGTGGTATTGCCTCTGACCATCCGTGTAGTGAAATACGTGAAGAAGCATGAAGGTGAAGATGTATACGACAATAACATCTCCTACAATGTATTCAAGATCTTCAGCCTCGGCTAAAAGACATCAGTAAATATCAAACATTAAAACATTACCAAGCGTGGATAGAAAAGAAGACGGTCTTCAGGCATTAGGTGCCAAGACTACATATAGAATGGATTATGCGCCAGAGGTGCTCGAAACTTTCGTGAACAAGCATCCTGGCAATGATTACTGGGTACGTTTCAACTGCCCTGAGTTTACATCGCTCTGCCCTATTACGGGTCAGCCAGATTTCGCAGAGATTCGCATCAGCTATATTCCTGACGTAAAGATGGTAGAGAGCAAGAGTCTGAAACTTTATCTCTTCAGTTTCCGCAATCATGGTGACTTCCATGAAGACTGCGTGAACATCATCATGAAGGATCTCATCAAGCTGATGGACCCTAAATACATTGAGGTAACAGGCATCTTTACTCCTCGTGGCGGCATCAGCATCTGGCCGTATGCCAACTATGGCAAGCCAGGCACCAAATACGAGAAACTGGCAGAACAGAGATTCGCTACTCACGAATAAAAACAAGAAACCTCGGAAGATTGCTTTCATGCTTCTTCCGAGGTTTTTATTGTTTATAGCTGATGAAATTACGGGAACTGAGGATAATCCTCGAAGCGAGGCTTGCGCTTCTCAAGGAACGCCTTGCCGCCCTCCTGAGCCTCATCCATCGTATAATAGAGCATGGTGGCATCGCCAGCCAACTCCTGAATACCAGCCTGACCATCCAGTTCGGCATTCAAGCCAGCCTTGATCATACGGAGTGCCAGAGGCGAACGCTCCATCATGATTTCAGCCCACTCTACACAGGTATCTTCCAACTGGTCGAGAGGCACTACCTTATTAACCATTCCCATCTGTTCAGCCTCCTTGGCAGAATACTGCTTGCAGAGGAACCAGATTTCGCGTGCCTTCTTTTGTCCCACCATTCTTGCCAGATAAGAAGAACCGAAACCGGCATCAAAACTTCCCACCTTAGGACCGGTCTGTCCGAAGATGGCATTCTCTGACGCAATAGTCAGGTCGCACATCACATGAAGCACATGTCCGCCACCGATGGCATAACCATTTACCATAGCAATGACCGGCTTTGGCAAACGACGAATCTGCATCTGTACATCGAGCACATTCAGGCGAGGTACACCGTCATTACCAACATAACCGCCGCGGCCCTTTACATGCATGTCGCCACCTGCACAGAATGCCTTATCACCAGCACCCGTCAGGATGACCACACGGATATCCAGACAGTCGCGGCAATAGTTGAATGCCTGCGCCATCTCCCAAGTGGTCAACGGTGTGAAAGCATTGCGGTAGCGCTCACGGTTGATGGTAATCTTAGCGATATGATTATACTCCTCGAAGATGATTTCCTTGAAATCAAAACCTTCTATCTTTTTCCATTCTCTCATTTTATTACTTTGAACTTTGAATTTTGAACTTTATGATTGCTTATTTATCTTATTCTTTTGAAAGAACCATCAAGTAAGTTTCTTACAGGTCATCTATCAGCACTTCTGGATGGCTTCCAGCATCTCGTTATCTACATCCATATCGGTGAAAACCTCCAGGAGCATCGGGCGCTCGCTCTCGGCATGAATCAATTGGCTGATGCCCTGTTCCGTCTCTTCCATCGTATGAGCTGCGAGATACTTTACGTCATTCTGACTACAGATTCCTTCAGCCGTTGCATGATGCTTTGCCATTACCATTTCTTCGCGAGCCTGACTCTCCTTTAATCCCTGGAACTTGCCAAAGATGGCACCGCCACCATTATTGAGCACGATGATACGGAGCTTGCCGTTCAGATTTCTATTCCAGAGCGCATTCTGGTCATAGAAGAAACTCAGGTCGCCGAGAACGCAGTATACATGCTTATCAGCCCCATTCTTGCACATCGAGAAACCCACAGCCGTAGAAAGAGAACCTTCTATGCCGTTCACCCCACGATTGCAGTAAACATGACGGTCGGCATACTGATTCATCAACCGGATGGCAGAACTGTTACCGGAGATGACGCTGCTCATCAGACCAGGAAGGAAAGTATCGAATTCGCGGTCATAGATACCATCGTCCTGAGCATCTTTACCGCCTAAGGTGAACGCTTTGAAATTCTGAGGCTCAACCTTCTGAAGCTGGCTGAAGAATTCCTTTACGGTAGCCAGACTGCTGAACTCAGGCTTGAAGTTCTCTTTGCGTTCATAGCTTTTAGCCAACGCATCCATCCACAATTTGCGATAATCCTCCCAGTGGTTGTGCCAGCCAAAATTATCCAACCATGACATGGCATCACTGTTTGGCAAATCCATCACTTTAGTAAGATGCATGAACGTATCTTCG
>OBCN01000167.1_pt1 | contig 9823 bp, 7 predicted proteins | sample 1495871 | NCBI WGS metagenome assembly OBCN01 (sample SAMN03418255, study PRJEB22391) | human gut metagenome | biome: human-gut; feature: organic feature; material: feces | host: Homo sapiens | place: Tanzania | collected 2013-01 | reverse complement strand
ACTTAAAAATCAAGCAAATGATGAAGCAGGTAAAAATTAAATTGCCTCTCAGAGCGTTGACCCTAGCAAGCGGTCTGCTTCTGACGGTGAGTTCCTTTGCGCAGAGTAATGCAATCAAGGGACATGTGAAGGATGCTTCTGGTGAGCCTGTCATGGGTGCTACCATTACAGTTAACGGTAAGGCAGTAGGCATTACCGACATGGATGGTAACTTCTCTGTTGATGCAGCGCCAGGTGCCAAGATTACATTCACCTATCTGGGTATGACACCACAGACAGTGAAGGCATCTAGTAACATGAACATTACCTTGGAAGATGACTCTAAGTCTTTGAACGAAGTCGTTGTCATCGGCTACGGTGTGGCTAAGAAGAACGACTTGACTGGTTCCGTTACAGCTATCAAGCCTGATGAGAAGAACCATGGTATCATTACTTCCGCACAGGATATGATCCAGGGTAAAATTGCCGGTGTAAATGTAAACTCATCAACGGGTGCTCCTGGTGATGGTGCACAGATTCGTATCCGTGGTGGTGCTTCTCTTACTGCGAGCAACAACCCATTGATTGTTATCGATGGTATGCCTATGGATAACAATAATACAAAGGGTGTTAACAACCCTCTTTCTCTTGTCAATCCTAACGATATCGAGAGCTTCACCGTATTGAAGGATGCTTCAGCTACAGCCATCTATGGTTCCCGTGGTTCTAATGGTGTCATCATCATTACCACCAAGAAGGGTCGCAGCGGACAGAAGCCACAGGTTTCTTACAATGGTACACTTTCAGTAAGTACTGTTGCCAAGAAGATGGATGTGATGAATGCTTCTGAATATACAGACTTCATCAAGAACTATTATGGTGAAGATTCTTCTGCCTACAAAGGTTTAGGCTGGAAGAAGTTCAACGAAGATGGAACTCCAGATTATTCTGCCGGCACATACGATACCGACTGGCAGGACGAGATTTACCGTGCAGCTGTCAGTCATGAGCATAATGTAAGTTTAACAGGTGGCATCAGCAAGCAGTCTTGGTCTATGCCATATCGTGTCAGCGTAGGCTACACTGGTCAGGAAGGTATCTTGAAGGGTTCTGACTATAAGCGCGTTACCGCAGGCTTCAACATCAATCCTTCATTGCTCGACAAGCACCTCAACCTGAACATCAACGGTAAGTATTCTTACTCAAAAACAAATCCAGGTGGACAGGATGCAGTAGGTGCAGCTGTCTCTATGGATCCTACCCGCCCTGTAAAGAGCAGCGACGAGAAATTCAAGAACTGGGGTGGCTATTGGCAGTGGGCATTACCTACTACCTCATATGACCCAACATTCCCATATAACCGTAACGACGATGCTCCTACTAACCCTGTAGAAAAGGTTGAAAATTACAACTTCCACAAGAGTGCAAACATTCTTTTGGGTAACATAGAGGCAGACTATAAGATTCATGGTTTTGAGGATCTTCATTTGCATGCTAACTTAGCTGGTGAATATAGCGATGGTGGTGAGTATACTCGCAACAACCCTAAATCCACATACGGATACTACTATGGAGGTACTACTGATAATACAGAGAAAAAGTATAACCTCGTAGCAACAGCTTATGCTCAGTATACCAAAGATTTCAATAAGGCTAACCATTTTGACATCACAGCTGGTTACGAATATAGCCACATGAAATATTGGGGAAACGAATGGAGCATATCAAGATATCCTAGTACAAATGAGGGAAAAGACGACGCAGGCAATCCTCTTGCAGGAACAGTTAAATCTTCTAAAGAACTCTACTGGAAGGGACAGACTTATCTTGTGAGCTGGTATGGTCGTGCTAACTATTCTTTGTTGGATCGTTACCTCCTTACATTTACAGCTCGTTACGATGGTTCTAGCCGCTTTGCTGACGGACACCGTTGGGGTTTCTTCCCTGCAGCAGCCTTCGCATGGCGCGTTAAAGAAGAAAGTTTTCTGAAAGATGTTGAAGCTATCAGCGATTTGAAACTTCGTTTGGGTTGGGGTAAGACTGGTCAGCAGGATACAGGTAAAGAGTATTACACAGCTACCTATAAGAAGAGTACTGATAATCACTACACCTATCCTATTGGTGGTAAGGACAACAACCCAGGATTACTGTATCGCCCATTGGCATACAATGATGAACTGACTTGGGAAACAACTACCACATGGAACTTTGGTCTCGATTATGGTATGTTCGATCAGAGATTGGTAGTCAACTTTGATGCTTACTACCGCAAGACAACCGACTTGCTCAGCACAACAACCATTGCGGCAGGTCAGAACTTTGACAATGCGCTCTTGATGAATGCAGGTACATTGGAGAACAAGGGTTTTGAGGTTGCCATTACCGGTCGTCCTATCCAGACAAAAGACTGGTTCGTAGAGCTTAGCGTCAACGCAGCTTACAACAAGAACGAGATTACCGAACTTGCTGGTGGTCGTGATTTGATGGAGGCAGGTATGAAGGTAGGTCAGGATCAGGCAATCACCTATCATAAGGTAGGAAAGCCAGCCAACTCATTCCTGGTTTACCAGCAGGTATACGATCAGAACGGACGTCCAATCATGGGTTGCTATGTAGACCGCAATGGTGATGGTTCTATTGACGAGAACGATAAATACTTCTATAAGAACATTGTAGCTCCTTGGACTGGTGGTTTCAGCTTCAAGATTGCATACAAGAACTGGGACCTCGGAAGTAACTTCCGTGCAAGCCTCGGAAACTATCTCTACAATGGATACGCTGAGGGTGCAATAAATACGAAAGAGATTTGTAGTGCTAAGGGATATTACAAAAACAGCACAAAGGATATTGTAAATTTGGGCTGGACTTCATACAACTATCCTCTTACTGACTACTTCGTTCAGAATGGTAGTTTCCTGAAGTGCGATAACATCACTTTGGGCTATAATTTTGATAAAGTATTGAAGATGGGTAACTACAAGGGTATCTCAGGTCGTATCTACGCCTCATGCTCTAACGTGTTTACTATCACAAAGTATAAAGGTATTGACCCTGAAGTAACATCAGGTAAGGATGACAACATCTATCCACGTTGCCGCACATTCCTGCTCGGTCTGAACCTCAACTTCTAACAATTTAAAATAGATTTCAATATGAAACTCAATAAATTCAAAACAATCGTCCCTGCTGCAGCTCTTCTGCTTTCTGCAAGTTTGTGCTCTTGTATGGATGATTTGAACAAGGGAAACATTGACCCAACTGTTGACCCTGATCCTAACATCACAGGCTTGTACAGCAAGTGCTACGCTGGTCTTATCATGGAAGGTAATGACGGTACTGCCGATTTCACTATCGATGATAACGGTAAGTCAACTCTTCTCCGTAACATATTCAACTTCAACGAGCTTCCTACAGATGAGGCTATCTGTTGGTGGTCGGATGGTGGTCTCACCGATATCAGCTACAATAAGTTCGATGCAGGTAATGCAACCTTGAAGTATTTGTACTATCGTCTGATGTCAAACATCTCTTATGAGAACCATTTCTTAAGTCTCGATGCAGCAAAGGCTGATAAAACTAAGTATGCAGAGGTTCGCGTCATTCGTGCCTACAGCTATTTACTGATGCTCGACTTCTTTGGAGATCCTACATTCATAGACAAGATTTCAGCAGAGACACCACGCCAGGCACACTCTTACAATTCAAAGTTTGAGGAAGGCAAAACATATACTCGCGCTGAGCTTCTTCAGTTAGGTCGTGAGTTCTTGTTCAACTGGGTAGAAAGCGAATTGCTTGCTGCAGAGCCAGACCTGTTGGAGGCAAAGCCAGAGACAGATACAGATCCTGACTATGGTCGTGTAGACCAAGGCACATGCTGGTTGCTTTTAAGCCGTCTGTACCTCAATGCTGGTACATACCTCAATAACGATGGTCAGAACAATCCTTATTGGAACAAGGCTCTCGAATATGCCGAGAAGGTTATCAACTCACCATATGCCCTCTTCGATGACAGCAAGATGTCTAATGACGCAAAGGCCAATGGCTACAAGCCATACGACTTGCTCTTCATGGGCGATAATGGTTCTAATGGTGCAAGTTGCGAGGCTCTTCTTCCATTGATGCAAGATGGTGCTATCACTCAGGGATGGGGTGGCTCGATGTTCTTTGTTGCAGCTCTTTGGGATGCTACGATGCAGACTGTTACAGATAAGGATGCTGCCACTACTGCCAACACATGGTCAGGTATGCGTGTTCGTCCAGAATTCGTAGAGAAGTTCTTTACTGATCCTAACGTTGTTGTCGGCAAGAAGACATCAGAACTTCGCGCTATGAATATTGACGACCGTGCTCTACTCTGGGGTATAGGTACAGATGATGGCAAGCGTACATTGTCAGTTGTTGATAACGATAAATTCATCAAGGGTATTGCAACAACAAAGTGGAATAATAACTATTCTAACAATGGTACTCCTCATGATAACTTCTGTGTAGATACCGACTTCTTCCTCTTCCGTGTAGCTGAGGCTTACCTCAATGCAGCTGAGGCTGAGATGCACCTCAATGGTGAAAGCTCGGCTAAGGCAAAGAAGTATATCGATGCTCTTCGCAACCGTGCTCATGCAGAAGTTCATGCTTCTTACACTCTTAACGATATGCTCGATGAGCGTGCCCGTGAGTTGTATTGCGAAGGTCTCCGCCGTACCGATTTGATCCGTTTCAACCAGTTTGGTGGCAGTCAGGCTACATACAATTGGGAACTCAAGGGTGGTAGCGCTAATGGTACAACCTTCGCCAAGACCTATAATGTATATCCTCTCCCATCTTCAGAGGTTCTTTCTAACAAGAACTTGACACAGATTGATGGATATAACGAGGTCAAAAACTAAAGTATAATAGAATTATAAAAGAAAACGCAATATGAAGAATAAATATATAATTGGTGCTCTGCTTGTCGGCATCATCAGCTTATTCGCATCATGTTCGGATGACAACGACTCAAACCCAACGCTGATTCAGCCTACGGAGTTCAAGTTGAATACTCCAGAATATGTAAATTCTACTATTGACTTGGCGCATTCTACAGAATTAGGCTTTACATGGTCACAGCCTAAGTACACAGCAGACAATGCTCCAATCAATGTAACATACGAGATACAGGTTTCTCCTACTAACTCTTTCACAGTTTCTACTGACGAAGCTGCGGCAGACGAAAGTGGCGAAAAGGTGCCAGACTACGCTGTTCTTAGCAATACCACACAGAGATGTGATATTTCAGCCTCTGCTGAAGAAGTTGACAAAGCTTTGGTGAAGATTCTGAAATGGAAAGAAGACAATGTTCCTGCTGAGCAGGAGGTGTACGTTCGTATGAACGCTTTCATTCTGGAAGGCACAAATCATCTGAACCCTATCGCATCAAACTCAGTAAAGCTTAACGTAAAGCCTTACTACATAGAGTTGAAGGATGCTACTCCTATCATGTGGTATCTTGTAGGTAACATGTTCGGAGGCAATTGGGGCGATAAGAAGGAAGATATTGGCGTAAAAGCTTTCCCTATGTTCCTGAAGCCTAACTACTCTTACGACAAGAAGACTGGTGCAGGCGAGGTAGAATACACAAACTACTTCATTACGGGTGATTACAAGGACAATGGAGACGTTGATGGAGCAGGCTTCAAGATTCAGTCAGACTTCGATTGGACTCACAGTATGAATTCCAAGGGCAACACTGCGGGCACAATAGTATATCGTGCTACTGAGGGCGAAAGTGGTCACATCGTAGCTCCAAAAGCAGGTTACTTCACAATCACAATTAACACTGCAGACAATACTGCTACAATGAAAGAATACGAGGGTACAGTGAAGGATTATGGTACTATCCAGATTGCTGGCTCATTCAACGATTGGGCAGATACTCCAATGCTTCCTTACAACACTGAGGGCGTTGAGAATCACGCTTGGTACTATGTAATGGAAGTTCCTGCAGGCGAGACTGTACAGTTCAAGTTCAAGATTAACGATGGTTCTACTTGGGGTACAAGTTGGGGATATGGCGCAGAAGATGGCGCTATCAACATGTATGGTAAATGTGGTACAGGTGGTAACTCTAACCTCGGCTTGGCAGAAGGCAAGTATGTCATCTCATTCAACGACATCACAGGTGCATTCAGCATCGTTAAATTGTAAATCACTTAAAGTATAGACAATTATGATTAAGAAAATATTATTGGGAATGACCCTGCTGATGTCTATGGTATCTTGTACCGAGGACTACACAGATTGGGGTAACCCACAGAGCAATCCTGAGGAGGAAGCTGTATCATTTGGAAACGGTAGCGTTACTCCAGAAGGTGTCATCAACTTGGCAGATGTTACAGGAGATAAGGTAAAAGTAGCGAGCATTGTTGCTCCTACTTCTACCAAAGATACTTACACGCCTAGTTTCAAGATTAATTTCGATGGTCAGTCATTCGACATTGATGCTGATGGTAACATGGCAAAAGCAGACTTGGTAAATTACATCACAGGTAAGTTTGGCAAGCGCCCAACAGAGCGCGACCTTGATGCCACTCTTGACGCATGGCTAAGCAATGGTTCAACAGCCGCAAAGATGGCTACATCTGCAAAATTCCAGGTAAAGGCTATTCCTGAGGCTCCGTTCATCGATGCAGCTTACTATCTCGTAGGTGACTTGACTGAATGGAAATTGGACACCAATTTGAAATTTGCTCACTCTGATGCAGACGTTTATGAGGACCCTGTATTCACCCTTATGTTTACTACAACAAAGGATGAGCAATGCTGGAAGATAATTCCACAGGGAAATGTAGATGCTGGTAACATTTGGGCTGTAGAAAATGCTCCTAAGGGTGTTGTTGGTATTGAACAAGATGGAGATAACGCTATGAGCGGTAAACTTCTTACTACCAACTCTAAGGGTAATAAGGCTGGCGCTGGTAAGATTGCCAAGGCAGGTATGTATCAGATGACAATCAACATGATGGACTACACTTATACCATCAAGCAGATTGCTCCAGAATACTACCTTGTTGGTAAATTGCAGGGCTGGTCACCTGAAAACAAGACCTGTCTCATGTATGCTGAGACTCCTATGGTTCAGAGCTATACAACCCAATGGAAAGATGATGCAAACCTGAAGATTTGGTTGGGTAGCGACTTTGGCGTTTGGGCCAATGCTTATGGTGCAAAGGACGATGGCGACAATTCTGTAGAAGGCAAGATTGCTGGAAGCGGTGCTATCGTTTGCCCAGAACCAGGTGCATTCTATACCTTTAAGGCTGATTTCTCAACCATGACTTACAAATGGACAAAGCTCGAGAACCAGAATCCTAAAGCTTTCGAAACTGTTAGTCTTATCGGAGTTGGTGGCAAATGGAATGACGGTGATGACATTGACATGACACAGGTTACTCCTCACAACTGGTTTATCGAAACAACTCTCCCTGTAGGTGGATTTAAGATTCGTGCTAATTACGCTTGGAATAAAGGTGGAAACTGGGGCTACACAGCAGATCAGGAGTTCACTTCTACAGGTAAATTGTTCAACAATGCTGTCAGCGGAGATATCAAGATTGCAACTGCAGGTAAGTATCGCATCTTCTTCAACGATATTACTAACGAGTATGCATTCATTGCTGTTACAGAATAAACATTTATTTTAATAATACATTATAGGCGACTCTCAATTCCGGGAGTCGCCTATTTTTCTTTCTCCCCATCCTTTTCAAGTATTTTTTCCCTAAAACCTTGGAAGTTACGAGGAAAAGTCGTATCTTTGCACCGAATAAGTACAACATTTATATTTTTATGATTATGAGAACAGGCGACAAAGTATTAATATCTCCAGACTTGACACATGCCAAAGACTGGACACAGGGCGAAGTGATTGAAGTTGAGAACAATCCTTTCGTAGGAATTGTCATCTCAGCAAAAACCGCAGATGGGAACATCTTCTTTGGATACAAGGACTTATTTGAGCCAGCAAAGGAGGCAGTATGTACGCACTAGCATTTGATATGGTAATTTCTGATTTACAGAAATACTATGGCGAACCTTACAACAAGGCTTACTACGAAATAAAAGAGCTTCTAAAGAAAAATGGTTTCGAGTGGGTGCAAGGCAGTACATACATGACGATGAATGATGATTTGACTGCACTTGTAAAAACAGTTATGGAGCTTTCTAAAATAGAGTGGTTTAAGAAATCAGTCAGAGATCTAAGAGGATTCAAAGTTGAAAGTTGGTCGAACTTTACTGAATTGGTTAAAAACTCATAGAATAGGCGACTCTCCTCCAATCCGGGAGTTGCCTATTTTCTTTTTCTCCTCCCCCTTTTCAAGTATTTTTTCCCTAAAACCTTGGAAGTTACGAGGAAAAGTCGTATCTTTGCAGAAGAAAAGCTGCACTCGGCAAATTGAAAGCAAGCTTTCTTTGCGCTCGTTTGCATTTTCTTTGTCCCAAAATCCGTATGCCTTCTGTTAGAAGACCAAATTAAAACATTACTCTATGGATAGTTTGATACAATATAACAATGCTGTCAACGCTATAAAGACAGCCATACTTCAAGGACAATATGAAGCAGCCAAAGGTGTGAACCGCATACAACTTGCTTTATATTTTGCCATCGGAAAATATCTTTCACAACATACCCGCAAAGGAGTATGGGGCGAGGGCGCATTAGCATCCATCAGCGAACAACTTCGCAAGGAACTACCAGGTCTTCGAGGATTCTCGGAAACTCAACTAAGAGACATGAGACGTTTTTATGAAGCATGGGATATGCTTGACAGTAATTCAACGGCAGCAACCGCTAAATTGTGCTTTGAGAATTCAGCGGTTGCAACCGCTGAATTACAAAATAGTGAAAATCAGATAGATATATTCCATACTTTATCTATTTCTAATATTCCAGATTTTCCTGTTGAGGACTTCTTTAAAGTACCATTCACACACCACTCTGCCATCATTAGTGGACCAAAAGAAACTTCGGCACGCTTTTATTATATTCACCGCACTGTAGAGGAACATCTTTCCGTAAAGAAGCTCCGCCAACTTATAAAGGAGGATGCTTACCATAGCCAAGGACGCATGCCTAACAATTTTACCAGGACCATCAACAATCCTAGGGAAGCTCGACGTGCTGTAGAAATGTTCAAGGATGAATATCTACTTGACTTTATCAATGTAGAAGAGATTGGGGAACGCGAAAAAATAGATGTCGACGAACGAGTTGTAGAACAAAGCATCGTTCAGAACATCAAGAATTTCATCATGACCTTTGGCAGAGACTTTGCTTTCATCGGCAACCAATACCATTTGGAAATCTATGGTGTTGAACAATTCCCAGACCTGCTGTTTTTCAATCGAGAATTGAACGCCATGGTTTGCATAGAGCTAAAACTTGGCGAGTTTAAGACCTCTTACCTTGGGCAACTTTTTGGCTATCTCCAAATTCTCGACGACAAGGTGCGTAAGCCACACGAGAATCCGTCTATTGGAATCATTCTTTGCCAATCAGCAAACTACTCTTATGCAGAATATGCTGTTCGAGACTACAGCAAGCCGATGGGAGTTGCTACCTACAAGACGTTGGATGACATGCCTGAAAGGTTACGCAAGGCTTTGCCTGATATGAAGAAAATGATGGACTTGCTAAAAAACAAGGAAGAATAATATCCACCCTAAACATTTGGAGATTATTAGAAGATTAAAGAATAACATTCAATGGGCGGCTCTCAATTCCGGGAACTGCCTATTTTTCTTTCTCCCCATCCTTTTCAAGTATTTTTTCCCTAAAACCTTGGAAGTTACGAGGAAAAGTCGTATC
>OBCN01000154.1_pt1 | contig 10323 bp, 5 predicted proteins | sample 1495871 | NCBI WGS metagenome assembly OBCN01 (sample SAMN03418255, study PRJEB22391) | human gut metagenome | biome: human-gut; feature: organic feature; material: feces | host: Homo sapiens | place: Tanzania | collected 2013-01 | reverse complement strand
CAAGGCTTGCAAGCGCATCAAGTTGGAGCAAGCGCAGCTCACGCTGTTCTGACAATTCAAAATTCAAAATTCAAAAATCGTAGTTATGATCATTTCATCCACTCAGGAGCTTCGGCTCCACATTCCAAGCAACGCCATTGACGAGATTAACTCTCTTCAAGGCATTCTCGACAATAGCGAGAAAGACTTTCTCCGCGACAAGTTAGGCGAAAAACTCTACAGCCGACTGTGCGAGTATTATACGGATATTGCCCCTACCTACTTTTACGCATCGGTATGCAATGGCGAATATGCGCAACATCCATGGATGCAACTCCTGCTCTGGGCGCAGCGTATGGTGGCATACGACGCTATGGCGCGTTTTGCCTATACACAAGCTCTCTCCATCAACGGCACGGGCATCAACGTGGCTTCAAGCGAAGACTACGGCACGGCATCCAAAGACCTGCTCGACAAGGGGGTGCAGGGCTATAAGCGTGAGGCTATGGTGTCGCTCAACCAAATGCTTGTGATGCTCGAAGGTTGGGCAAGGGATTGTGTCAAGAATCAGACTTCTGACGTACCGAAATCTGATGATAACGTACCGAAATCTGATGATAACGTACCGAAATCTGACGAAAGCGTACAAACGACCGAGATTGAGGAAATCACGAATCTATGGAAAGAGAGCTCCTACTACTACTTTCACCATGATTTGCTCATTGCCACCTGTGCCGACCTTCAGCATTATCTCGACATCTACGAGAGCCGTGAGAAGTTTATCCGTCTCCTGCCCGACCTCCACTTTATTCAAGACGAATATATCTGCGAGACTATTGGCGAGGACATGGTGCAGCACCTTCTTACTACCTCTTATCCCGAAGATATTCCTCTCTTGCGCAAGGTTCGTCGTCTTATGGTGGCTCTCCTGGAAGAGCGTACCACTGTTCTCCCTGTCGATAAGGCCAGACGTGCTGCTGCTCATAACGAAGCGGTCGCTTTGCGCGCCTCATTGCTAAGTCTTATTGAAAAGCGAAAGGCTGTTGATAAAGATGATGTTGAGGATTCATCTTCTAATGCGAAGGTTCCTCTTTCTGAAAATGACAATCAGCAAGGATTCAAAAATAATATGCCTGGTAGCAAGATTTTTGTCTCACCGTTGCTGTATTAAATTCTGATGTTTATGGAAGATATTATTCACATTTTAACACCTGCCATTTCTGCGCGTGTGCTGTCTTCCGAACAGCGCAAGGCTTTTGAGCGCGGATTGGATATTCTGGATGCCTGCCCTAATGCAACGGCTTTTGTCAAGGAGTGCCGACGTTTTCGCGACTACCACAGGCGTGTGCGACTTATGCTCACTTATCTCCAATCTGCCCCTGTTGCGGATGCTTCGGCTAAGAGGCATGTCGGGCGTCCTTCGCTTGAGGAACAGCGTGCTTATGCTGAAGCGCAAAAGGCTAAGGCTCTGGATGAGGTGCGAAAAGGTCTTTTCCCTGATGTGCAACCCGATTTCTCTTTGCAGCCGCTCACTTATGGGGGCATCGTGGCTAACCCTAATGGAGAATCTATCGCTGCGTCTATGCCTAACCTTATTCAGCTGCGGCCGTTCCTCTCGCCTTCATTGCAAGAACAGGTGAACAATGTGCGCGCTTTGCGTAACGAGATGGCTTCTAAGGCTGAACAGGCTAAGACTATGGCTGAAGCTAATGAGAAATGTGCTGAACAGGGCAACTCTACAGCTCTTTATAGCGAAGATGAGATTGCCGTTCTCGCTTCAAGGGCAGTGAAGATTGAAAGCGACATTCTGCCTAAGATTTATTTGGCGGTGGATCGCGAAATTGGTGAGGTCTATCTGCGGTTGTCTCCTAAAACGGGCGACCCTGAATATATTTCTAATGTCGAGAAGTTTTGCAATGTACCTACGCAGAATCTGCGCACTATGTTCCGTCCTTTCTACGAAAAGGCTATGCAGCGTGACGGACATTTCGCCGACTGGGTGGCTGAACGTATTGCGGCCGACCGTCCCGAAGTGAAGGCCGAACGTGACCGTAAGGCGAAGCATAAGGCGGAGGCTAATGCTATCATCAAATATATCATGCGTAAGGATAAGCCGGCTACTATGGCGCGACTGAAGGGTCTTGAGTCTCGTATAGCTCTGCTGCGTGAGTCTTATTCCGACATCGTGAGCGAGGATGAATTGCATGGCTTCGAAGCGGTGCTCTTGAATACGAAGGCGGAGTTCGAGAATCGTGAACAAAAACTGAAATGACCGACTGTGACGATTATGACTGCTTTTGAATCTTTTAAGACTGCTTGCAATGCCGCTTGCCATGACCGTCATGCTTGCGCCAATGGCTATCGTGCTATGCTTGCGGCGGAGAATGTTGGTCAACTGATGGCTGTGTGGCGTGATAATTGGGATGACCTTGTTGAGAGCAAGTATGCTGATATTATCAATGAAAAACTGCCTGCTTTCTATCCCGAACTGAAGGAGGATATGAATGCGGCTGGCATTTATGTTAATGAGTGCCCTGCGGTTGCGCCTGAGTTTGTGATGGTTATCGTGACCGACTTCGACTATGATGTCAATGTCTACGACTATGCTAAGTGCTTTGTGCTTGGAAGGGCGCATGTGTGTGCGCGCGACCATGCGCAAGTCTATAGCGAGAAGAATGATGATTGCGTCATCCATCTTTTTGGCCATTCTTATGGACATGCGAGCAAGGGACGTGTCGTGGCTTACGACTTTTCTCGCTTGTGCACGTCTACGGATGCTGCGCTTAGCGGATGCGTGAGGTGTGAGGCGCATGGGGGGGATATTCTTGCATACGACTATCTCAAGATTGAAGCTTACGGCAACACTAAGGTGTTTGCTCGCTCCGATTCTAATATCTCTTTATACGGCAACGCTCAGTTCGTTGCGCTTTATTGATAACGTAACACTTTTATAACGTGAATAGCAAACTGACAATTCTTGCCAACGGCAAGCCGCTTTCTTTAAAGAAGGACGCTTCTATCAGTGTCGAACTGAATAATCCTCTTTTTAACGATGTGGATATGTTTTCTTATCCTATCGAACTTCCAATTGAGGGTAATAGGCATTTCCTGAAGAATGTCGATGATGTTAGCTCCGACATCCGGGCTATGACGTTTGAGCATACTCCTATGCAGATTGTTGCTGATGGCGTGTCTATTGCGTCTGGCCCTGCGGTCATTCAAGAGGATGAACAACTGGATGGCTCTCTTTCTCTCAATATCGATGCGAGCTCTCAATCTTTCGATGACCTTATTGGCGACTTGAAGTGCAATGAGGTGCCTATCCCTTCTAAATATCACGACCAACTGCTTATTGGTGAGAAGATTGATGAGGTGAATGTCAGAGTTAAATACAGCACTTCTGTGGTTATCAAATATCAGGGTAAGAAGGGCAATAAGAAGTATGGATCTGTGGGCGATGGATATACTACGCAGTCTACTTTCTCTCCGCAGGCTTTGGGTTTCTCCTATCCTGCTCAATGCAAGGAGTCTGGCGCGCTTCATGAGGCTGTGCTGAAAAAGATTTACACTTATCCGAATGGAAATGAGGTGAAGGTGCCTGATGTGGCTGTCTCTTATATCAACGTGTGCGACCCCTACCCTGTTAAGCCTTTTTGCAATGCGCGTGTATGTTACGCTCATCACGACATCGAGGCTGATGGCACTACTTCTGATAGTATCGTGCAATATGCCACTAAACGTAAGGGGGAGGACGATGCTAATGTTAACGAACAGGAGATGTATGAGGATCGTGGACCTATATGGGTGCTCGATGCCGACCGCCCGCAGTCGGGCATCTGTTTCTATTTGCTTTTTTTCCTCGACTGCCTTTTTGAATACCTGGGGGTGCAGTTCGATAATAAGGCGCTTACGGCTGTGGGCGACTTGAATCGTTTGTGCTTTTTTACTACGAAATGTGCTTACGATATTGAACCTCTTCATTATGGGTCTTTGTATAACGACAAAGACCAGGCTGTGATTGATGGTATTAAGACTGAGAAGGATGTGAAGGAGGGATTTTTCCGTAAGACGGCTAATAGCGAGAAAGAGACCGAACAACTTTTTGATGATGTGAATGCGTGGCTCGACTCGCGGGGATGTGGTGGACAACTTAAACTCGAAAACCCGAAGGATAAGAGCGTGCAGGAGGTGAAGTATCGTGAGGTTACGTATCAGGTCGTGGAGAAGGAGTCTGATGGCTTTTCTGGTGAGAAGTCTAAGGAGATGGAGGTGGTGCAGGTGAAGAGCGATTGGAAATATGCTGTCGTGGGCGAGGATAAGGTGGCGAGCATCACTTGTAAGAGCTCTATCACTTCGGCTTCTATGAGCGCCAGTATCTTCCGTATGTATGCTAATGGACTGAATTTCCCTGCTGAGTCGGTGGCTGATGTCATCGAGTCGCTCGAACAGCAGTTTGGCATTAAGTTCCACTTCGATTACGAACAGAAGAAGGTTACGGCTTATCTTATTAGAGATGTGTTCCGTAAGCAGAAGGATGAACCGCGCGCGTTTCATGCGCAGTTGCTGTCTATGGTACCTATGACGGAGAAGATTACTGGTGTGAGGGTCGGATATTCGGCTGAGAGCGATTCTAAGGAGCAACGCGATAATGTGAAGAACAAGGTTAAGGACTATAATACCGACTACGACTATATCGAATATCCGAAGGAGCGTACCGTCACTTCTAAAATATACAAGGATATTATTCATGAGGTGCATAATGGACAGATGAATGTTTATGTCGATTTGCAGACGGGCAATAAGTATCGTGTCAAAATTGATAAGGATTTCACTAATGCGGACGATATGGAACCGCGTCTTTTTGAAGTGGCTGCTTTTAAGGGGGTCGAGTTCGGCGATTGCTCCACTCTGAATGAAGATTTTATTCAAGAATTTAAGTCGTCTTTCGTCCCTGTAGGCATGGTGGATGCTAATTACCGCAAGGCTCTGTCGGCTATCTCGGGCAGCACTTGTGCTTCCGATAACGAAAAACAGCCTTCTGAGGTGGGAAGGCAATATGAGGGCTACGAATTTGGTGAGGTGAATGGCTCTTACGCTAAGACGCAGATGGCGGCGCTGGTCGATGAGGATATGGAGCATGAGTTTGTTAAGCAATATATCAAAAACTCTATGTCTTCTATGGTGGCCGACTTTTATCTCACTGAGGTGCTTTCTTTGCGTGAGAGCTACGACCCTTCTTCTACCGATGATGGCAACTCGCCTTTGCAGTCTTACGACTGGGGATTGGCGGTCGCTGTGATGCGTGGCGGTGGCATTGATTCTACGCACGAGTCTTACGACTTCAATTATGATGGGTTCGGCAATTCTAAATGGCGCACGAAAGCGGGCGATTATGCTCTCACTACCGACTCTATTGATTGCTATGGCAATGGATTCTATCATAATGGCGATGGAGAGCGTTTTTCTCTGAAGCCAAGGGCATGGGTGCAGCCCGATTGGGCTGATGCGCCTTTGGTGATTGGCAACCCTGAAGTGAAAAATCGTGGTTATGTAGACACTTTCCTTGTCGATTATATTTATTTCCTTCTTAATCGCAAGAAATATTATATCGAATGTCTCGCTTCGGTGGCGCAGGTTACCGATATTCAAAACCATTGGAAGGAATGGTGGACGCTGGATGGTAAGAAATTTCTTATCAATAAGGTTTCTGCTGACATTACTGCTGCTGATGGTATCGGCAAGATTGGCTTGGAGGTGTATAGTTTCTAATTAAATTTTTCTTATTATTATGGCAATCAATATTTCTTTGACGTCGGGGTCTATCCTGAATGGCAATCCTATTACGTTCGATGTCGTGCCTTCTTCTGTCGGGGGAACGCCTGCTTTCCATCGTGTGGTGATCGATGTCACTTGTGGCATTAGTGGGGGCAATGATGAGGAACTGAGACAGTTTGAGGTGCTGAGACAGTTTGAACCTGTGTTGACGGAGGGCAAAACGATTTCTACCGACATTTCTTCTGTGTTGCGCACTTTCCGCGATTCTTATAAGTATTCTGCGCAAGATGAGCAATTTCCTATGGTGAAGTTCAAACTGAAGGTGTTTGATGAGTATATGCTTGATGGTGAGGTGCATACTACTGCACCTGTCTATTTCCCTGCTTTTAATAAATATCTCACTACTATCTTTGGCAAATTTAGCGATATGGAGCGTATGTCTTCTTCTGGCTTTAAGTCTGTTCAAAGGTTGTCGCGGAAGCCTGTGTCTATGCCGCAACTTGCTTGTGTGGGCGAATCTCTTGTTTATTCGCGGCCGTTCGAGTCGCCGCAAGATTTGCTGACGAGTGAAGCGATGGCGAATCCTGTTGCTGTCGTGGCTGATCTTACTGAGGTGGGTTTGCATGCTTTTGATGGTATTAAGGTTTTTGTCTTGCCTGCGGCTGAAGCTGATTGCAGAAGGGAATTCCGGTTTATCAACTCGTTTGGAGTGATGGAGAGCATTAGTGTGCCGCAAAGCTTTAGCCAGTCGGTGCCTATGACAAGCAATTCTTATGCCGTCACGCAACGTGAGTCTTTTAGCCGATTCTCTCATTCTGCTGTCAAAAAGATTCCTAATCCCGAATCATGGCAATTTACTTCCGACCCTCTTGACGAAGCTTGGCTGCGTTGGTATCTCTATGAGTTCCTGATGGCTGAATATGTATGGATCAAAATTGATAATGTTTGGATTCCTTGCGAGATTAACGCAAGTGATGAAGAGGTTACTTTTATTGATAAGACTAAAAATGATATGCTTACTGTGACGTTTAAGGCTAAACTGGGAGTTAATGGCAGTCCTTTGCTGTGATTTGCCTCTCTTGCTTGACGTGCGTTTTTGAAGCAGCTGGCTTTGCCTGCTTGTGCTGGTTTTTATTTATATGTATTGATGTTTTTTGCGATTCCATGAGACTCTGTTTTCTTGGAGTCGCTTTTTTTATGTCCGTATGATGTCTGTTTTTTATGCTATATTCGCAATAGAAAATATTAAGATATGGCTATAAATGCAACTACGAAAGATTACTGGATTTCGCCTTCTGCGATTCATGTCGAATTGAATGCGCTGGGCAATCCAGACTATATTCAGGCTTCGTGCGTTAGCGGCGCTCAGATTCTTGTGTATGTTAAGGGGGTTATCGGATATGACGATGGCCACAATTATCGTCGGTGGGCGTTGCAGGCTGCGCCTACGGTGTTTAATTCGCATTCAGAGAAATATGTCTATGCGGCTATCCCGCGCAATAATCTGAATGCGTCTTATGCTTTGCTCGTGTTCCCTTCCGAACCTATTGATATTTATGGCAAGAATGCCGAACTTGTTCAGGTCGGGTCTGAGAAGTATTATTATGTCTTTCTGCAAGGGATTATTTCTTCTTCTGGCGACAACGGTGCTGAACCGCGCAAATGGACGAAAGATGTTGTTACTGGTTATTTGTCTTCCGACGAAGCTATTGCGGCCAGACCTAACGAGAGCGAATGGTATCAATATTCAACGGTGAATGAAAAGGTTACTTTTTTGAAGGACCTCACTATGAAGGAGGGTACGTCTTTCGTGAAATTTTTCTCGGATTCTGTTACTATATTGAAAAATGGATCTCTGACGTTCGAGGGGCAGAATAAAACTGTCACTGGCATTGCGACGGCCGACTCTCCTGTTGATTCGGAGAGCGAACTGGTTGTTCCTAAATTTCTTCAAGATAAATATCTGTGTAAATACGCGCCTGATGCCACGCCTCATGCGCTTGGCGTTGGCTCTCTTGTGTCGGTTGGCGACATATCTTCTGGGGGTGCTGTTTCCGCCACTGGCCCTGTGTCTTCGTCTGATAAGGTCTTGACACCTGTTATTGAAAGCTCTAACGATGACAAGGTGCTTTATGCTAAAGACATCATTGATGTTGCTAAGAGAGTCGTTGCTGATGCGGTGTCTGCGCATTTCTCCAACGACTTGTCCTTGAATGGCAAGGTCTTCATTGATGCGGAGGGTGGCATGCGGCATGCCGTCTTCACGCCCGACATCATCACAGGACAGCGGTGGTCGCTCAATGGCATGGGCGAGGGGGAGTTTGAATCTCTTGTTCTCCGCTCGTTCCTGCGTGTGCCTATGCTCGATTTCAACAAGGTTACGGTCAGCAGCGGCACTTCATGGAATGCGCCTGGTTGTGGCGTCATCAAGAGCGTGGGGGTTGGCGATGATGGCTGCGATTTCTTTGACATCAAACTTGAGCGTGGGGAGATTGGCTCGTTCGCCAAGGGAGACATCTGCATGGGTGTGTGGCATTTCGAGGGGGAAGACAGCCGTCTCAATGCTTCCGATGGCGATGCTAAGAATGACGATTCTGGCACGTCTGTGGCTGGCTTCTGCAAGGTGCTTTTCATGATTACGGAGGTGGAGGACTATGTTGCTGATGGTGTCTCCTACACTAATGGCCGCTGTCATGTCGGCTACCGACTTCTTGATGGCTCGGCGCATGGACATGTGGCCGAATCCATGACGGTGGTGGCGTATGGCCACGACATAACTCTTGACAGCGTGCCTGGTCGTCTCTCGTCCGAACAGGTCAATGGCGACAATTTCATGTTCCCCGACGAACTTGACTTTATGAGCAACGAGCGCACTCGCTCTTGGTACAAGACAACGAAGTTCCAGCGTTATCTTGTCAACATGAATGGTGGCACGTTCATGCACCTTCGTGACAAGAATAATGCGTATGTCGAGGACGATGGCGTTTCTTACAACGATGAGAGCAAGTACCGCATCGAGGTGCTTGATGGCAAACGCTATGTCTTCGTGAGATACAAGAAATCTAAATGGGACATTGCTTTCCCTTACAACGTTGGCATGCATCTTGGCGACACTACCGACATGTATGTTGACGATGTGAAGACTGGCGGCAAAGTCGCTCTCAGCAACTATTCCGCTTTCTTGAGCAATGTCTATTTCTACGGATTTCTTCAGCATATCGACATCTCTCAGCTGTCCGACACTGAGGGCTTGCTGGCTTCCACGAATTATCAGGTAGACCTCACTTCTTCTTCCGCTACGGTCAATGTGGATGCTGATGGCGGCTTGCAGCTGTTTGACGAGACTGGCAGAGCGTTGGTACAAACTGCGGTGTATGTGCACAGGGGCGATTCGCCTATGATTTATATTGACGATTTCTCTGATGCGGCATGGTCTAAGGAGGCGGAACGGCTTGGCCTTGCGGCTGTCTCTGAGAAAGACAGGCGCAACTACTACCGTCTTATGGTGGCTGTTGACGGCATTGGCTCTCTCGACTCGCAGGGTGCGCTTATTGAGGGCAGCGGCTATAGCAAGGAGGGTACGTCTGTCACAGTGAAGGCTATTCTTGCTTCGGCTGTTGCCAAGGGTTCGGCAAGTGTCACGTTCACTGTCTTGCCTTACAAGTCGGACGTGGCTTTGCAGAAGATTTTTTTCATCAAGTTCACGTATGATGGTTCTGTGGGCTTGAGTGTGTTCACAAGCTATGTGTTCAAGCGTTTTGCCATTGGCACTTCTGCCGACAGCATCGCCGTTCCCCAAGGTGGCAGTTTCACTTCACCTCTGCCATCTACAGGCGGCTGGTCTGATTCCATCCCCGAAGGTGAGGGCGAGGTCTGGATGGCTCAGAGACGTTTCTATTCCGATGGAAGCGAGGCCGATGGCGGTGAGCATGCTAATGCTTGGGTGCTTGCTCGCATGACCGACACAGAGTCTTTTGACGTTGAGTTTTCGGCTGCTGCGGAATACAAGCCGCTCCTGTATGCTGACGGCACACCTGTACATGGCAACTCTGAGGAAGCTCTTGCTCGCAAGAAGCAGCTCGGATGGGTCGAAGCGGTAGACGGTGCTAATGCTATATGGATGGCCACGTCTCATTATGCGGATGGCAAATGGTCGGAATGGAACTACGTAAAAGTGAAGGGCGAGAATGGTGATCCAGGCTTGAGCGTGTTCACAAGCTATGTGTTCAAGCGTTTTGCCATTGGCACTTCTGCCGACAGCATCGCCGTTCCCGAAGGTGGCAGTTTCACTTCACCTCTGCCATCTACAGGCGGCTGGTCAGATTCCATTCCCGAAGGTGAGGGCGAGGTCTGGATGGCTCAGAGGCGTTTCTATTCCGATGGAAGCGAAGCCGATGGCGGTAAGCATGCTAATGCTTGGGTGCTTGCTCGCATGACCGACACAGAGTTTCTTGATGTCGAGTTTACGGCTGCTGCGGAATACAAGCCGCTCCTGTATGCTGACGGCTCGCCTGTGCATGGCAACTCTGAGAAGGCTCTTGCTCGCAAGAAGCAGCTTGGATGGGTCGA
>OBCN01000149.1_pt1 | contig 10403 bp, 10 predicted proteins | sample 1495871 | NCBI WGS metagenome assembly OBCN01 (sample SAMN03418255, study PRJEB22391) | human gut metagenome | biome: human-gut; feature: organic feature; material: feces | host: Homo sapiens | place: Tanzania | collected 2013-01 | reverse complement strand
ACGATCATGAACGGCGTGCCGCCGCGCGTACCCTCGTTCTGAGCCGAACCCGCGTCGTTGCAGAAAACGGCCAGCGTCGCAGTGAAGTGAACGACCATCGGGTCCATTGCCGTGGTCATGGTGGCGATCTGGGCGCCCGCCTTGTTCACGAAATAGAACACCTTGTACTTCTTGCCGTTTTCGGCCGTGAAACCGGAGATCGCGCCGGTGTCGGGATTGAGCGCATACGCAACACCGCCCGTTGCAACCTCGGAGGGCGCACCGACCTCCTGCACATAGCAGAAAATCTTCGAGAAGCCCTTCTGCGCGACCGGCGTACCCTCTGCCTTGTTGATGGAAAGCGAGGTTCCCGTTGCAGTCACGGTCGTGCAGGTCATGACGGTCGCGTTGTAGCTGAGAACTGCGCCCTGCTGGGCTGCCTTTGCCCACATGGAGAAATCGGCGGCGTTGAATTCCACGGTGATACCGGCGTTCGACGGAATCATGGCCGCAATGGCGTTTCCGAGGCCCGCGCGAATTTCGCCGTTATCGACGTTCGGGGTCACGTTGCCGGTCTGGAACTTGTTCGACCAGTACCGGATATTACCCGTTACCTTGTCGGTACACATGGCCTCGCCGATTCCCTTCACATAAAGTCTTTTGTCAGTAAAACGAATCATTCTTTTCACTCCTTATCGTCTTTTTGAGATTTTTGTCATGTCGTCTTGTTTCCTGCGTTCTGGTATGCCCGCATACCGCCGCCTCCGGCGAAGCTTTCCAGCGAGATCACGCCGCCGCTCGACTCCCGAATACGGTCGAAAAGCGGGCTTGGATACGGATTCCCGTCCTTCCATTTGGCTCCCTGCGCTTCGGCAGCGCCGCAAAGCAGGTATCCAAGCATCCTTTGCAGCGCCTCCCTTTGCCGCAGAAAGCGCAGGATTGGCCATTCGTCCATGTCCTCCTCGGGAACGCCGGAAACGAGAGAAATACTTGCCTTTACGGATTCGAGAGAAAAATCCAGCTCCGGCGCGTTCAGCTCCGCAAGGTCGCGTTCTGCCTGCACAAGCTCCGGATTGGCATTTTCCGAAACCATTTCAATGCCGTTCTGAGCCGCGAGAATGGGCCGAATTCTCTGAAACTGTGCAGGAGTTACGCTTTTTTCTCCGTCCTCCGTCCGGAAAACGATCCTTTCGAGCCTTTTCGGGTCGTCCGCGTTCGGAACGATCTGCACAAGCTGCATCCTCTGCTCCATTTCCATTCCGTCTCCGATCCGGAGCGCCAGCAGGAGCGCAAGCACGCACTTGAAGATCATCCCTTCGCTTTTTTCGCCATGTTCCGCCGCGTCCAATTCCATCCGATAGAATGCCTGCAGGATCGGCTTGGAGATCAGTGTCACAGGGAGGCACTGCTGCATGAAGTCGATCACCGGCCGCACAATCGAAAATTCCTCGAACTCGCGTACACGGATCGGATATAAGGTCAGTCCTTCGGCCTCCACAGGCTCATACCTCCGGATTTTTCTGACCATGCCTTGAGAAAGGTTGTTATAATGCATTGTTTCCCTTTCCTTCTGCCAAAACAAAAAGAGCCGCTGCATATGGAAAATCCATACGCATCAGCTCTATCCAGCCCTTTTGCGGCACTATCCTGCCGCAAGCAAATTATCAGATTGTGCCGCTGTCCGGCGCATCCTCGTGCGAATCGCACCATTCCAAGCTCAGATGCGGCATTCTCAGCACATGCACGCCGTAGTCAAAGCCGCCCTTGCTTCCGTTGTCCGGATGCGCGTAGCGGTTGAAATCGAAAACGCCAACACCCGTCATGTTCACACCATGCAGTGCCTCAATGATGCACTGCTCGATGTCGTAGCTTCTCGCGTAAGCGTCCGTCCTCGTTGTGTTTTCCATATTGACGTTTACGAGAATTTCGAACTGCAATCCCAAAACCGTGTGAAGGCTGTCCTTCGCAATGGTCCTCCCGAGATACAGCTTCAAAAGGACGCCCGCTTCTGTGTCGCTCTGACCCCATACTCTTTGGGGGAAAACGCGGTATCCCTTCGGATGTCTTGCTTTCTCCTCCGCCGTGTTGAGAACGGGATGCTCTCCGTCAAAGAGCATCGAGAGCTTTTCCTCCGCCGTCGGCAGCGGATTTTCCAGAGGCCTTGCGCCGTCGTACCAGAGATATTTCGCCAGCCGTACCCTTGCACGCTCGTTGTCGTCCTTCGGGAGGTATCCCGGCAGCGGCAGATCGAGCAGATACCGAAGCACCTTCATTGGGATCTCTTCGGTCCCGCGCAGCCGGTTGTATCCCGGAAAAACGCGGCTGTAAGGATACGTCGGGGAATCGACCGATACCGTCATTTTTTCAGCACCGCCTTCTCGCGTTCTTTCTTATAGGCTTCCATTTCCTTCTGCACGTTTTCCAGCTCCTTCTGCAATCCCTGCATGACCTCCGGCGTCGTCTGGAGCTGCATTGCCATGAGAATGCGGCTGACCGGCTCGTTCATGACCATGAGCTTTCCGGAAATTTCCGCGTTCAGCATTTTTTCGGTCGTCCGCCAATCCGCCAGAATGTCGAATGCGCGGTCGCGCACCTCACCGTATTCGGATTTCAGCCGCTCGAGCTGGTTAAAAATGTGGCTTCCGGCATAAAGGTCATACGCCTCCTGCGTCATGAGCCACGGGCAGACCTCTCGCTTTATGGGCTTTCCGTCCGCATCCTCGGAGGCTTCCGTTTCCGTCTCAAACTCCATCCCGAGATACATTTTCACAAATCCGCCCATGAGCATCCGGAGCTTAAACTCCGTGTTTTCCTTGTACATCGGCGGCATCGGCAAACTGTCCGGTCCGCCCGAAAGCTTCAGATTCAGCCGGTCGAAGCAGAAATTCGCCGCCTCCTGCGCATAGTGCGTCTTGAGCGCCACCGGCACATAATCTTTCGCCTTCAAAAGCTGTTCCGCCGTGATTGTGATTTTTTCCATGCTTTTCAAACTCCTCTCAGATCTTCCATGGTTTTCTCCGCACCGCACAGTCCGCCGAAGCGCACCGGCGCGCCCATGCGGTGCTTTCCCTACGATTTTTCTCTGTGGGCATTTTTCAGGATCTCGCATTCACACGCGCCGTCCGAAACCTCCCACATCTTTGTCCTCTTGCACAGGTACTGATGTGCGCACCAGTCCCGCCGATTATCCTTTCCGCTCAGAAGATCGCAGTGCAGGCTTGCATCCGCATTCTTCCGGAACGCATGCTGGCATTTTCCCATACGCCATCAACCTTTCTTCCGCCTCAATCTCGCACTCCGGACAGACCATCCTGCCCTCCGGCACGGCCCGTCCACAGCATATGCAAGTATCCATCATTCCGGACTCCTCACGCATTCGCGCTTCCATACACGCTATCGTTTGCATCGGTAACGCGCACGGTCTCAATCTGGCGCAGGCCGCAGACAGAAATGATCTGTCGAATTTTATCGATCATGGATTCCGCCACGCATTTGTGCGCATTCCCGGTGATATGCACATCGTCAATAAAGAACTTGCTGCGTAAATCTGTATCGTCGTAATTGAGGAACCACTTGTCGAACAGATCCAGAACCCAGCATCGCGTATGCATCTGGCAGAGGATCTTCAACGCGATCAGATAATCTACCATCTTGACCGTGCTGGTTTTCCAGTTCTGATTTTTGAACGGCAGCAGCCACATAATCTGCGCGTGTGGGAACGTATCCTCCAGCAGCGTCAGCGTCTTTTCGACCGCACCGTAGAAGTTCGTATCCTCTGTCAGATCGGTCGCAACGCCCAGCGCCGCCTGATCCCAGTGATCGTTCGTTCCAAGCTCGACGACCACAATATCGACCGCATTCGCCCACATTTTGAGAGACAGATTCGTTTTGTACTCCGCAAGCTTTTGCGCCAGCCCGGAATAGCCCGACATCGCCGCGTCGTATGCTGTATCGGTATTCTTCTTCCCATTCCAATCGTAGCTTCCGCTGCCTGTCGTGGCCGACACACCGCTTTGACACAGCGCCATAGTCTCTGCCCGCAGATTCATGGGCACATATTTGCGGAATGCATTCTGCAATCCAGCGTTGGATGCTGCATAAGTGATGGAGTCGCCTATGAACTGGATGCTCAGCGTGCGGTCGCGCGGAACGTCTCTGGACATGGCCGCATACGCGCGTTCATTTTCTGCGGTTGCCGTTTTGGATGCGAAAATCTGCTGCAAATATCCTCTATCTCTTGCGTAGCCGTTTCCAAGATCCTTTTTGTAAACGCCCCAGCTCTCCCCATTTGTCTCCCCGATATCACTCATTCCCGCCAGAACTTCTGCCACGAAGTAATTGTTGATGCGCTTGCCGGCATCCGGCTTAACGCTTGCCCGGAGTAGATACCAGTCCTGTTTTACCGTGAAATAATCGGGAACACCGGCCAGCGTTTGACCAGTGATTGCAGGCTCAATGTAGCCGTCACTGACTGCTTTCTGCATGATCGTGTTAATGATACCCAACGAGAATTGGCCATAGAGTCTGTCCCTTCCTGCCGCAAGATTCGCGGCCACATCCGGAAGCGCCGAATAAGATCGATACCAACCAAAATTGCTGACATCAGGATCTGTCACAAATTCATTCGTATTTACCGGATACGGAATTCCCAGTAGGCAGTATGTTTTCCCGACCTCGAACTTTACCGCGTAAACTGCGCAGTCGGCGTCCTCCTGTGTGTTTGCGGCAATCGTTTTGTATCCGTCCAAAAACAGCTCCCACGGAATGTCTCTGCGTTCCATGCTGTAGCCCGCCAGTTTCTGTGCGGAAATACTGCCATCCTGTACGGTCGTGGTTGCCTCCGGATGCTCCGTCAGCCATGTGTCTACTGCCGAGGAGACCTGCGCGTCCGTCGGGCCGGATTCCGGCATTTCCACCGCCTCCCACGCTGTCGGCTTTCCGACCGCATCAACCGCCTTGATTTTTGGGATTTTCCCAGCCACCGCGCCGGTAATGCCGAGCGATTCATCCGACCCGCCGCCTCCGCTCGCTGGAATCTCATAGGTATCCGGAAGCCCCGGAAATTTGATCGATTTGAGGTCTTTTGTCGCCATCTTCGTTCTCCTTCCTTATGCTGTTTCCGTGGGGGTGCCGATCTTCTTCCCATCCACAAACACGTTCCCATTATCGTCCACCGTAAGCTTGTGCAGTCCGTTCGGAGATGCAAGCAGCAGATGCGGAGCCACCGTATACGGTGCAAGCACATATTTCTGGTAGTCTTTCGTTTGTGCTGGAACAGTCTTGTACGTGAGCGTCAAATTGGTCAGCGCTCTTGTGGTCGTCAGCGTATAAGCATCCGTGCATGCATTGTATGCAAGATTCACCTGCCAATAATTTCCGCCACCGGAAAAATTGACAGTTTCCGCCCCGCCCCACACTATCGTAACAGGCGTAGCCGGCGTGTAATCGTCAAATCCCAGCGTGATTTCTGCGCCGATCGGAATATCAAGCCCAGATGCCACAAACGGCGTATCGGGTGATACATTGCCGCACGCAACCGTTTTTTCGTCGCCATCGGTCAGTTCCCCAAGAAATTGTATGGACGTTCTATCTGGGTGACTATGGTCGCTTCTCGCCACACGGTCACTGTCTCCCTGTTTGCCAGTCAAAGTAGACGGCATTGGTTTGTCATAGGAGAATTCAATAGAGCCATCGATTTTCTCCCATATATGTCCACTCTTCCATCGGAAACGTGCAAGGCTCATAAGGGTACTGCCACTTAGGGAAATATCGTTCACCTCATAGAAGCTCACAGACATATCATCCACATATTTCCCATATCCGTCCACCAGTCCGACGTTGTTCGATTCGCCAAATGCAGAGGCCACTGCCGCAACGAGCTTTCCGTTGTCTATCGCGGCCTTGATATCTGCATATTCGGCATAAGTTCCGTCAAGTTTTTTGGAAAAATACGTTTGGGTCTTTTGATCGAATTCAAACTTGATCCAGTAAACATCCTTTACGTTCTCAAGCTCAAGGAATTTTTCCGGGATTTTAACAACCTGTCGAATTGCAGCCTCGAACACTGCGCTCTGCCCCGTGTAAGTTCCGGCTGTCTGCGCGACCCATTGGGACTCCTGATAGTAGCAAAGCACATAATTCGTAGCTGTGCCGCCTACAATGTCCTCAACAGGAACAGTCGCAAAGTATATAAGGCCCTTATAATAGCCAACCGTACAGTCGATGCTTTCCGTCCCAACCTTGACCGTGACAACATCCCCGAGCGTCGGCACATAGTCCATTTGAATGTTTGCTGATTCCGGAAGTATCCCATTGTATATCTCGGTTGCGACTGGATCAGACATATACGCGCCCGGACGATTCTTCACGAAATCCGCCGCCTGCGCATCGTTCTGGCTCCAGTCCGCCTGAACGCTTCCGCCGCTCATCTGAACGCCGGCCGCGCCAACGACCACGGAAACATTTCCCGCGTCGTTTCCGACCTCAATGATGCTCCGCGAAAGCAGCTTTCCATCCGTGATCTTCGCCCCGCCCAGAATTCCGCGATTGACGGCCGGCAGTACGGAAACCGGCGCGCCGTTTCCGCCGAAAACGCTTCCGTCCTGAAAAAGCACCCTTGCCTGTATCGGCAGCATTCCCTTCATTCCGAAGGTCTGCGCCTGACTGAGCGGAAACAGCCATTTCCCGTCCGCGTAGGTGATATCGTCGGGATACTGCCTTGAGAGATTTCCAATGCTGAGAACGAGCGCCGTCACCATCTCCGGCGTAATCAGCGTCCCGTCGAGCGTGCGCAGTGTGAACGGCTTCTGATAGCTGTCTCCCTGCATGATCGAAATTCCCATCCTCAGATTCCCTCCAATCCGATCCTCGCCTCCGCGAAAATTTCACCGTTTGCCGCCGTGATCTTAAGTGCCTGTGCGCTGGCATGCCAGCAGGTAACGGAAATTTTGTTTCCGTCGATTTTCGCCGTATAGGCCGATTCCTCCGCGCCGGAGCATGTGAACGTGATTGCTTCGTCCGTCTCTGCCCCATTTTCAAATACCGCCGCTTCCAGCGTCAGCGTCTCATACGCCCGGAGCAAATCCGGAACGTTCCCAAGGAACGCAATTTCCTTTTCTCCGTCCGCCGGAACGACCGTGATCTCCATTGTCTGAAAAACCTCTCTGTTCTGTACCAGTCTGCACCGCAGCATGCAGTTTCCATCCTTAACGGCAGATACAACCCCGTCCGGGCTGACCTCTGCCACACTTTCATCCGAGCTTTCCCATTCGTAGAAGATCGGATGCTCCATGGAGTTTTCGACCGTCTCCCCCATCCGGAGGCTTTCCGCCGCAAAACTCTGCGTCCGACCCGTCTTGATAACGGGGTTTCCCTTGATACGAATTTCCCACGAAAACGTCTTTCCGCCGGCAACGTGCCGCTTCATGTCGTCGATCTCCGGATTTACAGGCTCATACCGCGCCGTAAATTCCATCAGCCGTACCGAATCATAGTCTCCTGTGAATTCCTGCGACCAGTCACCGAAGCCCGTGATCCGATACGCGCCGGAGCCGAGAATGATCCGGCTGTTCGTGTTGAGCTGCCGCGTTTCCGCGTTGCACTGGCACACGATGTTCACATAGCCCTTCGTAATCAGCGCATATTCCTGCATATCGCTTTCGTTCGCGGTCAGAATGGCTTTTTCCGCGCAGATTGGCTCCGAAAGCAGATTTCCGTACCAATCCAGATGATTCCAGACCGTCCGGCATCTCTGGATAATTCCTCCGCCAATGTCGTTTGAAATGTTCGTGGGATTCACAACGAGCCATGTGCTTCCCATCGTCTCGATCTTCGACCCCTCCGGCACATATTCAATGCGTTGGTCCGCAAAAAGCACGATTTTGTAATCGTCCTGCTTTCGGAGCGTCGAAGCGGAATCCGGCGCAATGTCCGCTATGCGAATCCGCGTTTCCGTCCAGCACTCGCGGTCGTTCGGATCAAGTCCCTGCACACGCGCTTTCACGAAATTGGACGCATACTTGGAAATTTTCTCCGTAAACCGCGCAGAAGGATTTGAAAGGTACTGCTTCTCCCGGTTTCTGTACTGCGCCGGTGTGTTTTTCACGGAGCCGGAAATTCTGCCGCCCGCACAAAGCCCGCTTGCAATGTTTTTTTCAATGGACACTCTCCCGGCCCCCTTTTCTGTTAAGTTCCGTAAATGCAGACGTTGTAGTCCGCATACGGGAAAGCATTCGGTACGGCTACCTGCACCCGTATATTTCCGCTCACAAGCGAAACGCCGACGGCCGTCGGAAGAAGCGCGGAAATTCCACTGCCCGTGGTTTTGACCATCGCTCCGTTTGTTGCGTTCGCATCCTTGAAATATGCCGCCGAATAGATCTGCTTGTCCGACAGCAGCGCATAGCTGATCGACGCGCATACATACACGGCGAGAATGTCCGAGATTCCGGCCGTGTTGGAAATGTCCAGATAATTCTTCGCATCTCCGGCTACCGTCGCTGTGATTTTCTTGACCGTCTGTCCGCTCGGAGGATTGATAAGCACCTGACTCAGGCCCGTGTAGCCGCTGTCCGGCGTCACCGTCTGCTGCACCGTTCCGGCCGTGACCGTCTTGCTCTGCAATTTGACGCCGCCGACAACGACCTGAGAAAGCCCGTTATAGCCCGCGTCCGGCTTGACGGTCTGCTGGCTTGCGGACGGGATCACGACCTTTCCCTGAAGCTTGATCGCGCCAACCGTCACCTTGCTCAGTCCCGTAAAGCCGCTGTCCGGCGTAAAGATCTGCTGGCTCGTGGACGGCGTAACGGATTTTTCCTGAAGCTTCACCTGCGCCACGGAAACCTGATCGAGTCCCGTATAGCCAGCGTCCGGCTTCACCACGACCGGCGCGGTCGTGGACGCGCTCACGCTCTTGCTCTGCATTTTCACAACGCCGCCTCTGCGGCTGAATTCGCAAGCCATATTCTGTCCTCCCTGAAAATTCAGAGCATCGTGAATACCCGCCGCAGCGGATTGACTCTCTGCATATATGCGCAGCTCTGCTCATATGCCCGCAGCTCCGAATAAAAGAGCTGTAAATTTTCCTTGAACCGAGCCGTGGATTCCTTCATCGTCGTGTTTTCGTTCGGTGGATTGAAATTCTTGTCGTGGATTTTCGGCTGGATGTTCAGCCATTCGCGGTTGAACCGGTTGTCCCACACGACCGATACCGCCAACCCCAGAAGCCGTTTCTGCCGGATCTCACGGAGACGCTGCACACACCGACAGCGAACACCCGGTCGTGGTGAAGCCGGACGCTGGCTATACTGGACTAAGCCGTTTCTGCCGCATCGTCAGCTCATGTGAAAACCGACCGTCCGTGTAAAAATCCAGCCTGTATTCGGTCCCGGCGTTGTCCTGCCTTGGGAACGTCACGTTTCCCGTCTCCTTGTCGTATGTAAAATCCGTATACGGGAAAAATACCGCCTCGTCCATCCCGGCGCTTCCAACCATCACGCAGGAGCACAGCTCGTACCCGATCTTTCCGGTCGCAACGACCGTTTCCTGCGTCGTGCTGGTCTGGTCGCTGACCCATTCCGCGTCATCGTACTGTGCTTTTTCAAGGCCCTCCGCCAGATAAAGCGCAAGCTCCGGCGGCTGCGTAAGCATTGGGATAGCCATTTCCATCCATGCGCTCATACGCCGGAAAAAAAGCGCCGCATCCTGTTGAAGATCCTCCGTCATCCGTTCGTCCGAGATCAGGACCATTGCGTGCTTTGTAATGATCTCGCTCCAGCTCGTACCCATCAGTCCCAATCCTCCTTTTCGTAGGAATCCACGTTCCGGATCTTCTGCATATCCTCCCGGATACAGTCTGCGGCGGGCTCATCCTCGATCAGAGCCAGAAGAGATTCAATGATGCCGCAAAGCGCCTCGATTTTTTCCTGGCTGTCCATGAAACCGCCGCCTTTCCTCTATTTAAGCCGTGACCGTAACGGTGCATTCCGCCGTTCCGGCCAGATGATTTTTATCTTCTTCCTGCTGGATCTCCAAAACGCACTCCCCAGCTGCGATTGCCGTTACTGTGATCTTATTGCTTTCGGCTCCAACCGAAAGTTCTACCACGTCCGGCGTCCGCGCTTCGATGTCGATCTTTCCGTCGGAATTCGTGCTGATCGTGATCGTGTCGCTTCCGCTGACGGACATTTCGATGGCTTCCGGCGATACGCTGAGACCGGCCGCCGCTTTCGCAATGGTCCACGGCGCAATGATCGTCCCCGCATAATTTCCGATTCCGTCGATGCGCAGAGAATAATTTCCTGCGTCTGTTCCCTTGTCACCGCTGACCGTGTAATCCGTGTTTTCCGTCAGTTTGACGTCGCCGAGCGTCACGCTCGTCACGGCCTTTTCCTGCTCGTTTCCGGCGGATATTTTCTGACGGCAAA
>OBCN01000137.1_pt1 | contig 10805 bp, 10 predicted proteins | sample 1495871 | NCBI WGS metagenome assembly OBCN01 (sample SAMN03418255, study PRJEB22391) | human gut metagenome | biome: human-gut; feature: organic feature; material: feces | host: Homo sapiens | place: Tanzania | collected 2013-01 | reverse complement strand
AGTGCTTTTTTTATGCCTTCAGATGAGCTGGAGGCTTAGCGGAAGGCTTAGTTGCCGGCGATGAGGCTTAGTAGGAGGCGAACCGGCAGGACGCCTATTGCCGGGGAGGCTTTTTTTCCTTACTTTTGCATTCAGAAAAAATCAGTATTTGTTGATTATGGAAAAAGGAAAGAAAATACCTCCACAGGAAGCGTCTCGGACTAATCCAGTGGCAAAGCCTGAGGATACCAAGGGCGGAATCAATAACATGGTATCATCTGGGTTGATAGGAAAAAAGCTGGCTGAACAGGCTGAAGAGAATGAAGAGATGCCCATGCATCACCTGATTGCCGATAAGGATTATCCGTCGGGCATCAGAGAATGGATGATCACTTCGCCTTCTGACCTCAAGTATCCTACGCTGGTGGTGGCTGCTGCCATGCTCAGCGTTTATCTTACACGTGTCAGAATACAGTATGTGTATGATAATCAGGGAGAAAAATCGGCCATCGTGTTGCAGGTCATCGTAGAGGGCGAGCAGTCGAGCGGAAAGTCGTTTGCCAGATACATCATGCGTACCCTGATGAAACCTTTCATCGAGCGCGACAGCGAAATGAGAGCCAAGGAGCAGGAGTATGCCGCCCTGAAGCGACGCCAGGGAAAGAAGGATGGCAAGCTGCCACCCGAACCGAAGACCGACATCACCATCCTGCCCGAAACCGTATCGCTCACCATGTTCATCAAGCGATGCGATGCAGCAGTCAAACTTTATGGTGCTCCGAAGACGCTCTTCGAATTTGCCGATGAGATTTCTGCCATCGTGCATTCTGCCAAGCGCCAGTTTGCCGACCTCTCGCAGGTTATCAAGACGGCTTACGATTTGGGCAGCGTATATGGTCAGGATTTCATGAGCGAATCCAGCTATAGTGCCATGGTAGATGCCTTGCTCTCGTTCGTATTCTGCGGCACCCAGAGTGCGGTGAGCAGATATATGAACAAGGCTGCCATTGAGGGCGGTGCTGTAACCCGTACCATCTTGTGCCCGCTCATCAGTCATCTGGGCGACAATCCGCCACAGTTTCAGGCGTTGACCGATACGCAGCGTAATGAGCTGGAGAATACATTGGATAAGCTCTTCGGGTTGTGCTATGAGGAAGATGGAAAATTCCATCAGGAGATAGAGGAGGATATGAGCTGGCTCTACAAGACGGTGGTAAAATGGTGTAACGACTGCCGCCAGCAGGTGGTGAAAACCATGTCTAAGTCGATGGATGTCTTCTACAAGCGCAGTTCGGTTTCTGCCTTCCGTATCGCTGCCCTCATGCAAGTGCTTTACAAAGTGGAAGGGAAGAAGAGCGAGAAGGAAATCCGGAAACTGGTAAGGCAGACCTATCTGGCTTGTGCCGACCGCATCTTGCAGAATATGTTGCAGCGGTGGGGCAAGGCTTTCGAGCAGATTTCTGCCGAGGGCGAAGGAGAGCCTTATCATACTGTAGACTATTTCAGCGAGTTGCCGCAGGAATTTTCTTATCAGTTCCTGGAGGAATTCCTGAAACAGAAGGGGCTCAAGACGCCTGCCCGTAACATGGTGTGCAACTGGCGCAGATGGGGATGGCTCGAAAAACCAGCAAAGGGCGAGGATAGAAAGGTGCTTAGAAAGACGCAGCAGAAAGGCACTATGGGTGATGGTAATATTAAAAAAGACAATTAGAAGATGGCAGAATATATTGATTCAAATACGCTCTCTAAACTTAGAGCTATCAGCATCCTGGAGGTTGCAGATGAATTGGGAATGGGTTTGCGGTATCATAATGCCCTTTGTATCAGTCATAATGATAAAAATCCGAGTTTGCATTTCTGGACATCCACCAACACTTGTCATTGCTTTGCGTGCGGGTGGGGTGGAGATAATATCGACCTGGTGATGAAACGGGAGAATCTCTCTTTTTCGGAGGCTTGCCAATGGCTGTGCAGAAGATTCAAAATCAGCGCGGGTAATGAGTCAGCTGGTAACCGTAAGGATGTGCAACATCGGGATAAGGTTGTTGCTGAGCATAGAAAATCTGAATGTGATACGGACAGTCTCAATCTCAGAGGCGAGTTTCAGCATAAGCCTGACGTAGATTATCTGATGCGTATGCTCATGGGTAAGAAACTGACAGATAAAGCCAAGGATTTCCTGTTCTTTCAGAGAAAGCTGCGCCCGGAATATATCTATTGGTGTAGAGTGGTGAGCACAGATTTCTCCATTGCTGGCTATCGCTTTGGTGGAAAGTTTTTTGATGGTCCTTCCTTGTTGATTCCCTATTATGACGTTCATGGCAATCTGCTGACGGTTCAGAGCAGATATCTGGGAGATAAGACTGAAGAAAAACCGCGGTTTAAGTTTGCACCAGGTAGCAAGCCGATGGTATATGGGATGCAGATCTTGCCGCAGGTGACAGAAAAAGAGCCATTGGTTATTACCGAGGGATGTACCGACTGCTGGAGCGCTATGTCTATGGGTTACAAGGCAATAGCCATCCCGAGTGCTACGCTTTGTAATGCAGAATGTCGCAATCTTTTAGCGGGAAGGAATCTTCACATGTGGCCTGATCAGGACAAACCGGGCATCGGTCTTTATATGAAACTGAAGGAAATGTTCCCTCAGCTGGTGTACCATCAGTTGCCGGAAGGTTGCAAGGATTTGTCTGATTATTACCAGTCGTTTTACGTTCAGAAAATGTGAAAGTGAATGTGAATTTCAAATGTTTTTCTATTGTTGTTTTTAAGTTGTTGCGTGTTATGATAAAGTTGTTTTTAAATCGTTTACGTAGAGATCATGGCGCCATTGTTGGTCGCCTGTTTCAAGAGATATTAGACCGCAAGGGTGGTCTCATCGACCATGAGCGCATCTGCGATACCGTAGAGCGTGAGGGTGGCTGTCTGGAGCCGGGTGAATATCACATCATGGTGGCTAAATGCAAATGCTTCGCCCGCCAGATGCTTTTCCTCGAACCGATAAGGGATGATTCTTCTTCATCTTCCTCTCTTCCTCTTCCCGAAACCTGCAAGCTTTGCCGCATGGAGCGCAAGAGTCATGAGTTCGGGCGTCTGGAAGAGCTTTATGCCCTTCCTTGTCCCATGATGCAGCCGGGTAATGGTCCGTTCCGTCTGCGCCAGGGTGGCATCCTCATCGGCGAGGCCCATGCTCCCAGCTTCGTTCTGAGGAGCCAGGAACTCTTCCTCCAGTTCTTCGACCGGGTCAGCAAGATGCTCAGACGTGGGGGTGAGGTGGTCATCAAGATAGAGTAGGTTGGGGAGAAGAGTGGCACTTATCAACAACTTGCCTCTCTTTATGTAAGAATGCCAAATCAAGTGGATCACATTATGCTCTTTGCTTGATTTGGTATTCTATATGTGTTGAGGCGTATGTCATCTCGGGGAAGTTAGTGTGACTTGTGGAACGAAATAGAGGAAAGGATAGGTTTAGGGCAGTAGTGGTACCATATAAATAGGTACGCAAAGCGTATCGCCATCCTTCTTCAAATCTTTGGTATAAACTAGATATTTGTGGGCGATTCTCGAAGAATACTTTTCTGAGAATTTGTCCAAAGAGGTATGTGCTTTATAGCCAGATGACTTTACTTCAATCGGGCTCACCTTGCTGCCATCTGATAGCAGAAAGTCTATCTCGTAATATCCTTTTCCATCTAGTTTGAGGATTGTATGATAGTACAAGTCCTTGCCTGAAGCTTTGAGCATTTGGGCCACTACATTCTCATAGACGTATCCTAAGTTGGCATCCAGTTTGTCACTCAATAGTTTTTGATAGATGACATTGTCTGTGAATGACTTGGATTTGAATGCCAATGTGATGAAAAGTCCTGTATCTGAAGCATACATTTTGTAGCGTTGCAAGTCTTTGGTCAAGGCTAGTCCTACGTTTGGATCGTTGGTATGATAGGCTATGTTGGCTACTCTTGATTCTTCCATCATTTGCACAATGTCGGTTACTCTATCAGCTTTTTCTCCTGGTATAACGGAAGATACACTATATCTAGTTGCATTCTTGCTTAGCTGCGATGGGATGGCATCGTACATGGATGAGGCTTTTCCCGAAGTGTCTATCTTTCGGAGATCTTCTTCATATAGAGCGATAATGTCACGTTTCACCGTGTCTACAGCACTGAGATTGTTGGTCTTGATGTACTTGTCTACAGCTTGTGGCATCCCCCCAACCAACATATACAGTCTAAAATCACGCATCAGCTTTCTATGCGTAGCATCGCCCAGACTTTGGCGAGCTGCTAAGACTTTTCTAAGCAGGGGAATGGTTACGCTGTCGCCTAGTGCCCATCTGAATTCTTCGAAATCCATGGGGTGCATGGAAATGCGTGTCTCTTCGCTAGGAATGATAATGGACTGAACATTCTTGCGAATGGAAATCAATGAACCAGTCTCGATATAGTCGTATCTGTGATCTTTTACAAGATGCTTGATGGCTTGGCGTGCTTTGGGGTTGTTTTGCACTTCATCAAAGACAATGAGTGATTTTCTTTCTTTGAGATCTACATTGTAGTTGAGCTGCAAGCGAAGGAATATGTAGTTTAAGTCAGAGAGGTCCTCAAACAAGGCATTGACTTCTGGGGATGTCTTTGAAAAATCAATGAGAATGTATGAGTCATACTCATTTTTGGCAAACTCTTCCACTATGGTTGACTTGCCAATTCGTCTGGCTCCTTCTATCAAAAGTGCCGTTTCTCCATCACGCTCTTCCTTCCATTTGAGCATGTCTTGATATATTTTCCTTCTAAAAACTGTCTCTGTACTCATATTTGTCTAATTATTAGTTGATTATGCGTGCAAAGATACAACTTTTGCCGAAATCCGCAAAATGTTTTAACCTTATTTTGCCGAAATCCGCAAAATGTTTTTATCTGTTTTTGCCGAAATCCGCAAAATGTTGCATGGGTTCTCATGAATGTTATTTGATTTTTCCCTGTCATCTTTTGGGGATTTGCCACTTTGCCATCTCTGGGATTCTTTATACTTTTGTAGCAGATGATTGCTAAGCGGTGACGTGACTCGCTCAGCAGCGTACTTCGGGCGCAGGATGTGCTACTGATACGGGCAATGGCCCCTTCACGCTTCGTCAGGGCGGCATCTTGGTGGGCGAGGCCTGTCCTCTCGGCTTCGTAGAAGTTTCATTGCGTAAAAATCATCATGTTTTTACGTAATGAAACTTTTTTTTTGCGGAAATCTCCCCTCGGTACCGAAAAAAAGGCTATCTTTGCAAACGTATGGCAATTCTTATTGCTACTATTTCCCTAGTTTATCATTTAATTATCACAAACTATTATGAAACAACGTTTAGCTTTTTTCTTCATTGCGTTATTGAGCTGTCTGTCTATCTCGGCTCAGAAGTTTGAACTGGATCCTCTTTGGGGAGATTCCGTAGAGTGTATGGTAGCCTCGAAGCCCGATTCGCTTTGGAAGATAAGCGAGCCTATCCAAACGGTGAAATTCCCGAGGGGGATGGAAATCGAGTCGTGCGGAAAGGCCAACGGATATTATGTGGCATTCAAGAAGGATGGCGCATCCTATATGGCGTATATGGGAGAGCTGAAGTTCAGCGCCGACAATCCTGAGGGCACGGTCAATCCATTGAGCGAGGACACGGTGAAGAAACACTCCGCCTTGGGTCATTTCTATGCCACCTATACGCCTGCTGTGCTGGTACTTATATTGATGGGTATGATTCTGGCCACTTTCTTCGTGGCTCGCAAGAGTTCTCCGGCTGTTCCTTTGGCTCTGAAGGTTATACCGGTTTGCATGCTTCTCATATCCATCATAGAAGTGGTAGGCTACAAGGTTCTTGGTGGCGATATGTTTTGGTGGTGCGACAACGACCGTTATGGGTTCTTTGGCTCTTTATTCCGGGTAATCCCATTTGGCGCAGTAGTGGCTTTGCAGTTCTACACATTTAAGATGTTTGAGACCTTGGTCTTCGCCGATGTTCCTGCTGAGGAGAAGGGGAAGCTTAGCCTTAAGCCTGCTATGGTGAGTCTTGCCGCGTGCTTGCCGGTGTTGATAGCCTATGCCATGATCGTGCAGTTGTGGCTTGGATGGCAAGGGATGATAAGCGACGCCATCATGTTCATCCTTTTCTTGGGCACTTTGTTTTCGGGTATCGCCATCTCTGTCAAGAAGAATGCCGAGGCGCTGGGCGCAGGCAAGGGCTTGATAGTCACCATCTTTACCGTTATTTATCTCGTCGGCCTTTTGATAGCAGCCTGGGGAGTTATCATCGTTCTTCTGAAGCTTATCCTTCAGGTGCTGATGGTCATAGCCGGTATCTTCGCCCTTTCTGTTTTGGCACAGCGCACCTATTATAAGGGTAGTGATGGACATATCTATGCCGAGAGTGGATTTGAAAACCTTCATCGGGTAGATTAGCAAGGAGGATTATTCATTATTAATCATAAAAAAAGAATAGTTATGGGAATATTTAGTGGAAAAGGATTTGTAGGGTCTTGCTTTAGAGGGTGGGGCTCTGGTAACATCGCTGTTCAGGCAGTGGGTTGTATGATAGGCACGGTGGTCTTGGTATTTGTCGTCCTGTGGTATGTGGTCAAGTTCTGCTTGCGCATTTTCGACAAGCATCGGGAGAAAGAGGAGTCCAGCAGGTCTGTACAGAACATCACCATGGAAATGGGATACCCAAATTTCAATTTGGGCAATTACTCTGTGGTCTTGGAGCAAGTGAACGACGCTGAGGCTTTAGTCGCTCAGTTGACTCGAATAAGTGGTTATAGCGAGGAACTAGCCAGACGCCAGGTGTCGTCATGCCCAACCTGTCTTATGAAAGGACTTGACCAGGAAGGAGCTGAAGACATGCAGGTGTTGTTGCAAGTGAATGATTGCTCCGTGGTATCTGTTAAGGAAGTTAGTATTTAGTAGTTTTCCGTAAAACTCGTGTCACCGTCATCGGTCGCTTGGGGCAAGATTGGTAACACCTTGAGACCCACCTTGAGACCCATCTTGGGTAACATCATCTTCTTCGATATAATTCACTTCAATATCATGGTGTTGAACTTTTGCATGTGGTTCAAGAACGGGCTGAAGGCCCAAAAGCTCCTAGCCCAGGGCGTGTGGGGCAAACTTGGGGAAGTTCTTTTTTTATTCCTCCTTCAGCTTACTTTGCTCAATCAAATGATCCAGTCGCAGGATTTCGGTATCCTTCTTTTCAAGTAAGGAGATAAACTCATCTTCGATATTCATCTGGTATTGCATATCTGGGTCAGATGCCATTGAAAGAAGCATTTTAATCATATACTCCATATCTGTATCTCCATCATAGGGGGTATAATCTACTTTTAAGAGATGTTTGTCTTCCCTGCAAGTTCTTGCTTGGTCAAAAATGCTTAATACCTTCTTTTGACTCGAGTTTTGAGTCTTGCTGATTATTGGCAGTTGGACAATAATATTGCCGGGGGCAGGGCATGCAACTGGCGTTTCGAAATCTCCTATACGGTGGGCTAGGAGAAAAACCGTAATCGTTGGGAGAGATTCATCTCCCATACCATCCGAGTTTTTCTCTTCTATATAGCGCTGCCATGCCAGATGTTGGCGAGGTTCCAAGACGTCCGTGTCAACCCAAGTTTTATACAGCCTTATGTTTGTAAGCTCGTTGCTGTTCTCGTTATTCTTTATGCTGGCAACAAATCCCATCTTAAATATCGAAATGCTATTGCTCTTGATATTGCGGAATCCATCTTGGCATATCTTGATGCTGACGACTTCTCTTTGCAAAATCGCAGACAAGAACGTCTTGGCGATGCGCTCTTCTTCCATGATGCGCTTGAACACAGCATCATATAATGGATTGGCTATATAAACTATCATATTATTTTCAATTATCTTTAATCCTTATAATCTACCTTGATCACGATAACGCGGATGGTCTGGTCTTCGCCATCATTTGCCACCTTGGCGATGTGCCAGTCTCTAGGGAAGAAGATGAAGAACTCGCCGGGGGTACTGTCGAAGAAACGGGCCTTGCGGCGGTCGTAATCATAATGAATTACGTCGGGACGATACTTGCAGTTGGGGGTGCTGGAGTAGTGGTCGATCACGCCAAAACGCTCTGTGCCCTTTACTACATACTGAAAATCGATGTGCTTGTTATGACTCTCGCTGCGGCGCTTTTCCAGCGGCTCGTTCTTGCTGTCCTCTACACTTACCACGAGGTCGGAACCCGGAATCTTGTGCTTTCCCTTCGGAATGCTCAGCAAATCGGTCTTTGCCAGATAGGCGAAGAGCGCCTGCCATTGCTGCGGATTCTTCTGATACTGCAGATAGAAATCTGCGAGGTTTACGCTGGAATGTGGCTTCGCCTTGTCGAAACCATTGCGCCAGATGCCGCTCTCTGCCCAAGCTATGGCCTCTTTTATGAGTTCGGGCTTATCGCCGTAATACTGTGTGTAATAACCTCTCTTGCAGCTGCATTTCTGCGCTGAATGATGACAGCAGGTATGCGCACCAGCAGCCAGCGATGTACAGCATAATAGGGCTATGCCCCAGATAATCTTCTTCATTTTGACTTATTAAATTGTAGTGTTAGTTAAATTTGAGGGCAAAAGTACAAAGAATATTCGAGAAAACAAACGGAAAATGGAGATTTCTTCGTATCTTTGCACACATATTTTGTAAGATTATGAAGAAACTGTATATTCTTTTGTGTGGGGCTACGGCGGCCCTGCTGATGGCGGCATGCCAGGGAGGAAAGACGGCTGCTGCTGATGCGGAGGCTGGCGATACCCTGGAGATGAAGTACGCCAAGTTGCTCACCATCGTGAAACATGGCGATGGGGAAAAGGCTTCCGGTGTAGCAGAAGGCATTGATTATCAGTATGCTGAGGCTCTCGTTGCCAACCCCTGGAAAGCGGGGACGATGCTGCATCGCTATATCCTGATTCCGAAGGGAGAAGAGGGGGATAAGACGGTGGCGATGCTTGCCAGAAGGCGTAGCACGGGGGCGAGATGCACTACCGATACCGTGCGCACACCGGTGGAGAGGAGTGCCGTTTTCATCGCTCCCCATTGCCAGCTGATGTACGAAATGGGCTGCCAGCAGGCTATCCGTGGTGTCTGCGACCTCGATTATATCAATATTCCGGATGTAAGGAAGAGGGCTGCTTCTGCCGGAAAAGTTTCTGCCGGAAATTCCATCGTGGATTGCGGTTCGAGCATGGCACCCGATATCGAGCGCATCATCGCCCTGAAACCCGAAGCCATCCTCCTTTCGCCTTTCGAAAACAGCGGAGGATATGGCAAACTCGATAAGCTGCACGTGCCCATCATCGAGGCTGCCGACTATATGGAGTCTTCGCCACTAGGCAGGGCGGAATGGATGAAATTCTACGGCATGCTCTTTAAAAAAGACGGGAATGCACCGAAGACCGCTCTTGCTGCATCTTGCGAACCAAAGGCAGATTCGCTCTTTGCGAAGATAGAAAAGGAATATCTGAAGCTGAAAGCTGAGGCTGCCGGTTATCCGAATGGCCTCTCCATCCTGACCGAAAGAAAGACGGGCAATGTATGGTATGTGCCTGGAGGTCAGAGTACTATCGGTATTCTGCTGAAGGATGCCAACGCCCGTTATATCTTCGAGGACGATCAGCACAGCGGAAGTCTGGCGATGAGTCCGGAGCAAATCTTGGCGAAGGGAAAGCAGGTGGATGTATGGGCATTCAAGTATTTCGGTGGTGCTCCTCTGTCGCAGGCTCAACTGCTTCAGGAATATGACGGCTACAAGGCTCTTGCTGCCTTCAGCCGGGGTAATATCTATCAGGTAGATACCTCTACGGTACCTTATTTCGAGCTTACGAGTTTCCATCCCGAACTGCTGCTCAGAGAGTTCATCATCCTGGCTCATGGCGAGCGGTTCGGCAAATTGAGATTCTATAAGAAATAGGGCTTTAATCAGAGATTTTACAAGAAATAGTTTTAGTGAATGAAAACCATCGTTTTAGGGGCAATCGCCATTATCATACTGTTTTTCGCCAACCTGGCATGGGGTAGTGTAAACATCCCGTGGCAGGACGTGGTTGCGATTCTTTCGGGCTCTCAGACCGACGAAACCTACCGCTATATTCTGTTGGAATCGCGACTGCCGGCGGCCATTACCGCCTTGCTTTCGGGCGCAGCCCTCGCCACGAGCGGCTTGCTCCTGCAGACAGCCTTCCGCAATCCTCTGGCGGGTCCTGATGTGTTCGGAATAAGCAGCGGAGCCGGACTGGCGGTAGCCATCGTGATGCTTGCCTTTGGCGGCAATATTGCCCTGGATGATTTAGGGGTAGGATTTCTGGGCGATGCCGGCAACTATGCCATCGGCGGTTTCCTGGCTGTCCTCATCGCAGCCTTTATAGGTGCTATGCTGGTGATGGGCATCATCACCTTCTTTTCTGCCATTGTGCGCAGCCATACGGTACTGCTCATCATCGGACTGATGGTGGGCTATTTGGCGAGCAGCGCCATCTCATTGCTCAATTTCTTCAGTACGGCAGAGGGTGTGAAATCGTATATGGTTTGGGGCATGGGCAGCTTTGGCAATGTTTCGAGCCAGCAGATGATGTTCTTCATCCCGTTGGCCCTCATTGCCCTGGCTGCATCTCTGCTCCTAGTAAAACCGCTGAACGCCATGCTGTTAGGCGAACAGTATGCCGAGAATCTGGGCTTCAATATCAGGCGCCTGCGCATCGTTCTGCTCATCATCACCGGTCTTCTTACGGCAGTGGTTACCGCCTTTTGCGGTCCCATCGCCTTCATCGGTCTGGCAACGC
>OBCN01000136.1_pt1 | contig 10868 bp, 6 predicted proteins | sample 1495871 | NCBI WGS metagenome assembly OBCN01 (sample SAMN03418255, study PRJEB22391) | human gut metagenome | biome: human-gut; feature: organic feature; material: feces | host: Homo sapiens | place: Tanzania | collected 2013-01 | reverse complement strand
AATTATGAAAAGAATTTTGGAAGTGCTGCAGGATGGAGACGGCCAGTTGAAGTTCAGGACAGACATCAATGTCTGGAAAGAGCCGATGGCGTCGATGGACATCATCCAGAATGCTATGCTGTCGATGTCAACGACGTTGTGGGGAGGAAACGAGCAGTCAGTCCTCGCGATGATACGCTCGTTGGCGATAGCGGATCTGGCCCTTTGTACGAACCGTGACGAGATGATAGAACACCTCAAAGACGCTTCACGGTCTCTCGCCGATGCCTTTAATTCAGTGCTTCAAGAGGAACGACTCCGCGGTTCGGTGACCATATTCCCTCCCAATGTGAGGGCGCGTCCCGAAAAAAGCTGACCAGCCATGTTCTCCAGTGAGCAAGGATAGCCCCAATTGCTCACGGGATAGCTGGCTAAGGTTGTCTCGTGAGCAGGAGGGTTCGGTCTGCGCACGAGGCAACCTTGGTAGGATTTAAGCGACAGCTCCATATTCAGCGCAAGTGATCACAACGCCTCGGGTAATAATCCGAGTGCTGAAGGGATCACTGTAACAAATGGGCGGCTCTGGATCAGAAGATCAATTGTACTCCGAATGACGAGAGGAGCCTGTCCCCGACATGGCTGCGGAGATAATCAATGCGGGTTTTCAGCCCGATGGTCGTGTTGGCGTTGACTTCTTTGTGGTACTCGATCATTGCCCCTAATGATATGTGGTCGGAAGATCGTATTTCCATGTCGTGAGGGTACCACTCTTTGACCGGACGGCTCTCCGCACGGGGGCCGTTGTAGACATACACGCCATTGATGCTTTTGTAGCCTCTGATCATGAAACCCGAAATGATGCTTCTTCTCTTGAAAAAGAATTGTCTGGAAGCTCCGGCCTCCGCGCTGACACCGGAATATTTGAACCAGCTGTGAGGGGTGACATAACTGTCATCTTTGCTGATGTACCTTATGTTGGAGTGTGCGTTCCATAGGTATGAATCACCCTCTGTGAGGTAGTAGTCGTATGATAATGATGCGTCAGCGGTAGTATATTCGCTCATTGTCGCCTTGGAGACAACCTCCCATCCGACACCGTTGATCTGCTTGGTGGAGTATTCTGTACCCTTGGTATGCTTGTAAAGAGAGTTGAATGATAGTTTGTGTACGGACTTCTCCCGCTCTATCAGCAACCGTGCATTTATGAAGCAGTCGTTGACGCTGCTGAGTCCCATGTCCCTTGGATGCGTGGCGTCCTGTCTGAGTTCTGTGAGATTTATCCTGTATCCCATGTCAACCAAAAGCTCCACGGAGCCGTCAAAACCATACTGCAGGGTTCCTCCGTAGCTGTTCCCTTGATAGTACATTGTGTACAACCCTCCGGATCCAACCACGTCTTCCGTATAATTACCGAGGCCTTTAAGGACAAACACGTTCTGAAGAATCGAGCCATTGCTGAGGGTCGGGGCGGACCGCTCAAGAAGACGCGAGTAGAGGACGTTGAATCCTATGAAATGACTTGAACCTATGATACAGGCGATCGAAGGTGATACCTCGGCCTCGTAGACGGTGGACTCACTGCGCGGATCCTGCTGCTTGGCAGCTATGCGGTCACGGTATTTGATATGAAGCCCTCCGGAAAGCCGCTGCGACAAAGGGGCGGACATCTTGAACTCCATGTCATATGATTGTTTCTTCCAGTCACTCAAGGTTGTGTCCGCGACATTGTATATGAAACGTTCGTCATGTGGAGCGTACACCAATGTGTTGTAGCGAGTGCCGGAATCGGTGATGTTGTCGTAGGAGAACTGTCCCCATAGTTTGATTTTCCCTATGGTTGCATAGCCTGCCGTGTTGAAACGGACATTATGGGATGACTGCGGTTCCTGGAAAAGGTGGTGCTCTCCTGTTATGAAGTCGTATGACAGGCCGGCGGTGTTATCCGTCCTCTTTCCGCTTGTCTCCATAAGGGCGGAGTTGCCGGATTCCAGCCATAGAGCCTTCTCCTTATTCAATATTCCGTTGTCTTGTGCCCATGCCATCGGATGTGTGAGCACAAGAAACAACGGAATTATTATTGAAAAATGTCCTTTCATCTGAAAACGGGACTATTCAGCCCAGGAGGCTTTCTTTGAGTTCCTTCTTAGCACAGGATCTTTGGACACGGTGAAATCGTTAGTGGAGTTGTTGGTGTCCTGATAGATGACGTTGCCTTCGGAGGTCTTGCCTTCTTCCTTCCTCAGGATCGACTCCCTTACGTAGATGCCGCTCACCCATGTCTTGCCTGCGTCTATGTTCTCGGGAAGGAACGGGTTGGTTGTCGAATTCTTCACCCAGTTCACACCGTCGAGAACATCGGAGCGCAGAACAGGCACGTAAGTTCCGGTAGGCTTGCTTCCATTGTAGTTCGCGACAAGTGTGGCGTCCGCGACAGGTGTGGACGGAGCGAACAGGATAAGGCCGGCATTAGAGACTGACATCATGTACTGTTTGGTGATGGTGGCGTTATGCGGGTTGATCATTATCATGTTCCCGGAGGAAGGATTGTCTACCTGTCCGTTTTCGATGTACTTGTCGCAGACAGTCTCGAACTCGGCGCTTGACAGGTCGATGGAGTTCGGATTCTTGTCTGCTGTTGTGTGATTTGTCGCCGAGGAGGCGATCACGAAGGATTCTCCAGGATTGAGAAGATAGGTCTTGCCGTCTCCCGGAATCTGCCAGATGACACCCTTTGCGATCACATATTCATCAGCATTCATTGTTGTCGTTGAGCCATCCGCCGCCACGAGGTGACCGTTGTTGTCCGCGAAGTTGACTGTAGACGAGGAGTAATTGCTTGTCGTGCTTATGCAGAGGCCATCTACATAGACAGGTTCGCTGCCGTTGTTGTAGATCTCGATGTAGTTGTCCTTCATGTAGTTGGTCTTTTCAGGAGTTTTGCTTCCGCAGTAGAAGATCTCCTTGAATATGATGGACGATGACTTGCTGGCGGTTATCTTCAGGGATGTGAGAGCGTCGGCCGAGTTGATCACGACCGCTTTCGCGCTTCCAAGGTAGTTGTAGATAGAGTGACGCGCGGTGGCGACCACATCGTAGACACCTTCGATAAGTTGGGAGACAGTGACGGTTTTGCTGTCGGTCTTGATTTCGGTGATCTCTCCTGTGTTGGTGTTGGTGAATGTCACCAGATAACTCTCCGGTGAAGGCACTCCAGCCGTGAATCCGGACTCGTCAAGTCCGATGCTGAAATCGTAAAACTTCACCTTGTCCTTCTGGCAGGACGAGATTGCGAGTGCTGTGGCTATCGCCAAGGTAGCAGTAATGATGATTCTTTTCATATACAACAGTTTTAAGGGATTATATTTTTACTTTAAGTTCAAACCCGAAGTACATCGGGGCGTTCAGTTCAGAGTAGGAGCCAATACTTATCTCCGATGGATCCAATGGCCTGGAATTGAAGATGTTATTGACAAAGAACGAAGCGGTCATCTTCGATCCGATCTCCTTGGAGATGTTCAGGTTGAACACAAGGGTCGGAATTGTGTGGCTTACGGTGAAACGGTTAGGCGACTTGATGTCGTACATATACCTGAATGCGGGATCGTCTGCCATGGCCGGGGTGAATTCCGTTATGCGTCCGTCTTCGGCGCTGATGAAGAGTTGCGGCAATTCATCATTGTTGTAGTCATTCCATCCGCGTGTGAAAACATTAAACTGGGAGGAAAGAGTCACCGCGAAACCTATGGCCGGAATATTGTGTGTGACTCTCAATGTAGTAAGGAACTTTTCATAATTTATCCGGCTTACGAAAGGATCGTAGACGGAGACGTTCGTACCTACATAGCTGCCTGACCGCGGCCTGAAGTCAAATGTGTATCCTGCGTTGGCGCTCTGTGTCCTCATCCACGCCCCGTTGAGGAAGAACGATGTCCGAATGGCGTCGAACCTGCCGAGATTCAACTCATATTCAACCCCCATGTTGTGTTCGTAGCGGGTGTTCATCGGCTTGTAGAAGCGGAAAAACTTCTTGTCGGCGCGTGTGAGGCCAAACGTTGGATTTCCAGAGGCATCGCTTCCTGAGATTGTATATGTCAGGAAAGGAAGAAGGACAAAAGTGTCAAAATCGGAGCCGAATGTGTACCCGTTCCTCATCAACTCATCGTAGAAAGTGATTTTAAGCGAGTAACGGGACGCTATCGTCAGATCGAGACCTACCTCCAGTTTGCGGTTTTTCGCCATCTCAAGTCTGCTGTTGGAAGTGTCGAATATCCTTGTGCTTGCGATAACGATCTTGTCCTGAGGCGACTGGACATCGTTGTTGAACAGGGTCTGGTCGCAGTAGGCATTATTTGGATGCAGATATGAGGCCGTAGGAGCCTTTGCTGTGATCCCGTAGCCTCCTCTAAGATTCAGGACCCGCGGAACAATCTCATAGCTTAGGTTGATTCTTGGAGACAGAGCATTCATACGCTCGACCAAGTCATAGCGGAGTCCGGCGCTCAGGTTGAAGGCTCTGTCCAGGATGACAGTCTTGAAAGAGCTCTCGGCAAAAAAGCCGAACTGATTGACAAAAGGAATGTCATAGAGGGGTCTCTCCCGGTAACCTGAGTCCGCGTTGGTGCTGTGTGGCGGCGGTGTTCCTTCAGGGTAAACGAGTCCCCGGCCGAGATTCCCATCAGACTTGAAGTCTATTCCGGCAAGTATGGACGAGCTGGTGGTTCCCCAGGACTTGAACAGGTTCGCTACGATCTTCGCATAGGTGTTCATCTCCCTGCTGTAGAAATCATAATGGGAAAAGTAAGAGTCTGGCATGAAGATGGCGAACGTCCCTGCCGCAACCTGATTCTGGGTGAAATTTGTTATCTTTTCACCGTTGGTGTCGAAATAATCTCTACCCGGGACATTGCTCACGATTGTACCGTCCACCATATTGTTTGTGTACAGAGAGGTGGCGCTGGCGCAGATCTGCTCCTTGAATGAATCCTTCAGCGTGAAACTGTTGGAAAGATCGTACCTTATGGATTTAAGCCATCCGGCATTGGCGCTCCACGTTCCGTTGGTGCTGATGCGGTAGCCGTAGCTCTGCCCTCCGGACGAAAGGCGTGAGCGTAGATCATCCGGGTTGGGATTCCTGGTATCCTTCCCGAATCTCAAGTCCAGTGAACTTGTGCTTGTGAGACGGTTGAAGGTGTTGCTGTATACGGCTTTAAGATTGACTCTTCTGTAGTTGGCGTAGCTCTCGGTTGTCTTGGCGTTGCTGTAGGCATAATCTGTGCTGACGTGAATGCTTCCTGAATGCGGAGCGAGCCTGAATCCTTTTGAAAGAGAGGCCTGATAGATTTTCGGATCCGTCTTGAACCTGAGTGTAAGAGGTTCTGTGCCGGCCTTGGAGTTGATGATGACCGCTCCTGACGTAAGGTCGCCGTATTGCACGGACGGAATGCCTCTGATAACCTCTATCGACTCAATGTTGTCAGTGGAGATGGAACGCACGTCCACGCCCGAATTCGGAACAGAGCCTGCGTTGAATGTCGATGTCCCGGCTATTGTTGTCGAGGTCCCGTTCATGGCAGAGCTTATGCCTTCCATGTTGGCATTGTTGGACACAGGAGAACCGTCGATGATTATGGCTCTGTGCGCTGGACAGGCTTGGGTTTGAGATGCTCACCCCTGGCAGCAACTGCATGACGTCTCCAAGCGAGCTTGTCAGAGCGTGGTCTATGGCCTGGCGGGATATCGTGGACGCTGTGGACTCGCCTGCCTTGCTGCTTTGAGCCACTATATGGACTTCCTTAAGTCTGAAACTGCTCAGCTCCATCGTGAAATCAAACCGGACTCTGCCGGAGGTTCGCAGAACGACGGTGGAGTCAATGGCGACGTAACCGATCATCTCGATGTGGAGGTCGTACTGTCCCTCATCCAGATTACTGAATGAATAGTCTCCCGCGGCATCTGTGACTGAATAAAGTCCGGTAGGTTTGAGCATGACCACGGCTCCCGCCATAGGGGACGGCTTTCCGTTCTCGATGGTGGTTACCCTGCCGCATAACCTCAGCTTTCCGTCTTTGGGCATGGAGAAACCCTCCTGCCCGAAGGGCAAGAGCAGAAGCAGGAGCGTGATTATTGTTGACAATGCTCTTCTCATCGTGACGTAATTGTCATTCGCTGATCCGTCTTATGCTCTTTGTCAGTTCCTCGCGCAGCCGAGGGTCGCTCTCTTTCTCAAGGAGAGAACGGCACAGGCTTTCCGCGCGTGAAGCGAGAAAAGAATAACGATACCAGCCAAGTGTTTCTGCAATAAGTAGTTTTATGTCATGATCCGAACATCTTGTGTAATACTCTGCAATCGGTTCAAGAGCATCAGCGCGACATTGGTTCCTTTGCGCGCGAATGAAGAGTCTGGCCGATTTCAAGTCTGTAGTCTCGCTTGTGAGATTATCGATGTCGGTCTTAATGGAAGCCGAGTTTGAATTAATGTACTTATAAAGGGACTCTTTGCCTTCTTCGCCTTTCCAGTACGGTGTTGAGCGTACAAGGTCTTTGGCTTTCTCTCCGTCAATGGTGACAAGCAGTGACTTGATGTGGAACAGCACTCTCTTGGATGTCAGAGGGTCAAGGAACAATCGGACGGCTTTTTCGGCAAGAGCCGGAGACTGATTGTAGGTCGCGAATTTGGCACCGAGCTCTCACAAGCGAGACTACCACCGAGCCGCTGAAGAAGCTCATAGTCATCGTCAAGAGCAAGAAGAATGGCCTTGTCGAAGCAGTCCGGGGCGATTTCAGCATTGCCGTCGAATGCGGCGAGCCTTACGATCCCGGAGGCCGCTTCTGTCTGGATCCTGATGAGTTCTTCAGGTGAGATTGATCCGCTTCTTACCAGTTTGCGTATCGCAAGTGCCTTAACATCAGGATGAGCCTCCTTTGCGGAGAGAATTTTTCTCCAATGCCTTTCTGAATATCCTTCTCTTCCCGCCGCGGCGTCCAAGGCACTTATGGATGAATAGTGGAAAGTGGGATCACCGAACAAGTGGGTCTCAAGGTTCCAGATGTTCCGGTAGATGTTACCGGCGCACACTCCTTCTCCGAACAGGCCGGCCATCTCATCGCACCATACGTCCTGAAGTGAGTTGACGGAATGCGCGAGTGCGGCGAGCGTGGAGTTCTTGTCCGAGAACAGGTAATGTGACACGATGTAGTCGTCATTGATGAAGGCTCCATTGAAACAGGCGTCAAAGATGATGAACCTGGATGCAATGCTGTGGGCATCCACGTCCTCAGGGTAGATGTCCATAGAACGGTCGTAAAGACTGTCCTGAACTATGAATTTCGGATCGGACGCCTCATCCAGCCACTGGACGGGAATGCCATAACGATTGATGAAATCGGCTTTGAGTTTGTCCTGGTTCCGTGAAGAACGTACCTTGACACGGAAATAGTTCCGTGCGAGAGAGAGCCAACCGTCGGGAGAGGACACGTAAGGTGAACCGTTGAGAAGCTGCATGTCATTGTAGCCGTGGTGATGGAGTATGGCGAGATCCACGCTTGGCTCCGAAAGGCCTGAAAGAAGCCTGTCCTTTACGGATTCATCGAAATCGTGATTGATGAAGTCCAGCCTTCCGTCCCTGCCCTCAATGACCGGGAACTGCTCGTGAAGGGCCTTGTACTCGGCCATCCTTGACACCATTGACTCTGAATTGTAGCCGTGACCCGCGAAAAACAGTACATGATCGATGCCGGCGGATTCTTTTTTTGCCCTTACCGCTTTTCTCAGGAAGGCGTCAATCAGTTCATATTTATGAGCTTCATCCGAAGGCTTTATTCTTGATGTGTAGATTGAGGAACGGATCCGTTGAGGAGACTCCTCGCTCAAGGAATAGTAGAAGAGTTCCGGTTTTTCGACATCCCTCTTCAGAAAGCGGAACACCAGACCGAAATCATCGTAGAATCGGTCGGACGGCACGCTGGAGCTCTTCCAGTCACGTTGTTGGCTCATCTTGAAGGCAGAACTCAGGTGCTGCGCGTCCCTGATCATGGGAACAGGAATGTCTCCAACGAGCACGGCTCCTTCCAGAGATTCGTTTTTGTAAAGATCCATCAACGCGGCGCGCAGGGAGTCCGGAACACCCCATCTGTCTATGAGCAGGATGCCGCGTTTGCCGTCAAGACGCATGCTTGACACGTACTCCTCGATCGCTTCGGAGGCGTGGCTATAGGTAAGCGAATCCGTAACTACGGCGACAGATGTGCGGGCGGAAGGCCTCGCGACGGAAACAAGGCTGCACAACATTGCAGCCAGCACGAGTATCGTGCGATGTCTGAAAATACTACTAACCATAACGACAAATATAATTTTTTTTCATGAAAAAGAAACAATCCGGTGTTGTTTTTTGTTCAGTTTTACTGCCCGGCAGAATCCGCCGCAATCTTCAAACCAACCTCTTCCGCGTACTTCTCCGAGACGAAATTGCCAAAAGAACTACTTGAAAAGAGTTGTTGATGATTAGTTGCAAGACTACCTGAACGTCTTCGAACCGTCAACTTAGAAGGCACCTAAATGGCGCGGTTGATCCGTTTGAACACCGCTGGGTCCCAGGAAAAAGAACGAATTACTCAAGCATTGGCAAGTGAAGAATAAACACTGAATTATGGCCATCAAACACGCATACTCGAAGTACAAATACGTCTGAGACCACACCGAACACGAACGTGTTCCGCGTGAGCGAAGCGACAACGCCATCGTCAGTTATATGAGTGCCGCCCGCGACATCGACGACGATATGATCAAGGTGATGACCACCATGCTGGACTAAAACAGCTGACTTGAACTGAAAAAAGTGGTTCTTCCGCAATTTAGTAGAAGCACAGGTCGCTGAAGACCATTTTTCGTTTGAGCAGGTCAAGAGATGCTCGCCCAAACATTACTCGCTTTACAGCTTTTAGTTTGTTCACGAAGCCTTCAACGATGCCATTTGAGGTGTCCAAAGTGATAGCATTCCTCACGGCTTTCAGATCCATCCTGATTCCATAGGCAAACGACCGCAATTCCTTAATAGGAGACTTTCCGTAGCTATCCAGCCATGAGTCCAGTTCATCAACATCGTTTCCCATTATAGTCGCATAGAAAGAGGACGCTGCATTGTATATATCTCTGAACCACCCATATGACATCATCTTCTCTACAAGTGCAACCTCCGCATGAACCATCCTCTCTTTTCGAATGGACTTGTCGACAATATGCGCGATCTGGCGTATTGGCAGCAGAGGCTCTCTGTCGCAATTTGGACGTTGTCTCATCTTCTCGACCTCTTGTCCGGAACGGTGTCCATGATGGCCGTCAGACAGGTAACCATAGTGGTCGTAGAAAGGAGTCAAGGAACCCGGAAAGCCTTTTCCCTTGATTTCCATGAAGATTTTACGGAGATCCTTACCATGCCGATACTCTTCTTCCACATATGTGTCGTAAAGATAATAAGGCAATCGCTCCTTGCCGGCCCTTTTCGGAAGAGTGTCGCGGCCCATATATTTCCTTACGGTCTGTCTGGCAATATCCAGCTTCTTGGATATCTGGGCGATGTTGAGTCCCTCGGCCTGTAACTCTTTGACTTCCTTGAACATGACTTGTCGAGAATCGACCTCCGGAGTTTCTTGAACTTCCTCAGGGCGCACGGCGCTTCTATATTCATCGTAATGAGAACCGATAACTTTAGTAACACAATCCGACATATTCATGTTCAGATGGAACCTGTCGGCCACCTCTGTGATATTCCGCCCCGTCGCGGCAATGGCTGCGGTATAGTCTGTAGATCTATCGCGGCTGACGACCTCCACTTGGACATGCTCATCCAACCATGCTTGAAAGCTTTTTACATCCCTGTCACCGAGAAGGTCTATGACAGACCCGGTTTCAAGGCTGACGATAATACTGCCGTATGTGACGCCTTTGCGAAAGGCCCAATCATCCACGCCAATCTCCTTCACTTCGCATCGCTCTGGAACCGACATACGGTGGACATCTCGGAGTACGGTGTCTCCGCTGAGGGGCACTCCTGTCGCCGATAACAACTTCCGGGCTGATTCTGAGGAGCATTTCAAGCCATGCTGGGTTACAGCCATCTCACAACGCCTCGTCCGCCGTCGGTATCTGAACACCTCATCCCCTGGTTGTTCGGCGAAAGTCTTTTTCCGACAATCCGGATTGTGACAAAAGAACTTGCGCGCCTCAAACGTGATGATAACCGGATGGCCAAGAATCGAAAGATCTGCAATAGTCCTGTGATAACGGCTATGAACGCTACGACTCACATGGCCGCAATATGGACAGACCCCATGAGGAAGATTACATCGTGCGTATACATGATAGGTGCGCATATCTTCGAGCTCCACTTGTTCAACAGACAGGTCACTTGGAGAATAAAGGGCCGATAAGTCGGCTTTCGCAGAGGTTGATGTTAGGCATTGCCGTAAAAATGTTGTAATTTTGCTTTTGTTAGGTGCTTTACACATCATCTATAACTTTATACTGTGGTAAGCATAAAGTTACGAAAAATTTATGTAAATACCTAATAATCAATTAGTTAAATTGCACTAAAACTACGGTTTTTTGATATTTAGCTAATTGATTTTTCGCGTCTATACCAGGTTCCTTTGCTAACAGTACAAACTCCGTCTTTCAACTAAATTGCGGAAGAACCACTTTTTTCAGTTCAAGTCAATCTACTAATAGAAACGTGCCCTGTGATCCTTGACATCAGATTCCAACATCATCACCGGAAGAATCATCTGAGTGCTGTAGTTGTTGATCTGAGCGGCGGCGTTCTTTGCGTCATCCTCAGTATAGAAGGCTCCGGTGTCGCGGGAATTAACCTTGAATATATACGTACCGATGGTAC
>OBCN01000132.1_pt1 | contig 11071 bp, 8 predicted proteins | sample 1495871 | NCBI WGS metagenome assembly OBCN01 (sample SAMN03418255, study PRJEB22391) | human gut metagenome | biome: human-gut; feature: organic feature; material: feces | host: Homo sapiens | place: Tanzania | collected 2013-01 | reverse complement strand
GAAGAGGAAGTCAGAGGTAAAATATCCAAATTAAGAGATGCCATTGTTGTTTTTGCTGACCTTATTAAGGTTGAACTTGGCAAAAATGAGCAGCGAAGCAAGTTCTTGGTTGATGCAGTCAAGCAGATGAGACAAGGGAATGATGTTTTCTCAAAGACATTGCAAGATAAACTTGAAGTAATGAACAAATCACCTCAAAAGAAGGTTGTAACCCATCGCTTCGAGCCAACCTCAAAGAATGTTCTTCTTTTCATAGGTGGCTTGGCTCTATCTCTTGTCATTTCCATTTGGGGCAATCTCACCCAATGGCGAGAGCATCAAGATTGGGAGGAGGCAGACTTGAAATATAGGGCATTGAAAATGGTTCTTCCATCTGATGACCCGAATATTCGCTACATCGAAAAGCATTTCAATGTGCAACGAGATGAAGATGTGATATACAAGCTCAGAACCAGAGTTGATGTTTATGAAGATTCTGTCTATCAACACCATAAAATGGTTGAGGTAGCATCATATAAAGATAGTATAGCAAGACAACTTATTGATGAATCAAATAGAATAAAGATGCAGGTAAACCGTAAAAAAAGTAAGTAAAAATGTTATTTTTGTATTATTATGCAAAATGTAAGCACGAATAACATTGTTTAATGTAATTTAAACATCCTCCTAAAATTATGTTGTTTCAAAAAGTATTTATACCTTTGCAATCGGAATACAAAATGAGGCAAATAATTGCAGTTTGCTTTCGTTTTGGTGCAATTAAATAGATAACTTAAAAAGATAAAATATGGTCAACAAGATATTTCTTTTAGGATTATTTCTGCTTTCTGTTGCCAACGTGAAAGCTCAAACTCTGACGCAAACGGATTCGCTCACAATGGAGACAATGTTGCACAATCTTCCAGAAGTGATGGTAAAAGGTTCTCGCCCCATTGTCAAGGCAGAGCGGGGTATGCTGTCGTACAATATGCCGCTACTCTTAAAACAATTGCCTGCCGACAACGCTTACGAGGCATTGACACGCATACCTGGTGTCAGCGATGCCACAGGCAGCATATCCTTCTCCGGCAATGAAGTAACGTTGATTATCAACGGACAAGCCACCACATTGACGCAGGAACAACTGACAGAGCGTCTGAAGGCAATGCCTGCCGCACAGTTGGCAAAAGCCGAGGTAATGCTGTCTGCCCCTGCTCGCTATCATGTGCGTGGTATGGCTATCAACATCATTACGAAAGACTATGCTGGTACCAATCAGCTTTCGGGGCAGGTCATTGGCGGCATGAAGCAAAGCAAATACGCCAAAGGTTTTGGCGATTTATATCTTTCCTTGCAAAGAGGCAAGTTTGGACTTGACGCACAATATAAATATGTAAACGGCAATTCATACGGTGAATCTTCACGCATAGCCAATCATCCACTTGGCAACAATCGTGTTTATTATAATGACGAAACAGGACAGAAGTCGTTTGGCATTACACACAACTATCGACTGGGGATGAATTATGCTTTCAGTAAGAACCATCGTCTCGACGTTGCCTATACAGGACACTGGGACAAGAGGTGCTCAAACAGCAACACCACAGGATCGAGCATTAGCGGAATGCATCATGACAGTCATGAGTATCTGCACAATGTGGATGTTAACTACTCGCTTCCTTTCGGACTCACCCTTAACGGTTCGTACACCTACTATCGCACGCCTCAGCAACAAGCCCTCGACGGCACGATGCATACGGATGAAAGCATGTCGGAAACAGAACGCAACCTGACAAGCGGCAGTGAGCAGACCATCAACAAATGGATGTTCACAGCCGATCAAACCCATTTGTTGGCACACGGCTGGGGATTGTCGTATGGTGTGAAAGGGCAATTCACAAGCAACAAGAGTTATCAGACCACCATCAACAAGGATGGGAGCGTTTTGCCCGATGGGACAAGCAGCGTGGACCTCAATGAGCGGATATGGAACCTGTACGCGGGATTCAGCAAGCAGATAAACAAGGCCCTTAGTCTTGAAGCATCCGTTGCTGCCGAGCAATACCACTCGCCGATTTGGGATAAGTGGCGCGTGTATCCTACGCTCAATGCTTTGTGGAACGTCAACGATAACCACTTGCTCAATCTATCATTCAGCTCCAATTCGGAGTTCCCGAGTTATTGGTCGACCATGAGTAACGTTTTCTATTCTTCAACATACTCAGAGATACATGGCAATCCCGATTTGAAACCCTTCGCTTATTATAATGTCAACCTGATGTGGCAGATAAAGCGACGTTATACGCTGATGGCTTTTGCAAGTCTGAAGCCCGACTATTTCGTACAGTTGCCATATCAGACCACAGAACGCATGGCTGTGATAATGAAGGAAACCAACTTCGACTATTCCAATAGTTATGGATTGCAGGCGTCAGTCATATTCAATGCAGGCAAATGGCTCAATGGCAATGTGTTTGCCGTTGGAATCTACAAACACGACAAAAGTGACTATTTCTTCGATTTGCCATTCAATCGCAAGAAACTGACAGCTACACTTGGAGGTACGGCATCTATAAAACTATGCCAAACACAAGACTTGCGCCTAATTCTTAATCCTTTCTATCAAACAAAGGCTATACAAGGAGTCTACGACATAAGTCCTATTTTCAGAATGAATGCCAAACTGCAATGGTCGTCGCATGATGGTAAATGGGGATTGCGCCTTAATGGTAGCAACATCTTCAACAACCTATACGACACACGTTCCGTACAAGGCAACCAAGACTACCGAATGAAGATAAACTATAACTGGGCATCTGTCACTTTTGCAGTTATCTATAAGTTTGGTGGCTACAAGGAAAAGAACGTAAAGGCTGTAGATACATCAAGAATGGGACATTAAGACGCAAAGGCAGATAAAATACTGATAAAAACAAAAAGGTAGTATTCTTTGTCTTAATGTAGCATTTCCACAGAGAATAGTCTTGTTCCTGTATGTTTGTCATTTAACAGAAGTTTTGCATGTGGGGAAGTTAGGGAAGTTAGAGGGAAGTTAAGGGACAAATGTCCTATGCTTAAGCTAGAAGACTATTGTCTCTTAACTTCCCGAACGACCGTAGGGAGTGATAACTCCTTTAACTTCTGAACTTGCAAAACTTGAATATTTTATAGAAAAAAGTTATTGTTTTGCTTAGTTTTTTGCTTGGTTCAACTGTATAGATAGTGTATGAAACAGGAAAAGGACATAGAAAGAATGTTTCGTCAGCATTACGGGAAGATGTACAATCTGGCCAGAAGCATCCTCTCCGATGACGATGAAAGCAAGGATGTAGTGAGCGAAGTCTTTACCACGATTCTTGCCGATGATGTAGTCCTGATGCCTGAGAGTGAGGAAGGATTCCTGATGAGGAGCGTCCGCAACCGCTGTCTCAACCTGATAGCCCATAAGAGCGTGAAGGAAAGGGTAGCGAAGCTGCTGCTGGATGATGCCGACGTGATTCTCTCGGAAGAGACCGACGAGAGACTCGACCAGCTGATGCTTCTCATCGAAGACCTGGAACCGCCTATCCGACAACTCATTTTCCGTCTGCGCTATCTTCAGGAGAAATCTTATCAGGAGGTGGCTGATGAAGTGGGAGTGAGCAAGGTGACGGTGTTCAACCATATTTCGAAGGCGATGGACTGGATTAAGGAACAATTTAAATGAGCAAGACAATGACAAACAAGGAATTTAACAAGAGTAAAGAAGAGAAGCGACAGATGTTCTTCGATATGCAGGAGCATCCCGATCGCTATACCGACGAGCAGGTGGAACGTTTGCTTGCCGATGAAGACGTAAAGGATTTCTTTCACGATATGGCGATGGTTAGGATGGCGATGAAAAAAGGAAATCCAAAGAAAGTGAATGTAGACGAAGCGTGGAAGAAGTTTGCTGATAAGCAAGGATTAAAGGCCAACGAAGCTTCTGATAAAACATCCAGCAATCACTGGAAAATAGCAGCATCCATCATTGGCATTGTTTTCCTCTCAGGCATTACTTTCGCTGCAATTCATTCAGGCATTTTCCGTTTCTCTTCTTCGGATGAGGCTAAACAAGCCAAGACGGAGCAAGTATCTTCTACTTCTGATTTGAACAAGATGGATAACATCAAGGTGAGTGCTACGGAGAAGGCTGATAGTCTCGACCTCAAACCTGTTGTCTTTGACAATACCGAGTTGGGCGATGTCGTGTCGCAGCTTGCTGCATTCTATCATGTCAAGGTGGAATTCGGCAAAGCTGAATCACAGCATATTCGTATCTTCTTCAATTGGGACAAGACTAAGACATTGAAGCAGAATCTCGAAATATTGAATGCTTTTGAGCGCATACAGATAACGGAAGTGGATGGAACTTTAAGAGTGGAGTAAGTTATGAAGAAGATTGTTTTTAACTTAATGTTGTTGATGATAAGCATGGGTATGTCTGCCCAACGCATTACCCGACAATATAATAATGTGTCATTCTCTGCGGCATTGAAGGATTTGAATGCTCGACAGGATAAGTATGTCATCAACTTTGTGTATGACGAGTTGGAGGATTTCAAGGTGACAAAGAGCATCAAAAATGAAAGTGTTCCAGATGCCATCATGAACTTGATAGGCTTTTATCCTATCAAGATGAAACAAGTGGATAATGTTATTATCGTTGAATGTATCCAAAAGGCTTCTAACAGAATGATGGGACGCATCGTGGACACTCATCATCAACCTGTCGATTTCGCCAATGTTTCACTTCTGAATGTCAATGACTCTTCGTTTATTACTGGTGGTGTGACCAATGAAAACGGACAATTTGTAATACCTTGCAATGCTCAAAAGGCTATTGTAAAAGTAACATGTGTAGGATATAACACTTATCGCAATATCTTTAGTACTGGCAAAATAGGTACAATAGCCTTAAGCGAAGCTACGCTAAATCTACAAAAAGTAGTCGTGAAAGGTCATCGGAAGATTTATAAGTCAGACGGAACAAAGCTTATCGTGGATGTTCAGAAATCTGTATTAAGCGATTTTGGAAGTGCCGATGATGTTGTTGCGCAATTACCAACAGTGTCAGGTAGCGATGGCAGCTATTCTGTCTTTGGACGGGGAATTGCAGATGTATATATCAACAATCGTAAGATGAGGGACAAAAGTGAGTTGAGCCGCTTGAATTCCAAGGATATTTCTACGATAGAGGTAATCAACAATCCTGGGGTAGAGTATGATGCAGACACTCATGCTGTCATTAAAATCAACTTGAAACATAAGGTTGATGGAGGATTAGGCATCAGAACTTCTGTATTTGACAGCCAAGGCAGAAAAAACTCTGATTCGGAACAGGTGCAGCTCACTTACGATACCGAGAACATAAATGGATTCCTTTCTTTTACCAATTCAAGCAGTAGATATAAAACAGATCAAACCAATAAGGAACAGACTTTGGCTGATCATTCTGTCTGGAATATGGAAAGTGATATGCCTAAATGGAATTCCAATTATTATAATCAAACCATTAACGGAGGTATCAGTGCAGAATTGGCAAAGAATCATACCATTGGCGCAAGTTTGTCATACTCCAAGGAAACGGACAAGTGGGGAGGACATTCTGCCAGCCAAATGTTTCATGACAATCTTCTGTTTGAAGATTTATCCTCTAACATCCATTCTCATGCAAACTATGATCAATGGATAGGAAACATCTTCTACGATGGTAAATTCTCCCAAAAATGGAAAATGACGTTGAATGCTGATTATGTTAGCAGAAAAGCTGCAGATAGCCGTCTTAATCAAGAGTCTGGAAGCATGACGGATGCGCATGAGGTGAAAAATGAAAATGAGACTACTCACGACATCTATGCAGGGAAAATGAAAATCAATTATCAAGCCAACAAAAACTTGACTTTTAACATAGGTGCTGATGCAAGTTATGTGGAAGAAGAAAAAGATTATCAGAGCCTTGAAAACGAGAAGTCAAGCGCAACGAGTCGTCTTCATGCAGAAGAAACAAAACTCGCCGCCTTTGCCGGATGCAATGTATCTATCGCCAAATTGTCTGCCCAACTGGGAATGCGATTTGAGTCATTTCGTATGCTGTATCGTGATGCCATCTCCCAAAATAGCTTGGTGGATAAGACTTATCGTCATTTTTATCCTTTCTTCTCATTGTCTTTGCCTGTAAAGAATGTCGAAATGGGATTAAGTATGACAACCAAGGTAAAACGTCCAAGCTATTACGAACTTAGAAACAGCGAAGAATATTTTAACCGTTATTCCATCGAGGCAGGTAATCCATGGCTACTTCCACAATATACGACAGATATATCCTATTCGTTGCAATGGCATCAATTGCGTTTCTCAGTCGATTATCAAAGGATAAAAGATTACATCATCTCAACGAATATCATTCAGCAGGCAGCCCCATTGGTAGCAATGTCAAAGCCTGAAAATTTTCCACATTATTCTGCAGTAAATGCAAGTTTGGCTTATCATACGAATGTGGGTGTTTGGGAACCATATTTCAACCTTAACATGATGCGAACTTATATGTCACTCAATAATACGGATGGAAGAAAAATCAAGAATGACAAGCCTTACATATCAATGTCGTTCAACAGCTATTTCAACTTGCGCCACCATTGGATGCCTTACGTACTGCTAAGTTACAATTCTGATGGAAACATGAGGGAATATCTGGTTAAACAGGCATTATGGTTTAGCCTAGGAGTAACCAAGCATTTTGCTGACAATGCATGGTTGGTAAGGCTGAGTCTTAACAATATCCTCGGCACAAAAGAACGAGAGACAAGATATGCCTCAGATTACATATTCGACAAAAGCAGTTTCAAGGATGGTCGCCGCATCAGCCTCTTGGTAAGATATACATTCAAAGACAAAAAACGCTATAAGGGCGAAAGTGCTGCAAGTGAAGAAATAGATAGACTATAAACTCTCTCAATACATGATTCCGCAACAAAGCGGAAAAATAAAATTCTGTGTGATGAAGTTTGCCAATATTTTTCTAATGGGTAAACTTAATCCACAGAATTTCTTTTAGAGATTCTCTAGTTAAAAAATATATATTTCTTTATGTGTCACATAAATTATTGTATTTTTGCAGACAGAAAACATAGAAAGTTAATTTTTAATATAAATGATATGATTTTTCCTATGATACGTCAACATGAATTTTATGGCTACAGCCACAGTGAGCACACAGGGACAAAATACCCCAATGTTGCAACAGTACATGAAAGCCGATGTCAGAATCATCTTCAGCAATAAAACGTTATGGCAACAGGTATTCGGATAAACTATATCCGAATACCTGCTGTTTGTTTTTGGATGCATATTGTGTTGGTAAGCATCAGATTTTATGCAAAAGTTCTAAATTCCTTGAATTTCTCCTAGCGAGTTATGGGATATTTAGAAAAATATCGTATCTTTGTCCCCGAATTAAGGCGTTCTTTGCATATTGCAAAATACAGAAACGAGCAGAAGTCCGCTCGTTTCCATATTGTTACCTATATAATATAGGCAAACGACCAACTTCTTGATTTTCAATCAAAGTCCAATTTAGAGCGAGTTAGTTTTCTTAACTTAACTTCTTATTCTGTTATAGGGTTACCGCTTTCATCCAGTACGGTGCATGATGAGCCAATCTGCCATTGAGATGGGAGATATGATTTTGATTTCAATGCATCGTATGCCGCTTTGTCTTTTACTACGAGAGTGCGGGTAGTTGCACTTGTTCCTGTGTTATCACCCAGCCAATTTTGAAGACCATAAGGAACATTCTTTTCAATTTCATCGTTTGGCATTAATAATGCGACAGAAGATAATTTCGCGCAACTAGAGAACATTCCATAGCAGCTGTATTGTGATATTGTTGCAGCTGAAATTTTTGGACCCTTTACAAGTTCCTTACAACCTAAGAACATCCAGTGATAGCATTGTTCTGGCAAATCCTCGGCAGGTAAATCCGGGACCTCTGTTAGAGCTGTACAACCATCAAACATACAATAATAACAGTATTCTTTCAATTTTGTAGCTGGCAATTCCGGAGCCTTTTCTATAGCAGTACATTCTGCGAACATATTATGATAGCAACGATCTGCCAAATCCTTGGCTGGCAATTTAGGAACAGAGGTTAATGCAGCACATTTGTAAAACAGATAACAGAAACGGGCATTGGCAGTATTAACATTCTTGTAATCATTGTAGTCGAGCAATGTACGGATATCACCTGTACATTTCACTTTTACGTCTCGGGAGAGGTTGATAGTAGCATACTTTTTTTCATTTTCTGCTGTACCAGTTACATTTGTACCACGCAAGCGGAGATCACCATACTTTCCACCAAACGTAACAGAAGTACCGGAAGTATATTTTTTCCATTCTCCGAAGTTTACGGAATACTCTAGGCCAGAGAGTTCATATTCACCAGTGCATGCCATCCTAAAATACTGATATGCATCCGCTGTGAAAGTCAAGTAATCCGGTCTCTCCAGAGCTTCACCACCAGTTGTTTCTCCTGGCTTCCATTCTGCCACAGTCATATCATCAATGGTTACAGCGTCTTTACCCACAATGAGGTTGTAGGTATAGCTCTTGCCAGCTTCCAGGGCACTGGTCTTGACAACAAGAGGAGTTGTGGCAGCTTCTCCTGAAGGCAAATAGAGCTGTGCCTCGATAGCTCCAGGAGCCACCAGGGCTGTATAGGTAGTACCTACTTTACCTATTTCACTAGCTTCACCCGCAACCGGGAAAGGATTGATGGTGACGGTAGAAGTCTCGCTGGCATCAGTAGATGCCTTGCTTATGATATTGACATGATCGATCTTTGCAACATTAGCAAACTGAGCGTTAAAGTGACTGATTTTAAGAATCAGACGGGCAGTCTTGCGCTCCAGTTCTACCTTGAGCACTTTATCTTCCGGAATAGAAGCAGGCTTTATCTCTGCTGCCATATAATCTGAGTTCACAATATTTTGGGCATCACTCTGGTCTGCCTGGATATAGCCCTTTTCAAAGGAGTTCTTGCCATCGGCTGGATACCAGCACTGGAAAGACATGTTCTTCGTATCCCATACCAGATAATCGGTATTACTACCCGGCAACCAATCGGTACCATCGAATGAATAGATAACCGATGTACCGCCACTAGTTACACCAATCTTATCTCCAGAATTAAAACTCTTCAAGCCTTCATCAAGTCCTGCTGTCGGATTACTGCGTGTGAAGGTGCTGCCCACCGAAGCCGAAATGCGGACTGCACTCGGATCGCTGAACCATGTATTCTGGGTATCGGAATCTGTTGTACAACCAGCCAGGAACAAACCGGCAGTTGCAACCAAGCCTAATATTTTCTGATATTTCATAATCGTTCTTTTAAAAGTTTATGATTCTTATTCTGTTTCAATAGAACTGCCGGAGTCTTCGCCTTCAGTCCATGGTGTAGCGGTGAAGCTATTACTATTTGTCAACGCCACATCATTACCCATGGTAAGATTGATGGTATATTTATATCCGCTCTTCAGGGTGATAGCATCTGCTAAAGTCCATTCATAATACTTGTCGTTTGCCTTCAGTATAATCTTGAAGGTCTTGGCAGCAATAGGCTGCGGAATGGCAATGCAAGAGAACTTTGAAGTGCATGACTTTTTCACATCGTTATTTACAGAAGTAAAGGCGCCCTTGGTGGCGAAAATAACGGTAGCTTTTGCTGATTCTTTGACGGTTACGATGCCCGCAGCATCAGCTACATTGACAGTTGCCTCCAGCTTAGTTCCTTCTACAGTTACCTCTGTGATAGGGGTTTCTGACGGAATAGTCGGCACATTAAACTGGGTACCCAGGGTAACGACGATATCGATCATGCTGAAAGCGTGATTGAATTCGAGCTTCAGTTTCTTATCCACGAGTTCAGCTCCCGGATTAAAGTCTTTTTTAAAATAGTACAGCAGGTCGTTATTGGCACTTCCATCTCTCTGGTCGGCAGCTACGCTATAAGCGAAAGATTGGAATGCATTACTTTTATAAACGTTATCGAATACCGCTGTCTGAGCCGGAGCAAAAGCTGCGATATCTACCGGTGTTTTGGCGTTCTGCCAAAGCAGGGTTTCAGAACATTTCCATTCACCGGCATCCTTAGAGAACTGCTTATTAATATAGGTATACTTCTCGGAATTCTTGTTCACGATGGTCAGGAGGAAGTCCTTGTCCAAGAGCGAACCATTTGCCTCGGTTCCACGGGTCTTGGCATTATTCACACCGGCAGTAACGCGGATGATGTTATCACTAGGGAAATTGCTCTGTACCAGTTCCTCGTCGTTAGAACAGCTGGTAAGCATGGCAGCTGCCATGGCTGTTATTGCGAAAAATTGTATTACTTTCATATCGTTCTGTTTTAAGAGTTGAATATTAAATTAATCGAGTGCTTCGCCGTTGATAGGGGTACTGGTCTCCCAATTGGTAATCTTTACATCATTCAGGAGAATTCCATCACGTCCTACCTCCAGGTTGACGGTTGTAATCTTGCCGCTTTCAAACTTGAAAGGTGTTAAGTTATCATAAGTATAGTTGGTACCGCCAATCTTGACTGTAATCTTCTGGATGCCATCCTGCGGGATAAGGATAGATGCATATTGCTTATTGGCGGTTATAGCCGGCAGTTCGATATTGGTTTTGTCTTCATTAGCAGTTGAAGGACTTACAACCTTGGTCAGATAATTGATGGTAGCTTTTTTTACAGCATTACCTACCATTACGTTGCCCACTGTAGGTCCGTCTGCTCCCCACTGGTTCTTATAGGTGAGGTTTACTACAAGCTTAGCCATCACGTGGGTAAAGGTGAGCGGAACTGTTTGCTGTTCATCGACATTATAGGATAAGCCATCTTTGTTGACTGCCACCAAGAGGTCGCTTTCCACTTGCTTTGTCTCATCGAATGTATATTCTCCGGCAGCAAGGTCGGATATTGCTGAAATAGGGTATACACCGATGAAATAATGCTTGTCGCGGTTGTTCTTCCAAAGCATCTGTGGATTGGATACCCATGAGCCGTTTGTCAGCT
>OBCN01000128.1_pt1 | contig 11455 bp, 8 predicted proteins | sample 1495871 | NCBI WGS metagenome assembly OBCN01 (sample SAMN03418255, study PRJEB22391) | human gut metagenome | biome: human-gut; feature: organic feature; material: feces | host: Homo sapiens | place: Tanzania | collected 2013-01 | reverse complement strand
TCGACCCATATTGCCAGTCTGCTGGCTAAAATCAAAAATCGCCCGAGCCAAGTTGCGCTTATTGCAACACACATTTTTTTAAAATAAAGTATTTTAGAGAAATTTTGCTTTTTCGTCCTATGAGAAGGGGAAAAATCTCTGCCCCAGTGCCTCAGCAGAGATTTTTCCCCACCAAAAAAGCAGATAGTGACGGGCGACTCATCACTATCTGCCTATGGGAGTTTCTTATTCCTGCTGCTCCAGCTATTGGAGCAACATATGACTTATATCATTGTAATGTAGATTGCAAGGATATTCAAGCTATTTTTTCCCAATTTCAAAATTCGAGCAAAAATACTATTTTATCCTGCCTGAATGACACTAGCTCATTTGAGCCATATACAGTCTGTAATATGGTCCCTTTCTGGCCAGAAGCTCCTGATGTCTGCCTGCTTCCACGATTCTGCCCTTGTCCATGACAATAATGGCATCGCAGTTTTCCACTGTGGAAAGCCGATGGGCAATCATCAGCATGGTTCTGCCTGCGGCAATCTTCTCAATATTGGCCATGATAATGCTTTCGGACTCATAGTCTAAGGCACTGGTGGCCTCGTCAAAAATCAATATCTTAGGATCAGATATCAAGGCTCTGGCAATGCTGATACGCTGCCGCTGGCCTCCTGACAGCAGACTGCCCCGCTCACCTACAAAGGTGTCATAACCGTGAGGCATCTCCTGTATAAAGGCATCGGCTCCGGCCAGCTCTGCGGCCCTGACAATATCTTCCCTGGTAGCATTAGGGAAGGCAATCTTGATATTTTCCTCAATGGTGCCTCCAAAGAGCATACTGTCCTGCAGCACCACGCCGATCTGACGGCGGAGCCAGGCCGGCTCTACCTGGGCTGTATCCACGCCATCAATGAGAATCCGGCCATTATGGGGCAGATACAGCCTCTGAATCAATTTGGTCAGGGTGCTCTTGCCTGAGCCGGAGCGGCCTACAATGCCGACTCTCATACCGGCCTGAATGTTGACGCTGAAGCTGTCCAGTACATTGCCCCCGTCATCTGTATACTTAAAGGATACATGGTCGATGCCGATATCCCCCCGGATATTGGGGAGAGTGGTTCTGGCCGGATTAAAGGCTGGCTCAGTTTTTTCGTTCATAATATCTCCCAGGCGTTCCATGGAAACCCTGGTCTGCTGGAAATACTGCCACATATTGATCAGCCGCATTACCGGAGCAATCAGCTGGCCTGCCAGCATCTGGAAGGCAATCAGCTCACCTACGGTAATCTTGTTATCCATAACATAGTTGGCTCCTACCCAGAGAATAGCCAGGTTGAAGGACTGCTGCAGGAACAGGCCGATGGCCCCTGCAATATTGGCCAGATTGATCACAGAAAATACGGCCCGGACATAACGGGACAGCATATCCTCGTATTTAGTCAGGAAGCTTCCCTCTATGCCGGCGCTTTTGACTGTGCGGATGCCGGTAATGGTTTCTATGAGAAAGGAATTGTTCTCAGAGCCAATCAGGAACCTCTGGTTTATCATCCGCTTGTAGATAGGTGCTACCACCAGATTCAGCAGAATAAAGAGGGGCAGGAACAGCACTACCACCAGAGTCAGCATCGGACTGTAGAAGACCATAACCAGGAAACATACCAGAGCAAAGAACATATCCAGCACAATGGTCAGGGCTGAACCTGTCATAAAGTTCCGGAGGTTTTCCATCTCTCCCATACGGGCTACCACATCACCTACCTGCCAGCGGGAAAAATACTCCAGAGGCAGGGCGGTAATATTGCGGAATAGCCTGCTGGATAATGCCACATCCATCTTGGTGGTAATATTGGTAAAGAGATAGCTTCTCAGTGAATCCAGCCAGCTGGAGAACACGGTGGTCATCAGCATGCCCATAATCAGCACATCCAGAGCGCTGCTGCTTCTATGTACCAGCACCCTGTCAATAATCACCTGAATAAAGAATGGAGAGGCCAGGCCTAAAAGCTGCAGTATCAGGGATAAAAACAGCACGGAACGGAGGTATTTGCCGTATTTGGCCACTACCGGTATAAACCAGCGGAAACCGAACCTGCGGCTTTCCTCCTGAGGCAGTTCATACCGGCGGGTAAAGAGGATGGCCTCTCCCTGCCAGTTCTGCCGTACAATTTCCACATTGGCTTCCTGTATATTCTGGGAGGCCATAGGATCTGTAATGAACATATGGCCGTCCTTGAAACCATGGAGCACAATGTAACGGTTGTTCTTCATGGTCAGAATGGCTGGACAGGGCAGCTTCTTCATATCCTCAAAAGTCAGGCTGTTATAGGCTCTTACCTTTAGTTTCAAATCCCTGCCGGCCTGTACCAGGGTATTGGTGTCAACACTGCCCTCCTCCAGGACATAGGCTCTTTCCAGCTGGCGCATATCTGCCGTAATCTTGTAATGCTTTGCGACCAGTATCAGGGAGGCAAGGCCTGTATCTATTTTTGCCATATTATCTCTCCCTCAGTGCTTCGCTGGTATTCTTGCGGAATGGCTCCAGGAAGAAGTCTATGATCCGCTTCTCCTTGATCTTGATTTCCGCCGTAACCTCCATGCCCGGTGTCAGCTCCGGCTTGCTGCCAAAGACATTGATATTCTCATCCACAATCTTCATCAGGAGACGGTATCTCTTGTTCTTCTCCGGGTCTGTCTGGTCGGTGTAGGCATCAGCGCCGATTTCATCCACTGTGGCCTTGACAATGCCGAATTTCTGGAAGTTGAAGGTGGTTACCTTTACCTCTGCCTCCTGGCCTTCCTTGATAAAGCCGATATCCTTGTTGTCAGCCCATACCTCCAGCTCTAGCTCTACCCCGTCTGGTACAATCATCAAGAGAGGCTGGGCATCGGTAACAATACCGCCTACGGTATGTACGGACAGGTTGTATACCCGGCCGGAGCAAGGAGCGGTAATGGTGGACAGACGCTGGTTTTCGTCAGCTTTTTTGATTTCCTCCTGATAGGCTAGATATTGTTTTTTGGATTCTACCAGATTGCTCATAATGTCCTTGTGATAAACTGCCTCTACATTGGCCTGCTTGGCCTGAGCCTCGGACAGCTCGGACTGGGCCTTGGCAATAGCGGATCTCTGGGCATCGGCAGTTTTCTCAATGTTGATGCGCTGGGAGGTCTGTTCCAGCAGCTGGAACTCTGCAATGGCGTTTTCCTGTACCAGCTGCTGCAATCTGCTTTCTTTTTCCTGGGCAATGGCCAGCATGCCATCATATTTGGTCATGTTGTCCTGCTCCATAACAAGGGCGGCCTGTTTCTGGCTGATTTCCATGGCAGCTGCATCCATTTCGGAACGGTACTGGCTGACACGGCTCTGATAGAGGGAACGCTCGGCAGAAAGATCGGAAGGCTCCAGATCCTCGCTGGCCTCTGGTATAAAGCCGGTGCCGTTCAGCTCTGCCTCCAGACGCTCAATGTCCAGCTTGAAATAGGCGGCTCTTTTTTTCAGACTGTCATAATCTGCATCAGTGGAGGTGGGATCCATGGTAACAAGCTTCTGGCCAGCTTCCACGTGCTCCCCTTCCTTGACAAAGATTTCCTTGATAATTCCTTTATTCTTGACCTGTACGGTCTTGACCTGGCCGGTAGGTATAACCTTGCCGGGAGCTACTGCTACCTCGTTGATTTTGCCTAGAAAGGCCCAGAGAAGACCGCAGACCAAAAGCAGGATAATGCTCCACATTACCAGTCTGCCTACAGGTGAGGGAGGTGTTTCGACAACCTCCAGAATAGATGGCAGGAACTCTGTGTCCTTGGCATCATCCCTGCCATCTATGAAGCTTTTCCACATTTTTTTTATATTCATCCGTTTTATACTCCTTTTTGTGCTGCGTGTCGGTTTAGCTCTGGGTAATTACAACGCCTTTTTCCTGCTGGCTGTAGAGGTGATAATAATGCCCCTTCTTAGCCATCAGTTCATCGTGGCTGCCTATTTCGGCAATTTCGCCCTTTTCGATAACTATGATGCGGTCGCAGCGGCGTACTGTAGAAAGCCGATGAGCTATAATCAGCATGGTACGGCTCTCAGCTATTTCATCCAGATTCTGCATTATGATACTCTCTGACTGATAGTCCAAGGCACTGGTGGCCTCGTCGAAGATGAGAATCGGCGGGTTGGACAAAAGTGCTCTGGCAATGGCAATGCGCTGGCGCTGACCGCCGGAGAGGGCTGCTCCCCTCTCTCCAACCTTGGTGTCATAGCCTTCCTTCAGCTCCAGAATAAATTCGTGGGCACCAGCCAATGTGGCTGCCCGAATAACCTGCTCCATGGTGGCTGCCGGATTGTTGACTGCGATATTGTCACGAACGCTGCTGTTAAACAGATAATTTTCCTGCATAACGACGCCGATCTGGCTGCGGAGCCAGGAAAGGTTGGCCTCATTGATGTTCATATCATCAATGATGATGCTGCCGGTGTTGGCACGGTAGAGGTTTTGGACCAGATTGGTCAGGGTACTTTTGCCAGAGCCGGAACGGCCTACTATGCCGATTTTTTCTCCAGGCTGAATTTCCAGATTGACATCCTTCAGCACCATAGGCAAATCAGGCCGATAGCGGAAGTTCAAATCCTGAATCTCAATATGTCCCTTTAGTCTGCCTCCTACCTTGCCTACATTCATAATTACCGGCTCCATAGAAGTATTGAGAATATCGCCGATTCGTTCCAGTGACAACCCTACCTGCTGAACCTGAGGCCACATGGTCAAAAGCTGTGTCATAGGCCGCAGTGCCTGATTGGAAATCATCTGGAAAGCGATAAGCTGGCCCAGGGTAAAGTAACCGTCCATAACCAGATGGCCGCCGTACCAGAGTATGCCCATGGTAATGGCTGTGTTCAGCACGCTGCTGAAGGAGCCTGTCAGCAGTCTGAATTTGATATTGTCAAAAACCGTACACATATAGCGGGCCAGCAGCTTTTCCCACTTGTGGGAGAACTGCGGCTCCACCGCCAGGGATTTGATGGTTTCTACATTGGTAACGGATTCGACCAAAAAGGCATTGTTGGCGGCTCCTGTGCGCCATATGGCCTCTATCTTTCGCTTGATAATAGGAATGGCCCATATATTTTGGGCAATGTACAGGGGGACTATCAGCAGGGCTATCAGGGTAAGTGGTATGCTGTACCACAGCATGAAGCCAATAAATACCACTGAGAAAATAACATCCAGAATGGTAGTCAATGTCTGACCTGTAAGGAATTCACGAATACTGTTCAGAGCCGAGATACGCATCATGGTATCGCCTACCCTGCGGCTTTCATAATATGGCAGGGGCAGACTCAGAAGGTGTCTGAACAGATTGGAGCCTAAAATGGCATCCAGCTTCAGGGTGGTATGGCTCATAACATATGTGCGGAGTCCCGTCAGTATAGACTGCATCAGGAAGAAGATAACCATGCTGACGCCGATAACATTCAGGGTTGCCTCGCCGTGGTTGCCAATAACCTTGTCAATAATAACCTGGGTTATCAGGGGCATGCCTATGCCCATCAGCTGCAGGAAAAAGGCTGCGGCGAATACCTCTGTCAGAGGACGGCGGTATCTCTTGATAACCATGTAGAACCAAGGCAGGTTGTACCTCTTTTTGAAATAACTCCAGTTCAGCTTGCCAGAGAAGGCAATAATGTCTCCCTGCCAGCTTTCTATGAATTTTTTGTAGGAAAGGGATATGGTGTGCTCTATGCGGGGATCTATCAGGAATACAGCCTCGTCAGTACGGGCGGCAATAACCACATAGCAGCCATTGTTCATCCTGGCGATAACCGGCAGCTCTATTTCCCGCAGCTCGTCTGCTGTAGGCTTTAGATGCTCGGCCCGCAGGGTTCTTTTTTTGGATATGTCCATAATCTGTTTAATGGTTATATCCTTTTTGTTGGCTTCGTTTTCCTTGATAAAATCCTTTTGGTCTGTTTTGATTCCAAAATGCCCAAAGATGGACAACAGGGAAATCAGCCCTGTCATGCCTATGGGCAGGTCAGCTCTCTTTTCTGACATATCTGACATATAATAACTCCAATCTTTATTTTTTTGCTAACAGGGTATCTGCCAGCTTCTCTAGGCTCCCAGAGAATGGCTTTGGGCAGGGGCAACATTGAACAAAAATGCCTTTACCCGCCCTCCTTCCTTGATAGCGGTATATTCCACACTGTAAGAGGTGCTGTTATTTATTTCTTCTATGGCAACATTTAATACCTTGTGACGGATATTGGTAATCTGCTCATAGGTTTTGCTCATGGGAATCCCTAGGAGCTTTTTCAAGTCCTCCACCTCTATGGCCAGCTTCAAACAGCCCTGGGTTCTTACATCCTCACGATTTATATAGCGGCCAAAAACCTCCAAAAGCCGTACTGTGTATCTGCTTTTGAATTCAAACACTTCCTTGATAGAGATTTCCATCCGCTGACGGCGGGCATTGTCCTCCAATATCTGCCGGATTTCCGGGTTGAACATGATGAACAGTCCTCCCTCTGTAGGGTTGAAGCGGATATGCTGGAAAAGGTCGCAAAGCTTGTCGTTGACCATGATTTTTTTCTTGACCAATCTGGCAGCAATCTTCTTCAGCTGGTCATAATAGCCTTTGTTACCCCCAAATAGCTGGACAATAGCCGCTATGGGCAGGAGAATTTCCTGCCAGATGCCCTGCCGCAGCTGCTCGTTCATAGCCTGAATAGCTATGTAAAAAAGCCGGCTTTCGTTGATGGACAGCTGCTGGCACAGGTTCAGCATACAATCAGAGGCCATATCCTCCTCATGACAGGGAAGAGGCTCGGGGGGTGCAGTGTTTTTTTCGATATTATCATTCGCAGGCTGAATATCTATCCCGCCTTTCTTTTCTTGGTATAAAATTAGGAACGAAACTTATTATATATGCTGCATAGGCTTTAGTCAATGAAAACTACCGCCATGGAGAAACACTCAAAGAAAACATCCTGTAAAGGTATATAAATAATATATATTATTTACCATGAAGCACCACTAAAAAAGTATATAAAAAATATATACTTTTTATATACTTTTTGATGAGTCACCACAAGGTCTTGAAGCTGTTATGTTAATTCTATGATGCCTATGTTATAATGTGAGATAATTGATTTTTTTGAAAATATTGGTAAAGCCAGATGAGGAGTGCTATTGTATGCTGCTTAGACATATGGATTTTAGAGATAGACCTACTTCCCTCGCCATGAAGAATGGTGAAGGTTCGGCCACAAAGAATGGAAATATACCTGCCTATATTATGGCTTCATTAGGTAATATGTCGTATATGGCTGGCACGGATTTCCATTATAATCTGCCGCAAAAAGCCCATGTGCTTATAGGTAACTATTGTCAGATTGCCCATGATACAGTTATTGAAATAGGTCAGAATCACATTTTCAGCGGTGTTTCCCCCTATCCCTTTGATCAGGTACTAGGGGAGGAAAATACTTTTGCCCATCGCGCTCCTGTCAACAAACAGCAGCTGGTCATCGGCCATGATGTGTGGATTGGCAGCGGGGTGAGAATCATCAAGGCTGTGAAAATCGGCAACGGAGCTATTATTGGCAGCGGCTCTGTCGTAACCAAGGATGTGCCCCCCTATGCCATTGTAGGAGGCAATCCTGCCAAAATCATCCGCTACCGCTTTGCCCCAGAGATAATCCAGGCTCTGGATAAAATCAAATGGTGGTACTGGCCTCTGGAAAAGGTAAAGGCCAATCGGCAATATATGGAAAATGTGGAAGAATTTATTGCCAGATTTGTGGATAAGTCAGGAGAACACAGAACACCAGTACCCCCCCCGTATTCTGGAAAAATTGCAAGCCTGTCATCAGGCTGGAGGCAGGATATTTTACTTTGTGCCTGACCTTGGGGCAATCAGAGAGGAGGCTGTGTGGCCGGCAGTGCTGGGACAGGTTTGCCAAAAATACGGCAGCCAGCGTCATTGCCTGCTGATAGCTCTAAGGCAAGACGATTCCGACCATCAAGCTCAAATTCAATATCTCCAGCAATTCATGGGACAATTCCCCAACAGACCGGAGCCTATTTTCTTTGGCTCTCCTGATGGAATAGTTCGGGAGCTTTTGAAGCAGACAGATTATTTCATCACCACCAAGGAAGCCATCTCCTCTAAGGGCATTGACTATATGGACACCTTCGGCGGCGGTGTGCTGTCAGGTCTGGAATATGATATTTTTGCCGATGTCTAAAAAAAGCTGATGAAGCTTTGATATAAAAGGCTTCATCAGCTAATACAATGTTAAAAAGGTATATGCTAGATATATTTTTAGTATATACCTTTTTTGTTTGTTTTTACATTCCTCGCAATTTACAGAGTATACGTTTTATAATCATATTTTTTCTCCACCATAGCAATTCCTCCACCCCGTGAAATCAAGTATCAGGTAGGTGGCAAGTAAAAATATATCAGCTTTGTTCTATTTTTATACATTCTTTTACCGACATTCCTAATGTGCTGGCAAGATCTGCCAAATTGATTCCGTGTTTTGCTGCTTTTTTGACAAAATCCATAGTGACTTTTTCTCCGCTTAGAATTGCGTTTAAGAAGATTTCCTCTGTGTCATGGGTTTCATTTGTCATTACACTTTCTGTTTCTTTCACAACAGGAATTTCTTCTACCGTTGCTTCTTCTTCCAGTATAAGCAGAGTGGAAAAATTATCGCTTTTTATAGCCTCAAACAGACTATCTGGTTCGATACCTGCTTGCTTGCACATATTCTTTTCCGTTATACCAAATCGACCGTTTTGCTTCACTGACTCTATAAGCATATTAGCAATAATGGGGCCAAATCCGAGATTTGCTAACTCTTTTTCAATGTTTTCATCGTTTTTTGAGGGCATATCCTGAATATAATTACTAGGACTTTCATCGATATTTTTCATAGAATAGTAATCTTCTTCTATGGCTTTGCGAAGATAAGCACCTAAATTTTTTATGTTTTTACACTGTTTCACATATTCAATATTATTCCAAATACGTTCTTCATTATATTTTTTCAGCAATCTACTTGCAACTATTTTGCCAATACCGCAAGATAGCAAAACAGAATATGTATTATCCCCCCTGGTAACGCTATCAACAGATTGAATAACTTTTTGTTTTTTTATTTTTTGGTTTGATTCCACAAGTTGTTCAATTGTTTCAACATTATCATGCATCTCAGGAAGTTTCAAGGTAAAGTCATACCCTATAATCGTTCGGCCTTTTTTTATATACTCGTATGAAATTTCATAGGGGGTGGAAGCGTTTATTTCTCTGCACGGCCGTTCAACTACATTTTTCGTAAAATTGTTTGTTTTATTATATTTTTTTTCTTCTATGCCACAGTAAAATCGCAAATCCTCTATCATAATCTGACGCTTAATCGTATTATTTCGCCTAAATTCCACAATATTTTGATATTCTAACATAAGTTCCATTAATCTAATGGCATAGTGAGAAGTTAGCGCAAATATTGTTTTTACTGCTATTTTTGTATAAGGCTTATCCGCAAGTTCTAAGATGTATGGCCGCATCGTATCGTTGAATTTCAGATGCAATCCCCCTAGTTTTTTCTGAACCTCCCACGACTAAAGTCGCGGAGTTCCCAGCCAAAAATCCTAATGGATTCAGATACGCTGGGCTATCCCCGTAGTTCCTACGGTTCTTGTATATGTTATACTCCAACTATTCGGAGTCCTTCATTTAGAATATTTATAGCTGCATTTACATCCCTGTCATGGACAGCTCCACATTGCGGACAAGCCCATTTTCGCACTGACAAATCCTTGGTTTTAGTATGTTTATGACCACAACAGTTGCAAATTTGGCTTGATGGAAAGAACTTGTCTATTTTGACAATCTTCCTCCCATACCATTCTGCCTTGTAGCTAAGCATCCTGACAAACTCAGACCATGAAACATCCGAAATCGCCTGTGCCAGCTTATGGTTCTTGACCATATTCTTGACCTGCAAATCTTCAAGGCATATCACATCATTGTTTCTTATAAGCTCTGTAGACAGCTTCTGCAAAAAATCCCTTCTCTGATTGGCAATCCTTGCATACAATCTTGCTACCTTGATTCTAGCCTTGTTCCTGTTTGAGCTGCCCTTTGTTTTTCGGGACAGGCTCTTTTGCAAAAACTTTAAGCGTTTCAAGGATTTAGCCAAATATTTAGGATTTGCATACTTCGTGCCGTCAGAGGCTATGGCAAACTCCTTCAGTCCTAGGTCTATGCCGGCATTGTGATTTACTGGCTCTAAGGCCACCATGGGGACATCAGTACAACAGATGGAAACATAATATTCGCCATTAGGCTCTTGCGAAACTGTCGCATTGAGAATCCTGCCTTCAAGCTGCCTTCGTTTGTCCTTTGTCTTGACCTTGCCCAGCTTGGGAAGCTGAATCTTCTTCACCAAGAACTTGATATTTCCATTCGTGTAGCTTGTGCGATAGGACTTGTGCCTATCATGCTTGCTCTTAAACCTTGGAAAGCCAGCTTCGGGACGAGCAAAAAAATTCTTGTACGCCACATCCAAATCCTTCAAGGACTTTTGCAAGGCATCCTTGTCAGGTTCTTTTAGCCATGTAAGTTCCTGTTTTAGGGTTGTAAGCTCCTTGGAGCATTGATTGTATGACATACTGGATTTATCCTGCTTGTACAGCTCAATCCTCTTAGCAAGAAAATGATTATAGATGTATCTAGCGCAACCAAAGGTCTTTTGCAATAAAACCTGTTGAGTCTTATTCGGATATATTCTAAATTTAAATGCCTTTTCCATGTCAAATCACTTCTTTTCTGTCCTTGAATGCAACACGGACTCTATGTCTATAATTATAGCACATACAATCGGTAGATTCAATTTCAATCCGTGATTTTCATGGATTTGGCAATAACATATGTAAGAATCATAGGATCCTATTTTAGTCGTATTTGGGAGATTGTCGTTCACCGAAAGCCGCTACACTCTCGGCAGTTCTCTTATGAACTTCTTGCATTTTCACGCAAGCACAGACTATATCTTGTCCGTCAGCTTTGCCTGTTACGGTCTACCCACTTCCCGCCGCTTGGCGGTACTTCCCTCAGGAGGAATAGTCGTTGAGCTTTCTCCTATTCGGAGCTTAGTTGCTGATTGTCCATTCTTTAGCACTTAGGCTTTAACCTTATGCCATATAGCAGATTTTTTCCGCTTTCGCCACATTCACGTCTAGGCTTGTTTCATCCTTGCGTTGTAGTTCTGCTATCTTTAGGAGTTTCCAGCAGTTCGAGTAGTATTGGATAGATTTAGAGCATCTATCTCTACGCACATATTTCTATATGCGCTGACTAGCTTGGTCGCCTAACTCACGACTAAAGTCACGAGTATGCGGCTCCCATTTAATCAAAATCCATATAGCCTACCGTGCCGGCATAAGGCCCCCGCTTTACTGGCTCC
>OBCN01000123.1_pt1 | contig 11573 bp, 14 predicted proteins | sample 1495871 | NCBI WGS metagenome assembly OBCN01 (sample SAMN03418255, study PRJEB22391) | human gut metagenome | biome: human-gut; feature: organic feature; material: feces | host: Homo sapiens | place: Tanzania | collected 2013-01 | reverse complement strand
ATCATCATCACTGGTAGCAATGCCCACATGCTGAGCAATGAACTGAGCACACTCATCGGTGGCAGATATAAGGAAATCTATATCCAGTCGCTGAGCTATAAAGAGTTTTTGGAATTTCATCAACTATCTGATAATGACGAAGCACTTGCTCTGTACATTCAGTATGGCGGTTTGCCTGGACTGGCAAAGATAGGCCTTGAAGAGGATGATGCACGTGAATATCAGATGGATATTTACCATACTGTCTTACTCAAGGATGTCATCATGCGCAACCAAATTAGAAACGTGCCATTCTTAGAGAACCTGGTGCGTTTCCTTGCAGATAATACTGGTAAACTCATCTCTGCCAACAGCATATCCAAATATATGAAATCTCAAGGAGAATCCATTGCTTCGGCTGCTATCACCAATTACATATCCTTCCTTTGCGAAGCCTATATCCTGCACAAGGTGAACCGCTATGATATCCACGGCAAACGCATTTTTGAAACCAACGATAAGTTTTATTTCGAAGACAACGGCATCAGAAATGCCATAGCCGGAGGAACACGTGAAGGAGACATAGAGAAAGTGATAGAGAATATCATCTATCAGCACCTCATACGTTTGGGATATCAAGTTTATGTAGGTCAACTGCAAGCTGGAGAAATCGACTTTGTATGTACCAAGCCAGGAAGCGAACGCATCTACGTGCAAGCTTCTTATATCATAGCCGACGATGCAACCAGAGAGCGTGAGTTTGGCAATCTCCGTGCCATCAAAGACAACTATCCGAAGTACGTTATCTCCATGACTCCTCTGCTCACCAAAAATGATGATGACGGCATCACGCACCTGCATCTTCGCAAGTTCCTGACAGAAGGAATATAATTAATTAACAGGCATATCTATCCCTTTTTGTACTCTTATGCCTACAAAATCATCATATAAGATAAATCCTCAGATTGGGCACAATGTGTATTCCCAATCTGAGGATTCCTTCATTCTTCCCCATTCAGGCATTCGCCTGTCTCATAACTCTTCGTCATATCCTTCAAGATACCAATCATCTCCTGCCTCAAACTCTCGGGCTTCAGCACGATGATGTTTCTGCCATGCCACAACAGTTCCTGAAGAAAATCACGGCTGGGGCGAACAATCAATGTATATTCCCGAAACATTCCGTCTTTCGACTCCTTTACTTTCTGCTGGCTCTCGTGCAGCGGAACCTCCTCGATGTAATTGTATTCCGGATAAAAGGCACGGATGCGGATCTTCTCCACGGGTACGTCTTCCATCCGATAGATGCCGAAGCAATCTTCATAATAATTCTCTGGAGTCAGGAACTTCTTCATCTTTGCCGACAACGGATGCTTCTCGCAAATAAGCTTCAGGAAACTGATGCGGTCGAAAGGAAGACAGCGAACGAGCTTCTTTTCATCCTGTTCTTCACTCTTCACTTTCACTCCTATCACGTACCACCGTTGTTTGAAATATCTCACGAAAGCCGGTTGCAGCACAATATCGCTCTCAGCACCGAAACCCGAAACATACTTAAACTTCAGCAGATATTGCTTATCTATCGCAGCAAGAATATCATCCAGATATTCCGTATTGTATGGCGGTGTATCGAGCATCACCTTATTATGAAACTTCAGCATATCACCTAACGAAGCCAGCCGCAGGGAACTCAGCATCCATTCCGTTACATCATCGTTATCCACGGGATCACGCTTCAGACAATACCGATAGCCATCACTCTTGTTGCATTCCACGGTAATGCCAAACTGCGACTGGATATTCTCACGATAACGATGAAAAGTACGCTTGTCCAACACATCACTATCCTGATTAACCCGAGCTTCTTTCCATTCGTCAGCAATCTCCTCAAAGGTAAGACGCTTACGATCCAAGAGGCCTATCAGCCAACTATAGAATTTTACACGATTGTCCATAATCTCTAAATATCTAATGAAAATTTACAAGAAATGCCTAAAAAGAAAAGGAGAAAAGATAGCCAACAAAATGGTAATGCTAAATGCTGGCGTTTCTGACTTTTGTCATATACCAATGCGCGATACACTTGTGCCCGATGCTTGAAATGAACTGTGAGCAAACTCGTCTCTTTGCATGAAACACATGAATTTTTAATAATGCTAACACAGACCTATTGCCTGATGTCAGCCTCTTGCTGCCTCTATCTTTTCTCCGAAAGTTTTAATCTACTTAATGAAAATTTTAATCCTCGCTCCATTATCGGGGCAAGTCTTGCAAATCCATCAAATCTACAGTCCAGTTCAAACTCTGAATTTTCAGGTCGAGTTCCCGATACTGCTTGGCATAGGTATCAGCCTCCTTGCGAAGAGCTTTTATATCTATGGTTCTAACATATTTCAGTTCGTTTCTACCAAAGCGAGTATCATTGGCAGCTACGTAGTTCACCACCTCTTTCAATGCCTTGACACGCATCGACAAGACATCTCTCTTGGCTATCAATCGAGTCAAGGAGTCTCCGCCTGGAATTATCTGAACGTTGGTGATATTGATACGATAAACCAGGTCTTCCAACTGAACGAGTGCTTCATCCAGTTCCTTGTACAACTCCTCCACGTTATCGCAAGGCTTATCGCCCTCCTGCACCTTGGCGCTCTCCTTGATACGTTCTTTCAGTTGAGCCACTTTCTTCTGCAAGTCGGCTCTGATGCTCAATGCTTCTGCTAACTTCATAATTCTTTTCCTTTTTTATATATGACGTTCAACTTCTTGTTTTATTATGTCAAGGTCTCAGCCTTTTTGTGTTCTACCCAAGCAAGGCACATCCTCAGGCCAATGAGGGTCGGTATCATTTCCATCATCAGCATAACGAATATCTCGCTGTTCGGATATATTGCGGTCGTATTTCAGTTCCACGCTCACCGTGAAATCATCCATACGAAGAATGTCTGGCAGGCACCAAGGCTCATGAGTATGCAAGGCATGCATCGCATAACAGATGCACAAATGGTCGTACGCCTTGTTGTGCAGATAGCCTTCCGCCCACGACGTTCCATCGTCGAGCGTATCAGTCAACTCTCTCAACGTATCCTCTTCGTTGCCGAAAAAATTGGCAGACGCACCATTCACGATGGTATCCATCTTGCAATGTCCTGTACTGAGCAACTCATCTGTCAGATGAATCATATAGTCGAAGTCGGAACCGTAATAGTCATCATTCTCCAGATGCAAGACCGAGTCTTTGTCAGCATACTCGAATCGAAGCGTACTGTCCAAGTCGTAGCAGAAACGGTCGTCCACCTTGTATGGCGAACGGTAGAGCGTAAGCCAAAGATTACGGCACTGCTCAAAACACTCCAAGGTGAGCTTGTAGAGTTTGTCGTTCAACTTGCTCAATCGTTCCACCTCGGCAGCAGTAGGATGAAGCATCATCTCGTCGAGCGTCACCTCACGAAGCCCGAGCAAATCGTCCAGCAAATCCCGCTCCGTATCACTGAAGTTACGGAAGAACCCATCTGGATTATTATCCTCACGATTCACCACCTTCTTGATACGACGTTCCACATCTTGTATGATGGCACGCTTATCCTCTATCGTAGACTTTTCTCTTATAAAGTCAAAAAAATTGAAGATAGGATCAGTATTATAGCTACGGTTGTTCTCAACTTCATCAATCAGTTTTTTCCATTCCTTTTCCATTTACTTCCTCTTTAAAGATCACGTTTCCTTTTTTCCATTGATACACCTCTCGCTCATATCTCAAGCTGACATCCGTCCAAAAATCATCCATACGGAGGATGTCGGGCAAAGAATAATATTCATGACTATGTAACGAGTGCATGAGATGGCAGATACAAAATCTGTCGAAAGCCTGATTGTCGAGATAATCCAAATTCCAGTTGGTCCCATCATCAGCCACTAGAGGTTCCCCATACGAATACCGCCCACTATCCCTAAAATTGCAATGAAAATGGAGCATATACTCGAAGTCTGAGCCATAATAGTCATCATTATCCATCTTGAGGACGGAATCCTCATCATTCCAACTGAAATCAACGTGCTCCTCTACATCATAATAATCCTCGTTTGCCATCAAGCTCGGTGAGTGCAACAAAGACTTCCAGAGGTTGCGACCTTGCGCAAAGGCATCCTTCGACAACTCACGGAGTTTGTCGTTCTGATGTCCCAAACGCTCGATTTCTTCCTCTGTAGGATTTAACATCATCACATTGAGAATCTTTACCCGAGTACTCCAAAGGGAATCAAGCACCTCCCGCTCCTGTTCACTGAACTTACGGAAGCGGAAACTCTTGTCCGCATCATAACGGGCAATCATCTTGATGCGACGCTCTACTTCTTGTACAACTCTGCGCTTGTCATCATCCGACACTTCGCCCACATACTCCATCAAAGCGAAGAAAGCCTCCGTTTCAAACGGATCTTTCTCAATTGTATCGATAAGTTGAATCCAATTTTCCTTCATCTTCACCTACTATTTTACCATTACTAACTTCTATTATCTTATCATCGCCGAAGCTTCCGCCCCGTACCTTGTAAGGAGAGTTTCGCTTCAACGTCTTCTCCAAATACTCCAAGTCCTTGGGACGAAGGTGAGTGAGAGCGAAATCCACCTCATTCAGCTGTGACTGATTGCTCAAGGCGAGATGCTGGAGATTGTGGCACATGAAGATGTCCAAGCGACGCAACTTGTCGTTCTTGCTCAAATTCAAAGACACCAAGTCCTTGGCACCCTCGATATGCAACTCCTCCAAGAGTGGATTGGCAGAGAAATCCAACTTCTCGTTTCTTATCTCGTGGAAGTCGATGAACTCCAGCAAAGGATTCTTGCTCACGTCGAGTTTCTCCTCGCCATACCCAGAATAGCCCAAGATACGCAAGTTAGGACATTCCGTGAGAATCACATCCAAGGTTTTCACCTCGAACATGCCACATCCATCAAATCCGATAATGGCATCCTCCTCTTCCGAACAGATGGTAATGGTGTAGTACATGCCCTTCTCAGGATAGGCATGACCTGCCTCCACCCAAGCCAACTTTTCGGAAGCAGGTTTCTGTTTACCTGTCACGACCTGTACCTTTCCATCGCCCCAAGCGATTCTTGCCTTGCTGCCTTTCTTCAGCATCAAGTGCAAGCCTACGGTTTCCCCCATTGTCCAGTCCAACGTCTGGATATTGATTGTAATCTGTGCCATAATTCCTTGTTTTTAATGTTTACGTCGGCAAAATTACAGGTCAGGTGTGTCAAATCGTGACGCAAGCGAGAAAATTATCTCAAAAATCTTTGTATCACCTTGTACCAATAGTCCCAGGAATAGCCTACGGAAGGATGATTCACCGCCATCACTTTCACCTGCTTGCCATTACTCAGAAGATAAGCACCCGTAGCAACAGGATAACCATCCACTACGATGTCGTCGCCATCCTGCCAGCCTACATTAGGAAGATTGTTCCAAAGTCGCTTGCCCCATACGATGATATACTCAGGCTGATACTTTTCGATGACCTCAAAGAATGCCTTGCCTGCTTGGTGATACTGTTCGGCTGTGCCAGCCTCGCGAGGACCACCCATCGCCACTTGCAGATAGTTGAAGAAGATGACCGAGTTCCAAATCTTCAGCCTCATCGCTTGATTGGTCTCCTCACCCACTAACGAACGCTCAAACTTCAGGAAAGTCCGCATCCAGTTCTGCCGTTCCTTATTCTCATTGAGATAATCCCCAAGCACCTGCTGCGTAAAGTTCATACACTCCCGATGTAGCTGGCAGTCGCCACAATCCGCACAACTCTCATCACAATAATGACTCTCGCCCAATATCATGATTCGCTTGCCGAATATCCCTCCGTTGGCATAATCCTTGCCAACAAAGGGCTGAAAGAAAATGTTACTGCTCATATTTTAGAATAATGAAACAATATTCATCGTATTTATATTTATTTATTCTTTATCACTACCTACAAATGCCGATGCCTTCATAAAAGAGAAGCAAGCATCAACGAGCCAACCGATGCACGAACCAACAGCAGCTATCCACCAGGATACATTATACCCAGTAGTACAATTGGTAGCCTTGAAAAGGACATCACTATCAAAGAGATGCCTCACCAGATTAGGAAGGAAGAACAATCCATGCGCCAAACCTGCATACCAACCATACAACTCTGCCCCACTGATATTGACCCAAAATATCGCTGCCACCAATGCAACTATTGGTCGCCAGGGCAAAAAGATGTAAGCAATAGCTAGATACCCCAAAACTTTATCCATATCTTCTTTTATATTTTATATGTCTAAACACTAACCAACCATAAAAGCCACACATTGCAGCCATAGAATAGAACAAGAGGGAAACTAAGTTCGACCATTTACCTTCCACACCCATAACATAGAATCTATCTTCTATATGTTTGGGTACCATATCTAGTGCTCCTATTGACAAACCCAAGAAGCACAAGGCTAAAACTACAGCCAACACCAATTTTAACTTTGCATTCATACCCCTTAGAACAAATGAAAACGTTTATACTCTTTTCTCCAATCTTCAAACTCTTTATCAGTAGGCTTACCAAAAGCTGGATACATCTTATTATATTCAATCTCCGTATGAGTAGGTTTCTCATTAAGATAATCCTTCAAGGAATCCTTCTGCACCTGAAATCGACTTGATTCTACGAAGATTAAACTTTTGCAAATTCTCTTCTCGATTCTTTCCTCCATCCATTCTCTGCCATTAGCGAGAGAAGACATATACCAATATCTCGTCTCAGCCCAAGCATTCCTTGTAGGTTGTGCAGTACCATTAATGAAGTCACGATAAACAGGAAGCGAGAGACCAGTCACCCAACAAACCAGGACAGAATCCCCTTTAGCCATTAGCGTCATGTCCAACAACATCTGTTGCATTGTCATCTTCTCCGACTTCCGCCAAAGCATTTGCTTTTCCATGTATTCATTTTTTTCAGCTTCTTTCTGCTTCTGCCAATAGCCATGAGGGTTCAAGAAGAACCAATAGTCAAATAACACTACCAGCATGGTACTCAATACCGCAGCCAACCAACACACTTTTTTCTTGATGTTCTTTTCCATTGTTACATTATCTTATATAGTTATACATTTGATTTCGGCTGCAAAATAACTATATAGATATGTCAAATGGTGGCAGAACATCAAGAAAAAAGTATATGAGGCTTACTTTTTCTTGGTAAACAAGTTTATCAACCAGCCAGTAAAGCCTCCGACTTCAGGAGCAGGATCTTCATAAATCTTGCCTCTTCGTCTCAACTCCTCTAAGATTTTATTTTCATTCTTTGCCATAATGCTTCATTTTTTAAGTTGTTATATCACCAGTTGTTGCATCCTTGAAGTTATTCTCCTTGAACGCTTTCTTCATATTATCAATCTGTTTCTTGCAAGATTTCGAGATGCTTATCGTCTGACGGGCAATATCTTCCAAAACATTTTTGCTCAGTTCTCTCACTCCCGACAAGAAGCACTCCTCCACCGCTTCATTAACAACCGATTCAATATCGGCACCATTAAATCCATCCGTCATTTGACAGATACTATTCAAGGAAGTATCATCCAAAGACTTCTTCTTTTTCTTCAGATGAATCTTGAATATTGCCTTGCGCTCATCCTTATCAGGAAGGTTTACACAGAATATTTCATCAAATCGTCCCTTACGTTTTAGCTCTGGTGGCAAATTGTCGGCATTGTTGGCTGTAGCGATAACATAAACACTACTCTGCTTTTCCTGCATCCACGACAAAAAATAGCCAAACATTCGTGTCATAATATCATTATTTCCTCCAACTCCAGAAAATGCCTTCTCGATCTCGTCTATCCATAGCACACAAGGAGCTGCTGCCTCAGCAATCTTGATGGCCTTACGGAGATTGCCTTCACTCTCTCCTACATACTTACCCATCATGCTACCCATATCCAACTTCAACAAAGGAGTTTTGAAGAGTGCTGCAGATGCTTTGGCGCAAAGAGACTTTCCACAACCTGGCATTCCAACGATAAACACACCTTTCGGTATAGATACGCCAAACTCTTGTGCCTTTGGTAAGTCGGAAATAACCCTCGACTTTCGTTCCAAATAACCTTTCAAGGCATCCATACCACCGATGCTGTCCAATTTTTCAGGTGTATCTATCAACTCCAGCAATCCAGACTTTTTAACCATCGCCTTCTTCTGTTTAAGGATCATTTCAGTATCCTCTGCACTCAACGAGCCATTGCTGCTCATCGCCATGTCAAGCATTCGGTCTATCTCAAAGCTTGTCATACCTTTCAAAGACGGCATCAGCTTTTTTCTGTCATCTTCCTTGAAATTATCATAACAGTTAACCTCAACATGCTCGTCTATGAGCTGATTGATTTCATCTTCATTAGGGAATGGAATTTCCAAGTAGGACACATATTTCTCCAATTCTTGCGGCACCTTAAGAACAGAGGAAACTATAATGACGGTTGTGTTGTAATCCCTATCATACAACTTACGTTGAGCTATCAGCTGAAGCAATGTCTTGATTGGCGGCTCTTCAATAAAATCTTGAATATCCTTCAACACCAAAAACATTTCCTTTAGATTGACATCAACAGTATATTTATCACGCAAGAATTGCTCCAGTGTATCATTCTCTCCCAAGCCTTGACTTTCTTTCGTTTTAAAGTTGGTTGTGCCTGTTGCAGGATTCCATTCAAACACCTTGCTATTGCCCACAATCTCAACCATGATTTCATCAATACGAACAAAATCATAGTCGTTAATATATATAATAGGTGTATTGACATCTATCATTTTCTGAAAATCAGATATTATCTTCTTGTTCATATCGCAAGGTTTTAATATTTAAACAAATGGTCAACGATAAAAACTAGCCTATCAGCAAACTTAGCTTTGATAAAACAAAATCCATCAATTCTATTTTGCAAGCCATAATCATTCATAACATTAACCTGCATCATACTTTGCATTATTTTTGTCAATTCACCTTTGTTGGTGTTCCGAATCATATATAGTGCCAATGGATAATGGTAATCTTCTGCTAATTTCACAAATAAGCCAGGTGTTTCCGTACTATAAGAATATTTTACTAAATCCAACACAAACTTACGTTCCTTATAAAAGATATCCGATTCATCCAATTCAGCATATTTAGCTTCTGCCTCTTCTCTTACCGCCTTCCAACTAAACATGGAATAAGTTCTCCACAAAGATGTAAATTCCTGGAGTAATTGTTTGACGTTCCATACAATCTCCTCATCGTAAATAGTTTTTTTGGTTACAAAGCCCAATCTGTCCTCTTTCCATCTAATAATTAGACTATCAATCTTTACTTTTGCCTCAGGAGTCAACATCGTTAACTTTTTGGCAACGTTCAACTTATTAGAATTTATAAAATCAATAGCCTCTTGATTATGAAAATCCGCAGCCTTTTTTATCAAGCCTTTAGCAAGAACTATATCCTTAATTTTTGTGCCATCACTTTTTGTAAAGCCATCAAATGCCAATTTTCCTTGTGCGAACAAAAAATCAGGGTCTTCATCGCTCTTGAACTTACAAAATACTTTCCACCACTCACTATCCGAAATCTCATTAGGATAGTGGTCAAATAAGAATTTGGCACCTTTATACTGACTTAACAGAAATTTGAGCAATGACTTATAATTTTTAGACATTCTCATTTCACTATCATGCCAGTATGAAACCAAAGTATATAAATCCATTACGCAATGAGCATACAATTCATCTTTAAGAAAGAGAAATAATATTTTAAAATATGTAGATACATCAAGTTGACCTACAGATAAAGCATCTATCGCATGAGCCAAATCCACTTCACCCAACTGCATCAACCATCTTGACAACCGCTTGTCTTTTACCAATGGCCACAAGTCTTGCACACAGAGATTCTGACGCAAAGAGTCTAGTGAGGAGTGTTCCTCCCCACCAGACTTTATTCTTATTCGTATAGGCTTCGCCTTTGCTATTATTCTCATAACCAACAATGCTTTTTAATTCACCAGCCAAGAAGCAAACTTCTTAACCCCATTTTTCAATGTTTTAACCGTTGAGCGAATAAAAGACTTCGCACCTTCCGCCACAACAGACAATCCTTTTCTTACCGCCATCTTAGCAATAGGCACTATATATTTCTCTGCCGCTTTGATAACAGGAACAAAAACTGTTGCAGGAGGATAAACTCTGGCTATTACTTTACAAAGATTGTCCAAAACAACAGGGACTCCCCTCTCTATCACTTTGTCAGCAACTGTCACCACACGAGCTACAGTAGCATCTATCAACTTATCCGCCACCTCAACGACATCAAGCTCCTCTTTCGAAACTTTGTATGCAAACTTAACACGATTTAAACCCTCATCAATGGCACTTGCAATAGCTATTGGACTTTTGTCTGCAAGAGAGAAAGGCAGAGTCCCCTGCTCTTGTGCCATTATAACGGCAGCAGCAAAAGCCTTCTTCAACTTTGCTTCAGAAGCATCACCGATTGGGGAATCCAAGAATTGCTGGACAAACTTAAACTCTCGAAGACTCTCTACCTCATCCTTTACCAACAGCTTACCAGCCAACAAGGATTGAAGAGCTGAATACTTTCTGCTTTCACTCTCCAAATGAGCACTAAACTCATTGCGCCCTGCATCTTCATTATACTCAGTGTACTTCATAAGTTTAGTCCTCCTCGTTAGTTAAAGTTTCATTATTCACATTCTCACCAGCATCAGAAATGGCGGATACGATCTCAGCCTTCTCTTGCTCGTCACGTCCCTCCATTATTCTGTCCATCTCCTCAAGCACCCATTGCTTGCGAGACTTGCCTTCCTCCTTAGCCTTTTGCAATGCAGCCATCTTCTCTGCAAAGCCATCAATATACTCGTTAGTCTCAGAGAGCAAAGCCTTGCTTTCCTCCGAAACTCCCATATTCTCACACTCATCCTTAATCAAGGCATTTACGTCTTGCTCAGGATTCTCATCTAATCGTTCTAACATCGAAGTTAGAATCTCTTCAAAATTTTGTGCCATATTTCTTGTAATTCTTTAAAAATTCAAACGGACCTATTTAGCAAAAACATCATTAAGAAGTTCAAGCATTTTGTCCCATTCGTTTTTGTTGCAAAACCACCTAGGAGAACAAGGATGATGAAAGCTTAAAAACACAATGTCCTTCCCTGCATAGCTCTTCCATTCAAAACTATAGGAATCTTTTGACTTACATGTATTTACAAATTCGGGGAAAAGCTCTGAGTTTTTATAGCCTTTTATTGGCTTATCTATAACACATCCCCATATAATAATTACATCTGGAATTTGTGGCAATCCCAATAATACATCTTCAAACATTGCCAAATATTCTTTACGACAATCTGAAGACTTTGTTTGCGTTCGATACCCAAGTTCATGCTGTACATAATTAGTAAAAGCTATCATCTTACAAAAGTCGTCAAAGCTCAATTCACTTTCTTGCAAAAAATCCTTGAACAAATTAAAGAAATTCTTATGGGCAGGGGCATCTTCTGATAATTCACTACTTGGCAATGTTTGAAGATGTATTAT
>OBCN01000121.1_pt1 | contig 11666 bp, 9 predicted proteins | sample 1495871 | NCBI WGS metagenome assembly OBCN01 (sample SAMN03418255, study PRJEB22391) | human gut metagenome | biome: human-gut; feature: organic feature; material: feces | host: Homo sapiens | place: Tanzania | collected 2013-01 | reverse complement strand
CCTTCTGGATGGTGGTAGATGCATTCCAGTTGAACCGGATGGTAACACGCTCCGTGATACTCATTGTTCCTACGCGAGTTTGTCCATATTTATTACCCGGGTCTGCGGCAAGACACATGATACGGAACTGCTGGCTTCCGGTACCCTTGAGGGCATCAAACTGGTCGAGCTCATTGAGCGAAGTATAGAGGAAATGTTCCTGTGCTTCGGCCGTTCTCATCACGAAAGCCGGGTTCGTCATGTCCGCATCAATCTCCTGGATAATCAGGTTTTCAGGTCTCTTGCGCTTATCCTTGTTGGCACCCTTGCGCAGCATCTCATCCTTCCACGCCTTCTCGCGTTTCAGGTTTTCAGCATCCCTCTGCCTGATATCTTCCATAATGAAATCGATGGGCCTGTTCACGCTGCTCTTACCCGCTCCGGTACCCGCAAGCAGCAGCGTCATCAGTCTCGCCTCGTGCTCCACGTTGTCAATATACCGGAACCTTGTCTTCCAGAGATGCGTAGCCAGCGGCGGGAAGATAGCGTGCGCCACAGCCGGCTTATAAATCTCCGGCGTCCTCGATATCAGCAGCTCCACCAGCTTCGGCAGTTTCTTCGGCATCTCCGGCGGATCAGGATAAACCTCATCGGTACTTTGAACTTTGAGATTTGAACTTTGAACTTTATGATTAGCAGCAGCCATTGAATTCTTCACTCTTCGTTCTTCACTCTTCACTTCATTCGCCTTCTGCTCCGCAAGCGCATTCACCCTCATCACTTCCTTCGACATCGGCTTCGTATTGTCAGCATATTTCGCATAGAAGTCGTGAATCAGCTGATGGCAGTCGTTCTCCTGATAGTAGCTCGGCATTTTCACCCTCACCACCTTCATCAGTTCCTCTTCCTCCATCACCCTCGAAGCACCGGCACTCATGATAGCCAGCAGCGAAGAGTGTCTCGATCCCACGGTATCAATCTCCATACCCCCGAGTCCGGCAGCCTGCGTAAAGAGGTCGAACGCAATCAGGTTCTTCTCCCTGGCTCCCAGTCCGCCAGCATCCTGATTGCCTCCAGAATCCCCGATATGAGGAGCATCAGCACCATGGCTATTACCAGATTGGGCAGGCTGAACAGCAGAGCCAGCAGAAACAGCAGGATTGCCGTCGTTGCCCGATAGTCTATTATTTTCATTATTCTTACCATTGCTATTAACTTTTAACTGTAAACTATTAACTTGATGAGGACTATTAACTTTCCCTCTTCCGTCCACGGTCAGTCCGCGGTCCAGATACGCCTGCCTTCGCATTAGAATCTCCTTCTCCGGCAGCACGGCGCACCACATCTTCGACCTGTAGATTTCCGAGTCCTTATCGGTGAGATAAATCATTCTTTCGGGCGTGATGCAGCTCTCGTCATAAGGCACTCCCAGCGCCTCGCAATACGCCTTCTGCGTCTCCTCGATGGTCATTCCCACTGGCAGTCTGATACCGATGTGCAGCTTCTTTCGGGCACTGTAGCAGAGGTGCAGCAGCGAGCCGTTCCAGATGCCGCTAGAGCAGTTCAGCTCCCTTGCCTTCTCGATAGCCTTGTCTACATACTCCTTGTCATCCACGTCGATGATAGTCTGGAACATGAAGCTCTCGGGCTGTGCATTCTCCTGTCTGCGCACATTGTTCTTGAAAATGCCGTAGTGGGGACAGAAGAAAGGCAGTTCGCTCTTCAGCCTGTCCTGCGCCTTCTTCACCGCCTCTGCATCGTTGGCATTCACCTTCGGGATAGGAAGTTCGCCCCTGATCTGCTGAATCATCTTCCTGATTTCCGGCGATGCAATCACCTTGTCATACACCGCCAGACTGTTGGAAAATACCTTTCCCTTATTGCCCTTGCGATAAGGATTCAGTGCAATTACATGTTGTGTTTCTGTCATGTTATTTCGTTAATAAAAGATTGGTTTGTGGGGTAATCCCCTCTTCCGTTTTCACCACTCTCAGCCGTCTGTAAGGAGGAGGACTGAACACATACGCTTTCACTTCCATCATTTTAAATAAGTTAGAAGATTGGGGACTCCCACCATGGTTGATGTGCAGATACACAAAAGCCCCCGAAACTCAGACCGCATTGGTTCTGAATTCCGGGGGCAAAGGTAAGGCAAATTTCTCACTTCTACCTAGTACGTACTATGTACGCGTACTAGTACTACCTGCCAGATTAACCTCTGATAGCAGGCATCACTTTTTCGAGGAAGGGAATCGTTTTCTTCTGTTCCATTCCTCGGTTGTAGGCGGCTCTCATCGAGTTCGGATTAGGACCCCAATAATTGCCGAATACGCTCCATATATTATCGATTTTCAACTCTGTACCTATCTGGTTGGCAAGGATGGCAGCTTCGGATGAAGACAGTCCTGATGGCATGAAATTTTCGGTTACTATGCCTATCTCTATCAGGTTGTTCTTTATCCTCTGAGCCTTTTCCGTTTTCAGCTCTTCCGGCATCACAGCATTTCTGCATGAGTTTTGCTCACAGGCATTGCTGCCATAATAGTTCTCTACATGCTCGAAGTACGAGCTACCAGCGTTCATGATGATCATTCTTTGTCCAGACATTTCTCATCCTCCTTTCTCTGATAGTTGTTCATGTGTTCGATATATTGTCCACCATTCATCTGTATGGTATTGTTGATAACGATGGTAAAATGCTTTATTACGAAGCGAATAAATTTCCTATAAAAAAAAAGTTTCATCTTCTTTTATTGTTTTTATGTTGATTGTTAATTGTTTCCTCCTCGTTTTAGCAGAGGGCGTGTGTTTGCGCTAACGTTTTTAGCGTAAGCCGCTGGAGGCTGCCGAGCGCCTACTATCGTAAGGTGTGGGGGCGGGTAAGGTTATGTTTGCATTCTTTTTGTTGATATGGATTAGGTTAATACTTGGCTTCAGATGTTAGCATCTTAACCGGTTAACTATTATTTTAATCTGATGATTAAAATTCATACTACTCTAAGAGTTTCTATTTCTGTAACTCTTTCTACAATATTTCTGTTGATAAATATTGATGTTTTCTTCAAGGGTATTGAAATCCTTCATCAGATAAACAATATCCGAAAAATGATGAAAGGCTTGATTGAAATCCTCTAGGAATTGTTTCTTATCAAACTTCAGGTTGATAGCCCTGTGTTTTTTATCCAATTCTTCTACTATCTTATCCCAGTTATTCCAAATGCAGAGGCACCATCTCAGCTGCTGCTCTGGTCGCAAGTGTGATGTATTTAGAGTTCTGGAAATAGAATGTTCTGAGATTCCTGTAATATCGGAGAAAGTTTTGGGTCTTATAAAATCTCCTTGTTGACCAATAAAGGACTTAATATACGAGAGGATGTTTTTCTCTCGTATTTCATTAATCCTTTCGATAGACATCAGTTTATCCTCTTGGATTAACTTTGCTTTTAAGTCATTTATTGTTGCCATTTTATTTTTCAAAGTTCTGCAAAAGTACAATTTATGTATTAAACGGCAAAATGCGAATGTATGCTAGTACGGAATAGCATACATTGATTTTATGGAATTTTAGTGGTTTAATGGCGGTTTTTGTTTGAATGCAACTAAAAAGAAGGGAAAATAAGCAAAATGTCCTCATTGAAATCCACGCCCAGGCGAATCGTAACGAACTTCTTCTTTGGCTTGAATGCCGCCTGCAAGCCCCCTCGTAGACCGCGCTGCCATTCCCTTCTCGCATCCCTGCCATTCCCCTCACGCCTCCTGCCATTCCCCTCACGCCCTGAAAGGGCAGAAGCTCCTAGCCCAGGGCATTCGCCCTGGGTATTCATGTCCGCACGCCTGGCGCCCTGTAGGGGCAAAAGCTTTATATGGCGACCGAACCTCAGGCTTTGCTTCTCAATCCATCCTCGAACTGGCAATGGGATTTCTGCTAATTATGTTAAAATGTAGTCTTTTTGGGGATAAAATACTTTTAGCCTTATTTGGGCTAACCGATTTTGGGTTATATATTTGCACTAAAATAAGTGAATTATGGACAAAAGTATACATACAAAATTATACCAACGCATGATAGCTCGCTTGCGTGCCAAGCGAGAAGAAAAGGGCGTTACGCAGATGCAACTGGCTGAAAAATTGGGAGTTAACCAAACTTTCGTTAGCAAAGTTGAAATTTGCGAACGCCGTTTAGATATAGTTGAACTTCTATCGATTTGCGAAATCCTAAATTCCTTTCGTTGATTTTATCAAAGAAATCGACGAAAATATTATTTCAAAGTTTAAACAATCTAAAAATAATAGGAAGGAATAGCAAATTGAAAAAGTCATATACATTTATAGATTTATTCGCTGGCATAGGAGGTTTTCATACAGCTATGCATAGCGTAGGAGCTCATTGCGTTTTTGCAAGTGAATGGGATAAATATGCTCGTATATCATATGAAGCAAATTATAAGGATATCGAGCCTGGTCTTTTCGAAAAAGATTCGTCTGGAAATTACAAATATTTTAATGAGGATGTAACCAAGGCTAATCCTGCTGACATACCTGACTTTGATGTTTGTTGTGGTGGCTTTCCTTGTCAGCCCTTTTCTGTGGCTGGACTTAAAAGAGGTTTCGAAGACACTAGAGGTACTTTGTTTTTCAATATAGCAAATATTGTAAAGTACAAGATAGAGAATGGATGCCCTCCAAAGGTCTTGTTTCTAGAAAATGTTAGAGGTCTAAAGAGCCATGATAAAGGTAATACGTTAAAGGTAATCCTTGCTACATTGGAAGAGTTAGGCTACGGCGTTTCATATACAGTACTTAATGCTAAATATTTCGGCGTACCTCAGAACAGGGAAAGATTATTTATCATAGCATGGTACAAGAAAGCTATCAATGTAGAAACGTTCATGTTCCCATACGGTATTGATGCAGATGGTAATACCATATACGACAAAACAAAGTTAAAAGAGGGAACTATGCCTACTAAAGTTTCTGATATATTTGAACCAGATGATGCTGTGGCAGACTTTACTATTTCTGACAGAATGTGGGAAGGTCACCAGAGACGTAAGGAACGCAACATGGCTAACGGCAAAGGTTTCGGTTATCGTAAATTTTTCGGTGATAGTGAGTACTGTAGTACGATTTCTGCAAGATATTGGAAAGATGGAAGCGAAATCTTAATAGATCAAGCAGATAAAAACCCTCGTACATTATCACCTGTAGAAGCAGGAAGATTACAGGGGTATAGAATTATTGGAAACGGATGGAAATATCCGGAATGTGCTGATAACCAGAATTATAATTCTGCTAACCCTGAATTCCGAATAGTAGTTTCAAAGAAAGAAGCATATCATCAATTTGGAAATAGTGTAGCTGTACCTGTGATAAAAAGGTTAGCACAAGAAATAGTCAATCAATTATTAAATAAGTCATAGTATGGAGGAGTTGTTAGATTTAGGAGTATTGAAAGCAAGTTTGAGTGAGCTCATTGCTCATTCAAACATGGATGACTGTGTTTTGCCTGATAAGTTTAAAGCAAAATTTCGGTCCTTTGGTGATTATAAGATAGAACAGTATAACTTGTACACATTGCAAGTAAGTTCCAGAAAGTCTTTGCTGATAATACCGAACCAATGGGTATATATAGCTGCATGCTGTTGTCAGTATTATATTGAATTGATGAAGTATAAGAACAAGCTAGAAGCTTTGGGCTTCACGAATGATATGTATGAAGCTTGTCATCCTAGTAAAGATAATGGTGACATCTCTGAGGATCAGAAAACTAAAGAGGTTTGCAAGGAAAAAGCAGAGCACTATCTCGAAAACTATGATGGTGCAGATAAGGAGTTTCTTGTAAATTTCTTGTGGAATTACGAGTACTGGGGTGGGGGCAAAAATATTAAGCGGTCAAATGATTTTACCGATTCTCCAGTACTGAATATTGCAAATACTATTAATGCTTCGAGCAGCTTGATAGGGGCTATAGTAAAAGGGCTAGCAAATCAAGACTGCCTGAACTTGCTTCTTGAATCGGAAGAATGGAAGTCTTTTGAAGGATCATCAGCTAGCTCTCATGCACCGAAAAAGACATCAGAGAGCAAATTTCCTCTCCAGCAAATCTTCTACGGTGCCCCTGGTACCGGCAAGAGCCACGCTATAAACGAGCTTACAGCGGGCAAGGATGTTATCAGAACAACGTTCCATCCTGATACCGACTATTCCACTTTTGTAGGCGCATATAAGCCTACCACTAAACCTGTGCCAGTAATAACTGTTATTGGTACTGAAGCCGTTCCTGTAAGGGATAAAAACGGCAAGGAAATGATGGAGGATAAAATCGTCTACGAGTATGTGAGTCAGGCCTTCCTACAGGCATACGTTGCGGCATGGAGGAAGTATTGTGACGTACAGGAGGGCGAAGAGCCTGTGGACGAGTTTTTGGTTATAGAAGAGATTAACCGAGGCAACTGCGCCCAGATTTTCGGTGATCTCTTCCAGTTACTCGACCGTGGCGATGAAGGATTCTCTGAGTATCCTATCAAGGCTGATTCGGACATGAAAAAACTGCTCGAAAAAGAATTTGAAGGACTGGAAATCAAGAATAAGGAGGGTGTTAACGCTCTGTTTAAAGGTGGCAAGGATATTGTAGCAGAAGTGCTGGCTGGTGACGTTCTGCTGCTTCCTAACAACCTCTATATTTGGGCAACTATGAATACCAGCGACCAGTCTCTCTTCCCGATAGATTCAGCCTTCAAGCGCCGTTGGGATTGGAATTATGTGCCAATAAGTGATGCTGGTAAGAACTGGATGATTGAAGTGAACGGTGCCCAGTATAATTGGTGGAATTTCCTAGAGGCTATTAACGACAAAGTTTATCATGCAACCTATTCAGAAGACAAGAAGCTGGGCTACTTCTTCTGTAAGGCTAAAGATGGCGTGATAAGTGCCGATAAATTTGTCAGCAAGGTTATCTTCTATCTTTGGAATGATGTATTCAAAGACTCTGAATTTGAGGGAGATACCTTTAAAGATGAGGATGGAGAAAAACTCTCATTTGACAAGTTTTACTCTGTAGAAAATAATCAGGTCAAAGTGAATGAGAAGAAAATCGTTAAATTCCTGAGTAACTTAAATTTGGAACCTGATTCTGAAGCTGATGAAGACAACAGCGAAGAGGGGGTTGAGACCGAGGGCGATAAGAAACTTCCAAAAACTTCTAAAGTGTTTTCTGTTGAATTCCCTGACGGAACCGTAATAAACGAGAATAATAAGTTTGATACCTATCATAAGACGCTTTCTAAAATCGGAATAGAACAGGTGGAGAAAATTGCGGCAGAAATGAAATATCATCGCCGCCATACGCCTTTGGTAACAAAGAGTAAATATGAGGCGATATTGAATGATCCAACCTTTAGTTATGTTCAGGAGGGCGATTGTTTTATTATTAAGGGTCTTAATGACATTACAATGTATAATATGGTAATGTTGTTGGATAACCGCTTAGACTTGCAGCTGAAAGTATGTTATGAATAAGACTTTTGTCTGCATATAATCGATTTAAAAAGTAGGAAAATGAGAATCCTGATAGAAGAATATCAATACAATGTATCTGATGTGCATGATGTATTATACGGCATCGATGCAATGGAGAACGTAGAGGGCAAGGTGTCCATCCATTATGTAGGGTATTATTATAATCCCCTATTAGGAGACTGCGTGTTTATTCTTCCTAAAGTATTGCTGCGTGATGTGGATGGCAAGGAACTTGCTTTTGGTAAGTACCAGCCATACGATATTATCAACCCTGAAGGTCTGGAAAAACTGACAAAAGAGGAGCGTGATTTTCTCTATGGCTTTGCTGTATGGATATATAGGACCATCGTTGTATATAAGAACGACAAGAGCAACGACTCGACTATTGTTTATCAGAAGATGATTAATCAGGTGGGTGGTAGCAGCAAGCGAAAGAGCAATACATTCCTTGATATTCTTCTGTCGCTGATCCAGTTTAATAAGGACAATAAGAGTTTCTTCTTCTTCGTGCTGAAGAACCTCCATTCAGGCTTGAACAAGATATACTGGACCCGCACAATCAGTACCACTTCTGCAATCATTCAGGGTGGAGATGCCATCTACTTGAACCCTGTCAACAAGAAACGAAAGATAAACTTCGATGAAGAACTGCTTGTCATCTTCTTCTCAATTCTCAATTATATTGGCGATACATACGGTTTTCCTAAAGAGATTAACTGTAATTTCGACCTGATAAAGGGCAAACAGTTTGAGAAATATAGAAACGGATATGGCAAAGTACGCTTGAATCAGATAAAGTATAAGTACTTTTCAGACAAGGCGTTGCAGCTTTGGAAACTATGCTATGCTTTCTTCGATAAGTCGCATCAGATATATGTAAATACCAGCCAGAAAGAGTATCTGCTTGTCAAGAGTTTTCATATCGTGTTTGAGGCGATTATTGATGCCTTGGTGGGCGATAATCCGCTGCCTGACGGAATGGACAAGAAACAGGAAGACGGTAAGATAGTGGACCACCTCTTTACGGCGAAGAGCTTGATTAATGACGAATCAAGCAATACTTATTATATCGGTGACAGCAAGTATTATAAGATGGGCAACGAACTCGGGAAGGAGTCCATTTATAAGCAATACACCTATGCGAGAAACGTGATACAGTGGAATCTGGATATCTTCAACAGCGGCAGAAAGCCTGCATCCGGTATTAAGCTTCGTGATGATGAAACAGAAGGATATAACATCATTCCTAACTTCTTCATCTCGGCTACAATGGATGAAAAGTACCGCTATACCATAGATGGTATCAAGGAAACTGACAGAAAGAACAACAGGTACATGTCTAAGCAGTTTCAGAACAGATTGTTTGACCGTGATACGCTGCTCCTGTTCCATTATGATGTTAACTTTCTGTTTGTTCTCTCGCTCTATGCAAGAAATAATAGGGGAGAACAGCAGCAATGGAAGGAGAATATCAGGGCTAAATTCTGTTCAGAGATAAGAAACTGGCTCCAGCAGGATTTCAGCTTCTATGCCATGCGTCCGCTTCCGTCTGTGAATGCAAAAGAATATGTAGAAACACATTTCAGGCAGGTTCTGGGTAAGGTGTATACCCCATTTGAGGAAGAAAATATCTTCTCACTTGCTCTCGATAAAAAAGACGAAAAAAATAATGAAGCATTGCTTGCAGAGCTTAGGAAGAGCTTTACTGTAAAGGAGTGCAGTCTGGGTACCGATCCGCATGAAGTCTTGCCTAAAGAAGGTGTTTATGAGCATGTTAAGGATGTTATCCCTCAAAAGGGACTGGTATATAAGGCCGAGAACGTATTTGTATTAGCTGTCGATAGGGATGCTTATGATGATTATGCGCATAATAGGCTTTCTATAGAAATCCCTCTGGACATCAATAAAGGTATGTTCAAGATAGATTCTATCGACTATTTTATGTTTATAGTTGAGAATGCATCTGAAGGATATTATCGGGTGACAAATTCAAGACTGAGAATAAAGGATGATAAACTGATTTTAGTCCTGTCGCTGACTGATTACCAGAGCTTTGGGTTTGGTTTCAGGGAGGTTGCTGAGTGTGAGACGAAAACTATCGTTTCATTGCAGGATTTGATGAATATAGGATAAGGTAGTTTATCGCATCTATCTCTCCGCTATCACTTCAATCCCATCTCTCTCAATTTCCTTGAGCAGGAAGGGGTTGAGGTGCTGGTGCTTTCGGATAATATCGACAGGGCAGCCCAGAAGGTCTTCAAGGTATGATTTCAGACGGACTATCAGGAAAAACTTAGGGGGCATTTCTACATAGATATCTACATCGCTGCCATCATGGTGCTGGTTTCTTGCTACAGAACCAAAGAGGCGCAGGGAGGTGATGCCGAAGGTGTTTTGCAGTTCTTCGGCATGAGATGTGATGAGGGCTATGTATTCTTCTCTTGTTTTCATTCTTAATATCCTTTTTAAAAGGCTTTTGCCCTTACAGGGCGCAGGGCTGATTGCGCTTATACCCAGGGTGTTACCCTGGGCTAGGAGCTTCTGGGCCTTCAGCCCGTGTGGGGCAAGGTATCTAAAGTACCGCTGCACAGACCTTGCGGAACCAGTCGAGTTTCTTGCCGCTCATTTCTGCTATGGATAAGTTCTCTTTGTTCACATCTTCCGGCTCAAATTCATAATAAGAATCTTCGGTAGGGAGATAATCCTCTGGAAGATCTTCTATGGAGTGGGCCTATTGCCAAAAATCTTCGTAAGAATATTACCATCAAATGAGTGGAATCATATAGAATGGCAGCAATAAGGTATTGCCATCGTTCGTCAAATCCTTAGTATACAACAAGTAGCGTTGTGACACCACCTTAGAGTATTTATCGCAAAAGGCATCTAGCGACGCATGAGTTTTATAGCCAGATGACTTCACCTCTATCGGACAAATCTTGGCTCCACGAGACAAAAGAAAATCAATCTCGTAATTATGCGTTGCATCTTTAGCCCACGAATAATAAAACAACTTGTTACCATTCGCCGTCAACATTTGGGCTACCAGATTCTCGTAAATATAGCCCAGATTGGCAGAAAGTTTGTCACTCAACAGTTTCTCATAAATCACGTTCTCCGTAAACGACTTATCCCAAAACGCCAAAGTCACAAACAAACCTGTATCTGCACAAAACAGTTTAAACTTTGAATTGTCTTGATGCAATGACATCCCTACATTGGGATCATTGGAATGATAAGCAAACAAAACAGTCTTACTATCTTCCATCTCTCGAAGTAGTCCTTGGAGTTTGTCCGTATCCACACTTCCCACAACAGAATAAGGTTTATATCGATTACTATTCTGATTCAACTGGGCAGGAATATTCAAGAATAACTGTTCTATTCTGCGAGAGGGATCTATCTTTTGAAAATCATCTAGATACAAACGAATGATATCCCGCTTTACCAAATCTACCATACTGAGATTATTTGTCTCCAAATACTCATTTACAGCTTGAGGCATACCGCCAACAAGCATATATAGACGAAGTTCCCTCATCTTTGTTCGATGAGCTTGGCCTAGCATCAGCCGTTTATCAAAGAATTGCTTGAGCAAAGGAATTGATGCCGTATCTCCCATCGCCCAACGAAATTCTTCGTAATCCAACGGGTACATGGCGACTCTTTCCTCTTCACTAGGAATGGTAATGCCCTTCGTATTTTTAGTGATACTGATAAGAGAACCCGTCTCTATATAATCATACCTTCCATCCTCCACCAAATACTTGATGGCTTGTCTTGCTTTAGGGCACGCCTGCACCTCATCAAAAATGATGGCAGACTTCCTTGCTACGAGAGAAACATTATATATAGCTTGCAACTGAAGGAAGATAAAATCCAAGTCCATCAAATCGTCAAATAGTGAAACAACTCGCTTGGATGCCTTATTGAAGTCAATGAGAATATAAGATTCATACTCTTTCTGAGCAAATTCCTTCACCAGTGTTGACTTTCCAACGCGACGTGCTCCTTCTACGAGAATGGCTGTTTTCCCCTTTCTCGTATTCTTCCATTGCAGGAGTCTATCATATAGTTTTCGTTTAAAAATTCTATTCATCTTATTTTCTATTGTTTACGAAATCTTTAACTTCTTGATTTTATGCCTTTTGGCGGTGCAAAAATACAAAAAT
>OBCN01000113.1_pt1 | contig 11953 bp, 22 predicted proteins | sample 1495871 | NCBI WGS metagenome assembly OBCN01 (sample SAMN03418255, study PRJEB22391) | human gut metagenome | biome: human-gut; feature: organic feature; material: feces | host: Homo sapiens | place: Tanzania | collected 2013-01 | reverse complement strand
GAACAAGGAGCGCCTCGCCGCGGTGACTCCTCTCCCTTCCCCTCGCCCTGGCTCTCCTCTGGTCTCCGCTGCCGGTGGCTGGTCTGGAGCGCCGACGCCCTCACCGCGGGGGCGGGGAGGGGGTGGTTTGCAATTCCGAGGGCGGAAATTTGGCGTACCCAGTAGGTAACTCTTCCCCCCGTCCCCATGTTCCTAACTCCATGTTCCCATACCCAACTCCAAAGATGACTTATTGGAACCAAGTCCCAAGTTAGTACCAAGATGGACGCAAGTTACACGCAAGTTAGACGCAAGATTGCGGGTGGGGGGTAGTTTAGAAATGGAAGGCGAAAAAGCGTTTGCCCAAAAGGGGAGGCCCCAAAATAAAATATCGTCGGGCGCAAAGCGCCATATAGGTGAAGGGCATGTGGCGGGGCGGCGGCAAGTTGCCAGCAAGTTGGTGGGTGAAGGGTGGAGCAAGGGTGGGCTGGTGATGAGATGCGGCCAGAATTTGAGATTTTCAAGGAAAGGTTCTTGACACGGGTAGCAAAATCCTATAAAGGGCACATTTCCTCACGAAAGGCGGTGGTGGCTGAGATGCTGTTGGTAGAGATTGCGGAGCAGTACGCAGAGAGTGCAATGCTCATTGACAGGCGGATCAAGGAGTTGGAAGCTGCCATAGCTGGTGGAACAGGATCTTCCGATATGAGTGTGTTGAACAAACTAAAGCAGGTGCGCGGGGAGCTGCGGCGTCTGGAACGCGCCTGCCGGATGTATTACGAAAGGGGGTATTGGCTGGATGAAGAATTTCGAGCCTACCAGGCTACAAAATACATGCCAGGACGTCCTTATGTCGCTTCAAAGGTACAGGGAGGAAAACGGGGAGGACAATCAAGAAGTCCTGTTGCGCTTGAAAAGAAAGCTCCCTCTTGCGCTGTCGAAATTGACAGACACGCAGCGGACCTACTTATTGGAGCGCTATTCGGAGGGGTTGACGGTGACTGAAATCGCGGTGCGGCATGGGATTGACAAGTCTGTGGCGAGTCGGACGATCAGCAGGGCAAAGGCCAATCTCCGGTCTTACCTTGAGTTCTGCTTTTGAGGTGCGTCATGGCCTATAAAAACATTGAGGACAAAAGGGCGTATCACCGCGAGTATATGCGCGAGCGGAGGGCGTGGCTTCGAGCACACCATGTCTGCACAGAGTGCGGCAATGAGGATGCGCTGACGATTGGCGGCGGGGCGCTGTGTCAAGACTGTTTTGAAAGAAAGCATGGCCATCCGCCCGTCATCCGCATTGAAGCGCAAAAAAAGCGGATATGGCAGAAGCGGGATATCCCCAAATCAGAGTATTACGCAAACGGCCTGTGTGCCAAGTGCGGCGGAGCACCTCATATTGCTGGAAAGCGCACCTGCGCCAAGTGCTATGCACAGACGTGTCGTGCGGCCTGGATGGGCCGTAAGGCAAAGGGACCGCGCATGGTCGGGTGGGTGAGAATCGACACTCCCTCTGCCATCGCAACATACAGGAAGTGCGTGGAGAACAGGGCGGAATACCTGAAACGCTGGGAGGTGGAATATGGCTGCGAAAGGTACGAAGAAAGAGCCTCTGCAAAAGAGCAAGGAGCGCGTTAAGAAGTTCGGTGAGGTCTTTACCCCCGCATGGATGGTCAAAAAGATGTGCGACATGTTGGATGCCGAAAACGATGGACACGCCTTCGACATTGAAAAAACGTTCCTTGAGCCGTGCTGTGGCACTGGGAACTTTGCTGTGGAGATCATCGGCAGAAAGCTGGTGAAGTGCAAGACGCTGAAGGATGTCCGCACTGCTGTGGCATCGTACTACACCATCGAGATACAGGAGGACAATGTGCTTGAGTGCAGAAACCGTGTGGCAACATTGGTGGCCGAAAAATTTCCTGATGTAAATGTTCGAGACATTTTGGAGCGGAACATTGTGTGTGGTGACTTCCTGCACCCTGTCGGGATATGGTTTATGGAGGAGTGAGGGCATGGATGTAGGCTTTTGGATTATGAACGTGTTGTTTTCGGCACCATGGCTATACGCATTATTTCTGTGCTTCAAATTCCTTTGGGATGACAGTTTTCAGGAGTCAAAGAGGGGTAATGGGCCATCCCCTGCGTCCTACACACCACAGGCTGGAGATGGCGGCGCTGGTGCCGGCCAACGCGGAAACGGTGGCGCGGGACAGCTATGGACGTTCTATGGTACGGGTCAGTCCTGCCGGTGCAGCGAACACTGCCTTGAGCTTTCCTGCGACCACGGAAGAATGAAGTTCATCAAGTGCTATGTGTGCGGGAGCGATTGGCTGATACCGGCTGTAAAGCAAAATCTCCTTAAAGATATAAAAATTGCACCGATACTGACAAAGGTGGAGAGATGGTAAAGGAGGAACTGAACATGGGAGAAGCACTGACGATTGTACGCGCCATATTGACGGCATTGGCGCTGTTTGGACTTGGGTTTCTGATGGGTGTGCGTTTACAGGAAAGACGCAACAAGAACAGTGATGCACAGGGCGCCGATGATGCTGATATTGGAATTGGCAAAGTCCCATTAACCATTCCGGATGGCTTGGGAGACAGGGTAATAGGCGTAGTCATAGAGGAGGGCGATTTCTACTATGAGTGCCTGATCCTCAAGTACTACGCCAGCGAAGAAAGATGGCCCGACGGAGAGTTGTGCAATGTAATTTTGAAGGAGAGAGGACGGACATGAAAGCAGTGAGATTTCCAACCTACAACCTATCGTTGGGAGATTCCATAGAGGTCGTGAAGAACCATCTGGATGATCCCAATATTGCCGAGAAGTCCAAGGCGCTGGCTATTGAGAACGTAGTAAACATGGCGACACACAACAGCATCAGCAAGGCGGACTTGATCAACTGCCTGCGCTGGATCTTTACACGCTTTGATCTGAGTTCGTCATTGTGAAAGAAAACGGAGGGAGGAAGAAATGTTTAAGAGAAGCGTAGAGAATCCAAAGATCACCTATCTGTGCCTACCGGGTATCCGGTTCATCTTCTATGAGAGCCACTACATCGGCTGGTATAGACCGTAAGGAGGGCAGTATGGACAGTTTGCAGGCAAGCCGCATCAATGGCGGCAACAGTGCCGTGGGGCGGCGGACAAGCGACCTTTATCCCACGCCGCCGGAGGTGACGGTGGCGCTGATGGAGTTCCTGAACCTGCCGCAGCGGACGATGATCTGGGAGCCGGCAGCAGGTGAGGGCGATATGGTCAAGGCCATCCAAAGCTGCGGATATGAGCATGTGTCAGGCACCGATATCTCCATGGGACTGGATTTTCTGGCTACAGTTGATTCGCCGGAGTGGCACATGAGCTTCGACTGGATCATCACCAATCCGCCGTTCAAGCTGGCAGAACAGTTCATCCGTAAGGCGGCGTCCCTCAGACGGCCCTTCGCGTTCCTGCTGAAATCACAGTATTGGCACGCGGCCAGCCGCGCCAAGCTGTTTGAGGAGTTCCCGCCCAGCTACATACTGCCGCTGACGTGGCGACCGGACTTCTTCTTCAAGGATGACCACGGCGGCAGCCCATTGATGGACGTGATGTGGTGCGTGTGGCTGACACCGCAGATCAGGAGTGTGCAGACAGTGTACAAGCCGCTGGCGAAGCCGGAAATGGAGGGAAAAGCATGAGCAAGGCCGTACTTATCAGCATCCGCCCGAAGTGGTGCGAGAAGATCGCCAGAGGCGAAAAGACCGTGGAGGTTCGCAAGACGCGCCCAAAACTGGAAACGCCGTTTAAGTGCTATATCTACTGCACGAAAGCGAAGGAACGGCTCATCGGTATCCTAAGAGATGGCGACGAGAATTATGGGGAGACCTATCACGGCAAGACGGTTTTCATTAAGACCGGTGAAGGCTCGATCTGCGATATGTGGGGTAAGCGCCAAAAGGTCATTGGCGAGTTTACCTGCGACCGCATTTACGAGCTCGCACCGCTCAACCATGCACCAGACGATGTGGAGCAGCAAGCCTGTCTGACGCGGGAAGAGATCGTTCGGTATCTCAAGGGCGTCGGCTACGGCTGGCACATCTCCGAACTGAAAATCTACGATCAGCCACGGGAGCTGGGGGCGTTCCGCAAGCCGGAGTATCCAACGGGGCTGCGGTTGGAGGATGATGAGATCAAACGCCCGCCCCAAAGCTGGTGCTATGTGGAGGAGCAGAAGTGAAGTCTTTGGTTATTTACCACAGGAAGCGTGGCAGCGTACACGGCTGTGTGATTGACAGCCAGGAGGCGCGGAAGCGGCTGGAAACTGCGCTGAGTTGCATTGAGAACCATGAGACCCATTATGCGCTTTGCGAAATTGATGGAGATTGGCGCGATTACGGTTACGAAGAGCTTGCGGATGCGTGTCGGCGTCAATGTAAGCCGGAAAACGAAGATCAACAGGACGACAAAATCTACGTTGTAGTGCCGAGAGGTATTACGCCGGTAAGAATTTTCGGGAATGGGAAAGAGAGGGAAACCAATATGAGGAAGTTTTCAAATGCGATGATGCTGGCCGGAAACCTGCACGAAGGAGACTATGTAGAGACTGTGGATGGCCGGGTGGGGTACGTCAAAGGCATCTGCCGGTGTGAGAAATGCCGGGAGCGTGGGTTCTATGAGCCGACCGTACATTTTACGGACGGCGAGGAGGACTGCATCACCAAGTACGAGGCGGAAAACGGCTTCAAGGGCTATAAGCGCATCGGACGGTGGGAGAATGAGAAAGCAGTAGTGAAGAAGCCCAAGGATATTTTTCACTGCGGGAGCGTGTGGAAGTCCGAAAACGGGACTATGAGATACGTCCCAGACACGCAAGTCATGCAAGACAAAATCAACGAGCTGATAGATGCCGTGAATGAACTGCGAAAGGCTAAGTAGTCATGGCAGAGCAGATCGCATTGAACATGGACTGCATGGCGTATATGCGGACGCTTCCGGATAAGGCGTTTGACCTTGCCATTGTAGACCCGCCGTATTTCACCGGACCGGAACGCAGAGGGTATTACGGCCGCAAGGTCAGCCCCATCGGCGTACACCGGGACTATCCCATATCACCAAAGTGGGACGTGCCAGGCATCGACTACTTTTCCGAGTTGGTGCGCGTGACGAAAAAATATATCGTATGGGGATGCAATTACTTTGATGTTGTTTTTCCTCCGGGCCGCATCGTTTGGGATAAATGCAACGAAAACAGTTCTTTTTCGGACTGTGAGATCGCGGCGACAAACTGTCATGACAGCGTTCGCATATTCCGCTATATGTGGAATGGGATGTTTCAAGGGAAAAGCATCACGGACGGCACAACGCAGCAGGGCAACAAGGCGCTGAACGAAAAGAGGATCCATCCCACGCAAAAGCCCGTGGCATTGTACGAGTGGCTGCTGCAGAAGTACACCAAGGAAGGCTGGCGCATACTGGATACACACTTGGGCAGTGGAAGCAGCAGGATAGCGGCCTACAACCTCGGATTTGAATTTGTGGGGTGCGAGATCGATCCGACATACTTTCAACTGCAAGAGCAGCGGTTTGCGGAGCATACGGCACAGGTAAGGATGTGGTGAAGATGAAAAGAAAGATAGAAGCTCTCGGAACAGGCGGAGCAGGTGGAGTTGGTCCGGCATACATCGCTAATGGTGGTGCCGGCTGCGAGCCTGGATCCGGTGTATGTACGCCCGGTTCAGGAGGCTCCGGTGGAAATGGACGATTTATCTGGCACCGCACAGAGGATGGCCATGCGACGATGGTCTGGCAAAACGCACCGACCTGCTGCCAGACGCACAACCTCCTTCTCGTGCAAAAGCGCGGAACCGAGATTTACCACAAGTGCTATGTTTGCGGCAGAGACTGGACGGAATTATTACCAGTAAATCCTATGGAGGCGGTGAAGATAAACCCGATGCCCACGAGGAGGGTGAACGGAAAGAAAACGCCCTCAATACTGGAGGGAGCAATGATCGTACATTTGTGAGGAGGAAAGCATATTGGGAACTTTTTTTGGCGTCCTTGTCGGCCTCGTTCTGGCTGGTGCCGCATTTATCGACATCGTTTCAACGGACAATGGGCGAGGCTATCAGCCCAACAAGCCCCTGAACGGTTCTTCCCCACCCAACAAGGGAAGCTGCATACAAAAACTACCTGATGACAAGAAGCGGCATAAGGCGGCGCTGATGATACAGACCGGAGATTTCCGCAAACCGGAACGGACTATCGGTATTGTTTATGGGGAGGATGCGGCCTTATGGCACGCTTACATTTTCAAGTCATGTTGCGGCGCGGAATATTTTGAGGACAACGGGGAACTTGCTGGTGTCGTTATTCTGCCGGAGGAGGATAAGTGATGAACCAGTACAACAGAAAACCCAGCGGGAAACTGGAGGTATGTCCCCACTGCGGCAGAGACAGCGGCGAACGGAAATGCTCTGTGAACCTCCCGGAGAAGTACTACGTCAGGTGTTACTCCTGCGGTTTCATTGTGTCGGGCAACACACAGAGCAGCGCTACAAATCGCTGGAATACAATTGCGCGAGAGAAAAGGGAGAGAGGTATACGGAAATGAAATATACATGCTGTGTCGGCTGTAAATGGCACGAGGAATGGACTTGGGCGTGCTTCAACGGGGACAGCGAACACTGCGCTGATTTCGTGAATTGCGGATGCCCGCTTTACGAGGTGAAGAAAGATGATGACGAGACGAAATAGAGAAGTGTGCAGCGCAATGGAACGGAACATTGTGCTGGCGGGGGAGTTTGGGCTTTGCCCGGAACCGTTTGCCATACTTCGGGATGAGTATAAGCGCGTGGCGATTCAGAACACCATCCACATCATGGCGGAAATCCTTTTGGGCACCGTGCTGGCCGTTGTGCTGTGCCTGTTGATCTCCTGGCGCACAGAGGAAGCCACGCCTGCCGCTACACCGGATGAGCCTCTTATCCAGTCGGCAGACACAGGAGAGTCGGAACCAGTGGCATGGGAAGATCCAGACGAAGAAGAAAAGACGCGGGAGGCCATCAAGGCAAAGAGCAACGTGATTGAGGAATGTATCATCACCGGCTACTGCGCTGACTGTACACCTTACGCCCACATGAACCGGGACGAGGATGGCCGTGTGCTGACGGCCAGCGGCCAATGGGTATGGGTCGGCAGCTGTGTGGCGACGGATCCCAGCGTCATTCCCACCGGCTCCACAGTGATTATCGGTGACGAGACATACATCGCCCTGGATGCAGGGGTGAAAGGAAACCACGTCGATATCCTGATGCACCACGACGATGCAGCCTTGGCGGGAGTACGGAGAGAGACTGTTTGGTGGTGTGAGGAATAGAATCCATACTTTACAAGTGCAAAAAAGTGTGCTATTTTGATGCGAGGTGAGTGCTTTGTCATTTCAATAAAATACACACGCAAATACACACGTGCCTTGTGAGTCGTGATTTCATGCGGGTTATGCGGATTTCTTCGGGGGTTCAAGTCCCCCCACTCCGACCAAAATAGGGAAAACCCGCAATCTTTGTGATTGCGGGTTTTTCTTGTGTTTATGCGGGCTTGCGGGATTTCTTCGACCGGCTACTTTGACAGGAATCCCGACCGAAAATGGTAGTTTTAGGCGCTCAAAACAGATATTTTTACACACGGATTTACACACGGATTTACACACGAAGCATGGCGCTGACTCTCCTACTTGTCGTTACCTTTTGTTGTATCTGGGGATGAAGAAAGCATCTTTGCTGCGGTGCGATAAAACTTTGCCATTTTATTTCCGGCCTTGAGTCGATCACGCCGCGCCAGATGCAGATAAATCCTGTGAACGACCTGATTATCAGACCAGCCGCCCATTTCCATGACTTCAAGTTCGGAAAGGCGCAGATGATAACCAAGAGAAACAAAGGAGTGGCGCAGACAGTGGGACGTAATGTCGGGAAGCTTCGCACTGTCCGCAGCGGCGTGAATATGCTTGTTGATGGTAGACGGGCGTTGGGGGACTAAGAATCCATCCTCGCCTTTGCACTGAGCGAGGAGTTCCGCAAGGCGCGGGATCATAATGGGAACAGTTCGATTAGAGGCTGTGGTTTTGTTGCGGTCTTTATAAATGGACTTGTTTTTTTCGTCGCGCACCATTGCACCGGAAACGTGGATGAGGTTGTTCTCCAAATCAATGTTCTTTGACATTCTCAACGCCTTTATCTCAGACATGCGAAGGCTGTGCAGACCAAGGAGCATGGCGCTCTCACAAGTGTCACCGCGAATGGTGTCACAAAACGTCAAGATCTGCTGCGGGTCAAGAAAATCGCGGTCAGTGGACTTTTTTGCGGATGGCATCAGAATGTTGGGGACTTCCATATGGTTTACCCGCATGATCTCCGATATAAGTCCCCAAGAGTTGGAAACGCTCTTATCGGACAATGTAGAAAGTGCCGCATTGACCTCCGCCTGCCAGTTGACAGGGCTGTTCATCGGCTTTTGCATGACGGATGGGAAACGATTGCGCTGAATGATACGATAACCGCGGATTGTTTCAGGGGAAAGCGATGAAGTTCTGTCTGCAAGAAATTGATCTATTGCTTTAGACCATGTGATAGAGGGAGCTTCTTTTTGCTTCTCAATAAAGCCAGCGCGGATGGCTTTGGCTCTTGTAATGCAACTCTCTTTGGTTGGCTCTGTGATAGATTGCTTTTCAGCGCGGAGATAGATACGCCAACTGCCAGAGGGAAGCTGTTCCGGCTCCGGAACTTTGATGATGTCATCAGATTTCTTTTCCTTGATCTGCTTTTTTCCGCACCAGGGACAGAAGGGGGCATTGGCGGGAACTTCTCGTTTACAGCTTTTACATTTCGTTGACTTTTCCATGGTTTTGTGTTACCCTAAATAGGCAATCTCCTTTCATTGATGTCGTGGTTGATTTTGGTGACTGGGTTGCAGAGCCGCTCCGAAAGGGGCGGCTTTTTCTGTTTTGACGGAGAAGTAACAAGGAGTTTGGTTAAAACACATATTGAAAGCGAAATTCTTGTGTGATAGAATTTGAATCACAGATGAAACGAAGATTCTATTTCTGGAGCTTGGTCAATTCGGCAGTTTCACGCAGAGACTTGTATCCCATGATGCCGCAGCCGCCGATGGAGACGGACACTAAAAGAATGATGATCCAGACCCCCGCTGTGAGATTACCATACTGGATAAAGCCTTTATCGGGGCTCCGGAGGTCAAAGATCAGATAGGCGATCAGGAAACCGGAGAGGATAGCAGAAAAAACGGTGGTGAGCAAAGACCAGCGCTTATAGAACCGCTCCCGTTTTTTTGCTTCCTGCAGCTGCTGGAGATAGATTTCGTTCACTTGGTTCAGACGGGCGATGTCGCCGGAATTGGTGGTCTCGGTCAATTCCAGATCGTGGACACGCTGCTGCAGGATGGCGGACGGGTCTTTTTCAGAGGCGTTGCCAAAAGCTGCATCAATGTGGAGGCCTACACAATAGCTGGCGGCCACAGCGTCGTAAAGCTTTGGATCACGTTCTCCGGACTGCATCTTGCAGATGGCAGAGTATGGAACACCGGAACGCTTGGCCAACTCCTCATTGGTGAGACCGGCACGCATCCTGGCGGCTTTAAGTACGGCGGGAAACTGAACGATATAGTCCCCCAAATTCTGCATAATTGACATGATAACCTCCCTGATAACAGAAATCCCAATAGGAATTGCCCTACCCATATTTGGATAAGCCCATTTTCCCGCCATTGGGGAGAGATTCCCCAAATCAAGACAGGATTCCCCGTTTTGCGGGTGGACGGGGCATGGCGCTTCTGCTACCATGAAGGTGTAGCAGATATGTCGGATTTACAGCGATCTGCTATTTTCCCGCTGCCGGGATCAGCGGCAGCGGGGAACACAAAACAAACGGCTGGAGAGGAGAAAGAGCATGAGCGAAGAGCAGGCATGGGAATTCATTTCCCAGATGACACTGGAAGAGAAGACTAAGCTTTACGAGCTGCTATCAGGGCTGCGGCAAAGCCCTGTACCTGCGCAAGCTCAGTAGGCGTAAGAGAACAGAGTAATTTCACAAGGGCACCGTCGAGTTCGCTTTCCGATGTAGGAGCGGACTCTTTTTTTATATCCTCACATAAAAGATAGCTGGGTTCAACTTCAAGAATTTCGGCCATGCGAAGAATGTTTTCCATTTTGGGGACTCGCCCCTGCCTCCACTGTGCGACGGCAGAGGAAGAAATGGGAATTGCGGCGTAAAAATCGCCCTTTGACATTTTTTTTGCTTTAAGAAGGCACTCAATACGAAAGAGCATTGTCGAAGTGTCCATAAAACATCTCCTTTATTTGTGCAAATCATAGAAAGCGATCTTGTGCGCAAAATTAGTCTTGACTTAGCAATACGAAGTGATATACTAAGTATGCGAAGCAAGAACAGGTACACAAAACCACACCCCGGCAAAATCTTGCAGGAGAATTTATAAATGCTTTCTTGTTCAACTGCATTTTATAATACGATTGCGAGAATGTCAAGTGTAGCTAAGCAAAATGATAAGTATTTTAAGTGAGGAGAGTGAGAATTTGCGAGTAAATGGATTCAAACTGTGTCGTGTTCGAGCGGGAATGACGCAGGACGAGGCTGCCGAAAAACTTGGTGTAAATCGCATTACCGTTTATTCCTGGGAACGCGGAACGTACAAGCCCAGCGCTGATATGCTTTTGAAAATCTCGGAGGTATATCGCTGCACCATTGATGAGCTTCTGAAAGGGGAGGAGAAAAAGTGAACGAGCTGCAGATTTTCAACAGCCCGGAGTTCGGCACCATCCGTACCGTTGAGGAAAACGGAAACGTCCTCTTTTGCGCAAGCGATGTCGCAAAAGCGCTGGGTTACCAAAACCCCAGTAAGGCAATTTCCGACCATTGCCGGGGTGACCTAACGAAACGTTACCCCATCGTTGATGCCCTCGGAAGAACGCAGGAAGCAACGTTTATTGCGGAGGGAAATGTTTATCGCCTTGCGGCGCGATCCAAGCTTCCTGGCGCGGAGAAGTTTGAAAGTTGGATTTTTGATGAAATTCTCCCCACCATCCGCAAGACCGGCGCTTACGCCGTACCGAAGGATTATCCCTCCGCTCTCCGCGCCCTTGCAGATGCAGAGGAACAGAAAATGAAGCTGCTGGCCGAGAACCAGCGTCAGGCACAGGCCATCGCCGACTTTGAACCGATCCGCCAGTATGTGGACACAATCCTTGAAAGCCCGTCTGCTATGGCTACCTCACAGGTGGCGGCGGATTACAACTTGAGCGCCAAGGCACTTAACAAGATCCTTTTCGATGCAGGTATCCAACGCAGTGTAAACGGACAGTGGATCCTCTACAAGAGACACATGGGGAAAGGCTACACCAAGAGCAAGACAATTCCGATCCTGAGAAGTGACGGAAGCCACGATTCGAGGATGCTGACGCAGTGGACACAGAAGGGGCGGCTGCTGATCCACGAGATCTTGACCGCTAAAGGTATCACCGCGGCGATGGACAGAGGGGAGGGACAGTTGTGCCTAAAGTAAGACCGCTGCTGGGGACGAACCCAGTGGATCAGAAACTGAGCCGGATGCTGCGGGGGGCCATGGGTACGGAAAGGGTAACACGGGAGAACCTGGCAACGGCCATGAAAATATCCCCCTCGACGCTGCACCGGAAGCAGGACACACCGATGGACTTCACATTGCGTGAACTGGACAGGGCTTGCAAGAAGCTGCACATCCCCATGGAGGAGCTGTGCGAGTGCCTGCTGGCGAAGAAATGAGATACCGCTGCTATACATGCGGAAAGCGATTCCGCAGGCCGGAGATCGTGACCGTGCGAGAGAATCTGGACGGCGAGAACGGCTGGGAGACGCGGCGGGAGGAACGATGCCCCAAGGCTCTACTCTCTGCCCCCTCGCCAGTGCCGCGTTGATGG
>OBCN01000100.1_pt1 | contig 12140 bp, 10 predicted proteins | sample 1495871 | NCBI WGS metagenome assembly OBCN01 (sample SAMN03418255, study PRJEB22391) | human gut metagenome | biome: human-gut; feature: organic feature; material: feces | host: Homo sapiens | place: Tanzania | collected 2013-01 | reverse complement strand
CCGCCAACCTTAGAGCGCAGCGGTTCCGAGCACCGAGTAGGGCGGTTACATCCCTAATCCCTATGGTAGGGATTTAGGGCTTGGGTATAGGGTAAGGACCCTCCCGCAGGGGAGGGACAGGTGGGGCAAAAATAGCACCGAGTAGGGCGGTTACATCCCCGCTTCCTGAGGTTTCTGTCCCCTACAAGGGGAACCGAAGGGGTCGTAAAGACTATTGAAGAGGGGCTTGGGGAGAAAGTGGAGCTCCCTTTGGCTAAAGGGAGACGGAGGGATTCGAAAAACGATACTGAAATGAGGAACAAAATAAAATTAAACACCATTGTATTCCGCACAACTCAAAAGATCTGCGTCATCAGCGAAATCCGCGTGCCCTTAATTCCCCAGACCGAGCAGGTCTAAAATCTGTGCAAATCTGTGAGATCTGTGGGAGATTAGAACAAGAATCAAAAACTCCTTTGAAAATTTGGTAGTTTCACAGAAAAAACTTATATTTGCAGGCAAAAAAGGAGATACAATTATGAACACAATAGCAATTGACAGCAATATATATAAAGGTGCAGAAAGTTATGCTAAATTACATAATATTAGTGTGACAGCTGCAATAGAAAAGGCGATTTCTTTGTTTTTGCAAAAGGTACAACCTAAGCAAAAGCTATTAGAAACTGCTGAGTTTAATGATGCTTTGTCTTATGTTAAAACATTAAAGGCAAAAGGTGGCAAGCCGATACCGGCAGATGAAAATAGCTTAGATGCGTTGGTTGATAAAAAATATGCATTATTGTAGCAAGTTATAGTAAGGCGGTTCCATCCCGCATAACATGGCGAGGGCTTTGATGCCCCGCCAACCATAGAGCGTAGCGGTTCTGAGCACCGGAGGGCGGTTACATCCCTTGCCCTTTTGGAAAGGGCGAGGGCTTGGGAGTGGGTTAAGGACCCCCTCTTCGCAAGAGGGGGACAGGGGAGTCGAGGAGATTACGTTATGAACATAGAAGAAAAAAAGCAGATTTTATGCGTCGCTTCAAGGCTTCTAGAGAGCGGAAGGCAGAATACATAGCACAAATGGAAAAGCGTATGCGTGATGACTATCGCCGCAGAACCGGTAAGGAAGCAGAATCATTTTGTGTGTTGTAATGTTTAGCCATAAGCCAAGTCTAGGTTAATAAATGCATTTTTTCACTTAAATCCTTGGTGATTACGAAATTAAATCGTACTTTTGCCACTATATTAGCAATAAAAATGTATGATTATGGCAAACGACAATAATATACAGCCCGTGGCTGATGATTCACAGATAGTACTCTATCAACCAGATGAAAGTATCTCCCTTCAAGTAAAAATAGATGGATCATTCAAAACTGTGTGGCTTTCTCTAGACCAAATGTCAGAGCTATTTGGTCGTGATAGGAGTGTTATAGGCAAGCATGTGCGAACTATATTTAAAGAAGGAGAATTGCAGAAAGAATCAGTTTGGGCAAAATTTGCCTACACTGCCTCAGACGGCAAAACATATCAAGTTGATTATTATAATCTAGATGTTATAATATCTGTTGGTTATAGGGTAAAGTCCGTACAAGGTACAAAATTCCGTATTTGGGCTACATCTATTTTGCGCCAATATCTTCTCCAAGGCTATTCCGTGAATCGTCACTTGATAGCCCTACAGGAAAATATGGACAAGCGTATGACCCATATTGAGGATGTCCAGGCCAAGCAGCAACAGCAGCTCGACTTCTTTATTCGAACCTCCACCCCTCCAGCCGAAATGGTCTTCTTCGAAGGTGACTTCTACACAGCAAGAGTTGCCTTAGAGAACCTTGTTCGTTCAGCCAATCATCGAGTAATCATTATAGATGGCTATGTTTCATCGCTAACCCTAAGTGTGTTAGATGTTCGCAAACCGGACGTTACAGCAACAATTTATACTGCAGGTGTAGGTCACGGAATGCAACGTCTCATGGATGAGCATGACCGCCTATTCCCCGATAGTCATATAAACATCAGAAAATGGAGTAACGAGTCTCATGACCGCTGGCTTATCATAGATGATAGCCTCTATCATTGTGGTCATTCATTAAATGCCAATGGCGGTCATAAGATTTCTGCCATAACCCTGATGGGTACCTCCCCAGATGTAATCCTATCAAAAGTAGAATAACAATATTATCCTCATTCGAGTGGCGACAAGTGCAGAGCGATACTGCAATGAGGAACAATATTGCGGCTGGTTACCCCGCCCATCATAAGCAAAAGAAAATAAGCGTTTTACGATTGTCGCTTAACAATCCAAACAATCGTACTGCTTCTAAATTTAATAATACTCAATCAAATTATGATTAATTTAAGAATCACTGGTCTTTACAACAGAGGCCAACAGAATGAGTACGTCGAATTGGAAGCAGCGGCACGTTGCGACCTCGAAGGACTCATGCTCGTACGTTATCTCTACAATGCGGAAGGCTTTCCTATTTATAGTCAAGCCCGCCTCTATGAGTTTCCCGATACGAATCTTCGCAAGGGAAACCGAGTTCGTCTCTATTCGGGTTTCACCAAAGAGAAGAAAGTTCGTACTCCAGAAGGAGTAACCTACAACTTCTCTTGGAACCTCGATACCCCAATATGGGACGGCAACCATGTAGAGTGTTACATCATGAGTCCAGACGAGCGAATCGGTTTTGCTCCATGCGATCCTATCGAAGACCATGAGTCACCTGCGGAGCGAGGCACTTTCCTACCATTAGGAGAGGAGCTGGGTATGTCATTAGCCAAAGCCATTGTCGAAGGCAATGTGCAGGTGCATGATGAAACCCTAGGTTTTGTACCTCTGAAGGTAACCGGTGTTCCCGAAGACGAGCAAGTCTTTTTCGAGAATGGCGACTTCGAAGGTCTCCTCAAGCACATGCAGGAAAAGGGCGAGATAGGAACCGCCAAGCCTTCAAAGAAGACAAAGAAAAGCAAGAAGAGTAAGTAACGTACCGCTCACCTCCCTGCGCCGAAGGTGTGGGGAGGTACTTAAAAGTTAAAGTCACAAGTCACGCTCTTGTTCCATTTTGGAACATATGGTCACTTGTGGTCTCCGCTTAGTTCTGTTAATCAATTGTACAACGAAAATCTACATGCTGAAAGCATGTATTTACTATTCAAATTATATATCACTTTGAAATAAAAGAATATGCCAAGTAATGTAAATATAAATTATACTTTTATTCAAATTCAAAGGGCAATTATGCACCAGATTATAGGCAAAACTGCATATAATGCGAATACTCGATGCGAGTATAGTGAAGAATTGCTGGAATTAGATGATGTAGCTAAAGGTATTTTGATATCTAGATTAAGTGATGCTTTGGGGCTTAATAGTAAGAGCTTTAAATTGGATTTAGCGAATGATGGTATAGATTCTACATTTTCTTTGATGAAGAATATAACCTCTCTCGATGAACAAGGTTTTATTGACAACAGTAAAGATATAGCTACTCATTTGGCAATGTCTTCAAACCGAGGAGGTATTCCAGGTGGCTTTTTACTTTTTCTTGATTGTCAATATAATAGTCGACCATTATATATATTAATCAAAGCGGAACCACATGATGCATTGAGTATAGCTCATCATCAGGCACAAGCATTGAAAGATATAATTTTAAGTCCTTCACAGAAAATGTATAAGGTATTTTGTATGATTCAAAATGATTCGGAACAGACAAAAGATTCTTTTACTTATCTGTTGTTTGATGAACAATTTAGTAGTGGAGTAAACTTGGCTAAATATTTTTATAAGGACTTCCTAGGTTTAACTCTAAGCGGTAATAGCGCATTGATGACTAAGATGTTTTATGAGAAAATGCTTATGTTGATACGTAAAAATTTCTTAGAAGATTATTCTATGCGGGCTCATATTGAAGAAGAATTGGCTTCCATTTTAACCAACGAAGAAATGTTAATTATTCCAAGTCAGGTTATTAATTCGATAATACCTTTAGAACATAGAGATTTATTCTTGAATAAAATATGTACAGATGAGTTTTCTCAGTCTTTTTCTAAAGATTTGTCTCAACTACGTTTGGTGCTCGCAAAGAAAAGAGTCGATATTTGTAAAGGTATAAAACTTTCTGGTGATACTGAATTCTTTTCTTCAAAAGTAAATATTGGAGAAGATCCAGAACGGCCTGGAATAGTAATAATAACAGTAGATACCAATGAATAATTGTGAAGAGGAACAATTAAGGGATGCTTTTTGTAAGATAATTCCAATTGAAGTTAAAGCTACTCAATATTTGGACGATATACTAAACAAATATGTTGGTAATGAATATCCAAACATAAAAGAAATGGTTCAAATGAAAGCTGTTCATCGTTGTAAGGATATTGATTCACTTATAGCTAAAGCTTTTTACAGGAACAAGGATTACAACGATCCTTTACTTGATATTACAGATAAAGTAGGTACAAGATTAGTTCTACTTTGTTCTTGTGCTGTTGATGATGTATCTAGGTATATAGAATCGGAAAATAATATAGCATGGAGGATAGTTGAGAAATCGCAGGATATAACTAAGATAAAAGTTGATAATCCTGAAGCATTTACTTATCAATCTGAACATTTTATAGTTAAGCCATGCTTATCTTATCAATCGTCTGTTGATTTGGAATTGCTAACATGTGAAATACAAATTAGAACATTAGTTCAGCATGCTTATTCTGAAATGAGTCATGCTTTTGTATATAAGCAAAATAAAGATGCAGATGCAAAAGTTAGGCGAGAATTGGCAGCTTCGATGGCTTTTTTAGAAGAGGCTGATTGGAAGTTTTTAAATATTTATAAAGCTATGAATGAAGAGTCTAAAGATCTTCGCTTGTTGCTAACCCAAAAACTTAATGATGAGTTTACGAAGTTATGCAATGATTATCAGGCAATTTCGTTTGATAGAGAAGCTTTGGATGCTTATTTTGATATCTTGAATGAATCTCAGATACAGCAATTTTGGAAAGAAATGGATTCTTTTATTCTTGCTAATAAGGAAAGTATAATAAACTCCCATCATTTATTTAAAGATTGTTTTTTGTTTACTCAGCCAACTCTTATATTGGCTTTGTATAGCTTTAGTAAGTGGCAGATTTTTACGAAAGAAAATTGGCCTTTTACATATCAATCATTATTATATGTGGTGCAATCATTAGGGTATTCTAGTACTGTGCTGTGATAACGTAATAACATGCTTTCCCCAGGCGGTCTCATCCCGCAAAAACTGGCGAAGACCTTTGATGGTCCGCCAACCTTAGAGCGTAGCGGTTCTGAGCACCGGAGGGCGGTTACATCCCTAATCCCTATGGTAGGGATTTAGGGCTTGGGTATAGGGTAAGGACCCTCCCGCTGGGGAGGGACAAGTGGGGCAAATATAGCACTGTAGGGCGGTTTTCTCCCTCGTTCCTGAGGAAAGAGAGGCTTGGTGAGAAAGGTAGAGCCTTCCTTAACGGTAAGGAAGGACGGGTAGGTTTTCGAAATTCTTATCAGGTCCCTAATCCCATGTAATTATAACTCGAACAAAAAGGTGAATGTCAAGGCTGCCTAATAGGTAGCTCTGGCATTACCAATTAATAATATGTTTTTGGGGGAAAACATGTTGGATGTGCTAACTGTTGAAAATCAGTAGATACGTTCTAATGGTGATTTACTAACAAAGTTCTATTTTTTTATTTAACTTGTACAATTTAAAACATTAATATTATGTCATTTGATGCAAAACCACTTCAGATAAAAAGCTTGTTTACAAAGCATATATTTACGATTCCTCGTAATCAGCGTAGATATGTTTGGAATAAAGAAAACTGGTCAGAACTTTATGAGGATTTGAAGTTCATAATAGAAAACAAAAAGGGTAATGCTATTTCTGGTCATTTTTTGGGCAGCTTTGTTCTTCAAAAGAAAAAAGAAGATAATGATGTTACATATTTTGAAATAATAGATGGGCAGCAGCGTTCTATAACTATTGTACTCTTCTTAGCTGCGATTATGCAGTATTTCAAGGAGCACGATATGAAGGATTTTTTTGATGGTTGCCGTGATTTCTTAAAGGTGAAGGATGCTGTAAGCAAAGAGCATTGTGTTATAGAAACCGATTATTATGATGCAATTGAGAAAATCGTAGACAATGTTTGCGATTGGGAAAATCGGATTTCTGACGTTAATAAGTTCATAAAAACAATATCGGTAGGTAATATCAATTCAAAATTTGCAGACTGTTTTCTATATTTCTATAAGCTCTTGCAAAGTCAATCAAAAGATTTTGTGTGGGATGTGAGACGTACTTTAGCTGATGCAAAATATATTCATATACAAGCAGACAACAATGAGGATTCGTATACCATATTTGAAATTTTGAATGCCCGAGGAATGGCATTGGAGGATTTTGAACTTATCAAAAATTTTATCATGCGTTATATCTTGCCGCAAGAAGAAACCATGGTAGATAGGGTAAAGGAGTTGTGGAAGGAGAAAATAGAGAATCCTTTGAGCACGAATATCTCAAAATTCTTTCAGCATTATGCTAAGCATAAGTACAGAATGGAAATCAATCAAAAAGATGTATTCAATTTGATTAAAAAGACAGCACGTAAGAATGTAAATGACTTCTTCGAAGATTTATTGTTAAAAGCAGGTTATTATAAACTAATCATCTCTCCTGTAGATACGGAGATTTCGGACAATCTTTCTGAAACAGAGAATTTTGTTTTTTCTTTTTTGCGAAAGAAGCGAGCAATACAGTTTAGACCAATACTCATGAGCTTGATGCATATGAAGGCAATTGGAGATTTGACAGAAGAAGCTTATAATGAAGTTTTGTTGTTTATATATAGATTCTTTGTTTGTTACAATATTATTGGAGAAGAAAAATCTAATAAGCTAGAGGATGTTATACGAAAATATGCTCCTCTTATAGAAAATGAATTTTCGGAGCAGGTGATAGACGAATTTGAGGAAAGTTTGAAAAAGAGAATTCCTGATTTCAATACTTTTCAAAATGCATTTAGGAACATTGGATGGTCAAATCATAATACTTTCTATAAAGACTCAAAACTCAAAAATCGAGTTGTAATAGTATTGGAGCTAATTGAGTCCTATGAGTCAAGATGCCAGGATGTTCATTCTTTCACCATAGAGCATATAATTCCAGATTCATCAAATAATCCTGAAGCTTATAACATAGGTAATTTGATACCTTTGGAAGAATGGATTAATAAAGGTTTGAAAGACAAATCAATAGACGAAAAGGTTCAAGCTTATAGAGATTCAGGCTTTAAGATGGCACGAAATATCGCTGGTTATTATTCATCTAACTTTGATCCAATAAAGCGGAATAAACTTATGGCAAAGAAAATATATCATGATATATTAAAACTTGATTTGCCAGATGAATAAAAAAGTAAAATGTCACTTTGTACTGAGTCTGGTAAATATCATCATAGTAGCCAGCAGACGGAGGATGCCATGATGATATTGAAGTTGTTTGATGCAATCTTCCGTGAGGGCAAGCTGATAAAGGCAGGGCTCACAAAAACTGATGATATTCGGCGAGAGCGACTGATCAGAAGAATAGCGAAGTATTGCAATAATATTTATTTTGTTGGCAGACCGGAATCAGGTGTGCGCTTTGCTCGCCTGATGTCCCACTTTGCCAATATCCGAAAGCACAATTTGGATCCTGTGCTGTATCTTTGTGATGTGTTCCGCAGGATCAAGAAAACGGCAAAGGACAAATTGGTAGACTTACTCGCTCATAGATGGCAGCTGGCTACTGTTACTACTGGGCATAAATTCAAATGATTTATTCTTAAAAGATATAAAAAAGCATTCATTTTAGGGCTTAACGTACCTAAAGTGACCGCTTACATTGTGTTCCGATGGCATTAATGATTAATCCTGCCCCAAATAGTGATAATTGTATTAACAACAAAGCGTGGTTTGATTTGGAAAATTTAAACAATGAAAATGATGAATTATAGAAATGAAAGTGAGATAACGTATGCTATAAGAAAGTTTCTTGATGAGCATCAGGTTCCTTTTAATATAGCGGAAAAATCTCAACATACAAATTATATATATGACTTTTATCTTCCTGAAGGCTTGGAAAATGCCAAGTTGCCATTAGGAAAAGGTTATGTAAAGTATGAGATAGAAGGACCTGTAGCTATAGAAGTTAAGGGACGTTTACTCTTTGATACGATTCAGCGATATGTCACTCTATTTACGGAGGAACTTGCTCCTCAAAAGGAAGTTTCTTCTTTTCTTCTGGTTTATGTAGAGGGAAAATTACCATCTATTTTAAAATACCATCTTGGAAAATTAAAGGAAAAGGGGTTCTATGTCTTGTCCCTATCTCAATTCCTTGGTTTGCAAATTGATACTGTAATCCCTAAAAAGAAATTTAATTTAGAAGAATATGACTGGGTTAAAGACCGAGATAAAATTTTAGAAATAGCAAAGGTGAGTCTTCAAGATAAAGATTTTTCTCTTTTCTTTGGAGCAGGTGTAAGTATGTCTGCAAAATTGCCATCATGGTGGAAACTGTTAGAGGGCTTAGTGAACAAAAGTAAGCAGAAACTGTTGGATAAAAATGATATAGATAATCTCCAACAAGTCTGCTATGACTCGTCCATTGTCTTTGGTCGTTTTATAAGACAGATGATGGAGACTAAGTCAAATGGTGAGGACTACTATAATGCTGTACATGATGCCCTTTATGCAGGAAATGACTCTTGTACATCTCCACTGATACAGGAAATCTGTAATTTGATTTTGGCAAAAAGACAGTTTGCTAAAAGTATCATCACCTATAATTTTGATGATGTTATGGAGAGGGCTATGGATAATGTTGGTATAAAGAATTATTCTATTTTTGGTATGAATCAGCCTCAGCAAGCTTTCCCTATTTATCATGTTCATGGCTTTATCCCTTATGATAATTCTCAGATAATTAAGTCTGTGCCAATATTGAGTGAGGAAGAATATCACAGAGTTTATGCCAATTCTTACAATTGGTCTAATGTGGAGCAGATTCATGCTCTTAGCAGAACAACATGCATTTTCATAGGATTGTCAATGACAGATCCAAATTTACGCCGATTACTTGATATCGCTATTCGTGATAGTGAGAATGAGGCAAGACATTTTGTCTTTTTGCCTCATATTACAAAATTCAAGAATGTTAAGGATGCAAATAAAAAGAACAACGAAGCAATGAGAATCCATAAAGAAATATTCTTGGAACTAGGCTTGAGAGTTATTTGGTACACTGATTATAATGAGTTGCCAACTTTGATTAGTCAGTTAAAATAATCTAGAGATCATGGCAATATTTATAAAGGTTAGCGATCCTTCTAGTTTTCTGAAGGACATAAAAGCTTCCATTGATGGTGGGAGTATAAAGGAATGGACATATGATGATGATGGGGACATTACTTCAACAGATGAAAAACTGAAGAATGAAGCTTGGTTTCATCCTTATATGCCAGTTGGTAATATATTAGTGCTTGGAATTATTGGGCGCAAAAATGTAATGATGTCTATGTATATGTATACTATGTATCATAGTGAGTTTATTAAGACACTTCTTCTTAATTATGGTTCTCAATTAGATGATATATCTATAATGCCCCCATTTTCAAATCATTTTGACACTCAAAGTATTGAAGAAAAATAATAGTTTTATGAATAATAAATTGTGTAACTCTTTTGCAGAGGAAAAAGCTAAAGAGGCCTTGAGCTTGAAGTCTTTTTCTGCTCTCAACCTTGAAAGTATAAAACAAACTTTAAAGGAGGCTTTGGAGCAAAATAGAAGTAACGGCATTTTTCGGGAATACACTCAGCATGATATTTCTCACATAGATGGCATGTTGAGCCTTCTAGATGATATTATTCCTCAGCATACAAAGGATATAATGACACCTGCAGATTGGATGATGGTCGTTTTGTCTTTTTATTTTCATGATTTCGGAATGTTAGTGACAGAAGATGAAATTTTAAAAAGAGATTCTGACAATGATTTTCTGAACTATAAAAAGAGAATGAAGTCGTCTTCAATTTCAGATGATGACATTTACCAAAACTACATCCGTGACAATCATGGTGAAAGAGTGTTTGACTGGCTTTTGAAGTTAGATGCATCTTCAACAGTTTCTGAAACTCATCTTGATTTGCTGAGAGGAATGATTGGAACTTTGTCTCCAGAAATACATAGGGATTTAGCAAAGTTATGTAAATCACATGGAGAAAATTTAGCAGAAATACAGGATAGTTTAGATGTGAATCAGCAATATGAACAAAGTCCATCTTCTAGAGTGAATTTGCTATATGTGGCATCTCTTCTGAGAACAGCAGATATATTGCATATCAATTCTGAGAGAACTCCTGATATAGTCAGAAAAATTATTTCACCCCAAAATCAATATAGTAAGACAGAGTGGGATTTTCAGAATTCAGTAACATGTATCAGACCTTTATCCGAAAGAGACCGAAATAATAATGTAGATCCAAACATTCAACCTCATGCGTTTGAGGTAAAAGCAACCTTCATCAATGAAGATGCTTATAGCCGTTTTAAGGATTATATTTTTAATGCAGAAAAACAATTAATTCAAACACATGATGTTTGCAGAGATTCTTGCTTGCAAAATCAGAATGGTTACGAATTTCCTTGGGATTCCATCAACTGTAACTCTATAAAAACAGAGGGATTTAATGCAGACCCATTGAAGTTTGAGTTAGATAAAGACAATATTCTTAAGCTTTTGATAGGTCATACACTATATAGTAATTCAAATGTAGTTTTAAGAGAACTTGCACAGAATGCCATTGATGCCTGCCGTTTAATGGATAGTAATTCAAAAGTTGGTTCTTCTGATTATCAGCCAAGGGTAGTGATAACATGGAAACCTACCAGTCGTGAACTTGTAATTCAGGACAATGGAACAGGTATGGATGAACATATTATCAAGAATTATCTCTTTAAGGTTGGAGCATCACGATATCAGTCTGATGAATTCAAAAAGCAAAATTCAGATTTTCATTCTATTAGTAGATTTGGAATAGGATTGCTGACTTGTTTCATGATTAGTGATGAGTTTGAGATAACAACATTATGGCATAAGGAAAAGAATGCACATAAACTCCGTATTAAAGGGATAGGTGGAGAGTGTATAATGCGTAATGATGCACAAACTGATAATATTTTGGATGGTAAGCATGGTACTACATTTGTTTTAAAAGTTAGAGAGGATGTTGAGTTTGATAATGTTGCAAATAATCTGAAAAGCTGGATAGTCGTTCCGCAGTGTAAAGTTGAATACAAAGAAGAAACTGATGATTCTATTAGGATTGGCTATGACAATGAGGAGGAAGCCTTAAAAAGTTTTCTGCTTTCTATAGGTATAAATATAGATGAAAAGCAATATAGAATAAAGAAAGTCCACACAACAGGTATTGTTTTCTATTATTTGGAAAAGAAAAGTGAACTATATGGTGATTGGAATATTTTATCTCCTAATTATAAGTATCTGCGAGATATAACTGTTCCTGTAGGACTTTGTGTAGAAGGAATCAAAATTTCAGATAACACACCTGGTTTTCATGGAAAAAGTTTTGTAGCACTTGCCAATTGTACAGGAAAAACATCACCGACAACCAATGTGGCTCGTGATAATTTTGAGCAATCAAAGGAATATGATGAAATGATGAGGTTTATATATCACTCATATTTGAAATCAATTTCAGAAAAGATTGATCTTTTTGAAAAAAATCATTCTCTTTCATGGGCGGTAGATGAAGCGTGTTATTCTATAGATCGATTTGTTGATAAAAATAATAGAGGGCTAGAGGCCTTTTCTGATTATACTTTGTTTAATGAATGTTTGGCAGACGAAAGTTTATTCCTGTTGGATGCAGAAAATCAGTATCGTCGAGTGAGTCTTAATGGCATTGGAGATGATGTTTGGACAATAGAAAGCTATGCTTTTAATTCTGCTATGCGCTTGACACAAGAAATATCCAACTGCAAATCAACAGCTTTTGGTATATTGGGACAATTAGGAGCAGAATTCAGTGATGATGTAAAAAATATATACTCAGATACACTCAATAAACACTATAC
>OBCN01000098.1_pt1 | contig 12208 bp, 10 predicted proteins | sample 1495871 | NCBI WGS metagenome assembly OBCN01 (sample SAMN03418255, study PRJEB22391) | human gut metagenome | biome: human-gut; feature: organic feature; material: feces | host: Homo sapiens | place: Tanzania | collected 2013-01 | reverse complement strand
TGTGCTGTTTGCCAATCCAGCATTGTTGCACGACCGACACGATACATACCAGCCGTGACACGTTCACTCTCGGTCGCGGATGCTAACAACGTTTCGGTTTGTTTTAATACCGTCTGGGCTGTTTTGTAATTTTGATATGCCGTAAATATATCCAGCGTGGCCGAATCATTGGCGGCGCGTTCTTGTTCAATTGCGGCGTCATAGTTTGCCTGGGCCTGGCGCACGCCATACATGTTTGCGAATCCCGCAAATATCGGCATAGACGCACGGACGCCAATGCTGCCGCTGATTTTATCAGACCCGCTGTTGAAACTTTCCGATGGCGTATCATTCCACGAAACAGAACCAGATGCAGAAATACTGGGCAAATTTTTCAAGAACGATGCATTGCGACGATGCCAAGCAGCGTCTTTGTTCGCGGTTGCACGCAATAAGTCTGGTCGTGATTTCTGGGCACGCGAAATCAGTTCATCAATCGTATCCAGTTCACTAACGTTGCCGAAATCGATGGGCAAATCGGCAATATCAATATCCTGGTTTGCGGGAAAAGACAACTTGCTTAGCAGTGTTCCCTTGGCAATTTCACGATTGTTTTTCGCACGCTCCAAATCCAAATTGCGACTGGCCAATGTTGTATCCGCCTTTAATACATCAGCCTTGGCCACGGAACCCGCCTTGAATTTTTTTGTAGCCGTATCGCGCGCGGTTTGTGCAACAGTGCGCAAACTGTTCGCACTTTTCACATCTGCATCAGCGTTCAGTAAATTGTAATACGCGCCAATTATGCCGTATATGTAATTCTGGACATTTTCGTCATAGTCAAAACCGGCCGCACGCCACGTGGCGGTTGCGCTGTTCAAATCGGCCAAGCGTTTACCGAAATCAAACAACAGGTATGACGCCGACAATGATGCCCCATACGACCAATCGCCCCATTCTTTGTTGCGATACGGCAATGACGCGGACGCAGACGCATTGACCGATGGCAAATAATTCGCGTACCCGGCATTTTTTGCAAACCGGGCCGATTGCACCGCAAAGTATGACGCTGTTGTCGTCGGATTGCGACACAGGCCCAGGTCAATAACCTGGCCCAGGTCCAGTTTTCCGGCCGGTACAGTCGTGCGCGTGGCGCAACTATCGTCTGCGCCGTATGCCAACGTGGGTAACAAACATAATAACAGTGATATTTTTTTCATTATAATCTCTCTGTTTCCCTAACGTTTATATATAATATAATTTTTATGTTGAATTACAATTTTTTTTTGCCTAATATGCTTTCACACCTTTTTGGCCTGGTGGCAGAGTGGTTATGCAGAGGACTGCAAATCCTTGTATGCCGGTTCGATTCCGACCCAGGCCTCCAAAATTAAAACGCCCTTGTGGCGTTTTTATTTTGGATAATTGGTGCTATCGAACCGGCCCGGTTCGCATACGCGTCAGTTTTGGTGCTATCAACAGAATTTTTCTGTTTGAACTTTGGGACGCAATGCCATACAATCGCTGTATGATTGAAACAATAACGCTGACTGATTTTCGTAATCATAAATCCGGGCGCATAACAACGCACGGTCGGCACAATATTATTATCACAGGGCCAAACGGTGCCGGCAAAACCGCCATATTAGAGGCAGTATCAATGCTGTCTGGCGACAGGGGACTGCGTGGGACAGGTTGGGGCGAAATCGCACGTTTTGATGGTCTGGGCGGCTTTTCCGTATTTGCACAGTTATCTGACGACACAGAATTGTCAGTATATTTTAACTCCGGCGATACAAATCGGCATGCACGCATTGATGGCGACACGGCAAATTTGGCTGAACTGGGGGCACGGCTTCGTATGGTATGGGTCACCCCACGCGAAGACAGACTATTTATTGACGGTAGCGCTGAACGACGTGCATTTTTTGACCGCCTGGTTGCCAGTTTTGACGCAACCCACAATGGTCGCATAGCACGACACGCAAAATTATTATCTGAACGCGCATTTGCATTAAAATGTGGACGCGACGCCCATTGGCTGGACGCGATTGATGCCCAGATTGCCGGCACAGCCGTTGCAATTGCAGACGCACGCATTAAATACGCTGGCGAATTAAATTATTTTCTGGCCGATTGCGCCATATCTGTGCGAGGACGCGTTGAAGAAATGATATTAAATGGCGCACCAGCTGGTGGGGCAGAACGGGAATACCTGAAATACCTGGGCGAAAACCGCGAATTAGTGGGCGATAAAATGATATTAGATGGCGTGCACAAATCTGATTTTGGGGGTTTTAATCACGCGCTGAAATTACCTGTGCATTTAACTAGCACGGGACAACAAAAAACAGTATTGCTGAACATTATACTGGCACATGCAAAACTGTTGCGCACAAAAACAGGTTGCCGCCCACTGATTTTATTGGACGAGGCCGCCGCTCACCTGGACGACGCGGCGCGAACACGTTTATTTTACGAACTGGGGCAAACCGATGCCCAGGTTTGGGCAACTGGGCTGGACCCCAATATTTTCCGCAATATTGCAGACGCTGCATTTGTCACTTGCACAAATGGCGAAATAAATAATATACTGGTGCCAGGGAAATAAAAGTTATGGCAAAAATTGATTATCAAGTTTTATTGGATAATGCATTGAAATCTGTGGTCAAGGACGCATTGATTCACGCCCAGATAAATGGTCTGGGGGACGGAACACATTTCTTTATCACGTTCAAAACGCGGGCCCCTGGTGTTGTATTGCCGGACTTTTTGCGCATACGATATCCAGATATAATGACGATTGTTTTGCAATATTCATATAATAACCTGCACGTATCCGACAAAGAATTCGGTGTGCAATTGACATTTGATGGTCGGCCTTTTTTCATACGTGTGCCATTTTCTGCGCTGGTTGAATTCAAGGATCCATCTGTGGACTTTATGTTGACCTTTCACCCAAAGGGTGTGGCGGCGGCCGATAACGATATGGAATTACCATTAGAAGAGAAACCAGACACTGTTCCTATCCCGGCAGGGTTGTTTCACTGGACGATTTCAGAAAAAACAGGAAATAAAAAAATGGGGTCACACCCCATTTTTTAATACATTGTTTGCAGGATATGCTTGTTTTTATCCAGGCTGGACAACATTTTGCCCGAACCACACGCAACACATGCCAATGGGTTATCAACCAAAAATGCCGGCAACCCAGTTGACGCGCGTATCGCCGCGTCTAAACCACGCAACAGCGAACCGCCACCAGTCATCGCAATACCCAAATCTGCAATATCGGCTGACAATTCTGGGGGCGTCAATTCCAATGCCTGGCGCACAGTGTCAACAATCTTGGACACAGTTTGTGCCAATGCTGAGGCGACCTGGGATTCGGTAATAACCGTTTCGCGTGGCGTCCCAGACAACAGGTCGCGTCCCTTTATCTTCATGGTCAATTCATTTGCCTTGTCTTTGGGCATAATGGCGGTGCCGATACGTTTTTTAATTTCTTCGGCCGTATTTTCACCAATCAACAGGTTTTTATTTTTGCGGACGAATTCAATGATATCCAAATCCATCTGGTCGCCTGCAGTGCGAACCGCATGTGAATAGACGATTCCGCCCAGGGACATAACCGCAACTTCGGTTGTGCCACCACCAATATCCAGAACCATTGAGCCAACCGGTTTTTCCACGGGCAAACCTGCGCCAATCGCAGCCGCGGTTGATTCTTCGACAATATACACCTTGCGTGCACCGGCGGCATCGGCCGCTTCTTGTATAGCGCGGCGTTCCACCTGGGTCGCGCATGACGGCACACATATAATAATTAATGGCGCAGCCAATGGATTTTTACGATGAACCTTGCGAATAAAGTATTTAATCATTTCTTCGGCGACTTCAAAATCTGCAATAACGCCGTCGCGCAGTGGGCGCACTGCGGTAATTGTCCCGGGGGTGCGACCAAACATTTGCTTTGCTTCGGTTCCGACGGCTAAAATTTCCTTGCGTCCCATCAGACGATTTTCAGCAACAGCAACAACCGACGGCTCGTTCAAGACGATTCCGCGTCCCTTGACATAAATCAGTGTATTTGCCGTTCCCAAATCAATTGCCATATCGGCAGAGAAATATTTCATCAACCAGTTATACATTTTATAATCCTTGGGCTGTTTCACATTTTCTTGCACTATAAAACCTGTGCGAATAAAAATCAAGCGGGGTCCACATAAAAAATATGCTTTTTTATTTGATTATTACCAGATTCTGGTATTATAAGCGATATGAGAAATACGATTAAAAATCATAATGACTTTTTAATGATGGATGAAAATCTGACGGCGCGCAGTGCTTTTTTTATAATCCGCGCAAAACCAGCAAAGTTTCCAGATGACCCGCGTTTTGGCCTGGTCGCAACGAAAAAAACATTTCGTTTTGCAGTCCAACGCAATCTGGCAAAGCGGAAATTACGTGACTGGATTCGCTTTAATGACGCGTTGCAATTGGCCGATTTGGATTATGTGTATATCGCACGGCGTTCTATTTTAACCGCCGAACGTGATGATGGTCGGGCGGCCATGGCGCGCGCATTGCGCTATTTGGCACATGAACATGTAAAAAATGGAAAAAAGTAATTTATCTTGGTCGGGACGCGTGGCAATTGGGCTGGTTAAAATATACCAGACATGCATTTCACCATTTATCGGCGGACGCGCAACGTGCCGTTTTATACATAGTTGCAGCCAGTATGCCGCTGACGCCATTGCTAAATATGGCGCATGGCGTGGTGGACTGATGGCAATTCGCCGAATAATGCGGTGTCGACCAGGGGGCGGATACGGATATGACCCTGTCCCTTGACAAGTGGCGTGATTGTGCTAGAATTCCATAGCTAGACGAAAAATAATTACAAAGGGTTTATATTATGTCTTTTCGTGCAACTGTTGAATCCATGTCAAAAATTATGGACGAAATGGGTATTACAGAACTGGAACTGGAACGTCAGTTTTTGTTCGGTGTTTATCGTAAACACATTCATTTATCAAAGCAACAGGCGGCAACCGTCGCTATGCCTAGCCTGCCAATGGCCGATGCAAAATGCGCGTCCAGCGCACCGCAACAGACATCGGGCTATGCGTTGAAATCACCAATGGTTGGTGTCGCATACCTGGCCCCAGAACCGGGCGCAAAAACCTTCACGTCTGTGGGCGCACAAATCAAGGCTGGCGATACCGTCGCATTGATAGAGGCGATGAAAACATTTAATCCGATTAAATCTGATCGCGATGGCATCGTCAAAGAAATATTGGTATCTGATGGCGCGGCCGTTGAATTTGACCAACCAATTATCATTATTGAATAAGTTATGTCCCAAATAAAAAAAGTTTTAATTGCAAACCGTGGTGAAATCGCACTGCGTATTATTCGCGCATGTCGCGATATGGGAATTCGCACGGTTGCGGTTTATTCAACAGCCGATAAAACTGCAATGCACGTGCAACTGGCCGACGAATCTGTTTGTATTGGGCCGGCCGCGTCCAAGGATTCTTATTTGAACGAATCTGCGATTTTGACGGCGGCATTGCTGACAAATTCTGACGCGATTCACCCGGGATACGGATTTTTATCTGAACGTGCGGACTTTGCACAAAAGGTTGTCCAACACGGTATGATTTGGATTGGCCCAGATGCCGAAATGATTACCAAAATGGGGGACAAGGTTAATGCAAAGCGCACCGCAATTGAATGTGGTCTGCCGGTGGTGCCGGGGTCTGACGGTTCGGTTGACACGGTTGAAGATGCGTTAAAATGGGCAGAAAAAATCGGATACCCCGTTATGTTAAAGGCATCGGCTGGTGGCGGTGGTCGCGGTATGCGCGCGGTTCACAATGCCGAAGAAATGGCGGCGGCGTTCCAACTGACCAAGAACGAGGCACGCAGTGGTTTCGGCGACGACACATTATATATGGAAAAACTGTTGTTGCACCCACGCCACATTGAATTCCAGGTTCTGGGCGACAAACACGGCAACGTTGTTATTTTCGGCGAACGCGATTGTTCGCTGCAACGCAAAAATCAAAAGGTTATGGAAGAATGCCCGGCGGCGGCACTGACCCGGAAACAGCGCGATGATATGATAGAGGTTTGCAAATCTGCCGCGAAAAAGATGGGCTATACAAATGCCGGGACATTTGAATTTATGTTCCAGGACGGAAAATTCTATTTCTTGGAAATGAACACCAGATTACAGGTTGAACACCCGGTCACAGAAATGGTGTATGGGGTTGACCTGGTTCGCGAACAAATCCGTATTGCGGCCGGCGAAAAACTGGGATACACCCAGGCAAACGTCGTTCCACACGGTCACGCGATTGAATTTCGTATAAATGCCGAAGACCCAGAAACATTTATTCCAAACCCGGGCAAAATTACATTGTATGCGCCATCGGGCGGTCTGGGGGTGCGTGTGGACAGTGCGGTCTATACCGGATACGTAATTCCGCCGACATATGATTCAATGATTGCGAAACTGATTGTTCACGGCCAATCGCGCAGTGCATGCATTATGCGTGCGACACGTGCATTGGACGAATTTGTTATCGAAGGGGTCAAGACCACGATTCCGCTGCAACAAAAACTGTTAAAGAATCGCGATGTTCAAACATTAAAGTTTGATAATCATTGGTTGGAAAATTATCTGGCCGAAAAAAAGTAAAAAAACACCGGTGTTTACCGGTGTTTTTTTACAGCGGGCAGGGCGTTGTCGTTATTCTGTGTATTTTTACTGTTGCAATCAGTAAAAACTTTGTTATAATGCCCCGTGCATTGGGTGGTTAGCTCAGTTGGTTAGAGCGTTACGTTGACATCGTAAAGGTCGTTGGTTCGAGTCCAATCCCACCCACCACAAATTTTCACCGCAGCGTCAGCAAGGGCTGAAAATTTAGTGTCACGGCGAAGTGTAGCGAAGCCGGACAAGGAATATAAAATTATTGGAATTGGAAATAATGCGAATGCAGAACTAATCTTGAATTAAAATTTCTGACGGGATTCTGTGCGGCGCCCCGTTGGGCGTCGCATTTTTATTTATCAAGGAAACGAATATGACAAACACAAACAATAAATATTTAATTACATCTGCGTTACCGTATGTGAACGGAGAGTTGCACCTGGGGCATTTGGTGGGTTGCTTGTTGCCATCGGATATTTATGCGCGTTTTTGTCGTGCGCGTGGACGCGATGTTCTGTATGTTTGTGGGGCCGACGAACACGGCACACCGGTTATTGTCGGTGCAAATGTGGCCGGTATGTCAATTCCAGATTACGCAAACATGTGGTATGAAAAGCATTTACGTGCCGTGCGCGATTTCAATCTGTCATTTGATTTATATGGTCGCACGCACACAAAATTACAGGAAAAATTGATTCATGAATTGTTCGTCCGCCTGGATGCCCAGGGATTAATAGAAGAGCGTGAAACCCTGCAACCGTTTTCAATTACTGACAACATGTTTTTAACTGATCGCCAGGTGCTGGGGACGTGTCCAAAATGTGGATACGAAAATGCACGTGGTGACCAGTGCGACAAATGTGGTGCAACATACGAAGTGGACGAACTGAAAAATCCACGCAGTGCTGTTTCTGGGGCCGCTGACGTTGAAATGCGCCCAACAAAAAACCTGTTTTTCTTGGCAACGCGTATTCAGCCCCAGTGGCGCAAATGGCTGGAAACGCACGCGCCACGGTGGTCAAAAACCGCCAGTGCAATTGCAAATGGCTGGGCCAGCGAAGGTCTGCGCGACACGTCAATCACACGCGATTTGCCGTGGGGAATTTCGGTCAATAAACCTGGATATGAAAACAAGGTTTTTTATGTATGGTTTGATGCGCCTTGGGGATACGTTTCGATTTCCCAGGCAGCACGCGAAAACTGGGCCGACTGGTGGAAAAATCCAGATGCACACTATGCGCAATTTATGGGCAAAGATAATGTCAAATTTCACGCGGTATTTTTCCCAGAACAGCAACTGGCGATGAACGATAATTGGAAAACCGTAGATATGTTAAAGTCTATGAATTTCCTGAATTTTGAAGGTGGCAAATTCTCTAAATCTGAAAAACGCGGTGTATTTTTGGACGGCGCGTTGAAAATTGCACCGGCGGACGCATGGCGTTATGCGTTGATTGCGTCTGCGCCGGAAACAGATGATACAGATTTCACATTTATGCGATTTGCCGACATTGTGAACAAAGATTTGAACGGTATGCTGGGGAACTTTATTTCACGTGTTTGTAAATTGACTGCTAAAAATTTTGGCGGGGTTGTGCCGGCGGCTGGGGAATCTGACCCAGAACTGGACAGCCAAATAAACGAAAAACTAAACGAATTGACCGTCGCACTGGACGCGTGCGAATTCCGTAATGCGGTTGTTGCGCTGCGCACATTATATGCGATTGGGAATGAGTATATGACACGACGCGAGCCATGGACGCTGGTCAAAAATGGCGACATGACAGGGGCGGCGGCGGTGCTGAACAAATGTTTCCAGTTGATTGATTTGTATGCACGCGTATCTGCACCGTTCATTCCAAATGCGGCTGAAAAAATGCAAAATGTTTTTGTTCTGGCGCGTGATTTAACATGGCCGACAGCGTTTGAATATCGCATAAAAGATGGCGATGAATTTGCAGTTCCTGAAAATTTATTTGCACGCATTGATGATGAAACTGTTCAAAAACTGACCGCAGAATACGCGCCACGCGATAAAAATGAAATTGTGCCTGTCGCTGCAAAAATTGTCGCAGTAAAAAATCATCAGACACGTGAAAATCTGCATATTTTGACAGTGGACGATGGCACAAGTAACGATTTGCAAATCGTATGCGGTGCGCCAAACGTGCGCGTTGGTATGATTGGCGTTCTGGCCCCCATTGGCGCAACATTGCCCGGTATGAAAAAACCAATATCCCAGCGCACTGTTGCCGGCACAGAATCGTTTGGTATGATGTGCAGTGGCGCAGAACTGGGCATAAATGACAATGGCGATGAAATCATTGAGTTGTTCCCGGACACACCATTGGGCACAGCATATAAAAAATAAAATGGATAATATAAAACTTGTTTTAATGTCGTGTTGTGCGCCGTGCAGTGCCGGCGCAATTCGACAGTTGGTCAACGGCGACATCGCTGGTGTTTCTGATTTTATCGTCCTGTTTTTCAATCCGAATATTTTTCCTGAATCTGAATATACAAAACGCCTGGACGAACAGATTAAATACTGCAAAAAACTGGGGGTAAAATACGCCATTGGAAACTATGATCACGCGGCGTGGCGTGCGCACGTGGCTGGACTGGAAAACGAACCAGAACGTGGTGCACGTTGCAGTCGGTGTTTTGAATTTCGCTTTAAATATGCGGCAGAATTTGCACGCAAAAACGGATATAACGCGGTGGCATCTGTGTTCGGCGTATCGCGTCACAAGGACCAGGCCCAGGTTGACCGTGCAGGTCAAAACACATTGGATAAATGTTATATGCCTGTTATTTGGGACGAGAAATTACGTCAAAAAATCGGGCGCGAGTCTGATTTTTACCGCCAAAATTATTGCGGTTGCGAATTCAGTATTCGCAAAGTATAATCCATATTGTATATAACAAAGGAATAACTATGTCACGCATATTTGTTTTCCCTGGCCAGGGTGCCCAGGCTGTTGGAATGGGGCGCGAACTGTATGAAAACAACGCGGCTGCGCGCGCCGTATTTGACGAAGTAGATGATGCATTAAATCAAAAATTATCTGATATTATTTTTAATGGCCCGATGGACGAATTGACATTGACTGCAAATGTCCAGCCGGCAATTATGGCGACATCTATTGCTATGTTGCGTGCATCTGGCGAAAAATTACCAGAATATGTCGCGGGGCACAGTTTGGGTGAATATACCGCACTGTGTGCATCGGGCGCATTATCATTGGCAGATACGGCACGGTTGTTGCGCACACGCGGAAACGCGATGCAGTCGGCTGTCCCTGTTGGCGCAGGATTGACCGCGGTGATATTGGGACTGGATATTGATGTTATTCGTGATTTGTGCAAAGGCACTGACTGCGACGTTGCAAATGATAATTGTCCGAACCAAGTTGTTGTATCTGGCGAACGCAACGCAGTTGAAGATGTGTTGCAGCGTGCCAAAGACGCCGGGGCGCGTCGCGCGATGCCGTTGGCATTATCGGCGCCTGTGCATTGCCGGATTCAGGCACCGGCCGCCGACGCAATGCGCACAGAACTGGCAAAAGTCACGATTGCACAACCCCAGGCAATATTTATCGCAAATAAAACGGCCGAACCTATGACAGATGTCGCCGAAATCAAAGAAGAATTGATTTATCAAATGACCCACGGTGTCCGTTGGCGCGAAAGTGTTATGACGATGCACCGCCTGGGTATAACCGAACAAATTGAAATTGGTCCGGGCAATGTTCTGACTGGATTGGCATCAAGAATTTGCCCAGAAATAACCGCAAAGAAATTGGAGATATAAAATGTTTGATTTAACAGGACGTGTTGTTTTAATTACCGGCGCAACCGGTGGAATTGGTGGCGCAATCGCACATAAAATGCGCGCGGTCGGGGCAACTGTTGTTGTGTCGGGACGTAATATTGCAAAACTGGAATCTGAATTTGGTGGCGAGGGCTTTATCAAGTTGCCGTGTGACCTGGCGGCCGAAGGTGGCGCAGTTGAACTGGTTATGAATACAATTGAAGCTGCCGGTAAAATTGACATTTTAATCAACAACGCCGGTATTACCAAGGATACATTATTGATGCGTATGTCCGACGAACAGTTTGACGATGTTATCAACACAAACCTGCGTGCATGCTTTAAAATGTGCCGTGCAGCGATTATGCCGATGATGAAGAATCGTTTTGGTCGCATTATAAATATGGCGTCTATTATTGGTGTTATCGGTGGCCCGGGCCAGGCAAACTATGCCGCGTCCAAGGGTGGTATGATTGCAATGACAAAGTCCATCGCGGCCGAGGTTGCATCGCGCGGTATCACGGCAAACTGTATTGCGCCTGGATTTATTCAAACGCCGATGACGGACGTTCTGCCTGATGAATTAAAGAAAACATATCTAGCACAAATCCCAGCCGGCCGTTTTGGCACACCAGACGACATTGCAAACGCGTGCGTGTTCTTGGCGTCTGACGAGGCATCATACATCAACGGTCAGACATTAAATGTCAATGGTGGTATGGGACGTTTTTAATAAATGACAAAATTTGATGTGATTGTTATTGGTGGCGGACACGCAGGCGTCGAAGCGGCGACTGCATCTGCACGTCGTGGTGCGCAAACACTGTTGCTGACCCAATCTGAACGTGATTTGGGCGCGTTGTCGTGCAACCCTAGCATTGGTGGCCCCGGTAAATCACAGATGGTTTCTGAAATTGACGCAATGGGTGGCGTTATGCCACGCGCAGCGGACGTCGCCGGGATACACTTTCGGACACTGAACGCGTCGCACGGCGCGGCAACACGTGCATTACGCGCCCAGATTGACCGCAAAATGTATCACAACGCAGTCGTGAAAATTTTGTCCGAACAACCAAATTTAACCATACAGTTTGACAAGGTTGTGTCGCTGGATTTACAAAATAAAATTGTGAACGGCACATATTCGGCCCGCGCAATCGTGTTGACCACAGGGACGTTCTTGGGGGGCCTCGTCACGCGCGGAAATGAAAAGATTGCATCTGGTCGCATGCAAGACGACGGTACATACCAGGATAATGATACTGTTATTTCTGGGGTGTTGCGTGAAAACGGGTTCCAGATTTTGCGTCTGAAAACGGGAACGCCGGCGCGAATTTATCGTGACAGTATTGATTTTTCGGTCTGTGAATTGCAACCAGGCGACAACCCACACGATTGGTTTTCCCGGCCAAATACAGATAATAATTTTTCGTCGGTATGTTATATAACGCATACGACTGAAAAGACACATCAAATAATTCGCGACAATATCGCCAATGCGCCAATGTATAACGGCGATATTCACGGCACGGGCCCGCGTTATTGCCCAAGTCTGGAAGACAAGGTTATGCGTTTCCCAGACCATGCGTCCCACCACGTTTTCCTGGAACCCGAAGGATTGGACAGTGATTTAATTTACCCAAACGGCATTTCAACCAGTTTTGGCGCAGACGTCCAAGACGCATGGATTC
>OBCN01000097.1_pt1 | contig 12268 bp, 7 predicted proteins | sample 1495871 | NCBI WGS metagenome assembly OBCN01 (sample SAMN03418255, study PRJEB22391) | human gut metagenome | biome: human-gut; feature: organic feature; material: feces | host: Homo sapiens | place: Tanzania | collected 2013-01 | reverse complement strand
ATGGTATTGTTGCACGAGAACATTGTTGGTCTCGATGCAGCTATCTTCATGCACCCTACCGTATGGAAGGCTTCCGGTCACGTTGATGCCTTCAATGACCCATTGATTGATAACCGCGATTCAAAGAAGCGTTATCGTGCCGATGTGCTCATCGAGGATCACATGGCTAAGTATGAGGAGAAGATTGCCAAGGAGATTGCCAAGGCTCAGAAGCGTTTCGGCGATAGCTTTGATGAGGCTCAGTTCCGTGCAACCAATCCTCGCGTTCTGGAGAACCAGAAGAAGTTTGATGATCTCCATGCCCGCTATACTGAGGCTATGCAGGGTCCTAACCTGGAGATGCTGAAGCAGATTATCGAGGATGAGGGTATCGTTTGCCCTATCAGCGGTACCAAGAACTGGACTGATGTTCGCCAGTTCAATCTGATGTTCTCTACCCAGATGGGTGCTGCCAGCGATGCTACAAGCAAGGTATATCTCCGTCCTGAGACAGCTCAGGGTATCTTCGTAGATTATCTGAGTGTTCAGAAGACCGGCCGTATGAAGTTGCCATTCGGTATCTGCCAGATTGGTAAGGCTTTCCGTAACGAGGTTGTAGCCCGTCAGTTCGTATTCCGTATGCGTGAGTTCGAGCAGATGGAGATGCAGTTCTTCTGCCAGCCTGGTACTGAGATGAAGTGGTTTGAGTATTGGAAGAAGGTTCGTCTGGCTTGGCATGAGGCTCTCGGTATGGGTAATGAGAATTACCGTTACCACGATCACGAGAAGCTGGCTCACTATGCCAATGCTGCTACCGACATCGAGTTTAAGATGCCATTCGGTTTCAAGGAGGTAGAGGGTATCCACAGCCGTACCAATTTCGACCTTTCTCAGCACGAGAAGTACAGCGGCCGTTCTATCAAGTACTTCGATCCTGAGAAGAACGAGAGCTATGTACCTTACGATGTAGAGACATCTATCGGTGTAGACCGTATGTTCCTCAGCGTAATGTGCCACTCTTACTGCGAGGAGAAGCTGGAGAATGGCGAGACACGTGTTGTTTTGCGCTTGCCAGAGGCTTTGGCACCTGTTAAGTGTGCTGTGTTCCCATTGGATAAGAAGTATGGTTTGCCAGAGTTGGCTCATGAGATTGTAGACGAGCTGAAGTTCCACTTCAATACTCACTATGGCGATCCTAAGGATTCTATCGGTAAGCGTTATCGCCGTCAGGATGCTATCGGTACTCCATTCTGTATCACCGTAGACCACGAGACTCCAAACGATCATAAGGTAACTCTGCGTTATCGTGATACCATGGAGCAGGAGCGCGTAGCTATCTCAGATCTTCGCAGCATCATCGAGGAGCGCGTAAGCATCACTAGCGTATTGAAGAAGCTCGGCAAGGAAATCAAGAACTTCTAATTAATCAAATACATTTAGATGAATCTTAAGAGTTTGAAATATTTCTTCTTCCTCATGATGGCAGTGATCACACTGTCATCATGCAGCGAAGATGATGATACCACCGACGAGTATGCCAACTGGCAGGAGCGTAACGACAAGGCGTTCGCCGACACGCTGGCGTATGCCAAGGCACAGATTGCTGCTGGCAGTACCGAGTGGAAGGTGATACCCAACTATAGCCTTGCCAACCAGAAGCCTAATGTGGGCGTCAATGGCAGCCAAGTGGTGCTCAAGTACAAGGACACCGACTATATCGTAGTGCATGTGCTCAACAAGGGCAATGGCAACGGGACGCCCCTCTATACCGACTCCATCCAGGTGAGCTATCGTGGCAGGTTGATACCTACCGACTCTTATGCCACAGGTTATGTCTTTGACCAATCGTTCACCGGAACGTATGACGTGACGACGGCATTGCCTATAAAGGCAAAGACCGATAAGGCCTCAAGTCAAAGCTCTGGCGGGTGGATAGATGGTTTTACCACAGCGTTGATGGCGATGCACCCTGGCGACCATTGGCAGGTGTTCATGCCAGCCGACTTGGCTTATGGCTCCTCGGGGAATGGTAGTGTTCCTGCCTATTCAATGCTCCGTTTTGAGATGGTGCTCAAGAGTTATAAGAGAGCTTCTGGCAAAAAGTGGATTGCTGAACAAAAAGATTAAGATTAAAGAAAAAGTATGTGCATATGTTTGAAATGATATATGCACATATTTTTTTGTATGAGCGATATACGAGAAATTAATTTATGCTTTATAGCAAGAAGACAGATTATTTGATGGAGTCGATTCGGCTGGGTAGGGAGATGGATCGGCGCGAGAAACTCAATCTTATTGTAGGGTTGAGTATACCTTCTATGCTGGCTCAGATTTCTACGGTGATGATGTTCTTCATCGATGCTTCGATGGTGGGTCATCTGGGAGCAGAGGCTTCTGCCAGTATCGGATTGATTGAGTCAACTACCTGGCTTATTGGTAGTTTGCTCAGTGCGGCGGCTACTGGATTTTCAGTACAGGTGGCTCATTTTATCGGAGCTAATGATTTTGCAAATGCCCGTCAGGTGTTTCGTCATGCGCTGATTTGCGGTGTGGCGTTCAGCATTTTTGTTTCTCTTCTCTGTGTCGGCATTCATGGTTATCTGCCTTATTGGCTGGGTGGAGGTGCTGATATTGCCACCAATTCCTCTCGCTATTTTCTGATATACGGTCTGGTACTGCCATTCGTTTTCCTTTATCATATATCCGAGATGATGCTGAAATCTGCGGGCAATATGCATACACCTAGTGTGATGGCAGTATTGATCTGCATCTGCGATGTGGTGTTCAATTACCTGTTTATCTATATCCTGAAGTTAGGTGTTGTGGGGGCTGCCTTAGGAACGGCGATGGCTTACGTCTGCATCTCTCTGCCTAATCTTTATCTTGCAGGTTTCAAGAATAAGATACTGAATCTCCGTCAGGACCATGTCCGTTTCCGTTGGGTCAGGTCGTATGTTCATAATGCATGTAAAATCAGCATTCCGATAGCCATACAGAACATATTGATGAGCGGGGCGCAGATAGTGAGTACCATGATTGTGGCACCTCTTGGCAATATAGCCATTGCTGCCCATTCTTTCGCTATTACGGCAGAGAGTCTTTGCTATATGCCAGGCTATGGTATTGGTGATGCGGCTACCACTCTGGTGGGACAGACGCATGGAGCAGGACGGATTGGTTTGTGCAAGAATTTTGCTTATATGACAGTAGGACTTGGAATGGCAGTGATGGCTGTGATGGGAGTGGTGATGTATGTCTTTGCTCCTGAGATGATTGGCGTTCTTTCTCCGGTAGAAAGCATCCGTGAGATGGGAACCGTCTGTTTGCGCATCGAGGCTTTTGCTGAACCATTCTTTGCAGCCAGCATCGTGACCTACTGTGTTTGTGTAGGAGCGGGCGATACCAGAAAACCGGCGATGATCAATCTCGGTACCATGTGGCTGGTACGCCTTACCCTGGCTTATGCTCTTTCCAAGAGTTATGGCTTGGAGGGAGTATGGATAGCGATGGCTACCGAACTCACATTCAGGGGAATCCTCTTCCTTTTCCGCCTCTTCAGAGGTTCATGGATGAAGAGTTTTCATGTAGGTTAGGATTGGTTTTCTGCCTCCAATGTTAGTTTTAGGTTAAGATTTGCATACATTGGGAAGATATTCTCTAAAATGTTTGCAAATCTTTTTTATTTTTCTTAATTTTGCATCGCAGAAGATAACCATATTGCTTGGTTTATCGTTTATATATAGGTGAACTTATTAAGTAGCATGATATATATATATAATAAGGTATACAGAAAGAATGATATAGAAAACAATAAATATATAAATAATTAAAATCAGATGAAACTAAGAAAGATTTTTGCAGCAGTAGTGCTGTTCCTTTCTGCAGGTACAGCGATGGCACAGCAGATGCCAGCTATTCCGGTAGACAAGAATGTGAAGATAGGTCGTCTTGATAATGGATTGACTTACTACATTCGTCACAACAGTTATCCTGAGCATGTAGCCAGTTTCTACATTGCACAGAAAGTGGGTTCTATCAATGAGAATGATGACCAGCGCGGTTTGGCTCACCTCTTGGAGCACCTTGCCTTCAATGGTACCGACCATTTCAAGGGCAACTCTCTGCAGGACTATCTGCAGAGCATCGGCGTACAGTATGGCCGTAATCTCAACGCCTATACAGCAGTAGAGAAGACAGTTTATTACTTTACCGATGTTCCTACTACCCGTGCAACAGCCGTAGACTCCTGTATGCTTATCCTCAAGGACTGGAGTAATGGTATCAGTCTTACAGAGGATGCTATCGAGAGCGAGCGCGATGTGGTACACAACGAGTACCGTATGCGCATCGTAGGTCAGCAGCGCATGATAGAGCGTTCACTTCCTAAGCTCTATCAGGGCGAAAAGTATGGTTACCGTTTTCCTATCGGTTTGATGAGCGTTATCGATGGCTGTAAGCCAGAAACTCTCCGCGCTTACTATCGCAAGTGGTATCGCCCAGACAATCAGGCAATTATCATCGTGGGTGATGTAGATGTTAATCATATCGAAGCTAAGATTAAGGAACTCTTCTCTGGTATCAAGGTGCCTAAGAATGCCGCTAAGATAGAGAAGATTGAAGTAGCTGATAATGATACAGCCATCTATGTTGTTGACAAGGATAAGGAGCAGCAGGTTGATCTCTTCCAGGTTTATATGAAGCACAATGCTGTGCCTGATTCTCTGAAGAGCAACATGAGCTATCTCCTGAAGGGATACATGGATAATGTGATTTCTTCTATGATTGCTGCCCGTTATGCAGAGAAGGCATTGGAGCCAGATTGTCCATATCTCCAGGCAAATGCCGGTGATGGTTCATACCTGATTTCAAGCACTAAGGATGCTTTCACCCTTACCGGTGTAGCTAAGCCAGGAAAGATTAAGGAGGCTTATGCAGCTGTTCTCCGCGAGGCACAGCGTATGCATGAGTTCGGTTTTACAGCTACTGAGTATCAGCGTGCCAAGGATGAGTTCATGAGCCAGGTTGACAAGGCGCTTGCCAACAAGGATAAGATGAAGAACGAGCAGTTTACCACCCAGTATGTGGATAACTTTACTTCTAACGAGCCTATTCCTTCAGTAGAAGAGGAGAGCCAGATTTGGAAGATGGTAGTTCCAAACTTGCCTCTTGAGGTTATCAACAGCTATGCCAAGCAGTTGGTTTGCCAGAGCGATACCAACCTTGTTTCATTGGTTATGATGCGCGAGCAGGCTGGTGCCGTTTATCCTACCGAGCAGGAACTCTCTGCCATCGTAAAGCAGGTACGTGCTGAAAAGCTCGAGGCTTATGTGGATAATGTTAAGCAGGAACCTCTCATCGCTCAGGCTCCTAAGGCTGGTAAGATTAAGAAGACTGTTGAGAACAAGAAGTTGGGCTTCAAGGAGTTGACTCTTTCTAATGGCGCTAAGGTGGTATTGAAGAAGACCGATTTCAAGGACAATGAGATTGCTTTCGCAGCTTCAGCCAATGTGGGCTATTCTACTTTCGGCAAGGCAGATTTCCTGAATGCTACATTTGCAGCAGATGTTCTCGATGCCAGTGGTCTTGGCGATTTCTCAAGCAATGAGCTTGATAAGGCTTTGGCAGGTAAGCAGGCTGGCGTTTCGTTCAGCTTCAGTCCTTTCAATCATGGCTTGAAGGGTAATTCTACTCCTAAGGACATCGAAACCCTGATGCAGCTCATCTATCTCAAGATGACCGCAGTAAGCAAGGATCAGAAGAGCTTCGACAATATGAAGAGTATGATGGCTACTGTTCTTGCCAACAAGAGCAACAACCCTAGCCTCGTATATCAGGATTCTGTTCAGAGTACTCTCTATTTGGGCAGCAAACTTGCCCGTGTACCAGAGGCAAGCGACATCAAGGATCTCAATTACGACCGTATCCTGGAGATTGGTAAGCAGTTCTATGGCAATGCCAAGGACTTCACCTTCTATTTCGTAGGTAACTATGATGAGAAGACTCTCCTCCCACTCATCGAGCAGTATATTGCCAGTCTGCCAAACAATGGCTTCAAGCTGAAGAACAAGCAGATTCCTTATGCTAATGGTAAGGTTAGCAATGTCTTTACCAAGGCAATGGAGAACCCACAGAACCAGGCTACAGAAATCTGGTATACCAAGGCTCCATTCACCTTGCAGTATATGGTTCTTGCTGATGTTTCAGCCCGCCTTTTGGAGATGAAGTATTTGCGTACTATCCGTGAGGAACTTAGTGCTGCTTATCATGCAGGTGCAAACTATGGTTTGCTTCGCGATTATGACAACAAGGCAGCCATCTCTATTTCAGCCGTGGCTCAGTTGAACCCAGAGAAGTCGGATATTGCTATTCCTTACTTCTTCAAGGGTATGGAAGAGACCGTAGCTCAGCCAAATGCAGAAGACCTTCAGAAGGTAAAGGAGATTCTCCTGAAGCAGGCAGCTGTAAGCGAAAAGACTAATGGCTATTGGCTCGGTGCATTGAGCACATTCGAGCGTATGGGTGTTGATACTCATAGCGATTACAAGGAGATGGTGAAGAATCTGAAGGCATCTGAGATTTCAGACTTCCTGAAGAATGTCATCTTGAAGAGTGGTAATCACTTCGAGATTATCATGAAGGCTGTGAAGAACGAGAAGTAAAATCTCGGACTTGATATAATAAACGTAAAAATCCCGTTGTACAAGCCAGATGGCTGACAACGGGATTTTTACGTTTTTTTTCTTTTCCCAAAATTTCTGAAACTCATCATTTAAGAGTCGTTTCGAAAAATCTCTCTTTAAAAGAAAGGATGCGTCCTTATAAGAACTTCATCTTTTCCTCCTTTTACTTCGTGTCTTTGAAGGGGATTAGCCTCTTCTCTTTGCCTTAGCAGCAAGAGCTTCACGGCGATCCTGAAGAATCTGTTGGCATCTATCGATAGCCTGATTCTGATTCTCTGAATTTACCTTAATTAAATCATTCATAACCTATTGATATTTGTTAACTGGTTGCAAAGATAGAAGTTTCTACCTATTTCTAGGTACAAAATGCATGAAAATGCGTGTTTTATTCGTTATTTTTTGATTTATGTCAAAAAAACGTGCAATCGTTTGAACTGTTTTCCCCCTTTCTAACGATATTCTCCCTATATTGAATGATTTTTTCATTATGTTTTAAACGATTTGTCATCGCAATCGTCTATAATAACGTAAAAAAAGTAGAAATAATGAGCTTTTTAGGGAGATTCATACCGCAAAATAGGGATATTTCTTATCATATTCCCGATTTTTTTGCGAACTTTGCACCCGAAAGAATGAAAAAGAAGTATTGGTATATATAAATAAGAGTGATAATAATAAAATATAGAAAGCAATGAAAAAGGTATTTCTTTTGGCTGCCCTCGTGCTCGCATGCACAGCAGGCAGCAACGCAAGCGCTATGAACGAGGCAGCGCTCAATGCCTCAATGTCTGAGATGATGCCGGTTAAGAAAACGACTAAGAAGACAACAAAGAAGACTTCGAAGAAGACTTCAAAGAAGACTACGACCAAGAAGACTTCTACAAAGAAAACAACTTCTGCTGCATCTAACACAACAACTGCTGCAACAACAACTGCAGCAACAACCAGCAATGCCGCTACATCTACCAGTACAACCAGCAATGCAGGTTCTGCCGTAGCAGGTATCTTGGGTGCTGTGCTGGGCGGAAACTCTAACAGCAGCAGCTCTGCAGGTAGCAGCATTATCAATGGCATTCTGAACAATGTAATCGGTTCAGGTACCTTCAGCAAGCAGGAACTCTGTGCCCATACCTGGAAGTACAGCAAGCCGGGATGCGCCTTTACTTCTGAGAATCTCCTGGCAAAGGCTGGCGGTGAGATTGCTGCCAACAAGGTAGAGGAGAAGTTGGGTGAGTATTACAGCAAGTTTGGCTTCAGTAGTTCAAACACCTATTTCACCTTCAAAACTGATGGCACTTTCGCTGCCAAGATTGACGGCAAGTCATGGCAGGGTAATTATACTTTTGATGAGAAGACTCATGCCATTCAGATGAAGGGATTAATCTTGAGTATGTCGGGTTATGCTACGAAGACTGCCAACGGCATCAGCCTGCTCTTCGACCAGAAGAAGTTGCTCAACCTCATCAAGACCATGGGTGCCCTCAAGGGCAGTTCTACCCTCAGTGCTATCGGTACTATCGCCAATAATTACGATGGTATGCGTGTAGGTTTCGAGATGAGTAAGTAATTTGAAGGACAGAATCCATAACAGAGTCTTCTGTAGATGTGGACTCAGTAGATGATAATCGCCCTGTAAGAAGGAAAGCATTTTTCAACATAGCTTTGCTTCTTGCAGGGCGATTTTATTGTTTATTTCACGCTCAGTTTCATTGTCTTTACATCCTTGCTGTTGGTTCCTATCATAATCTGGAAGTCGCCAGGTTCTATGATGTGCTTCAAATCTGAGTTGTAGAACTTGAGCATATCCGGGGTGATATCAAAGCTTACCTCCTTGCTCTCACCTACTGCCAGATGAATGCGCTGGAAACCTTTCAGTTCCTTTACAGGGCGGGAGATGCTGGCTACCATGTCGCGGATGTAGAGCTGCACAATCTCGTCGGCATCGCGGGAGCCATTGTTCTTAACGGTGACGCTGGCTGTAATCTTCTTGCCATCCTGCCATTCGGTAGCCTCCTCATTGCTGATGCCCGCCTCCTGGCTGCTCAGGCGGAAGTTGCCGTATGAAAAGTAGGTATAGCTCAAGCCGTAACCGAAAGGATAGAGCGGACCATTGCTTACATCCAGACAGTTGCTGGCAAACTTGGCAAACATCTCATTATCATCTGGTACCGGGCGACCGGTGTTCTGATGGTTGTAGTAGAGAGGCTCCTGACCGGTAGTCTTAGGCATCGAAGTGGTGAGCTTACCCGATGGCGATTTGTCGCCAAAGATGACATCGCAGAGTGCATCGCCCATCTCTGAACCTCCAAACCATACATTCATGATGGCTGGTACATGCTGTTTCTCCCAAGTAAGAACCGTAGGACGGCCTGCAAAGTTGAGGAGCACTACCGGCTTGCCCGTCTTCAGGAGTTCGGCAAGCAGTTCGCGCTGTACGTCCGGCATCTCCAGGTTGGTACGGCTGCCGCATTCGCCGCTCATCTCGGCACTTTCGCCCATAGCACATACTATCACATCCGCCTCTTTAGCAATCTTCAGCGCTTCAGCCTTCATCTCAGCCTCGTTGCCCCAGTTGATCGGTTTACCGGATTCGCCGTTTTTCTGCAGTTCCTGATTGCGCCAGATATTGCTTCCCTGGGCATATAATAAGGTGGCTTTTCCGGCAAGTGCATGCTCCATCGCTTCCTTGATGGTGGTATATTTAGATGGTACCTGAGCCACGCTCCATGTACCGGCTATGTTGTTTCGGGTGTCGGCAAGCGGACCTATCAGGGCTATCTTTCCTTCCTTTTTCAGTGGCAGGATATTGCCTTCGTTCTTCAGGAGCACGAAGGTCTCTGCAGCCACATCGCGGGCAGCCTGACGGTTCTCTGCGGTGTAAATCTCGCTCTTGCTGCGCTTGGTGTTGCAGTAGCGGTAAGGGTCGCTGAACAGGCCCAGCTTATATTTTGCTTCCAGAATGCGGCGGCAGGCGATGTTCACATCCTCCTCGCTCACCTTTCCTTCTGCTATGCTCTTTGCCAGATGCTTTACGAAGGCGTTGGAGCACATGTCCATATCGGTACCCGCCTTCAGTGCCTGTTCTGAAGCCTCCTGGATGTCTTTTGCCGTTCCGTGCTGCAGAATCTCGGCGATAGAAGCGTAATCGGTAACAACGAAACCATTGAATCCCCACTGCTTTCTCAAGACATCGGTCATCATCCATTTGTTGGCTGTAGCAGGTATGTAGTCGATAAGATTAAATGAAGACATCACGCTTCCTACGCTTGCCTTCACCACAGCCTCGTAAGGTGGCAGATACTGGTTCATCATGCGCACGCGGCTCATATCTACCGTGTTATATTCCTTGCCGCTCTCAACGCCTCCGTATAGGGCAAAATGCTTCAGACAAGCCATGATGCGGTTGGCTCTCAGAATCTCTTCTGTGCGCATATCCACGCCCTGGTAGCCCTGGGTCATCGCTGCTCCCAGCACACCGCTCAGATAAGGATCCTCGCCATTTCCTTCGCTGATTCGTCCCCAGCGGGCATCGAGTGCGATGTCTACCATAGGAGAGAATGTCCAGTTGATGCCGTCGGCACTGGCTTCCTTGGCCGATACTTCGCCTACTTTCTTCAACGCCTCGGTATCCCATGAGCAGGAAAGGGCGAGAGGGATAGGAAACATCGTCTCGTAACCGTGAATCACGTCCATACCTACGAGCAGCGGAATGCCCAGACGGCTGTTCTTGATAGCTATTTCCTGCAGTGCCTTGATTTTGTCGAGGCCTTTGATGTTGAAAACTCCGCCCATGTTTCCCTGTGCGATATCGCTGCCTACCTGGGTGTCAAGTGCGCCTCCGGTAGTGATGTCGCCAGCTACCATCAGGTTCAGCTGACCAATCTTTTCCTGTAGCGTCATCTTAGCCATCAGTTGGTCGATATACTCCTTCATGGGCAGAATCTTGCCTTTCTTGGTTGTGGCAGTTACTTTTTTCTTAGGGGCTGCGGTATGGGCGAAAGCAGGTGCTGCCATAGAACCAGCCAAAAGAAATGTGAGTGATAAAAGTGCTGTTCTCATTGTTTATTATGTTAATTGTTATTTTTATGTTTATCTTATGCAAAGATAATAAAAAAGATGATACGATGCGCGATAGAAATGTTAAAATGTGGATGATTTTTTTCTTTTTAGATAGGAATGTGTCTGATAATGAGATGGATAAGAAAATGGAGAATATATAAAAAGTGGATGCGGTATAGACGGAAAATGAGAAGAAATCTTCATTTCTTCTATATCAGATTTTGTCGTTTCCGATTTTTTTATTACTTTTGCACATGAAACCTCATGAAAATAAATCAATCTTAACGGAATCAAGTTGATGTATCGCATAAATGAATTATGGGGAAAGGCATTCTTCTTCCTGCTCTTTGTCTTGATGCCTCTTTCTCTTTCAGCAAAAAAAACAGATAATATAGAGCAGCTTTTTCAGAGTCTGGACAACGCCATTGCCCATTCGGCTGATTATGTGAAGGTACGTGAAGCCCGCATTCGCGATTGGGAGCAGAAACTAAAGACCGCCAGGCGCCTAAGCAGTAAGTATGATGCCTGCTTTGCGCTCTTTGAGGAATACCGCTCCTACAAGAATGACATGGCGCTGAAATACATCAACCAGTGCATGGAACTTGCCTTCAGAATGGGTGATAAAAAGAAGGTGGAAAATGCCAAGGCGCTGCTTGCTTTCCAGGAATCTACCACGGGCGATTATGCCGAATCGTACGACCTGCTGAAGTCTGTCAATATCGCTGATCTTGATGCTGAGGGCAAACGCAACTACCTCTGGGCTTGCCAGCACCTGTATGGTGAGATGGCATATTATTCCAATGTTCCCTCTTTGAAGAAATATTATACCGGCAAGCTTAATGCCTATCAGGCTGCAATAGACAGCACTTTCAGCCATGATGATGACCTTTATCTGCAGATGCAGGAGGTGAGGGCACGCGATGCAGGAAACATGAAGGAGGCTTTGCGATTGAGCGATAAGCGGCTGGCGATGACGAAACCAGGCACCCATCAGTATGCCATCGTACAGTTTTATCGCGGCTTGACCTACAATCAGTTTGGTGATAAAGAGCAGTTCCTCCGCTGCCTCTTGCGTTCTACTATCTGCGATGTCCAGTTGGCTGTGATGGACCAGGGGTCGCTCTGGGAACTCGCCAATCTGCTTAACGCCGAACCGGGCGAGCAGAAGCGCTCTCATGAGTATATCAAGTTTGCCTGGAAGTCGGCTACCGTTTTCAATACGCCTATCCGCAGCCGCCAGATTATGCCTGTGCTTACGCAGATTGAGGAGGGATATCAGAAAGAACTTTCTTCGAGCAACCAGCATCTGCGGCTCATGGTAGCGTGTTCAGCCTTGCTTCTCTTTGTGGTTATGCTCTTGCTCTACTATGTCAACAAGCAGCGCAAGCGCATTGCTGCGGCCCATCATAAGCTGAAGGAAACCAACCATGCCTTGCAGTTGGCAAATGAGCGTCTTAACGAGATGAACCAGTCACTCAACGAGATGAACCAGTCACTCAACGAGAGTAACAAGATGAAGGAAGTATATATTGGTCGATTCCTGCGCCTTT
>OBCN01000095.1_pt1 | contig 12469 bp, 9 predicted proteins | sample 1495871 | NCBI WGS metagenome assembly OBCN01 (sample SAMN03418255, study PRJEB22391) | human gut metagenome | biome: human-gut; feature: organic feature; material: feces | host: Homo sapiens | place: Tanzania | collected 2013-01 | reverse complement strand
AACAACAGACAAGATGAATACAATTTATACTTTTATAGTAGATAAGGATGCGGGAAAGGCGATATTGTTACCATCAAATCGTGGCTGCGTAGGCTTTACATCTGAAGATGGATTACCAATCTGCCAGTCTTGTCGTCATTATTCTGATACTAGGTTTGGTAGGTATTCTGTAGTGTCTGTTTATGATTTGGATGGAAAACTCGTCAAGGAAATGTCGTTTGAAGATTATAAAAAAGATGAGAAGTAATGACATATTCAATAGAAGAGAATCATCATTCGGGATTGGAGTTGTATTTCATGCCTCGTTTCTTTGTCTATAATCCTTGTCGCCGCCTGCAAGATGGCGAGGATGTTTTCTTCTCTGTTCCTTGGTGGTATCATCTTTATATCTTATAAGAAAGAGTATCCATGCAAGAAAGCCGCATATAAGCTGAGTGACATGTGCACATCAGTTGATATGTGACTGACGAACCTATATTCTCTGAAGACATATCCTAAATACTCCAACGATTTTTATTATATATCTAAAAGAGTAGTTTATAGTGTATTTCATATTGTTGCTTTATTTGAATTTTTGGCAAAGTTACGGAAAATATTGGTATATGCAAAAGAAAGCAGAATAATTTGTTTTCCTTTTCGGATAAAAACATTAACTTTGCAACTAAAAAAATGAAAAGTATGGAAAAGCTTAAGAATATCAAGGCGATAGCCTTCGATGCCGATGATACGCTCTGGGCATTACAAAACTATTTCGAGGACGTGGAGTATGAGTATTGCGAGCTGCTTGCGGAATATGGAAAGGAAAAGGATATTTCTGCTGCTCTCTTCGAGATGGAGAGTAAAAATATGGCTGATTTGGGTTATGGTTGCAAGGCTTTCACCATATCCCTGGTAGAGAATGCGGTGAAGGTGAGTCATGGTAAGGTGGAGGCGAATGTCATCGCCCAAATTGTGGACTTGGGTAAGAGTCTCCTGCATCTTGATGCCAAGCCTTTGGAAGGGGTAGAGAAAACCTTGGCTTGTTTCCGTGAGATGAAGAAATATAAGCTGGCAGTCTTCACCAAGGGTGAGTTGATGGATCAGGAGAATAAGTTGTGGCGTTCGGGGCTGCAGCGGTATTTTGATGTGGTGACTATCGTGAGCGACAAGACGCCCAAGGCTTATCATCGTCTCTGCAGGGAACTGGATGTAACTCCCGACGAGCTGGTGATGGTGGGCAACAGCTTCAAAAGCGATATTGCTCCGGCATTAAAAATCGGAGCTTCGGCTGTCCATATCCCTTTTCATACCACATGGGCGCATGAAAAGACAGAGGAATTTGAACATCCCAAGCTCCGTCGTATTTCAAGATTCGAGGAACTTCTCGATATCTTATAACTCGATATTTTATAAGGGTCTTAAAAACCCTTATAAAATACTCATATAATACTTTTATTCTTCTCCTTCTTTATCTTTCAGTGAATACCAAAGTCTCAACGAATGGACTGTGGAAGGTGCTGAAGAGTTGCAGAATCTCCTTGCGCTGCTCCTCTTCCTCATCCCAGAGGCTGATGAAATTAAAATTTCTCCCCAAAAAATTGCTGGTTTCGAAGAATCTTCGTACCTTTGCAGCACCAGTACCCGCCAAGCCTCTCAACGATGCTCAAATGTGCGGGTCGTTTTATTTTTTATACATTTTCCTAGCTGAGATTCTCGTATTTTCAAACGATTCTTATTTCTTTGTGAATATTGAAAATATGGAAGAAAATGGTAATATATTAATAATCAAGGAATTATGGATTTACTGGTTAATAGCGCTAAAATAGGAATTCTATAGTTGTACGACTATAACCCCTATAGTTGTACAACTATAACTCTACAGTTGTACGACTATAGCCTATATAGTCGTACGACTACAACTTTATAGTTGTACAACTATAGGGTATTCGCTTAATTAGAAACAAAAAATAGAGAATTCGGATGCTCAAAACTCCCTGTTTTCGTTGCTAGATTCCAAGTTTACCAGTATGCAAAATTTGGTTATAAATATTGACAGAAATACCCTTTTTGGCAGGGGAAGATTACTTCTGCTCTAAATGAAATAGGCTTCAATGGCGAATGAAGCCTATTTCAATCGCACATGAAGCCTGTTTCGATAGCACATGAAGCTTATTTCATTTTTACCTCCAATTATTTAGAATTCTGCATCAAACAAGACGCTGATTTTATAAGGTATGACGAAAATCATCAAAGAATACGAGCATTTTGAAAAGTTCATGGGCTATAAAGCACCAGAATTCAAATCTGATTCCGGAGAATTCCATGTAATATTATGGAATCTCAACTATATTTCTAACAACAAAAATGAATTCGCTAACTCAGAAGTGAGTCCACTTAAAAAAGTCACAAATCATATTTTTACCTTTGTAACTTATTGACAATCAACAGCACGTTTTCGTAAATATGACTTTTTCAAGTGGGCTCAATAGTTAATTATTAGATATTCTATTGAGATGTCGTAAAAGAAGTTAATCTACTGTACTTCGATTAAGCAGCGAGAGCGTAGTTATTTTCGCCAATTAATTTTTTGTTCACTAGGATTTAGGAGGTAGCCAACGAGCCTCCGCATGCTTACGTACCATTTCATCTCGCCGTCAAATCCAGTCAACCCCGAGATTTCTTTGATAACTAGGATGTAACGATAAAGCGAATTTTTGAAATCACCAAATATTTTCGGAAATTTCTTCGCTTTTTCTTTAAAATATCGGGATAATGCGGTTGAAAGTTGCTTCGTATTAAGAATTTTTGAAGAAATGATGCTGTTTTTGGAGTTATCTCGTTTTTTTGCAGTAACTTTGTGGGCAAAATAATTAAAAATCAAAAATGATGGCAGTGGAGAAAAAAGGAAAGATACTGATAGTGGATGACAATGAGGATGTTCTCTTGTCGCTCAATATGCTTTTGAAACCATACGTGGAGGGTATCAGAGTTATCAATACGCCTGAGCGAATCATCGGAATGATGGATTCGTTTATGCCTGATGTTATCATGCTCGATATGAACTTCCATCGGGATGCCATCAGTGGCGAAGAGGGGTATGAATGGCTGGAGAAGATTCTGGCGCATAACCCCAAGAGCGTGGTGCTGTTTATCACGGCATACGTGGATACGGAGAAGGCGGTGAGGGCTATCAAGGCGGGAGCCATCGATTTTATTCCGAAACCATGGGATAGGAATAAGCTGCTCGATACGGTGAAGAGTGCCGTGGAACTGAGCAGGGAAAGGAATCTGGATTCTTCGGATTTGCACGAAAAGGTGTCAGAGCAGAATCTGAATATGAATCAATGTTCTGATTCCAAGTCTATTGCATCTTCTGAAGATGTGTTTTCGAGAATGATTGGCGAATGCCCTGCCATGAAGGAACTGAAAGCGCAGATGATGCGTGTGGCGGCTACAGATGCCAACGTATTGATTACTGGAGAGAATGGTACGGGAAAGGATGTGGTGGCGCATGCCTTGCATCAGCTTTCTGACAGGGCAAGGAAGCCTTTTGTGAATATCGACCTGGGTTGTATCCCTGAGAATCTTTTCGAGAGCGAACTTTTCGGATACGAGAAGGGGGCGTTTACGGATGCCAGGAATGCGAAGGAAGGACGAATTGAGACGGCGGATGGCGGAACTCTCTTTCTGGATGAGATTGGAAATCTGAACCTGCCGATGCAGCAGAAACTCCTGACGGTGATTGAAAAGCGGGAGACCCAGCGCATTGGTTCCAATAAGGTGAGCCGGGTGGATGTGAGGATTCTGGCGGCTACGAATGCCCATCTGCGTGAGAAGGTGGGAGAAGGAACATTCCGGCAAGACCTTTTCTATCGCTTGAATACCATTGAGTTGCATCTTCCGCCGCTGCGTGAACGTGGAGAGGATATCGTTCTGCTGGCAGAATATTTCCTGAAGATTTATTCGGGGAAATACAGTGTGGGCGATGTGAGGCTGGGGGCATCTGCCAAGCAGAAGCTGTTGAAACATACCTGGCCGGGGAATGTAAGAGAGTTGCAGCATTGTATAGAGAGGGCGATTGTGTTGGGGGATAAGACGGAACTGGCTGCAGAGGATATCAGATTGGAGGATTCGGTGGTGGTTTCGGGGGCTTCTTCTTCAGATTCTTCATCAGGTTCTTCATCAAGTTCCGTTAATATAGATTCGCTCAATCTTCAGTCCTTGGAGCGTGAAGCCATCAAGCGCGCCATTTCCTTGAGTAATGGAAATCTTACACAGGCCGCAGAGTTGCTTGGTATCACCCGTTTCGCCCTTTACAGGAAAATCGACAAACTCGGGGTTTAATAAGGCTTCGGAAATTTTAGAAACAATGTCAATCGTCAATAACTTATTCAATCATAAGAGCAATGAGCGGATGCGCCAACTGATTGAGGCTATCCGCACCCGTGACTTCTCGCTTCAGTATTCGTTGGATCATCTGAGGGGAGAAGAGCGGAATCTTGCAGAGCAGATTAACGAAGTGGTGAATGAATTTCGGGAAACCACTTTGCTGCAGGAAGCGAAATACCAGTATTTCGGAACGATGCTCGATACCATCAACGCCTTTCTCATCGTGGCGGATGAACAGGGGAAGGTGCATTGGATGAATCGGGCTGCCGTGGAGGGACTCTGCGGTTTTTCGATTCAGCACTTGCAGGATTTGCAGGTGCTGGATGAGACGCTGCCGGCATTGATGAAGCAGCTGAAGCCGGGATTGCAGAAACTGATGCAATTGGAGACCAAGACCAACGAGACTGCAGCTGGCAAGATGGCTTTGGATGCCGGAAATCAGAAAACGGGGAAGGCTGACTTTGTTTTGAGCGTGGTCAACTTCTTTAATAAGGGCTTTGCCTATCGCCTCTATACCTTGCAGAATGTGCAACCGGTGATTCAGAAGAATGAGACGGATGCGCAGCAGCAGCTGGTAAGGGTGTTGACCCACGAAATTATGAATTCGTTGACTCCTATCATCTCTTTGGCTGATACGCTTTGCGAAGGAGTGGAGCAGGATACGCTGGAGCATGATGATCTGCTGATGGCATTGCAGGCTATCAACCGGAGAAGCAATGGCTTGTTGCAGTTTGTGGAGAACTATCGAAAGTTGCAACGCATATCGAAACCTCAGTTTGAGGATGTAAGGATTGGTGATCTGGTGGCAGATTTGCAGCATCTTTATCCGGATTCGATATTCCATTATGAGATAGAAAACGAAGACCAGAGGTTGCTGATGGATCGTTCGCAGATTGAGCAGGTACTGATTAATCTGCTGAAGAATGCGCAGGAAGCTGTGGAGAAGGAAGAGGCTCCTTTCGTCTGTCTTACAACCCATCTTTCCAGCAATAAGCGAGATTTCATCATTTCCATTACCGATAATGGTAAGGGAATTCTACCAGAGGTGATGGAGCGCATTTTTGTGCCGTTCTTTACTACCAAGACGAGTGGTTCGGGCATCGGGTTGAGTATTTGCAAGCAGATAGTAACCCTGCATGGTGGCACCATCACCGCCTCATCAAAACCTGATGATAAAACCACCTTTAGCGTGGTGCTTCCTGTCTGAAAGAGACAGATATCTATCATATTGAGAATGTGCGCACCGTGCGAAATCGCACACGTTTCGTGCGATTTTGCACGCTTTTCAATATTCTAAAATTTCTTATCATCCTGATAATCACGTTTTTATCTTTATGGCATGGCTTTTGTGTTAGTTTTTGCAAAAGTAATCATCATGAAGATAAAGAATTATATATTCATAGCATCGGCGCTTGCAGCCATGAATGTTCAAGCCGACACTTTGCAGCTCGACTTGGCGGCTACCATTGCGATGGCGCAGCGGCAGTCGCCATCGGTGCAGAGTGCCCGCAATACCTTTTTGTCTGCTTACTGGGCTTATCGGTATCATCAGGCCAACTATCTGCCTTCGCTTTCCCTTTCGTCTTCACCTTATATTAATAAGGAGGTGAATAAGATTACCCAGTCGGATGGTACGGCTCTCTTCCTGAAGCAAGACCAGTTGGGTGCCGATCTTACTCTGAAAATCAACCAGAATATCTCCCTGACGGGGGGTAGTCTTTTTGTGAAGAGTTCGCTCAACCGGTTGGATGAGTTGCACAACAAGATAACCGCCTATAGCAGTCAGCCCTTTGTCGTGGGCTACGAGCAGAGTCTTTTTGGCTATAACTCCTTGAAGTGGAATCGCCGGATAGAACCTATCCGGTTCCGGGAATCCAAGAAGCGATATGCCGAAACGCTGGAGATCGTATCGGCAAAAGCCTGTGAACATTTCTTCGGTCTGGCTTCGGCGCAGGCTGAATGGGAGATGGCAAAGCAGAACTTTGCTTCTGCCGATACGCTTTATCAGATGGCGAAGGGGCGATATGAGAACGGAACGATTTCGGAAAACGAGATGCTGCAGCTGGAAATCAACCGACTGAACGAGGAGACCAACGTGATGGATGCGCAGGTGGCTTTGCGGGAGAAGATGCAGACCATCCGCTCGTTTCTGGGATTGGAACAATCGCAGGACATCTGTCTGGTGATGCCGGAAGAGGTGCCTGCCTTTGAGGTTCCTTTGCAGCGGGCGATAGATTGGGCTTTGCTGAACAGTCCGGATCCTGATTATTACCGTCGTATCCAGAAGGAGAGCGAAAGCCGGTTGGCGCAGGCTCGTGCCAACGCCGGATTGAAGGCGGATCTCTATATGCAGTTTGGACTCTCGCAGACGGGAGCAAATATCGGTGCCGCCTATCGCAGTCCGATGAGTCAGCAATCGGCAAGCATCACCATCGCCCTTCCGATATTGGATTGGGGACGGGGAAAGGGTAGGGTAAGAGAAGCCAAATCGCAGCTGGCGCTTACCCAGACGCAGGTGGAGCAAGGCATGAGGGATTTCTACCAGAACGTAGAAAAACTGGTGTTGCAGTTTAACATGCAAGCCCGAAAGGTGCATGTGGCATCGCTCACCGACCAGCGTGCCGAGAAGCGGCATGTGGTGGCGCGCCGACTCTACATCATGGGCCGCAACTCGATACTCGACCTGAATGCAGCCATCAGCGAGAAAGATGCTGCTCGGCGTAATTACATCTCGACGATGCAGACCTATTGGAGTCTTTACTATACGCTCCGAAGCATGACGGGTTTTGATTTCGAGCACAATATAGAATTGAAGGAAGAACTTCCTATAGAATCTTTTCCTATAAATAAGGTGAAATGAATAACAACAGAACAATATGGATATAAAGAAACAACCGAAACCCTGGTATATCCGCTACCGCTATCCTATCTTGTCGGGTGCAGCAGGCATCGCCATCCTGGTCTATGCCCTTTTCCTGATCGTTACTTCGGGCACCCGAAGGGTGGATATGGATAGCGTGGTGATAGCCGAAGTAAAGAAGGCTCCTTTCTGGGAGTATGTGGACGTAGAAGGACTGGTGCATCCCTTCAAGACCATCCAGGTGAATGCGATGGAGAACGGATTCGTGGAACGGGTGGTGGCAGAAGAAGGAGCCATGCTGCAGCAGGGCGATACCATCCTGGTGCTTCAGAATCCGGAACTCTATCATTCTATCGATGACGAGCAGGATGCATGGAGCAGCAAGCTTCGCAACTGTCAGGAACAGGAGATAGAGATGACGCAGAAGACCATCAACCTGCGCCAGCAAGCCTTGGATGCCAAGCATCAGATGGCGAGCCTGAAGAAATCGCTCAAGCAGAGTCGGGAGGAATATCGCATGGGCATCAAGAGTAAGGCGGAACTGGAAGTGGCTGAGGAAAATTACGAATATCAGCGGCAGAAGGTGCTCTTGCAGATGCAAAACCTGAAGCATGATTCCGTATCTACCCGATTGAAGCGCGAGATGATTGCTGCCAACAGGATGGAAGCCAACAAGAAATTGTCGAGAATGAAGGACCGCACCCAGCAGTTGGTAGTTCGGGCTCCCGTAAGCGGACAACTGAGTTATGTGGGGGTAACCCAAGGTCAGCAGGTTTCGTCCGGGGCGAGCATCGGACAAATCAAGGTGATGAGCCAGTTTAAACTGCAGGTTTCGCTGGCAGAGTATTACATCGACCGCGTTATCGCCGGACTTCCTGCCCATATCGAGTACGATGGTCATCAGTTTCCGCTTCGTGTATCGCGGGTGATTCCTGAGGTGAAAGACCATCAGTTTGTCTGCGAATTAACTTTTAGTGGCAAGACTCCCGCCAATATCCGTTTGGGCAAGAGTTATCGGGTGTTGTTGGAATTGGGCAAGCCGGAGCAAGCCTTAGTGATTCCGAATGGCGATTTCTTCCAGACTACCAGCGGATATTGGATATTCCGGGTAGCTGATGATGGCAAGAAGGCGCAGCGGGTGAATATCAATGTAGGCAGACAGAATCCGCAGCAATTCGAAATTACTTCCGGATTGAAGCTGGGCGACAAGGTTATCGTAAGCGGATATACCCAAATTGCCAGCGAAAAAGAGATAGATTTGAGATAGACTTTTATCTGAGATAATAAAAATCAATCTTTCACGTAAATAAATTATATAAAGACTCGTAAATATGAACATGTTATTACACAACCTGAAGGTTGCCCTGCGCAACATTCTCAAGTACAAGGTGCAAACTCTGGGCAGCATCCTGTCGCTTGCCATCGGAATGGTGACGCTTGCCACGGTGCATTCGTTCCTGCAGAATTTCCGCATGGCTTCCATTAACCATGAACCTTATTATGACAGGGTTTATAACCTCCGATTTGATTCCATCCAAAAACGTCAATCGGAAAATTCAATTCGTATCAATGGTGATATCGTAAGGGCGGTGAAGGCGAATGGAGGACCTCGTTGCATAGAGCAGGGACCTTATGCTCCTAATGGTATGCTAACAGGCGGCTGGGCTGAGTTTACACTAAGCGGCAAGACAAGGAGAAAGATGCAGTTGGATGCAGTTCCCCTTGATCGTCATTATCCCAACTTTGTAGGTATCCGTTCTGCCATTACAGGAGAAAAGATAAAGGTGCTGGGGCCTCATGATGCCATTATCAACGAAAAGCAGGCAAAGCAAATCTTTGGTGACAAGAATCCTGTGGGTGCAAGCATTCATTTGAGTAAGGGCTGTGGAAATTATCAGTTGAGATTGGTGGATGTCTATCAAGACTTATCATTGACTGAGCTAGACATGAGCAGATCTGCTCTCTTTTACTCGCCATGGGAGTTGGAAGATATGGATTCTGATCAATTTTATGCTGTGAATTTGTATGTGGTGTTGAAAGAGGGATGCACGCCACAACAGTTGAAAGCTGAGGTGAACGGCAGGTTGAAACCATTGGGGTTGAAGGTAAAAACAGAAAAGCTGAAAGATCGATTGAGCGAAGAGTATTCAAGCGTTGCTATTGCTTGTTCCATCACTTATCTGATAGGCTCGTTGATCCTGTTGGCTGCCATCATCGGTTTTCTGAGGATGCAGACGCAGCTGTTCTGGATGCGCAGACGTGAAATCTCGCTCCGAATTACCAATGGTGCCACACGCCTCCAACTCTTCTCCATGTTTGCTACCGAGGTGGTGGTGATTGTGCTGGGGGCTTATTTTGTAGCAGTATTGATGGGATCCTGGATTTGTGATTATCTGGCAAGGCCTCAGTTTGCTGAAATCACCTCCGAGTTAGGAACCATCAGTCATCTGTATCTCTATAGTTTGGTGATTGGGCTGGTGGTTATGATGCTGTGTCTCACCATCATCTGGATTGTACTGAGTCGCATTTGCAAGCGTACGCAAGCACTCGAATCAGGGATGAGAAGAAGCCATAACCATTGGTTCCGCAATACGATGCTGGGTGTGCAGGTGATGATTAGTATGTTCTTTCTGGGTGTTACTTTCTGCCTCCTGTGCTGGGTGGGCAAGATGGCTGAATTCAATCATATACCTGATGACGAACGTGCATACGAGCAGAGTCTGTTTCTGCAGACAAATGCGGCAGAAAATGGTCAGCGCCTCAGAGACAGGCTCATCCATTTACCGCAGGTGGAACGATGGATTCCTTATGCCTGGGGATTTTGGCAAGTTAACGAGCTGGCAGAGAACGAGGAGTTCAGCAAGGCGGCTTGGCAAGGCGATCCTTATGCTAGCTATAATAATGTGACGAATTATTGCTTTAGGATTACATCAGATACCTCCTATCTCGATTTCTTCAAGATCAAGGTGAATTGGAAGCCGAAGGCAAACCGGAAGAAATGTATCCTGGTAAATGAGGAGTTGTATAAGTATATGCGCCAATATCATGTTGCTCCTAATGATATATTGACTGTAGATCAGATGGATTCGTATCAGATAGCCGGAACGTTCCAGTCGATACCTTATCAGGGGAGTATGAGAACTGATATATACTCATTCATAGTCATAGACCCCAAAAACGCTTATGATGCCAAGCATTATATTCTTGTGGCAAAGCCGGGTGAATATAAGGAGATGCAGATTGCTGTAGATAGAATGATACAGAAATTGGAGCCTGCTGTGGTAAAACCGATGGCATCCAATCTGCGTGACTATATGGTGATAGAAATGTTAGCGTTGGAAATACTGCAAAATATTGCGTGGATCCTGGCTATCGTGAGTCTGGCTATCTGCCTGATAAGCATCTTCAGTACGGTGATGCTGGATACGCAGACCCGCAAGAAGGAAGTGGCTATCCGCAAGGTGAATGGGGCCCTGACAAAGGATATTACCAAACTCTTCGGAAGAACCTATCTGGTGATTTCGCTCATCGCCATGGTATTTGCGGTGGTAGCCATGTTGCTGTTCCATATCGTTCTGAGTCAGACCTTCGAAATGGTAGAAATCAATCCTGCCTTCCCTATTAGTTTGAGTGTTGTGATAGTCATTGGCTTCATTGCTGCCATCATCGCCTGTCAGGTACGTAAAATCATGAAGGTGGATCCTTCGGAGATTCTGGCTAAGGAATAAAATGTGTAATTTGAAAGTATAATATGAATTTAAAGAAACGATAAAGATTATGATTCAATTAAATAATATCAAGAAAGTATTTCAGACAGAGGAAGTGGAGACCTGGGCTTTGCGTAATATCAGTTTGCAGGTGAAGGAAGGCGAGTTTGTTGCCATCATGGGACCTTCGGGATGTGGCAAATCCACATTACTTAATATAATAGGTTTGCTGAATAATCCTACAAGTGGCAGCTATCTGCTCGACGGCAAGGATGTGAGCACGCTGAAGGAGAGCGAGCGCACCTTGATAAGAAGAGGAATGATAGGTTTTGTGTTCCAGAGTTTCAACCTGATTGATGAGTTGAATGTGGTAGAGAATATCGAGTTGCCGCTTCTGTATATGGGAGTTTCGGGCAAGGAGCGCCGTAAGCGTGCCGAGGATGTGATGGAGCGCGTGGCGATATCCCATCGTGCCAAGCATTTCCCATCGCAGCTTTCGGGCGGTCAGCAGCAGCGCACCGCCATCGCCCGTGCCATCCTGCCGCATCCTAAGCTGATTCTTGCCGACGAGCCTACGGGAAATCTGGATTCCAAGAACGGCAAGGAGGTGATGGAACTGCTTTCTGAGTTGCATAAGGAAGGCACCACCATCGTAATGGTAACCCACTCGCTGCACGATGCCAATTATGCCGATAGAATCATCAATATGTTTGATGGTGAGATTGTGAATCAGGTAGAGATGTAGGAAATTATGATATGAAAATCGCCCGATAGCATATTCTTTGATGCTATCGGGCGATTATGTCTATATCTCTTCATCAATAAATCGGATGATTTCTTCCTGCTGGTCGGGATGATACCATTGGATAGTGGTATCTCGCTTAAACCAGGTAAGCTGCTTGCGCATGTATTCACGGCTGTGCGACTGGATTTGTCTGATAGCTTCATCGCGGTCTATCTCGCCGTCAAAGTAGGAGAACATTTCTTTGTAGCCTACGGTTCTCAACGAGGTGAGTCCCTTCTGTGGGTATACGCTGCGTGCTTCTGCCTCCAGACCTTCGTCCATCATCATCAGTACACGCTGGTTGATGCGGTCGTAGAGTTCAGCTCTGTCGCGGTTCAGACCTATCTTGATGATGCGGAAAGGGCGCTGCTTCTTTTCGGCTGTGCGGAAAGAAGTATAAGTCTTGCCAGTCTGGTGACAGATTTCCAGGGCATGAACCACGCGGCGTGGATTCTTCCTGTCTACTATCGCCCAGTGCTCCGGATCCATCTGGTGGAGTTCTTCTACCAGTGCCTCCAGCCCTTCCTCTTCCAGACGCTGTTTCATCCAAGTGCGTATGTCGTCACGAACAGTAGGGATGTCGTCGATTCCTTTGCATACAGCATCGATATACATCATGCTGCCACCTGTCAGCAGAGCCACATCGTGATTCTTGAAGATGTCTTCCTGCAGGAGATTCATCACGTCAGCCTCGTATTGGGCAGCGCTGTAATAATCTTCGATGTGGTGGTTTCCTACGAAATAATGCTT
>OBCN01000086.1_pt1 | contig 12935 bp, 10 predicted proteins | sample 1495871 | NCBI WGS metagenome assembly OBCN01 (sample SAMN03418255, study PRJEB22391) | human gut metagenome | biome: human-gut; feature: organic feature; material: feces | host: Homo sapiens | place: Tanzania | collected 2013-01 | reverse complement strand
TTGAATCAGGACGTTGAATGTCCGTTCAGCGTCGTTGAACGGCGGTTCATAGACGTTGAACGGCGGTTCAACGTCGATGAACGAAGATTTAAACAGACTGAAAAAAGAAATGTTCCTAAGAAAAGCAACAACTTTTCCTAGGAACATTTCCTTTTATATTCGAATGGGATGCCAACCTATTCCTCAGTATAAAGCACCTGAATCATGGTCTGGCCAACCGCCTTAAGCACATTCTTATCCAGATGAGCCATATCATCGCTCACGGTGTGCCAGGTTGGACCGAAACTGCTCTGCTGGCAGTCTGGATAATAAGCAATCACATCTACAGTAGGAATCTTAGCCTTCTCGTTAACCGGAATATGATCATCAGTAATCATTCCGCCATCGCTCTTAGGGAAGTAAGAGCCGAAACCAGCCTGACGGGCTGCAGCCCAAACCTTCTTCACGATGCCGCCGGCATACTGCATAGACATACCTTCACGATAGAACTTGGCACCTTGTCCACCTACCATATCGAGGAGGATTCCGAAACGTGGATTATATCCCTCTGGCTTGTTCTCGCTCCAGTACTGGGCACCCAATGCCCAAGTATCGCCATCGTCCTGAACATCAGCCCACTGAGGAGTTCCCCAGTCTTCGGTATCGAAACATACGAAATCTACGCCGATGTTAGGATTCAGCTTCTTGTCTGCCTGCAGCTGGCGGGCTATCTCCAACATGACGGCTACTCCGCTGGCGCCATCGTTGGCTGCCATTACAGGCTTGCGCCAATTAGTGCTGTCGGGGTCGTTGTCGGCCCAAGGACGGCTGTCCCAATGGGCACAGAGCAAGATGCGGGTTTCAGCCTTCGGGTTGTAATGGGCGATGATATTGGTATTCTTCAGAATGGTACCATCATAGCCCTTGAGGTCAGCCTTCTGGGTTTCTACCTCGCAACCAAACTGCTTGAACTTGCTCACAATCCATTCGCCGCACTTGTCGTGCGCCTCGCTGTTCATGACGCGAGGGCCGAAATCGCATTGTGCAGCACAATAAGCCAACGCCGAATCGGCATTAAAGGCAGGACCTACAGGATTCAGCTTCTCTGCTTCCTCTACTTCCTGGATTTCCGGCGACGTGGTGTTGGCATTCTTATAGCTGATAGCTCCAGCTACCAGTCCGGCAGCAACTACCAAGCCTAAAATTATCTTCATTTTCTTCGTCATCGTATTTACTTTGAACTTTCAGATTTGAACTTTGAACTTTATGATTACCTTTTATCTATGAGATTCTTCACTCTTCGTTCTTCACTCTTCACTTTCCAAAGTTCTGCACCTGTGTCATCACTCTGAGCCAGTTGCCTCCCCAAATCTTGACAATATCCTGTTCGCTATATTTGCGGCGCAACAGCTGGAGGGTGAAATTGATGAGTTCAGAAGAGTCGGCGAGACCTCTGATGCCGCCGTCTCCATCAAAGTCGGTACCCAAACCTACGTGGTCGATACCCATCACATCGATGGCATGCTCAAGATGGGCGATAGCGTCCATGATGTCGGCCTCTCCCTCTTTACGCAGGAATCCGTGATAGAGCGTGGTATGAGCCACACCACCCTTTGCTGCAAGGGCTCGCATCTGGTCGTCGGTCAGATTACGGGGCACATCGCAAAGCGCACGGCTGCTGCTATGGCTGCAGACAATAGGCGTCTGGCTGATATCAAGTGCATCGTAGAAACTCTTCTCGCCACCATGACTCAAATCTACCATGATGCCCAGGCGGTTCATCTCACGAATCACCTTCTCGCCAAAACTGCTCACACCATTATGGGTATTGCAGCCGCGGGCACTATCGCAGATGTCATTATCACCATTATGGCAAAGCGTGATATAAACGATGCCGCGCTGGGCGAAATGCTTCACATTACTGATATCGTGCTCCAGGGCGAGACCGTTCTCTATGCCGAGCATGATGCTCTTTCTGCCTTTACGCTTATCGCTGTAGAGATCGGCAGGAGTGCGGGCTATGCTGAGATACTGGCTGTTCTTGCTCACAATCTCTTCTATCTTGTCGAAGATGAGGTCGGCATACTGCGCAGGACCCTTTACATCGAAAGCCACCTTGCTGCTGAAGCTCTCGCCTATCTGAGGCTGTGGCAGGTAAGCTACCATCGTGGTAGCATCCTGATGACCATCGGTCATCTTATGGAGATCAACCAGGATGCGGGAATCGCGATGATCAAACCTGATGCCCTGAGGGAAGAACATCGGAGTATCACAATGGGTATCGAGCGTAAGGATGCGCTTATGCAACTGCTTGGCTGCATAAAAGTTGTTAGCCTGATTAACCAGCCATTGGAAAATCTTCAATCCTTCTTCTTCCAGCCACTCCGGATGCCATTGCACACCGAGAATCTGCTTATACTCGCTACTCTCTACAGCCTCGATAATATGGTCAGAAGATTTGGCGATGGTACGCAGATGCTTGCCTGGCTCGCTTACCGCCTGATGGTGGAACGAGTTGACAAAGATCTTCTCCTTATTATATATATTATATAAGGTGGAATCTTTCTTGATTTCTACGATGTGGGTAGGTTCGGTACGGTCGGCATCCTGGCTGTGCTTTACCAGCTGCTTGATATCCTGACACACCTTTCCGCCCAGCGCAATGGCGAGGGTCTGGATGCCCCGGCAGATGCCAAGCATCGGAATCTGACGGTTGAAAGCCAATCGGGTAATCATCAGTTCGGCAGCATCACGTTCCTGATTGATGTTGTGAAGACGGGGAGAAGGCTCTTCGCCCATCCACAGCGGATTATGGTCGCCGCCACCCGTCAGAATCAATCCGTCGAGATGCTCCAGGGTATTGACGATGACCTGAGCATCGGCAACCGGAGGAATAATGACCGGCGTACCGCCAGCCGCTATTACCTGCTTATAATAACGATCACGAAGCGTAGCATCGATACCTTCGTAATTGGCAGTAAGTCCAATTACAGGCTGATGCTTCGCTTCGGGAAATCTAGAGTATGCATCCTGGAGATGCGACTCTAAGTCAAATGTTTCCATTTGTTTTATCTTTCAATAAATAATGATTCAAGATCTTCTAAAAATCGTACTCAGGTATGGAGACTCTTATTAATCTTCATCCAGAAGTACAGGAATCTCACGCTTGATACTCTGCTCAAGAGAGATGAGCGTTTCGGTAGAAACCACGCCAGGAATAGCCTGGAGCTTATTGTTGAGCAAATCCATGAGCTGCTCGTTGTCGCGTGCATAAAGCTTGATCAGCATGGTGTATGAACCGGTTGTAAAGTGGCACTCTACGATTTCAGGAATGTTCTGCAAGCGTTCTACCACCTTTTTATACATATTACCACGCTCCAAGTTCAAACCTACATAAGTGCAGGTAGAATAACCCAGGCTCTTAGGGTTTACATCAAAACCGCTACCGGTGATGAAACCATCCTCCATCAAGTGCTGAACGCGCTGATGGATGGCTGCACGAGACACGCCACATTCTGCGGCTACGTCCTTGAAAGGAATACGGGCATTCTTAGAAAGGATGCCGAGAATCTTTCTGTCAAGATTGTCTATTTTCTCCATTTCGTTTTGTTTTATATTATTCTATATTATAAGGTACTCTTCCATACCAGATAGCAAAATTAATAAAATCTATTGAAATAGCAAACAAAATGCACGAATATTTTGCAATATCCGTGCATTTAGTCGTTTTTTATACTGTTTTTAACCAAAAAACTTGGCTTTTTGCTACTTTTAGTAGAAAAATCATACGCTTATCTGATAACCTCGGAGAAGTAATGATCGCGCAAAGGTTTCACCACTTTATCACCCGTTAAAACTATCTGCTGGTTAAGGCGGATATCTTGCGAAGAAGCTCCAATCTTCAGTTCATACGTTCCAGGAGCTATGTTCCATTGACGATTGCCTTGATGAGAATAATAACCAAACTGATCGGTATAGAACTTGATGCATACTCTCTTGGTTTCGCCAGGATTGAGAGAGATGCGGGCAAAGCCCTGCAACTGGATAGGATGAATCTGCTGGTTGCTCTGAGTTGGCGACAGATATACCTGCGCTATCTCATCGGCACGAACCTTACCCGTATTGGTAACCTCAAAGTAGATATTGCTCGACTCTGAAGCTGTAGAGAGCTCCTTAACAGTCTGCAAGTTTTGTGATGACAGAAATGAGATATTGTAAAAAACGCAAAAAAATCTCATAATATATTATATAAAGAGGTCGGAGATTCTATCCGTAGGATTCTCCGGCTTTTTTATTTTCTAGCAAATAGGCGTTAATTTTAGAGGCTTATACACATCATATCGACGAATAGGCATGGATGCGGTTTTTGCTGTTTGTGAGATCAAAATATTTTATTTATCTTTGCAAACAGAAAAATTTAATATAATAAGTTAAAATTATAGAATATGAAATTGCTGGAAAAGAAAAGTTATTGGCTTTTAGCGTCTTTACTCTTATTGGCAGTAGGTGTAGATGCAAAGGTGAAATTTGATTTTTCCCTCGTCTTCGTACCAGAGGAGGGTGGTGTGAAGTTCGAAAAAATTACAGATGACGCAGACTGCGTAGCTGATTATAAAGGTAATATCGTGGGTAAGACCTCTGGCGTCTTTGGCTCTCGCAAGACCAATACCATCGATTGGTGGGTAATACCTCAGATAGGTGTGTCTCCTGATGGAAGACGCATAGGTTACATCAACGAAAAGAATGGAACCACCAACATCATGATTAAGAATGCTGCTAAAGGTGGCGCCAGTGTACAGCGCACATTCCGCACAAACGTAGAGGGCTTCACTTGGAGTCCTGATGGAAAGACCCTGTGCTTTACTGAGGTAAGAGGCAATCATCATGGCGTGTATCTGGTGGATGCCAATCAGGGTACTGTGGTACGCCAGATTTCAAACGGAACAGACAATGACTTCGGTGGTGTAATCAGTAGAGATGGAAACACTATTTATTTCCATCGTGGAGAGGGATATGCATCTTATAGTCTTTGGAGCTATGACCGTAAGACCAACCTTTTCTCTAATTATAGTAGAGGTATGACGGCTTGTCTTATTCCTAATGATCCGGATGCTATCTATTGCGCCCGTTTCACCACGAACAAGGAGAGTGAAATTTGGCGTGTAAACTTCAAGACTGGTGTTGAAGAAGTTATCCTTTCTCAGCCAGGCAAGAGTTTCAGTACACCTCAGTTGTCACCTGATGGCAAATGGCTGTTGGTTACAGGATCTAGCAGGTCAGAAAAAGAGAAGATAGACAATACAGACATATTTGTAGTTCGCACCGATGGTACCCAGCTCACTCAGCTTACTTACCATCCTGGTAACGATTTGTCGCCAGTTTGGTCACCAGACGGTAAGAGCATCTTCTTCCTGTCTCAGCGTGGCTCAGCGGAAAAGAACTATAATGTATGGCGTATGGATTTCAGCATGTAGTCTATATATTTGGAAATCTAGGAGTATTAATCATATAAACTTTTTAAGATTATGAAAAAAATTATTATTGCAGCAGTTTGCGCATTCTGCGCTCTTACAGCTTCAGCACAGCGTGCAAGTAGCTCATCTTCTTCATTCTTCTCAACTGAGAAGGTTGATGGCGGCATTCAGTTTGGTATCCGTGGTGGTCTTAACGTGGCTAATATGACACTTGAGTATGATAAGATTTCTCAAGCTAGTGATGCCAAGACTAATTGGCATGTAGGTGTTATCGCAGATATTCCTATGATGGAGAGTCTCTATGTTCAGACAGGTCTTTATCTCCAGAACAAGGGATATAAAGTTTCTGAAGATGACTGGGAGCAGACTGCAAATCCAATGTACTTGGAAATCCCAGTATTGGCTTCTTATCGTTACAACTTCAGCGATGCTGCCCAGTTGCAGATTAACGTAGGTCCTTATTTTGCTTATGGTATTGGTGGTAAAATTAAGGACGTTGAAGATGGCGATGAGGATAAGGTAGATTTCTTTAGCGAAGATGGCGGTTACAAGAACTTCGATTGTGGCCTTCAGATTGGTGCAGGCTTTACTTTTGGAGGACACTATTACATTGGTGCTGCTTATGAGTTTGGCTTCACTAACATTGCCAAGGACTCAGGCGACACTAAGTTCAAGAACAAGAACTGGATGTTCAGCGTAGGTTATAATTTCTAATTAAAAATGCAACGTTGAACCTTAATAAAAGGGGATGCAATATTTACTATAAGGATATTGCATCCCTCTTGTTATTACACAATCATTAAAAAACGTAGAATCATGAAAACAGCGAAATTACCTCTTTATTATATAGGTATGCTTTTGATGGCATTACCTTTCTTCTTTACTTCATGTAGTAGTGATGACGATGGCTATACTCCTTCAGATAAAGGTAGTGATACCGCAGGTCAGATAACCGGCAGCGATCATGAGGTGCTTTATATTACTTCAGTGGGTGACAATACTTTCAGCTACAACTCAGAGGGAAAAATCACAAAGTGTAGAGCCTATGGTAGTGATGACTATATCTTCTCCTACAATCCTTTCAAGATTTCTTATACCCATACACATGGCAGTTATTCAGATGTGACAGAGTATTACGATATAGCATTGAATAATAATGGTTATATCGTTAGCATGAATACCCGCAGTACATATCAGTCGGATAATGAAGAAAGCAATGGTAAGGCAAGCTTCTCTTACGATTCTAAGGGACACCTGACTAAGATTGCCAGTTCAGGTACTGATGTATATTACGAGGATGGTGAGAAGATAACAGAGAAGTATTCCTTGGAGTATAATTTGTCTTGGTCTAATGGTAAACTCACCCAAATCGTATGCAATGGAAGCGAAGATGGAGAGAAATTTACCGATACAGCTACATTTGAGTATGGTGACGACACCTATCCTAATATCACCAAGCAATGGACAGACAACTATATGGCAGATATGATAGAAGATATGGAGTTCTTGTTCTATGTAGGATATTTTGGAGTGGCTGGCGATTATCATCCTGTGTCTGCTACCCAGCATGATAGTGATGGCGAAACTACTACTTTCAAGTATAGCTACGAATTCAATGATAATGGTTCCGTAAAGGCTTCCAAGTATAAATACAATAACAATAGATATTGGACAACAAGGAATTTTACTTATATGAGTAAATAAAAGAACGGGGGAGAGTGTGTTTCTATAAAAAATGCACTCTCTTTGTGCTTTTCTGGAAGATTTTATGGCAAAAAACTTGTGGGTGTGTAGTAAAATGCTTATTTTTGCCATGAAAAGAGAGTTTTAACGGAATATAGAAGATGAAAAGATTTGTTTGGTGTATATGCCTGCTGTTGGTCGTACTGTTGGGTTGCCAACGGCCAGCGGAGTCGGGTAAGACAGAAGAAGAAAGAAAAGTGTTGGCTTGCATTGATGACTCAGTGGAAGCCATGTCGGTTCATGCTCCTGAAATTATAAGGAAAGCCTTGGCTTCGGCAACGGATAGTCTGACTTATTATGAATATTATGTTCGCAAGGCAAAGTACTTCTGTCTGTCTGCTACCCCAGACTCTTTGTATCCCATCTTAGATCAAACCATATCTTATTGCAAACTCCAACCAGCTACAGAACGCCGCAACTCTCTATTGGCATACGCTTATAATTGTAAGGCTATTGCTTTTCATAATTATCGCAAGAATCCGGATGAGGTGATAAGACTCTATAAGGACGCCACAACCTTGTTGGCTAACAGCGATGCTAAAGACCAGATGCCTAAGGTCTGTGCCAATCTGGGCGATGCTTATATCTTCAAGAGTCAGTTGCCTGAGGCTGCAGCGTGTTATCGGCGTGCCCTGTTTCTGGTAGACTCGCTCAGGTTGCCGTCTAGTGAAAACATCACACTCTATCTCGGACTTGCCACCATCTATCTGCAACTCAACGATTTTGATACCTCGCTGAAGTATTATCAGCAGACAGAGAAGTATTTCTCTCAGATGACGGTAGGCATGCAGGCTTATTACCTCAATAACTATGGCAACTACTATTATTATACCAAGAACTATAAGGCATCTCTCCAGAAGTTTCTTACCATGAAGGCTTTTCTGGAGAAACACCATAAGACAGACACCTTCGACATGTACCTCTGCAAGCTTAATCTTGCTGATGTATACCTCAATTTAGATAAGGTGGCGCTGTCCGAGAAGTATCTCGACGAGATTGAACCCTGGTTTGCCGAAAATGGTAATGAGGTATCAATTTATTATGTCAATTCTATCCGCATCGGACAGGCGGTAAAGCGGGGGAATATGGCAATGGTCAAGGATATCTTGTCGCACGAAAAGAAATCGGATAGCATGGAGTTTAGTCTTCGCCAGATTCGTAACCGTTATCTTCGCAAATATTATGAGGCTATAGGCGACTATCGGGGAGCCTACGATAATCTAAGGACGGATGTCCAACAGAACGACTCCCTGGAGCATAACCGCATCAAGATGCGTGCGTCTGAAATCATGAATCGATTTGCGCAAGATACCATTCGCTTGCACCATAACCTGGAGATGGAGCATAAGAATGCTGTTATCCAAAGAGCCTACGCTACCATGGTGGCAATCGTGTCGCTGGTCGTTGTCATCATCCTCATCTTTGCTCTCCTTGTCATGCGCTCCCGCAAGCGAAATGCGCAAGATAAAATGCGCAACATGCAGTTGAGGCTAGCTTGTGTGCGCAACCGTATTTCTCCACATTTCGTATTTAATGTGCTTAATGGTAAAATATTGAAATCGAATGAGCATGATGCCAATGACTTGCTCGACCTCACCAAGTTGATAAGGGCCAACCTCGACCTGTCGTGCCGTCTGGATGTGACGTTGCGCGAAGAGTTGGACTTCGTGAAACGATATGCTGATGTAGAGAAACAGCTGGTGGGCGATGACTTCGAGTTTGCTATCAATATTGCCGAAAGTGTGAATATAGATCAGGTACGCATCCCTTCTATGTTTGTGCAGATTCTCGTGGAGAATGCTTTCGTGCATGGTCTGAAGGGATGGGATGGACATAAGTTTATCCATATCGGGATAAGCAAGGTAGGAAAAAATACCTGTATCAAGGTCAGAGACAATGGACCGGGATTTGACATCCGTAGTGTGGGAAAGAAGCGCACCGGACTGAACGTCATCACCCAAACCATCGTCATCGTCAACGAGCGAAATAAGAACAAGATGACCTTCTCGCTCAATAATGAACAGGAAAATGGAAAAAACGTTGGATGTGTGGCAACGATAGTTATTCCAGAAAATATCAAATTATTTATTTGACAAAAGAACCGCAAGATGAAAACGATCATTATAGATGATAATAAGCAGGCTGTCAAAGACCTGAACGAAAGGTTGGCCAGATTCTCCGAGGTAGAAGTGGTGGCCGTAGAGCACTCCGGACTAGATGGCCTGGCGAGGGTGAGCGAGTTACAGCCCGATTTGCTCTTCCTTGACGTGCAGTTGCCCGATATTTCCGGTTTGGACTTTTTGGAAAGACTGGATTCCTTTACCCATGGCAGTTGTAGAGTGGTGATGTATACTGCTTACGATGAGTTTGTGTTGCCAGCTTTCAGAAAGAAAGCCTTCGATGTGCTTCTCAAGCCTATTGATGACAAGGAGTTGGACATCATCATGCATCGACTTGCCGAACACCCCCTTTTGCCAATCCCGCAATTTGCAGGACGGCACAAGGAAGAGTTCATGTCGGACAACGGCAAGTTTCTGCTCTATACCAATACCATAGATTTCAAACTGGTTGACAAGCGTGACATCGCCCTCTTTCAGTACAATCATGAAGTACGTTGCTGGGAGGCTGTGGTAGCGGGCTGCAAAGCTCCTGTCCGTCTGAAGCGAACCATCAAGAGTGATGATCTTCTGGGAGTGGATAAGCAGTTTATACAAGTAAACCAAAAGTTTATCATCAATATGAATTATCTGATAGAGGTGGTTGACAACGTATGCCACTTCTATCCGCCGTTTGATAACATAAGCTATGTAAGGGTGGGACGCCTCTATCGCAAGAAATTGATAGACCGCTTTTATAGTCTTTGATTTTAGGCAAAAACTATTAAAATGTTAAAAACCTTGGCTTTTTGCTACTTTTAGCAGAAAAATCATACGCTTATCTGATAACCTCGGAGAAGTAATGATCACGCAAAGGTTTCACCACTTTATCACCCGTCAAAACTATCTGCTGCTTGAGGCGGATATCTTGCGAAGAAGCTCCAATCTTCAGTTCATACGTTCCAGGAGCTATGTTCCATTGACGATTGCCTTGATGAGAATAATAACCAAACTGATCGGTATAGAACTTGATGCATACTCTCTTGGTTTCGCCAGGATTGAGAGAGATGCGGGCAAAGCCCTGCAACTGGATAGGATGAATCTGCTGGTTGCTCTGAGTTGGCGACAGATATACCTGCGCTATCTCATCGGCACGAACGTTACCCGTATTAGTAACCTCAAAGTAGATATTGCTCGACTCTGAAGCCGTAGAGAGTTCCTTAACTGCCTGCAAGTTCTTATAGGCAAAGGTAGTATAGCTCAATCCATAACCGAAAGGCCACTCTACACGGGCATCCTGCCGGGTGGAATAATTATAGCAGATAGGCTCATAAACCTCAGTATTGGGATAACTGACACTCAGCTTGGCAGATGGTGAAATCTTGCCATAAAGAATGTCAGCTACAGCTGTACCACCCTCTTCACCTGGATACCAGGCCTGGATGACTGCTGCACAGCGCTTAGCTATCTTGGAGATGACCTGCGCACGACCGCCGAAGACTACCAGGACTACAGGTTTGCCTGTAGCTAAGAGTTCCTCAACATATTCCTCTTGCTTACCAGGAAGCTTGAGACCATCTCGCTCACGATTCTCACCACAGAGCATCACATTCTCCCCTACAGCAGCAACGATAACATCGCTTTCCTTTGCCATCGCCAAAGCTTCTGCCTTGTCTGCCTTCTCGCCTGAATCAACCTTGCGATGCAGGAGCTGATACTCCCAAGCACGCTTATCGCCAGACTCTTCAAACTTGGTTTCTATCTCCTCTGTCCAGTCGCAACCACGAGAATACTTAATATTAATACCCTCAGGTTTACCTGCTTGCATTGCCTCTAGCAATTTAACGATATGTGGCAAATGGCTATCATCCCACTTTTTCTTCCAACTCTGCCAGAAATAGAACATTGAAGGGAAAGAGTAGTCGCCACACATCGCCCAGATAGAATTGGCATTAGGACCCGTGAGCAAGATATTCTTAACCTGCTTGGCGCTGTTAACATCAGCCTCCTTCACAAGAGGCAAAACACCATTATTCTCCAACAAGACGATAGACTGGCTGGCAATATCGTAAGCCGTCTGCCGTTCTTCCTTAGTATCAAGCTTTACATCCTCCGTACTATACAGATATGGATTCTTATCCATCAGTCCGGCACGAATCTTATAACGCAAAACATCCTTTACAGCACGCTCAAAGACTTCTTTCTTAACAAGTCCCTTATCCAAGGCTTCCTGTAAATACTGATAATTTTCGCCTCTAGGGAAATCAACATCATTGCCACCATTGATAGCAGCCACAGCTTTCTGAAGAGGAGTATCTAGTCCCGGCAACTGGTCAATGGCAGTATAATCGCTCACCACCATTCCATCGAATCCGAGATAATCTCGCAAGATATCGTTGAGAATCTCACTATTTGCCACGCACTTGGTACCATGAACAGCATGATAACCCGGCATCAAAGCCTTGCTACCTGCCAGACGAATCATCGTCTCATGAGGCAAAAGGATATCTTCCATCATCTCCTTCTCATCAGCATCTCCGCCACCACCATATCCCAGATAGTGTTTAGAGCAAGCTCCCACTCCCTTCTTGAGGTCGCCCTGCTGAAGGCCCTTGACAAAAGCAGTACCCATAACGGCTGAAAGATAACCATCCTCACCGTATGATTCTTCCAGACGATTGAAACTTGGAGTACGGCAGACGTCTACCATAGGGGAAAGCGACAATACGCCACCCATCTTGCGAAGAGCAGTACCTGTCTGTAAAGTCTTGAGCTCAGCCAACTCTGGATTGAACGAGCAAGCCTGACCTATCTGCTGTGGATAGACTGTTGCATCTTGCGTATTGATACCCGAAAGAACTTCCTCGTGAAAAAGAGCCGGGATACCATTAGGGGTATGATGCATCAACCAATCTTGTACAACAGCCACACGCTTTCGCAAGAAATTGGCATCAACCAATTCCTGACTGGCGTACTGAGAAAAATGTCCAATACCATAAGGAATGAGCTGCTTGCATTTGACGGTATCCAGATTGCCCTCCGCATCAAAAAGCTCATCCATATACCCACTTCTCAACTGAGCGATACGCTCTGGCTGCGACATTCTACTGTAGAGTTCATCTACCTGTTGGTTCACTTGCTGCTCCGTATTGTTTATATTACCGCAACTAGCCATCAGCACAGTTGCACATACGGTTGTTGTTATTTGTTTCATCATTATCTTTTAGGTTAAAAATATGATTATTGAAGTTGATTATTATCTTCTGCAAAGATACAACAAATAAGAGAACTAACAGATTCGCTTTTCCCGTTTTTATGCAAAAGCAACAAACACAAACGTAAAAGAAACAAAAAGGGTGTGTCATGCACTGATGACACACCCTCTTTCACCTTATTATATATATAACCTTAATTATATATTACTTTCTCTTTCTGGAAGCAGCTTTCTTGCCGTTTGACTTGGCAGAAGCCTTAGCCACCTTCTTCTCTGCTCCTACGGCTACATCTTCCTTCAACTCGCCAGCAGGCTCAGCCTTAACCTCAGGCTTTACGATGCTAACCAGCTCAAGATCGAACACCAAAGTAGAGTATGGAGGAATCTGACCAGCCTGACGCTCGCCGTAAGCCAACTCGTAAGGAATGT
>OBCN01000083.1_pt1 | contig 13171 bp, 10 predicted proteins | sample 1495871 | NCBI WGS metagenome assembly OBCN01 (sample SAMN03418255, study PRJEB22391) | human gut metagenome | biome: human-gut; feature: organic feature; material: feces | host: Homo sapiens | place: Tanzania | collected 2013-01 | reverse complement strand
TATACCAGATATGGGAAAAGATGTTGGAAAAACGAGAACACATCTCTATCATCGTAGATGAATACGGATGTCTGAGAGGAGTTGTTTCCATGGAAGACGTAATCGAAACGATGACTGGCGTAGAAATCGTAGATGAAGACGATGTGGCTGTAGACATGCAAGCATTGGCTAAGGAAAAATCGCGCATGATGCACCAAGGTGTTGCTTCTGCCATTCCTGGCAGTAAAGCTTAATATTTACAGAACATTGCATTTTAACAAGAGAGGGTGGGTCATGGAGTTATGCCCCACCCTCTCTCTAGTTTAACCAGGAAATATCGCCACCTTGATGACTCCATCCTTGCGGTTCTCAAAGACATCGTATGCCTCTTCTATTCTTGAAAGCGGGAAACGATGGGTAATCAGAGGAGTGGTATCTATCTTTCCCTGGGCTATCAAATCAAGGATTTCCTCACAGTCACATCCATCCACACCTCCCGTCTTGAAGATGAGGTTCTTGCCATACATATCAGGAAGCGGAAGCATCTGCGGCTTGTCATACATCGCAACGATGGTGACGATGGCATTAGGACGGGCACACTTCCAGGCAAGCTGGAAGGTATCAGGTCCACCTGCAACCTCCATCACCACATCTGCTCCCCCATGCAGACTATGTTGTTTGACAAATGCCTCACAATCCTCCGGTTCAACAACCATCACCTGCGGATAATGCTTCTGGATGAACTCTCGCCTATCCTTTGATTTCTCACAGACGATGATGTTTCTCGGATTCTTGAGCAGGGTGCAAAGCAAACAGCAGACACCCGTAGGGCCAGCACCGATAATCAAGACTGTATCCTCTTCCGTAATTTCAGATATTCTCGTAGCCCAGAATCCAGTAGCAAGGATGTCGCCAACGAAGAGCGCCTGCTCATCGCTTACCGAATCAGGTATCTTGTTCAAGCCGGTTGTAGCATAAGGAACCCTCACATATTCCGTCTGCCCGCCATCGATTCTGCATCCCAGTGCCCATCCGCCATGTGGAGAAGTACAATTGTTCACGTATCCATGCTTGCAATAGAAGCATTCTCCACAGAAGGTCTCTACATTCACGGTTACTCTGTCGCCCGGCTTCACATGGGAAACCCTCTCCCCTACTTCCTCTACAATGCCTACCATTTCGTGGCCAACAGTAATCCCCGGTACTGCGCGAGGCACAGAACCATGCTTGATATGAAGATCACTGGTGCAGATACTGCTCAGCGTTACTCTTACGATGGCATCATGCTCATCTATTATCGTAGGCTTCCCCTTTTCTGCGAAGCCAAACTTTCCTTGCTGGATATATGTAAATGCTTTCACCTTAATTATATATATAAGTATTATTATTCACGTTAAATCATGCTGCGAAGTTACAAAAAACATTTTAATCATACAAGAAAAAATACAGATTCTTTCTCACCTTTTGACCTGTAAACTATTAAAAAGTCTGTCTTTTTTTACAAGTAAGACCATTTTTTGTGATTTTTCAGCAAACAAAACCATAAAATATACTCTGATGTTCAAATAGTTAGCCAAAAATTTGGAGAATAGAATATTTTTTCTTACCTTTGCAAATGAAAGATTTGAATTCAATTTTTTACAAAATATAGCATGTATCAAGATTTAGATTTTACTGATAACAATCACTATCAGGAAGATTATATAGATTCGCCGGTTGATGATTTCGACTGGATGCCTAATTTATTTGCCAAGCTCGCAAATCACCTGCGAACTTCAACTTCTGCTGATGTTATCAGACTGGGAACCATCGGCTGCATCAGAAACCATGAGCCGGGAGATGATTCACTTCTCCAATGGGAAGAAGTAGAAACAATGCGTCGCTATATAGATAGCGTTAACAGAGGCTTGGGTGCACCGGAAGATCCCACACTCCAGCAGTTGCTCCATTCTACAGAATGGACTAACTATGGTATTTTTACCATGAACTTTATCTCGGATAAGAACCTCGACTATAAAGGAATCTGTGAGGTTGAAAATACAAATCTCTCATACGCCAGCATGGCTTTTTTAATTGCTCTGGTAAAAGGGATGAGTATGATTAATCTCAAACATCCTTCAGCAAAGGGAGAAAACAATCATATTTTCACATACGTAATTCCAAGTCAATTCTCCACCTTCTCCTTTGCTTCATTCCTCAATGTGGCCAATGCACGTCTCGCTAACAAAGAAGATATTTCTGAACAGGAGATTGAAGAGTTGACCCAACTTGCTTTCAAGAGTCGCTACTGGAAACAAGAGACCTCACTCAAGAGTAAAGACAGCGAGTTGTTCATCTATGTCCTCAAGAACATCATTTCGGAAATTCTGGGACTGAAGCTTGACATCAATGCGGAATCCTTTGCCAAACAGGCAAAGAAGGAAGAAAAAAAGACTGTCACTCAAACTGTAGATAACCATAAGAAGAAGGAGAAGAAGGAAAAGAAAAAAGAAAAGACTATCCTGAAAGATAATTCCAAACCTTCTTTGGCATCTACGATGGTAAAAGTCTTAACAGAGGAGTCCCTCCCGCAAACCAAAGAGAGTCTCATTGATAAGACTATGCAACTCTATCCTACTCTCAAGATAAACTGTTTCAACACCACCCTATCAAGACTCCATAAAAATGAAGTACTGAATTATTATAATGGTGGACTGATTGGAATAAAAGGCAAAAGATACGGAAGAGGCTACAAGATAGTTAGCCGTTTACATAAACATAAGGAAACAGATTAAGGCTAAATTTTGTGCCAAGAAAATCCAAAGGCTAAAAGACCATTGGGTTTTCTTGGCACTATTTTTTCTAGAAAGTTTGCAAGAATTTTCCATCAGGCGCAAACAGTTCATTCCTGACCTCAAAAGTTGATGGCTCTGGTTTCACGTTGGACCATGACTGGTATAACCATCATAGAACTTGTGAATGCGGTGAGAACTTACTTGAAAGCAGTTCAATGACAAAATAATAACCTAAAAGAGAAACTTACTTGTCGTTTATCCGGCAATTAGTCAATTCTACAATTAGACAATTATGAATTTGATTCTCTATAAGGAGAAAACCACATTTCTGTTTACCTAAAACCACAAAACTACGCATAAACCACAAAGTTGTTTACCAAAAATCACTGCATTTTGTAGCACAAACCACATTCTTGTTTACCTAAACCACTATTCTATTTACCTAAACCACATAACTGTTTACCTGAAACCACTATTTTGTTTACCAGAAACCACAAAACTGTTTACCTATCCTAGTAAAAAGCTGTTGCTCCTCTTTAGGTAAATAGAAATGTGGTTTTTACCTAGTTAAATTCATGAGAAAAACAGGTAAACAGAAATGTGGTTTATGAGAAAAATCGATGAACGTTCTGCCAGGTAAACAGTTTTGTGGTTTTTAAATTCTTATTCAATTGCTACTAAAGAAAGAATCAAAATGTCTAGACAACTCCTTTAGGCGTTTCACATAACATACTAATATACTGATAGTTATACACATACTCAAATTGTATTCAGGTGCCTAATTTCAAATAGAATAAGATAAAAAATAGTATCTTATCAAGATAAAAACCACAAAACTGTTTACCAGAAACCACTATTTTGTTTACCAGAAACCACTATTCTGTTTACCAAAAACCACAAAACTGTTTACCTAAGAATAAAAGACTGATATAAAAATGATATAACTTGTTACATATCAAATTATAACACGGATTTGGTAAATAATTAATATAACCTCAAAATGGAATGAATTATATACATGACATTTCAGGTAAACAGTTTTGTGGTTTTGATGATAAGCCATTCTTAAAAGTAGGTAAACAGAAATGTGGTTTTACATACTAAAAAGAGGAAGTACGGTACTCCCCTACTTCCTCTTCTGCTTTCTTATTCTGCTTAGCCTCTATAGAATACAGGCATGAACGAACCGACACAGTCAAAAAATTCTTGTGCCAGCCTTTCAAGACCCGATGTTTTCAATGCAGCAAAATCATCATCACTAGCAGCAATACAGAATCTGTCATTCTTGATTCCTATGAATTTGCATCTGCCCAACAGGGCTTGCTGACTGGTATCCTGTACCATCGAAATAAACTGATTCCATTGCTCAAAACCTTGAGTCGTGTCTACTTCTATCTTCTTGTCAGGATTCTGATATACATGCGCAAAAAGATCTCCCTGCTGCGTGGCATCATCAGATGTTTTCTTTCCCCTATTACGGTTTATTTTTTCATTCAGACGACGAGCAATATCTGCATCTTTATCTCCGATATGATTGATACCTACATCCGTCCGCTTGATATGGAAGATAACATATTCAGGATCTCCCTTATGCTTTCCGTTCCGATAAACAAAGTCTTCTTCAGAAAATTCATCAAATACGATATCTGTCTCACTGCGACTAGCCATTCTGTTGAGATCTTCCCTTACCACATCGAGTACCTGTTTTCTGAATTGCGAGAATTTAGGATATTTATTCATCACAGGCTCCCCCTTGTCGTCAAGCAGAATATTGCCATGTTCATCAAGTTCTACCAGACCCAAATACTGTTTCATCGGCAAAAACTCAACCTTAACATCCAAGCTCTTGTCTAGTCCCATCTGACGAAGCAGATATATATAGAGTCGAGGTGTATTCACCTTCTTGGAATATTTAGCAATCATGGAGATATGATGAATATATCCCTGACGCATGTCAAAAAGGCTCATAGTGAGTTTTGGATCTATCTCAAGTATTACTTCACCCTTGATGCGTTCTACTTTCTCACCATCGCTCTTTGTATAGCCTTTCTGCGTTGTCGGAATCTCGATGTTTGAAAATACGTGCTGTATCTTCTCTGTCTTGCTATCCGTCTTTACACGCACCGACAGGTTGAGGATATCGTTCTTCAGCGTATCACGCAGATTCTTATAATTATGAAACTCCGTTGATACCTGAAAATCCTTGATGTCTATTTTGATGGGCGGAATCTCCATAACAGCATGCTCTATTCCTTTCTCGAAAAGATAGTCGGAGCGTGCATCTCCAAGCACTCTCTTCTCGGTAAAATACTCTTCAACATACTTCTGCAGATGGGTACTTGCAACCATCAATATGTTTTGTTGCAATAATGTATATTGCTTATCCAATTTTGTCAGCGAAAAAGGTGTGTTAATCCACACCAGATTCTTGTTTCCTTTTGGTTCACTCATATAAAAACCACATTTCTGTTTACCATAAACCACAAAGTTGTTTACCTAAAACCACTTTTTTATTTACTTAAAACCACATAAATATTTACCCGAAACCACCAAGCTATTTACCATAAACCATATTCCTATTTACCTAAAACCACTTTTCTATTTACCATTTCAAATATAACTCATTATTAATCAAGCTATTATACTTTCTGTAATAAATAAGAAATATATAATTTATTATAAAGAATAATCTATAATTATCATTCTTTTGGTAAACAAAAATGTGGTTTTTGTAGGAACTTATACCTTATTTTTAAGCTTAGCGCTTTTTTAGGTAAACAGTTTTGTGGTTTTCACCCTTTTAATAACTACTTTTTGTTTGCTTACTTTTTCAAGTAATCCATCAGGATATTGTAGAGCAGGTTTTCCTGTGGGATATCATCTGAGAGGCATTTCATCTTCAGGAGAAGGAGTTCTTCCTTGTTAAGATATGTAGCCACACTCGTTCTAGTGCGTCTTTCCTCTGCAGTCCAGTAACTTTTTCTCTTGCGACCACCTTTAGATATATTTTTATCCTCTTCGCTTTTTGCCATTTCTGTGTTTAATAAACTTGGTCGGTCGTTCATACCCATATTTTCAAGAGACTCACCAATTTCTTCTAAATTTCTTTTTGCTACAGCCATAATTCTTATATTTTATAAGTTTATCTTCTTTTGTTTTATTATTACATGTTTCAACCTACCCTACCCCAAGATTAGATTTTGATGTTGAACATGCGCTTGATAGCAATTTCGTAATCGATACCTGTACTTGAGTAAGGTGCATATTCGAATATGCTTTGTCCGTGTGCCTGAGCTTCCAGGAACTTTACTGAGCGTCGGATACGGCAAGGCAGAATTAAGTCGCCATGTTTTTCGCCTAAAAGTTTGCTCAACTGCTTGGTAATCTTGGTTCGTTCATCTACCATAACTGGCAGGAGTCCAAGTAATTCCAAATTATCGTTCATGTGGAACTCTTTCACTTCATCCATTACGCTGAGTACTTCACTTACTCCTTTGACAGATAATGCTTCCATCTGTACTGGAATCAAAATTTTGCTCGCTGCAACCAAAGCATTATAAGTGTTCTTGGAAAGTGCTGGAGGACAGTCGATGAAAATGTAGTCGAAATCATCAAATACGTTTTTCAGTCCTTCTCCTGTCATGTCATGGCAATCGTTGTCTTGCAAACATCCCAGTAATACCGTGTAGCTCTTCATCTGTTCTCTCAGTGAAGGGCCTCCTGGAAGGTGTTGTTCTATATTTTCCATCTGAGCAGATCCTGGAACTGCATATACTCCATTTTTACATTTGTAGACTGGCACACCACTCTGTTTGCACATGGCGTTGTATATGTTATCATATTCGTTATCTCTCACTCCGAAAAGCGAAGAGAGGTTGCATTGTGGGTCTAAGTCTATTACCAGAACCCTGAGATTGTGATTCAACCGGACTATGCCAGAAGCCAGCGACTGCACAGTAGCCGTCTTGCCTACTCCACCCTTGTTGTTTACTACTGCAACAATTTCCTGTAGTTCATGTTTCATATTTCTTTTTTCCTTATTTCACTTTATTGTTTAATACAATTTACATATATTAGAATTGCTGGCAATTAGAATAAACGGATTGACTTATATTCTTTCGTTCTGAAAGACTAAAAGTCTTATTTCTGGATTATCTAATGTTCTTAAGTTCTAATATTGGTTGCAAAAATAGCCAAAATAGTTGATATAAAAGAATTTATCTTCTTATTTCTTTGTAAATATCCTTTTTTTTATACTTTTCTAACAATCTTCATGAAGAATAAGCATCACTTCGAATGTATTACTAAACGAAAATATGGATATCCTAATTGACGGACAAACTGATTAAACTTATATATAAATATTCTATTAAACATATATATGTATAGACTGTTATACTAATAAATTATTATACTGAAATACTAATAAACATATTTATGTATAACCATATAAACCTAAAAACCGATAAACTAATATACTTAAAGATGTATATTATAATAAACGAAAATACAAAACTACATTTAAACAAATATACTAACTGCCAGCAATTATAATAATCTAATGATTGGCGAGAGAAACATGTATATTACAAGCCTAACATGTTAACGCTTTATAATTCAGCATTTTGATTATTCTTTTTGTAGAATATCTATAATGTATAAAGTTAGAATATTAGTTTAGTCTAATTGCCTAATAAACTAAAATACGTATATTCAACAGAAATAGTTTATATAAGATATGTTAATTTTTCCTCTAAGTGCATACAACCTATTGAAATTTTCAGTATCTTTACAGAGTTAAACTGATGTCGAACCTTTAAAACTATAACATCATGAAAATTGGTATTCCAAAAGAGATTAAGAATAATGAGAACCGTGTTGGAATGACACCAGCAGGAGTAGCTGAATTCATTCGACATGGTCACGAAGTGATGGTTCAGCATACGGCTGGAGAGAACAGCGGATTTGCTGATGAAGCGTATGAAAAGGTAGGAGCCATAATCTTACCCGACATTCAGAGTGTATATCGTGAGGCGGAAATGATAGTAAAGGTGAAAGAGCCTATCGCTGAGGAATATCCACTTATCCATCAAGACCAGCTTGTATTCACTTATTTCCATTTTGCCTGTGACAAGGAACTTACCGATGCCATGCTCAAGAGTGGGGCCGTCTGTCTGGCTTACGAGACGGTAGAAACAGACAACCACCATTTGCCTTTACTCATTCCGATGAGTGAAGTAGCAGGAAGAATGGCCATTGTTAATGGTGCTTTTTATCTGCAGAAAACCAAGGGAGGAAAAGGGAAACTGATGAGTGGTGTGCCTGGTGTGAACCGCGTCAAGGTTTTGGTATTGGGAGGTGGAACCGTAGGAGAGGCTGCAGCAAGAATGGCTGCAGGAATGGGAGCTGATGTATGGATTACAGATATCAGTTTGCCTCGTCTTCGTCAGTTAGAGATGGAGCTGCCTGTCAATGTACACACGCTCTATTCCAACGAGCATAATATCCGTAGAGAATTGCATGATGTGGATATCGTTGTGGGTAGTGTGCTCGTACCAGGTGATAAGGCACCGCATCTTATTACGAAAGATATGTTGAAATTGATGGAGCCGGGAACTGTACTTGTTGATGTAGCAATCGATCAGGGCGGCTGTTTTGAGACATCGCATCCAACCACACACTCAGATCCGATATATATGGTCGATGGAATCGTGCATTATGCAGTAGCTAATATTCCTGGTGCTGTGCCAAATACCTCTACTACAGCCTTGACCAATGCTACGCTGAAATATGCATTGGCGCTTGCTGATAAGGGTTGGCGAAAGGCCTGCAAGGAGGATAAAGCCCTGTATAGGGGTTTGAATATCGTAAATGGAAAGGTGGTATTCAAGGCCGTAGCGGATGTCTTCGGACTGGAATATGAAGAAATGATACTCTAAGTAGAGTAGGGGAGGGTTCCATAACACAAAAGCTATGGGATCCTCTTTTTTAAATAATGTATTACGGAGAACAGAATACACTTTGTTTGATTTGAACGCTTACTGATAGCATTTTTTTAGAGAAAAAGACTTAAAAACCGGGAAAATGTAAGGAAAATAGGAGAAAATGCAGGAATATGTGTATAAAATAAGTTAATTTTGTAACATGATGCTACAGTTTTAGATATTTTTTATACTTTTGCGCAATAAACATGAAGTTTAACTAACATTCAGTTATTATGAAGAAGAAAAAAAGCTTGTTGCTTTTCTTGGCAGCAACTTCAGCCAGCTTTGTGCAGGCAGCCCTTCCAGTTCATACCAGTTTTGCGGCTGGTATTGAAAATGTGCAAGAAAAAGGTCATACCTTTATAAAAGGAAGAGTGATTGATTCCGATGGAAATCCTCTGGTAGGTGTCACGGTGCAGATCGAAGGCACAAGCTATGGTGTTATCACTGATGCTGATGGTAACTACATACTGGAATTTCCATCTATGGCGCATCCTAAAATTGTATTTTCCAGCATCGGTTACAAATCGAAGAGTATTGAATTTCGTGGTGTAAAAGAGCAGAACATGATGCTGGAGCTGGATCATGTTGCGCTGGATGATCTCGTTGTCATCGGATACGGCAGTAAGAGTCGTAAGGATGTAACTACCGCCATCTCTACCGTGAGTCAGGAACAGATAAGCAAGCTGGCTGCTACCACACCAACCCTCGATGGTCTTCTTCAGGGTACAGTTAAGGGTGTATTGGCTACTACTGCCAATGGTGAACCGGGTTCTACCCTCAAGTTAAACATCCGTGGTATTACATCTCCTTATCCTAAATCGGGTAAGGGTAACAACAACCAGCCTCTTTATGTCATTGATGGCGTTCCTACCTTTATGGAGGATACCGGCATCAACCCGCTCATCAATATCTCACCAAACGATATTGAGAGTATCGATGTGCTGAAAGATGCCGCAGCTACTGCGATCTATGGATCACGTGGAGCCAATGGTGTCGTTATTGTCAAGACCAAGAACGGAAAGCGCAATGAGAAGACCAAGGTAGATTTCGGCTACACATTCTCGTTCAGTAATCCTATCAAAAACTATAAGCCATTGAACATTTCTGAATACAAGAATGTGCAGGACGAGATTCTGCGTAATACTGTAGACGGCATGAATGACGGCAGTTCGATAGTAGGTATGTATGGTTTTGATTATATTCTTAACCAGTATGGAAATGTTTCGCTCAATGAAGAAACGGGGTTTTATACCTATAATGGTCTTAATGAGAATCTTTATGGCAAGGATAATGTCAACTGGGCAGATGAGGTTATCAATAAGAATGCGCCTACCCACCAGTATAATGTGGCTGTAAGAGGTGGAAGCAACAAGACCAACTATTCTTTCTCTTTCAACGGAATGAACCAAGAAGGTCTGTTACTCAACGACCGTATGGAGCGTTATGGTGCAAGACTCTCTATAGATTCTGAAATCAACAAGTACATCACCGTGGGAGGTGTGCTCGACTATACCTATTCTTCACGTAAGAGTGGAAGTAACGATCCTGCCTTGGGATATGATAATGACGGATGGATGACTCGTCCGGATTTGGCTGTACGCGATGCGGATGGCAATTTCCAGCGTGTAGATAAGTTCGGTCTTTATACCGATACCTATAATGATGCCAATGCGGTAGCTAAACTCCAGCGCAAGACGAAGTATGAAAATGATCAGTTCTCTGGCAATGCTTATATTGATATTAAGCCTGTCAAGGGATTGACCCTTCATGCTGATGCCAATATATCCAGATTCATCTTCAGCAATAGCTATTTCTCTCCGAAGATTACACTCCCGGAACAGCTGGGTATGGAGCCAACATCAACCTTGGCTGAGAGCAACTATCGCAACACCAATACTTCTATCAATTTCCGTGCCGACTACAAGTTCACGCTTACCGAAGCTCATCGTTTTGACGTGATGGCTGGTTATAGTGCCGACAGGTATTGGAGCAAGGAACACGACCAGGCTTATAGTGGTTTCCCTAACGATGATGTATTGAACAATGCCAGTTCTGCAACCACCGTCAATAAACCAACCGAGACTTATTCCAAGAGTGGTCTTAATTCTATCTATGGTCGTTTGAGCTATGATTTCCTCTCACGTTATCTACTTGATTTCAGTCTCCGTTCCGATGAGTCATCAAAATTTGGACCGGGTAACAAGCGCGGTACTTTCCCTGCAGTTTCTCTGGCCTGGCGCATCAATCAAGAGCCTTTCCTGGAATCTGTAAGAGATATTGATGATCTGAAGTTACGTTTGAGTTGGGGTAAGACAGGTTCTACCAACGTGTCAGACTTCTCTTACATCCAGTATTTCAATGGTAATCAGTATGGCGGACAGAGCGGACTCACCCTGGCTTCTACTTATCCAAACAAGAACATCAAGTGGGAGATGACCACCGAGTATAATGCAGGCGTCGACTTTACTTTATTCAATGGTCGTCTGAACGGTAGCTTTGATATCTATCACCGTAAGACCGATGGTGCTCTTGCTCCGGCTCCAATCGCTCTGGAGTTTGGTATCGGTACATTCTACAGTAACATCCTCGATCTGACCAATAATGGTTTTGAGTTCTCTATCGGTGGTGATGTAGTTCGCACCAAGGATTTCACCTACAATACGATGCTCAGTATCTCATCCAATAAGAATAAGATAACCAAGCTCAATGGTTCTACACTCGACATGATGCATCAGGATCTCTATATGGAAGGTCATGCCATGGGAACCGTGAAGGGATATAAAGTGGCAGGCATCTATCAGAGTCAGGATCAGATTAGTAAGTTGAATGAACAGGCTATGGCCAAGGGATATGATTTCTATCAGGATGGAGCTGCTGTAGGTGATTACATGTTTGCAGATACCAATGGTGATGGCTATATTTCAGAGGCCGACCGTACGGCGATTGCCAACCCAGAGCCAAAGGTATTCGGTGGATGGTCAAATACCTTGTCATATAAGAACTTCACGCTCTCTATGCTCTTCCAGTATCAGTTAGGTGGTGATGCCTACTACAGCACGATGCAGGAATCTGCAAGTGGAGCCCTCGGTATGAGTATCTTGCGCGAGATGTATGGCAACACCTGGACACCGGAACGCACCGATGCCAAGTATGCTAAGTTGATGTGGATGCCTAGTGCCTATACCAACACCCAGGCCAACGACCGCTATGTATATTCCAACTCATACTTCCGTTTGCGCAACATCACGCTCTCTTATACCTTTGAGCCAGCATGGTTAGAGCGCTTGCATGTGAGTGGTGCATCGGTGTTCTTTACTGCTACCAACCTCTTTACCATTACCGATTGGCCAGGTTTGGATCCAGATATGGCAGCCACAAATGCCTTTACCAAGACAACCGAGACCAAGGATGTATATCCAATGAGCCGTTCGTTCTCATTCGGTCTCAAATTGCAATTCTAATTCAAAGAAACGAAGATTATGAAACATATAAGATATCAATTTCTGGCGTTACTGTCAGTATCAGCGCTCACATTCACATCGTGCGACTTGATAGGCAGTATCGATGATATGGAACCAGACTATGTGGTAACCGATTTGAATTATATTACCGATGCCACATCTGCTCAGACTGCTCTCAATGGTGTTTACGCTTCCTGGCGCAGTACAGGTGTATCTTACTTGAGATATGGTATCGCCTCTATGGCGCATACCCAGACTCAGGCGATGGTGATGGGTGTAGATGAGTTTGCGGCAGAAAATATCCAGACAAATAACAGTAATGTGGAGACTGCCTATACAGCCTACTACAATGTCATCAATACCGCCAACACCTTCCTGGTTCACATCAATAAGCAGATACCAGGCATGACAGAAGAAAAACGTACCGAGATGATAGCAGAGGCTCGTTGCCAGCGTGCATTGGCTTATCTTACTCTCTTGAAATGTTTTGGAGAGTATTGGAAACAGGATTCCCAATACGGAGTCTGCCTCTTCAAGGATGAGTTGGTAAGAGATAACCAGGTTCGTCAGCGTTCTTCTGTAGCTGATACTTACAAGCTGATTTCTGAAGATCTCGATTATGCCATCGCCCATTGCGAACAGCATCCGGCAGACCATTATCACATGAGCAGTCTTTTTGCCAAGGCTTTGAAGGCAAAGATGTATTTTGCTCAGGATAACTATCCGGAGGCAGCAAGATTATCTGAAGAAGTGATTAACGAGGCAGAAACTGCTGGCTATGAACTGGAGAGCGACTATGCTAATATTTTTACTGAACAGTTTAATTCTAAGGAGATGCTTTTCGCTCCTTATACTGCTAATCCTAATGAACTGATGGATGCTTCTTGGTTTGCCTTTTCTCCAGGTTCACTCCTCAAGAAGGTGGCTGATGATTTAGTTCCAGATGATGAAACAGGTGGAGATATCGTTG
>OBCN01000080.1_pt1 | contig 13369 bp, 22 predicted proteins | sample 1495871 | NCBI WGS metagenome assembly OBCN01 (sample SAMN03418255, study PRJEB22391) | human gut metagenome | biome: human-gut; feature: organic feature; material: feces | host: Homo sapiens | place: Tanzania | collected 2013-01 | reverse complement strand
GATGAATAATGTTCACGGGTTTTTGTATCTAACGTACCCAACAAAAAATAACAGTATTTTTCCCACGTCAGATGAGGTGGCTTGGTTATAGTTTCCCACCCCATTGCAGTTGTACCTCCATATAATCCAGCCATATTCACGCCGTTAACTCGTCCTACCATTTTCGCCCAATTATTCGGGTCAATGACCTTATACAGCTTCAATGTACCAATTCCGGCATTGTTAAACGGACTTGCAACCCGCATCTTATCAATCGTTAATCCTGCACGATAAAAGAGGTCGTACAACTTATTGTAAGGCTTACCGAATTTAGCATTGTATATCCATATATCTTTTGTCTCCCAATCATATATCGGATAAGCGGTGTATTGCAATTCATTGCCTACATTATCAACTATATACTTTTTGTTTTTATATTTCTTAATTGTGCCATTCATCGCACTAATGAGTTTTTGTCTCGAATAACTCTCCTGACTGCGTATTCCGACGAGCGAAACAGTTCTTCCATGATTGGATATAAACCAATTATTAAATTCCTTGGGCACTTCATTGTCAGTATCCAATATCTTGAACTCCATGTTTTTTTCGTTAATCACATAGTCATAATTCGGCATCTCTCTGCACCATATATCTTTTTTTGCCTCCTCCCATGGTATCCAATCTGCACCATCAACCCTACATGCACATTGAGCGTGTATCGGCACGCAAAGCCAATATCTTCCAATGTCAGGGAATTGCTTGAATGTCTCCTCCACGTAATCGGTAGTCATCTGATATTGTGCTTCGTAATCCATGTGTACCATATATAATTTGTGCAACAAATTATGACTTTTGGCGTAATCATAGCACATATATAGCATAACGCTGCTATCCTTACCTCCTGAAAAGGATACTAATACATTTTCAAATTCCTTAAAAAGGAATTCAATCCTCTTCTGTGTTGCCTCATACACATTCATAGTTCCTTGATTATCTCTTCCTTGGTTTTCCGTTTGAAGTATTCTGTCATACTTACTTTCTTCTCTATGTTTTTATCGATTAGGCTTTCCAAGCCTACATCTCCTGTAAGGTCGTAGTACTTGCAATCCTGCTCTTGTCCTGTTCTGAATGTACGATGTCCGCTTTGTACTCTCAGAGCTAAGTCCCATATCTTGTCAAAGTATATTGTGTAGTGGTAGTTCTGCAAGTTAAGTCCCAAGCTGTCTTTTTGGTAAGATAACACCATTGCTTTGGGATAGTGCTTTTTGCATTCTTCTTGCGATTGTATGTACTTGCAGAATATAATTGTCTGTTCTTGTGGTATTTCCTCGAACAACTTGTCAACGACTTTGAATTTGCATGCAGAACAACAGTACGAATGTTGCATCTTTTGCGTCATCGCAAAAAAGATGTTATCATTTAATTCGCCCAATGTATCCTCGTTGAGGTAGTAGTCTTTAATTTGGGCATATTCATAATGCTCTTCTTCTGTAAGATGATAAGAGCGAATGTAGTAATTCTGTGTAATATTGAGACTTAGCTCACACTCATACACATAGTCCTTAATCAAGGAGTACAGGTAATCGATATTTGCATATTTGGTTATATGCTCTACCACGTAAGGATTGCCACGTGGTCCGTACTTAGTCGTCTGCTTGTAGCAGCAGAATGTGTTCTTATATTGTTTGTACGACATATTGAGAATTTTCGGAGACAAAAATTCCATCTGTGAGTATAAATCCATTATATTCTTAGACAACGGAGTTCCATTCAGAATGAGCTTATATTTTATATTTGCAAGTTTACTGACTTGCAGCAAACGCTTTGTCCTTTTGCTATCCGAGTTCTTGATTTTCAAGCTCTCATCAACGATACAGAATACATTTTTATATCGTTCTATATTATTCAACATCTCCGTGTATATTCTATCACTTTGAGAAATTGACTCAATTCCATAGTATAGCACATTCTTACATTTGAACCCTCCCCACTTATTTATTTCGTCAGGAATTGACGCAATACCATTATTCGGAGATAATGTACGTAATGGTGCAACCCAAAGCACTAAGTCGCAATCTGTTGTATTGACGAGTTCAACAGCTGTCCTCGTCTTGCCCGTACCTGCTTCCATAAAGAGAGCACCTACTCTCCATTTACGTAGGTGTTCTCTGGCTTCCTCTTGTTGTGCGGTTAATTTTCGCATGCTTTCAGATTTGGTAGATTTACGTATTTTTTCAACGCATATATAGCGTTCGATGTGAGCTGACGTTGCCATGCTTGATTTTTGGGGGACCACTTAAATGCGTTACCTTTGAGTGTCTTACGCATATTGTCGTCAGGTATCTCATCGAAATATATCCTTATTCTCTCCTCCGAGTTGCATATTTCCACTTTCCCTCCGTCAAAGGTGTATTCTTTATCTTCGGCTTCCGCCCTTGCCGTGTGTCGTTTTATGGCTTCTTCGGTTGCTTTGATTTTTGCAAGGTTGTTGGACAATTCACACGGAGCAAACCCTACTGTCCTGTATGCCGGTGGGTTAAGTAATTCCTGTATTGTTTCTTCGGATACACCCAAAGCATTTAATTCTTCTGCTTGCTCTTCCTGTGTTTTCTTGCTTCGTACAATTTTGTTTGCTGCTTTCATTCTCTCTTGCAACTCTTTGAGAGTGTCCAACTTGTTTTGCAAGCGTTCAACTTCTGCCCAACCGCTTAATCTGCTTTGCTTGTTTATTCGCTTCAAAACAGCTTCTCTCCATTCGGTAAAACGTTGCCTTGCATTCCTTTCGTACATGTTCATTTTGTCATGCTTACGATTATCGAATTTTGCCGCTCCCGTAATCATTACGGAGAATGTCCTGCTCATCGCAACTAACCACGTTCTGTATTTGTCGATGTAACGCTTCTCATATACATCGTGCAATTCTTCGGGAATTTGACGTAAAAATTCATTCAAGCCGTTTTCCAATTCCGTAAGCAATTCAACTCCACGTCTTTCGGGTTGCCAACTAATGCCTCTGCAAGCATTGTTGGCAAGTTCTCTTAATTCTTCTACTGATTGTCTCATGTTACTTATTGATTTAATATTCCACAATCTCTGCGAGTTGTGTCCAATATACTCCTCCGAATATGTCTATATCACACGGCATGTTATAATATGCTCTCAATCGACTTCCGTCAGATACTACAACTTCTTGACTTCTCCATTCATCGAACTTGTATTCGTCTTCGACTAAACTTCTACCTGTTTGTTCCACTGCGGAATTGAGGAGTGTTTGGATTGCTTCTTCTCCGAATCTTGCTTTGGCTTCTGCCACTGTGTATCTTATTTCCATTTTTTTTGTGTTTTTTTTGTTTCGACATTGCAAAGATACAAACACTTTGCAACATGACAAACATTTTCGATAAGAAAATATCAAGAATATTTGCAATCAACACATTTTCAGCGAGAAAAAATTGCCCCGTGTTTCACAACAGAGGGCAAGAAGTATGTATGGTTTATCTGGTTTTGAAACTTTTCATCGGTAAATTATAGCAAGGTGGTTTTTGCATTTTGCAACCTCCATCTCGCAGGAAGAAGTAACACTCCGTGCATGGTTCTTCTTGCAATATGTAAGTTTTACCTGCTATTACTATCTTATCTCCATACTTTGCTTTGAGTAATTCGGATTTTGTTGCCATATTATTGATTTTAGTAAGGTAAATCTTGCTCGCTAACTTGTTCAAATCCTGCTTGCTCCAACGTTTGTTGAGCTTGCTGCATTGATGGGGAGAGTTGTTGATAGGTATAACCTCCTTGTATTTGAGGTAAGATGCTATCCGCTATAACATTAGTATAATATTTGCCTTGATACTCTCTCGATGTTATGTGTCCGATAACAGTAACATGCCCGTTAACCGGATAAGCGTTGAGCATATCTGCAACATTCCCGAATACGTTGAAATATACCGTTGTGCTGTATTGGTCAAGTAGTTGCAATACAAACCCTCCTTTGGTGTATTGATTCCCTGACCTGTTCATTCTTGTCGTTACGGGCATTTTAACTTTGATTATACCCGTGATATTGATTTCTCCTGCCATTATTCTTCTACTATGTTAACATTAGTATCTACTATATTGTAATCAGCTTTCCCACTTCTTAGCGGATTGGTTGATGTACAATAATAACCCTCAAATTTGTGAATGAAAAATTCATTCGCTTCGTCCGCTGTAACATTACCTGTTATCTCAATTTCTAATTCTACTTTTACTGTCATATTATTCAAAATTTATTGTTGTTTGTTTCTCCAAAAATTCTCGAAAATATTAGGTTCATTCTGCTTGACATATTCGTAATTCATCTGGTATGCACGTCTTCTTGCTTCATCAGCGGAATTACATCTAATCGGTTCATGCAGTTGCTCTTCTCCGCTTATTGTCAGTATCATAACATCGCCGAAAAAGTCATACAGTTCAATGTCCTTTACCACGATGAACCGCCGTAAGTCTTGCCGGAATATTATATAATGTTTATCGGGATTATTTCCCCTCCATTCGAGAAATCGTTGATACTCTACCGCTAATTCCTCCATCGATTTCATTGCAAACTCTTTCCTCATATCTCCTGCCTTTCTTTCCTATTTTCCAAGAGATTTTAACATCTTGGTGATGCACTTTTTCTTCTGCTCCATGTTCGGGTGAACATAGAGGTTGAGGGTTGTGGTGATATTGGCATGACCGAGCAGTACGCTTACGGTCTTGTAGTCGCAGTTGCTTTCAATGCAGCGTGTGGCAAAGCTGTGGCGTAGTCCGTGGTATTTCAGCCGAGGAATGTCAAGGCGCTTCATCAGTTGATGATAGTAATTGCGGTAGGTTCGTGGCTCTGTCGGCTTCTCTTCGTTGGTCAACACATAAAAGTCCTCGTTTACCACCTTTTTGAGAGGTTTCACCATAGCCAAAAGTTCTTTGTTCATTGGTATTTCACGGTATGAGTTCTTGGTCTTGGGTGTGTTGATAGCCAACTCTGTGTGCTTGCGTTCGCCCTCCATAATGTAAATACGCTCAATGGTTCGGTTCACTGTGATTGTGCCGTTGTCGGTATTGATGTCCGACCATTTCAAACCGCAAACCTCTCCGATACGCAAACCTGTAGTCAGACTGATGTAGATGCCGAGGTTGCGAAACGTGAAGTTCTGCTTGATGAAATCGAGGATATTCTTGTGGTGTGCCACCGTCAGCACCTCAATCTCCTTGTTGGTCTCTGTTGTAGGGTATTTGATGTTCCATTCGCAATAGCTCATCCATTCGTTCTTTACTCCGAACTTCATCACCATTTTCAAGACAATCAAGATATCCTTCACCGTCTTAATGCTTAGACCGCCATTCAGTTTCTGCAAAACGAACTCCTGCACAAGTTTCTCACTCAGAGCCTCACAATCGCCAAATGATGGCAGAATGTGGTTCTCCAGAATTAACACATAAGCAGCGTATGAGGACTGCTTAACGTAGCGTTGCTTGTCAGCTTTCCAAGCCAACGCAATTTCTCTAATTGTTTTTGTTGCCATCGTTAAATTACTTCAACTGAAATGATTTCAATCTTTACTACTTCTTTAATCTCCGGATATTTCGCTTGGGCTATCTCGTATAGAGTTTTATCCGTTGGCTTCTTGTCTGTATAAATGACGTGTATATTACCGTGGTAATGGTACGCTCTATCCCCTTTATTTCTGCTGCTTACTTTGTATCTGTTTTTATATTTTATCATCTGTGTTTGATTTTTAGCATTTTCGTAGCTCCACGAAAATGGTGTTCACACCCTTTGCAATCCTTTTCCGAGAACAGATTGCCTCTCGAACAAAAAGTCCAACAATCAATGACTTGTATCCCCTCCGAAGTGGTATACAATGGATACTTACACCACTTCGGGCGGATTGTTATGTAAGGATACAAGCTCTTCGGAATTACAATTTCGCTCATTTCAAATTGCGTACAACGTTCACGATTTCGTTAATTTTTGCATCTGAATTTTCAGATTTATTCTGCAACCAAGCTACAAGAATGACTGCATAGTTCGCTATGTCTAACAGTGTATCGGTTAGTTTTTCATCTTTCACTTGTGCTTCACCGTTTTCCTGCAATGACAAGCACCGTTCTGCTTTCTCTTTAATCCGAAATATATAACTCGGGAAAGCTATCTTGTAGTTATCCAGATTTTTACTTATTCCGTCGCCGTAATCTGCATTCTTCTTTTTGTAGAGTTTTGTCATCTGCTCTACCACCTTTTCAAATGTTACTTTGTTCATTATTTTCTTATCTTTTGGTTACTAAATCTTACTTTATTGCCTTGCAGCTGCGGAAACTTGTCCTCTATTGTTTTTTTTACGCTATCTTCGTTATAAGCGAAAAGTGGTGAAAATCCGAATTTTACTTGCCCGTAAAACCGTTCGTTCAGCATTATATCTAAGTAGATTGTTTTCATTTTTCTTTCGGTTTGAGCATTTTTTTGAGCATTTTAAGATTGTTTGCTTGTTCAATCAAGCCCAGCAGTCGCATAATATGCTGTAACTCATGAATATGACGGACTGTGAAGTAATCGCCTAATTTATTGGTTATATAGCAGAGGTTATGACGCATCGTTGCACGTAGCTGCGGAGTGATTGCAAAAACAGGCTGTGAATTAGCGTTTTGACACTGTTTGAAATTCATACCCAGAATTTCCTCCGTTATATCAATTGGGAGTATGTCATTGTTATTATTATAGTATAATTCATCTTCACCGTGAAAGATATATATCGCTCCCGTACAGAACAAATCCGTAACCATTCCAAGCACTATTTTCTTTCGGCGACAGTCTCTTACCTGTACCCAATCTCCAATCATTAACTCATTTGCTTCCATATTCTCTATTATTTCAGTTATTAAGTAATTCTAAATAACTCCTTTCTCTCTCCTCGTACGCTTGCATTGCCGCTCTGTCATCTCTTACCGCTCTGTCAATCATGCCGTTTATCTCGGTTGCTATTGATAATTCGTAAGGCGGTAATGACTTGAAGAACCTCGTGCCGCTTACGAGGTATAAAGGCATGTACTTGACAGGTAATTTGATGAGGTTCTTCAACGGTTTGAGATATGGGAGTTTCTTTTTAAGACTTTCCAAGTAGTCAAGCAACAGCACAGAGTGCAAGTAACCTACGTGTGTATTAGCAGCTTGAAATCCTGCAATATACATCTTCGTAAGGTTTGCAAAACCCTCCACCTCGCTTTTGCTCATCTTAATTTTCAAGTCTTTCATGGTTTTACTTTTTTTTGTATTCGTCCCTAAATTCCTGCGGAACCATTCCGTCAATACTTTCTTCTTCGATACTCTTGAATAATGGTATGTTTTCCAATGATTTACAGAACTCAACTATTTTCTCTGCGTTGCCATCAGCTCCAAGCATTGCATTGACTGCGTGCTTCATCACCATCGCAAATGTATCACTTATCTTTTGTATTATTGACGCTGTCGCTTCTTCGGGTATATGGCTTCGCTGAAACCATGTATTCGAGTAAGATAGGCACGCTTGCTTGAATTTTTCTGCTGTATATATGAGGTTTTTAATTCGGTGTCCGCTTGAACCAACGAGGCTAAGATTTTTACGGTTAAGTTCTTCGGTCAAATCATAGATTAGCGAATAACACAAATCTGTCAATGAAGCTGTAAGGTTGTACTTTATAGTCATGTCTAAGGTTAATTTGTTCTCCGGACTATTTTGTTCAATCGCTCTTTTAGTGAGTTGTTCGGCAATCTTTTGTGCTTTTTCGTTGTTTTCAACTCTGCGATAAAATTCGTCCATGGTTATAATGGTTCTGCCTTTAACATCTTTCACCTCCATTATGATATTACCGTATAAATCTACAACAACCCCATGTCGTGCATTGTTAAAGAATGTTCTCCATGTAGCTATATCCGGATTTGTGCCGAATAGTTTTGTGAAGCCTATTATTACCTCGAAATCAGTGTATTTATCGAGCTTTACGACTTCGTTGATTTGCAAAATTTCATGCAATGACAAACTGAAATCAAACAACTTGACTTCTTTCCAGCGTTTACGCATTATACTTTTTATATTCATTTTTCTTTTCTCTTTTTCGGTTTTTTACCATTCAAAAACTTGTGTAAATACTTTGTCGGCATTTGCGTGTATTGCTTTGTTACAGAGGGGTGTGGAGGGTTAATTCCACACGTTCCTATCTGCTGTAAACCGTATATGATGTAAGCATATTCCTCCTCTGTTACTCCAAGCAATTCAAACAGCTGCTCATTATTCAAAGCGTCTTTACTTTTCGCCCGTCGTGCCATATCCGCCTCGTGATTGATTATGCAGTATATCCACATATTCAAACTCTATCTTGCTGTCGAACAACCACTTCAACTTCTGCCATACAGTGGCTTTTTGCGAAAGTTGTATGCGGAATTGTGCTATCCGTGTTCCTTTTTCTATCGTTACAGGTTGTAAGCGTATATTCATTGCACAGAAGCTCCATTCGTCGTTGTTACCATTGTACTCATTATCAATTATTCCGATTGAGTTAGCGAGAATTATGCCGTGCTTCATCGCTGTACTGCTTCTCGGTGCAACGATTACTTCGTAACCTTTCGGCAATTCCATCGCAACGCCCAGCGGTATTCGTGTCAGTGTGTACTTATCCGGAATAACTACATCTTCTCTTGCTGCGAGGTCTATCCAATCTCCCTGAATTATGAGTTTTAGAGGAGTTGAACCACCAAAGAGTTTTACTTTTATTTTCATTTGTTTATTGTTTTAGCTCTTTTGTAAACAAGAATTTAATGCGTGTCCATAAGCTGACATCAAAACGAGTACGTGTGCATGCTTCTTCGTAACTTTTCCGGAAGAGATACACATTAGCATCTAATTCTCGATTTTCACGTTCTAATTCTTGTATTATTTCATCTTTGGCTTTTATCACTTTGTTTTTCGCTTCTTTTATTTCCATCAACGATTTGAGTTCTTTATCCATTTGTATAAACTGCTCATGTTCATGTTCACGGTTCATCGTGATGGTTTTCAGGCGTTCGTTTATCTCTACCCATGCCTTATTATCTTTCTCGATTTGTTCTTGTGCCTTTTCGAGTTCTTGCTTAACCTCGGCATATTTGGCTTCCATGGCTTCTTGTGATGCTACCAAATCAGCGTTCGCTTGTGCCAAAGCAGTATTCTGCTCCTTAAATCTTGCAAGTTTGTAACCTACTTGTTCAGCATCTTTTATACCACTTTCTTCAAGTGCTGCAAGAGCTTTTTTTGTCCTGCCGCTATTCTTCAAGATAGCTTGGTTTTGGCTTGTCTTTTCAGCAAGTTTTTCATTCAATTTTGCCATTTTCTTCTTCAAGGTCTCATTCTCCGAGATGAGGTTCTTGTTAAGGGTTTCCAAATTCATCGGGTCTTGCACCACTTCTACTTTTTTCTCTGTCATATCTTATTGATTTTTAGAATAATTCTAATTGTACTCTTTCTGCTTTTGCAGGCTTCGGCAAAGGTTCTATTGCTGCAACCGTATTGTCTTCTTTGTTCTGCGTTCTGTCTGTCGGTATTGCTTCCGCATGTTCTTCTTCGGAGGCTTGCCTTTGCTCATGTTGTGCCTTGCCGACCTTGTAAAACTTTGTGTCTGTGTAATCTGTAATAATCTCTACGTGTGGCAATCCGAACAACTTATGTTCTTTTTCGTACATGTGTCGATTGACAAAAAAGCCAAAACGCATTGTATCGGGTTCGGTCAGAGTGTCATGGTTGATTACTTCTCCTACGCAACCGTGCATGAGGAAGTTAAGCGTCGTCATAAATGTTGCGGTGCGTGAGAGGTCTTCCGCAATCATGTAAGGTACTCCGATACAGCTATATGTTTTTATGATGTTGGCATGGTAAGCCAATAGCAAACGTCCGCTCCCTGCTGTCGGGTCTAATGCTGTGTATGTACCTCTGAGCAATTTATTGCAAGTATCCAAGTCGAATTTACCATAAATAGCTTCCGCCATTAAGGTACACACATGTTCGGGGGTAAAGAATTGATTAAACGCTTTTTGTTGCCCTCCTTGTGCAAAGTCTTCGTAAATGCAACCTATCAAATCACTCCAACCGTTATTTTCGAGGAGTTCTTTCATTCCATTGCTATACTCGATGAATATCTGTTCCAATTCCGCTAACTCTTTGGCTGTACGCTCGAACTTGACCTCTTTCCATGATTTCTTTTCGGTTAGCCAAGCATACACTCCGAATTTCAAGAAGTCCTCGAAACCCTCCAACATTGATTTTCCTCCGTTACTCATTGCATAACGAGTTATACTTGCTGCTACCTTTTTTGCTATGGAATAGCGTTTCTCTTCAACACCCATATCCCCAACTATTTACGTCTCCTTATAGTCCTAACTGTCGGCATTGGTTTCGCAAAACAGAAATCCTCGACATCCGAATTATTGCGTCTTTTATGCTCTTGTTCCCGCATGTACTGCTCGAACTCCGACCTACGCACAAGAATTGATTTGCCTTGCTTTATGTAACTCATCAGCTTCATTTTTTGCCTTGCCGTATTAGGGTTAACATTCAGCAATTTAGCAACCTCAAAGGTTGTCAAAAATTCGTCTTTCGATTGTACCGTTTGCTCCTTTTTCTGCTCTTTCAGCATCGACACAACCTTGCGAGCCACATTATCGCAGAAATGTTCCATGAACTCATTAAATAGCTGTTCGTTCATCATGTTGTTTGTTTTGGTATCGTCTAATTATCTGAGACACATAATTGTAACTACAATCAAGCTCTTTCGATAACTGATAATAGATTTCAAATTGCTTCATATTCTTTACAAGCAATGCTCTGTATCCGGCAAGCACTTTTTTCTCGCTCGGATAATTCCGACGACGTGGATTGTAAACCCCGAATTTACGCACTATCCTCTTCACTCCCATAATGGTTAACCCCGTTTTGCTTGCCACGATATTCAGTGCATGATGCGGTGTTTTCGCCTCCCCCGAACCCATTGCTTCCTTGTACAATGCAATTACTTTCTCGTACTTTTCTTTCATTCTCTTGTAACTTTTTCTTGTCAATCCTCGTTATAAATCTGTTTTGACTTTGCAAAGGTAGAAATAATTGTCAATATATCAGCAATTTTTGACAGGAAAATGACAGGAAAAAGCAATTATATTTGTAACACATTAAAACACAGCAGATTATGACACCAGAAGAAACACAGAGAAGACAGGCGATTATGGAAAGAATGAAGATTTTCTATGAATCGAAGCATTTTAGTAGGCGTGAATTTGAGTTGACGACAAGGATTGGCAGGAATTATCTTGGTAGTGTGTCGGTAATTTCAAAACCCAAATTGGCACTTATCGCTAAGAAATTCCCCGAACTGAACGTGGATTGGGTTTTGACGGGTAACGGAAATATGACGAACGATGTAGCTAATTTCAGCCCGCAAAGCAGTCAATATCAACTACTCCTACGACACAATCAAAGATTACTCGAACAGGTAAAAGACCTGACTATGGAGGTCAACAGATTGAATGACTTGTTATTCAAAATGGCAAACGAAACCGAAAAAGAATAGTCGGATACTTTCCGCATTCTGTTCGGATACTGTCATTGTTGCTGTCATTACGTGCATAACTTTGCCGAAATGAAGCAACAATGATATATGTAAATAATCAATGATGAGGTGTAATGCTCTGAACAAGAGTGTTACACTTTTTGTTTACCTATACATATACTTATACATAAACCGATATGACGACAGAAACAGTAATCCTCTCGCAGTTGAGCGAGAACAAAGCAAATCCTCGCAAGATAACGGAAGACAAAAACTACCCAATGGCATCAAGGATAATCAAAGATACCTTGGAAGCCAAGCTAATCAAGGAAGAGAACTCTGAGGGAAGCAACAGACATAACTATATCCCATATTGGGCATAAGCCATGTAACTACCATGTAACTGAAAGGCTCAAAAACATATCAAAGATGGCTCAAAGCTCTATAAAATAAGGGGGAGAACCATATAACAGCCATGTAACTGAGCCATGATTGGTGAACTAAAATTAACGAAAACTCAACTTACTGATTGAGCCTATACAGATAGAGATTATCGATAGCACGAACCAAATCATATAATTACCTCATATTTTTGTCGCTAACACGTTAAAAATCCTCGTCATTTTGCCAAATCATTTGTAACTTCGCAAAAAGCAAAGTTATGTTGAGTGAATTGGATAAGAAAACGTTAGTAGAACAAGCGATTACAGCAATAAAAGAAAATAACCTGTGGTTCTTCGAGGACATCGTTGCATATTTACCGATATGCAAAGGTACTTTTTATAAGTTCTTCCCCGTCGATAGCGACGAATACAATCAGATGAAAGAATTGCTGCTAATCAACCGAACCAAAACGAAGATAGAATTGCGTAAGAAACTCATGCAGAGCGACAGAGCAAGCGAGTTGTTAGCGATTTACAGGCTCATAGGTACGAAAGAAGAGCGAATAAAACTAATGCAGAACTACGTTGACGTAACCAGCAAGGGAGAGAAAATCGACAATAATATTCAAGTCGAGATAATAGATAAGACGAGCGACAAGGTCGATGCGGATACAAACGACGAGAATATATAAGGAGATTGACAATGCAATCAAGTCGGGTTATGTAACTATATCAGAGCAAGGTTCTTCCCGAAGTTCCAAAACGTACAATACCGTCATTTGGCTGATTGTCTATTGCTTAACCCACCCGAATACATCTTTGTCAATCGTACGTGCAACTTTACCCGCACTCAAAGGTTCGGTGTTGCGAGATTTCAAGGAGATATTGCAACGTATGGAATTGTACGATGTCAAATCTTTGAACAAAACCGAATTGATTTACAACTTTTCCAATGGCAGCTTCGTAGAGTTCTTTTCGACGGATAGCGAACAAAAATTGAGAGGTAGAAAGCGTAATCTGCTGTACGTTAACGAGGCAAACGAGATTTCATTCTTGGAATACCAGCAACTCAAAATGCGTACCACACATTACACGATTTTAGACTACAACCCCTCATTTTCCGAAGACCATTGGCTCAATGACGTGAACAAGGAAGAGAAGACATATCACTTCATCACAACCTACAAGGACAATCCTTTCTTGGAAAAAATCATCATTGACGAAATAGAGAGTTTGCAATACAAAAATCAATCATTGTGGCGTATCTATGGATTAGGCTTACAGGCTATCGTCGAGGGTTTGATTTTTACCAACGTCGAGACCGTCGATGAGATACCCGAATTTGTTAAAAAACGCTACCTCGGAGTGGATTTCGGTTACACCAATGACCCGACAGCTATCGTTGAGGTTGCTTTGGTCGATGATGTCTTGTACGTTGACGCTTC
>OBCN01000074.1_pt1 | contig 13871 bp, 18 predicted proteins | sample 1495871 | NCBI WGS metagenome assembly OBCN01 (sample SAMN03418255, study PRJEB22391) | human gut metagenome | biome: human-gut; feature: organic feature; material: feces | host: Homo sapiens | place: Tanzania | collected 2013-01 | reverse complement strand
TATAACTGTTGCTTCGAGCCTGCTTATACTATTCAGCATATTGTTGAGGCTATGAAGAAGGTAACAGGTTTGACTCAGTTTGTTCCTGATATTCCTAACTGGGTTATCATGCCTATTGCAAGAGCTGCCATGCTTCTTGGCTCGCCAATGGGTATCTGTCCTGCGAGAGTGAAGAAACTCCAGATTTCGACTAATATCTGTGGTGAGAAGTTGAAGTACTGCGGTTATCAGTTTAAGTGGAGCTTCGAAGAAGCGCTTGCTGACTGGTTCGAGGATAATGACAGGAAATATCTGAAATAAGGCTCACGCAGATTCCTTCTTTGTTTTTCTTGTCCCACAGATTGCACGGATTACACAGATTTTGGGACCTGTGCGGGCTGGGACCGCCTGGGGAAGAGAGAGTTTAGAGTTTATAGTTAATAGTTAATAGTTTACAGCTTATATCCAGGGAATTGGCTGATGAGTTGCAGATTTTTTCTGATTTTCTTGGTGATTTCGAAGAATATGTGTAATTTTGGCGGCAAGTTATAATATAAAAGATAATTTATCCTAAAAAGAAAGGACTTTTAACTAGTTATTGAATTAAATATATTATATTTGCACCATGATGGATAAGAATGAAATTTCACTAAGAATTATTGGCAAGAATGGGGATGAGCCGCTTTCTCCTGCCAATTTTGACATCGGGCAAATTCGTTTTCTGCTCGATGAAGTGGAGAATTTGTTGTATCCAGACAAGAAAAAACGAAAGGATCGCCCGACTATTTCCTATGAAATGAAGGCCGGTTCTGTCGTAAATATCTTTAGAACTTCCATGCAAAATGTACTCTTGGTCTCTTCTATGCTAGGTGTAATAGAAGAGGAAAATGGGTATATTGATAAGTTGGAGGTGGCAAGTGCACAAGCTATAGAAAACTTACAGTCTTTTGCTTTGCGCTATAATTATAATATAGAGATTGGAACTTCCGACAAGCCAGATCGCATTTTTAAAATAACTCCTACTACTCATTATGTTCGTCGTGAGAACATCATGGTGGATATAGAGTGCTATTATTATGGGACTTTGACTGATGCTGGTGGAAAGGATAAGGCTAACATTCATTTGGATACTAAGGAGGCTGGTTCTTTGACCATTCGTACAGATAAGGAATATTTGGCTGGTTACCAGGGAAATCCTCTTTATAAGAAGTTTGGCGTGCGTGTTCGTGCCAAAAAGAATGTTCTTACGGGCGACATAGATAAATCTACTTTATCTTTGGTGGAGTTATTGGATTATCAGCCGAAGTTTGATGAAGATTATCTTATGGGTTTGATTCATAAGGCCACTCCTAAATGGAGGGGTATCAATGCTGATGAATGGTTAAATGATGTAAGGGGAGGAATTGCCTAATGGAACAGAATTGTGTACTTTTGGATACAAGCTTCTTTATTCGGTTACTGAATGAGGAAGATCCTTTACATCATAATGCCTTGGGATATTTTAGATATTTCCTGGAGCATGATTTCGTGATTAAGATTAGCACCATCGCCATAGCTGAGTATTGTGTGAGAGGGGAAGTGGATGAACTTCCTCTTAAAAACATGCTTATAGTTCCCTTTAACTTTGACCATGCTCAGAGAGCTGGAAAGATGATTGCTGAGGTTTATGCGGAAAAGAAAAGGCGTGGTGCTACCATTACTCCTAGGGCTGTTGTTCCTAATGATACAAAAATGTTCGCACAGGCTGATGTAGAGTCTGATATCAATTTCTATGGTACAGCAGATGTGGAGTGTAAGAAAGTTTATGATATGATAAAGAATGCTGAAGGTAATTTGTCTTTCAGCTTTATAGACATAACTATACCTCACTATCAATTCTTTGGAGAATTACACTTTGAAGACTAGAAAACAAGGGTGTCGAGATTTATAACTGTTGCTTTGAACCTGCTTATACCATTCAGCATATTGTGGAGGCTATGAAGAAGGTAACTGGTTTGACTCAGTTTGTTCCTGATATTCCTAACTGGGTTATCATGCCTATGGCTAGAGCTGCCATGCTTCTTGGTTCGCCAATGGGTATCTGTCCTGCGAGAGTGAAGAAACTCCAGATTTCTACTAATATCTGTGGTGAGAAGTTGAAGAACTGCGGTTATCAGTTTAAGTGGAGCTTTGAGGAAGCTCTTGCTGACTGGTTCGAGGATAATGACAGAAAATATCTGAAATAAGAAATGATAAAAACATCAGCAATCTTTTTGTTCTTAAATTATTGTCTTAACAAGAAGGTGGATATGAGTATGGTCGTCGCTAAAATAGATTGGCGACAACTATACACCTTTACTTCTAGGCAAGCTCTTCTTGGCTTTTGTTTTGATGGTATCGAGAGATTGACGAAAGAATTTTCTGAAGAGCTAAAGCAAAATCCTATGGGAAGGGATTTGCTGATGACTTGGATGGGAGCGGCACAACAAATTCGCCGACAGAACATGAAGGTGAATGCTGTGGCGGGTAAACTCTATTCAAAGTTTAGAGAAGATGGTTTGCGATGCAGCATCCTGAAAGGACAAGGCAATGCCTTGATGTATCCGAATCCTTATTCACGTACTCCTGGAGATATTGATGTTTGGATTGATGCTAGTAGGGAGAGAATTATGGAATATGCTCAAAAGAAGTTTGAACTGGGGGATGATATCAGACTGCAGCATCTAGAGACTTCCTTGGATGGTGTGCCTGTAGAGTTGCATTTCTTTCCTTGCTCCATGAATAATCCTATCTATCATGCAAGATTGCAGAAATGGTTTCGAAGGAATGCGGATCTGCAATGTTCGCATATTGTGAGGTTGCCCGATGGGGCAGGGGATATTGCTATACCAACGGCGGCATTCAATGTGATTTATCAGCTGACGCATCTATATCACCATTTCTTTGATGAAGGGATTGGAATGAGGCAAATCATAGATTACTACTATGTTGTATCAATGTTAAATGTTAAATGTTAATTGTGAAATGTTAACTTGGTTGCAGAAGGATTTGAAGCATTTGGGATTGTGGAAATTTGCAGGGGCGGTGATGTATGTGCTGAAGGAGGTGCTGGGATTGTCTGAGGAGAAGATGATAGTGCCTATGGATGAGAAGCGTGGGAGGTTGCTGCTGGCTGAGATTCTGGATGGTGGTAACTTCGGTAGGCACTTTACGAAGTATGCTGGGTTTACGCATCAGAGTATGGGGAAGAAGTATTTCCTGAAAATATGGAGAAATATGCATTTCGTAAGATATTATCCTGCAGAAGCACTGTGCGAGCCTATCTTCAGAACTTGGCACTTTTTCTGGAGGCTAAAACACAGGAGGCCGTCACTCGGAGTCTTTTCTTGAAGTCCTATGCGGGCTGGGTTTAAGGTCTCGCAGATGACGCAGATTTCTTCTTTACTTTTTCTTGTCCCACAGATTTCACAGATTTTCACAGATTCCTGCTCGGTCTATGGGATAAAGGCACGCAGATTTCGCAGATGACGCAGATCTTTGACCTATGCGGTCGGGGATTTCGCAGATTTTTTTGCTGGAGATTTGTGTTTTTCTTTGTCCCACAGATTTCACAGATTTACACAGATTTTGTCCTATTTGAGATTGAGAGCACCTGGTATCTCTGAACCACGTTGCAAAGATAGGAAAATTAAAATAAATGAGAGTTCCCATATACGGGAACTCGTAAACGGAAATTATTGATTTTTTAGAATCTTTTAAATGATGAGGGCTGGAAATTATACTTGGGGCTCGCAAGTTACTGAAGGAATAGGGGGCATCTCTCCTGTTTGAGAAAGGTATCGAGGAAACAGTGTTTACACCCCCTTCGGTTCCCCCGTTAGCGGGGGACAGAAACCTCAGGGAAGAAGAGGGAAACCGCCCTACAGTGCTATATTTGCCCCACCTGTCCCTCCCCTGCGGGAGGGTCCTTACCCTATACCCAAGCCCTAAATCCCTACCATAGGGATTAGGGATGTAACCGCCCTCCGGGGCTCAGAACCGCTACGCTCTAAGGTTGGCGGACCATCAAAGGTCTTCGCCATGTTGTGCGGGCTGGGACCGCCTGGGGGGAAGAGAGTTTACAATTTATAATTAATAGTTTATAGTTGACAGTTTATATCCAGAGATTTTGATGATAAGTTGCAGATTTATTCTGATTTTCTTGGTGGTTTCAAGAAAAAAGCGTAACTTTGGCGGCAAAGTTGAACGTTTTAAAGGAGATAATTATGAATATAGTTGCTTTAAGTAATAGGCTTGCAAGTAAGGTTCCTCATTGGCATGAACTCGAAAAGTTAAGTAAGGAAGATAAGATAGAGGTTATTGCTTTACTTTCCATGTCGATAGCTAATGCTGAGGAAATTAAAACGCCAGCAGATAGGACTAAAGAAATGGTAGAACGTTGCTGTGGTTCATGGGTTGGCGAACAGTCGGCAGAAGATATTATAGCTAATATCAACGAGAGTAAAATGTCAAAGTCAGAACCTGTCAAGTTTGAATGATATGAATTACTTGTTGGATACCAATATTTGTGTATATTTTATGAGGGGTAAACGAAATGTTGCTGCTAAAATTTCAGAAATTGGTCAAGAACATTTCTTTATCTCTGAGATGACTCTGGGAGAATTACTATATGGGGCTCACTGTAGCGATAGACCTTCTGAGAACATTAGAGCTGTTCATGTGTTTTGCCAGTATGTGACAATATTGCCAACGGCAAATATTTGGAATGAATTTGCTGTACAAAAGGCTTTTCTTCGTAAAAAAGGTCAACTTATAGAAGATGCTGACATAGTTATCGGTACTACGGCTATCATAAATAACATGATTATGGTTACAGAAAACGTTAAGCACATAGGAAGGCTTAATGGTATTGTTGTTGAAAATTGGATGGAAAATAATTAGCTGTAGGAGTAACCGCCCTACAGTGCTGTATCTGCCCCACCTGTCCCTCCCCTGCGGGAGGGTCCTTAATCCTAAACCAAGCCTTTCCCTTAACCATTAAGAGAAAGGATGTAACCGCCCTCCGGTGCTCAGAACCGCTACGCTCTAAGGTTGGCGGACCAAAGCGGTCTTCGCCAGATTGTGCGGGATGGGACCGCCTGGGGAAAACTGGAGGGAGATGGTTCTTTTTGACACATTCAAATATGTTTGAAGTGGATATCTGTGGTTTCGTGATTCGCTCTTTTCATTTTTTTTGGAAATTGTTGCAATGATATCTGTTATAAGATAAAGATTGCTAAAATATAAGGTTCTTTCTTGGATATAATAAGATTTTATTGTATATTTGCAAAAATATAAATATAGTAAGGTATGACAGCAAAAGAAGATAAGGAAAAAGAAAAGACCCGCAGAGAAAATCTAAGCAAGTTTATATATCAGCTTGCAAACACCTGCTTTACTGCAATGGTAGTTGTTGCTGCTGTTGGTCTAGTACTAGGTGTAGAGGACTCTAAACCCTATGCATTACTATTAGGTGTGGGATTATTTTCTACAATTTTCTTAGCGCTGTTTGCTGATAACATTTTAAAAAGGAAATAATTATGGAAGGAATGTACATAGTTTTGGGCGGTGTAGGCATCGTTGCATGCAGTCTTTATCTTTGGTCTGCTTTTACGAAAAGTGGAAAGAAGTGGATTGAGAGCCTTTAGGGGAAGGATGTAATCGTCTTTCTGGGTTCGAAACCGGTTCGCGATTTAATCATGATTTGGAGTCTATACTCCATGTTTCGCTGTAGATACTGATTTGCAGATTCTCAATAGAGAATTTTCTTATTATCATAAAAAATGAGTAGTCAAGGACTATGAGAATGCAGTGAGAAGTGGGCTGGACTTCCTGCGTTTTGTGGCTGAGGAATACATTCGTTTGGAGGTGTATGCCTACCAAGAGTGTGATGGCGATGACTTCCTTACTTATGAAGTGGAGAAAGAGATGGCGTATACCTGTTGTGAGGTCTCCAAGAAACTCTTCTTGGATTTTGTGGAGGAAATAGAATATAACTATGGTAATTGTCCTGCATTAATGAGATTGCTGAGAAGTTGATGCCCTCTAAAATCATTCCGACCTTCTTTTTTTGATAAAGCGAGCTGCACTCGGCAATTTGAAAGCGAGCTTTCATTGCACTCATTGGCATCGCTTTTTCCCATTAAAGAAGGCTCCACCTCTCATCTCGGTCTTCTTCAATGGTCTTTACACCCCCTTCGGTTCCCCCGTTAGCGGGGGACAGAAACCTCAGGGAAGAAGAGGGAAACCGCCCTACAGTGCTATATTTGCCCCACCTGTCCCTCCCCTGCGGGAGGGTCCTTAACCCACTCCCAAGCCCTCGCCCTTTCCAAAAGGGCAAGGGATGTAACCGCCCTCCGGTGCTCGGAACCGCTACGCTATAAGGTTAGCGGGGCATCAAAGTCCTCGCCATGTTGTGCGGGATGGGACCGTATGGGGAATACAGGTTATAGTGTAAACCACCAATACAGCGTAAGGTGGGTTGAATGAAATATATTATCTTTGCAACCGTTTTAAATTCACATAAAATGGAAAGCAAAGAATATTTTGAAAAGGTCATGCAGGACCACAACCAGAACCGAAAGGGACGTAGCCTGCGTAAGTATTGCAAAGATGAAGCAGTGGATTATGACTGGCTCATCCAGTACAAGAAGAACTATCCTTTACAGGAGAAACACCAGGAACCATCGCAAGATGCTTTCATACAAGTTATCACAACTTTTGGATAAGGTGATAGAGAGATGTTTTAGACATATCGCTATGGGAAGACGCAATTGGCTTCAGACAGGAAGTCACTTCTCTGCCCAGAATTTGGCATTTATGTTCGGGTTGTTGGAAAGTTGCAAATTGAACAAAGTGAACTTTGGTGAGTACATTGGGGATATCCTTACTTGCATTCTTTGTGGCGAGGAGGTTGATGCCTCGTTCCTGCCATGTGACTATGCGTTATGCCATCGACTCTCGCAAGCTTCAGAAGGAACTCGGCTGGGAGCCATCTCTCCAGTTTGAGGAGGGTATCGAGGAAACCGTAAAATGGTATCTCGAGAACCAGGAATGGATGGATCATGTTACTTCTGGGGAATATCAGAAGTATTATGAGGGGATGTATAAGGATAGATAATGTCTTTTTTCGAAAACCTACCCGTCCTTCCTTACCGTTAAGGAAGGCTCCACCTCTCATCTCGGTCTTCTTCAATGGTCTTTACACCCCCTTCGGTTCCCCCGTTAGCGGGGGACAGAAACCTCAGGGAAGAAGAGGGAAACCGCCCTACTCGGTGCTCAGAACCGCTTCGCTCTAAGGTTGGCGGACCAAAGCGGTCTACGCCATGGTTGTGCGGGATGGGACCGCCGAGGGAATAGCAGGTTATAGTTAATAGTTTACAATTAATAGTTAGCTATTTATATTTGGGGGATTTGAAGGTAATTGGCTGATAACTTGCAGATTTTCTGCTTTTTTCTTGGTGGTTTCAATAAAAAAGCGTACTTTTGCGGAAAAGTTTAACGTTTAAAATTATAGGTTATGGCAACATTAACTATACAAGTGGAAGATAATAGTGTTATGGCTGGACTCAAGAAAGTTCTTGAGGCAATGAAAGGCGTTGTGATTGTTCCTAATCATCAGAAAAGCATGTCTGGGATAGAAGAAGCAATGAATGATATTCGTCATGGTAGAGTGACGGAGTATGAAAGTGCTGATGATATGTTTGAAAAGTTGGGAATATGAAATACAGAATCATAGCTACCAGTCGCTTTGAAAAGGATGTAAAGCGTTGTAAAAAACGTAATCTTCCAATGGAAAAGCTAAAGAAAGTAATTCGATTACTTGAAGAGACTGGAAAATTACCTCCTGAATATAAGCCGCATAAACTATCTGGGCAATATGCGGGAAGTTGGGAATGTCATATTATGCCAGATTGGCTGTTGATATGGAAACAATATAATGATGAGCTGGTTTTAGTGATGACTAATACTGGTTCTCATAGTGATGTCTTCTAAAAACATCCTTCTATAGTCTTTATGTCCCACTTAGTACTCCTTGTTGAGATCGGAAAGCCATAGGGTCGATAGGGGGCAACCTTCCTTCGGAGCTCGGAATCGCTTCGCTATAAGGTTGGCGGGGCATCTAAGCCCTCGCCATGGTTGTGCGGGCTGGGACCGCTTTGCTAAAGGTGGAGACTGCCTAGTGAACTTCCTGTAAGTGTCCGAATTCTGGATCACGATGATTCGAGTGACAGATTTTAGGGTCAATTAGTAAATTATCATATTTTGTTATGGAAGAGAAAATACTTAATTTGCATTTCTTTCAAGGTCAGTCAGATTATCTTGAAGAGAATAATATTAAGGAAAATGAACGTAAGAATGCTGTCAAGGCTAAGATTGCGGAGTTCTTCAACATGAAGAATGTATGCTTTCTCTTTGGTGCTGGTACCAGTTGTCCTGCGATTCCGAATATGGCAGGTCTTTATGCAAAAGTAGAAAAGGCTTTGAAAGGCAATTATATGGAAAAACGTTTCGGCAAGATTGCCAAGGCTTGTGACAACAAGTTGGAAGAGATTCTCTCTGTGCTATACTCAGGTAGAGCTTACTATCAAGGTTTTGGTGATGGTTATAAATATAGGGAAGAGAAATGTTCTGACCTTATCAAGTTCATAGAAGAAATTATCTTTAAAAGTATCAATATTGATTTCGCCAAGGGTAAAGCTCCTGAAGTCCTTGAAACTTATAAATCCTTCTATCAAAAGATAGCTTTCCGCAACAAAGATTTATCTCGTATCTGTGTCTTTACCACCAACAATGACCTCTTTAATGAAAGGGCAATGGATAATCTGAATATCCATTATGTGAACGGGTTTAGTGGGGGAATAAAGAAACATTTCAATCCTGCCATGTTCAATTACACCTATTCAAAGCGTATGGATGTCAGTATTGACAAGTATGAGCCTGTGGAGAATATGGTGTACTTCTACAAGATTCATGGTTCTGTGAATTGGATTGATGATGATAAGGATGACTCCAACTTCTTTAGTATCATGGAGGACACAAATCCTAAATGGAAAGAAGACAAGAACATCCTGATTTATCCGACTCCTACCAAGCAAAATAAAAGTCTCGGTGCTCCATATGTTGATTTGTTTAGAGAGTTTCAGCATCGTTTATTGGAGCCTAATACCATTCTCTTTGTGATGGGGTATGGTTTTAACGACGAACATGTGAACGACGTTATTTATCGAGCATTGGCTACCAACACGACCTTTAACCTTGTGGTAATCGACCATATAGCCGAGGATAAGCCAATATGCAAAATAGATGATAAACGTATATTCCGACTTTGGGGTGAAGTGGAAAATCCGGATTCTAAAAAAGATAATATTCAAATGCATTATTTTGATTATACTGTGAGAGAATGGATGCCAAACTTGAATGCTTTTGCTCAGGAAGAGAAGATAGTTAAGGACTTTGTCAAAGGCCTCAAAGAAATGAGCAAGAAGGTTTGAGTACTCTAGTTTGTAACCGTTAAAGAATGAAGCTATGAAGATCGGAAAAATAGTGTCTGTAGAATATGATAAGTTTCGGGTTCGGTTGTTTGCTACAACCAAGCATTCTACTGTATCTATCAATGGGCAGGTTTACTACTTTGGTAACATTGGTAGTTACTTGAAGACGAGCAATGCTACTGGTGACCAAATTTTGTGTGAAGTTAGTGCTATCTTGGATTACAATCAAGAGGGGAAGCTGTTTTCTTCATTTAATCTAGATAGTTCACGTGAGTTCATCGTCAAACCAATAGGAACGATAACTACTTCTGGGAAGTTTGCTATGGGTGTAGGAATATTCCCTTCCTTATATAGTGATGTGGAGATTGTTACGTTCCAAGATCTGCAGCAAATCCTGTCTTCTCAGATTGAAGAAGATGATGATGACAAAATCCATCATTCGATAGATATTGGCTATAGCAAGAGTTTGATAAACTACAAAATATCATTAAGTATCAATAGACTTTTCAATATTCATACTGCCGTTTTAGGTAATAGTGGTAGCGGAAAATCTAATACAATTGCTCGCATTTTGCAGGAGGTCTTCCGTAAAGAGAATAACCATGCATATGGCTCCAAGGTTATCTTGTTTGATTCCAATGGCGAATACCCAAAGGCTTTTAACAGAGAATTGAACGATGATATTCATGTGATATTCTATAAGCCTAATGCGGGTGATGTCGATGAGGGTATGGTTAAGTTTACTCTGCCATATTATCTGATGAATCTTGATGAATGGTTGGCATTTTTGATGGCTTCAGAACGAACTCAAAAGCCTTTTTGGGATAACGTCCTGCAAGAGTGTTATAAGTTCTATCGAATGTTCAACACCAAGGAAGAGAATGTGGTTAAGCAATTTGCTAATTACATTAAATGGAAGACTTGGAAGATATTATCTGAGATTATAGCAAAAGCGGATTCTGATAGCTCAAAGATGACAATTGCTAAGGGGGCAATTCAGAAGATGAAAGATATTTATTCGTTGGTTCCTAAGCATGAAGTGCCTGACCAAGTAGTTGATGATTTGGACAACTTCTTTTCTGTATGTATAAAATTGTGTGTTGTATATTATGGTAATAACAATAATTCCCTTTCTGAAGCTTTGCCTAAATTCATAAAGGATGAAGAAAATGCTCGGTATGTAAGTGTCGATTTGAAAGCTGGGGCAAATGCTCACTATGTGACATCAACTCATCGTGATAATAATGGTGAAGCATTCGAGCAAATAGATGAAGGTTCTGCCATGAAGATAGACGAAGAGAAATTGAAATCTGGAGATTACTTCGATTACCGTTTTTTGAAAACTGCAGCCGAATTGGTTTTGTTGGAAGAGGAGGCTAAGGGTAATCTGCGTGTCAGAGAGTTCACTTCTACATTAATGACGCGTCTGGATGTTTTTCTCTACAACGCAGAATGTAAGTTTATGAAAGAAACGAATTGTCGTTATGAAAATGAAGATGACTATTTGGCTAAGGTCTTCGGAATTTCAGAAGAATCAAATGAAACTCAACTTATATGCATAGATTCAAGTGAGGTTGGAACAGATGTTCTTGAATTGATGACAAGTGTGGTAAGTCGTATTCTTTTTGATTATCGAAAGAAGCAAAAGGGAGAAAAACGTAGAAAACATCCTGTTCATTTGATATTGGATGAAGCTCATAGGTATATTAGAAAGGATACGGAATATATCATGAGAGAGAACATTTTTGAGAAGATTGCCAGAGAGGGTAGAAAGTATTCTTTGTTCTTGATGATTTCATCTCAACGACCATCTGAGTTATCGCAGACTGTTTTATCACAATGTGGAAATTATATTGTGCATAGAATACAGAATGAAATAGACATGAATTACATTTATTCGGTTCTTCCGTATTTTTCTTCTGATTATGTTAATAAGATAAAACAGGCTGTGCCTGGTGAAGCTTTGATATTTGGCAACTGTGTACCCATGCCATTAATGGTAAAAGTAGAGCAAGCTTCGCCTGATCCAAATAGTGAAAATTGTAAAGTGGATGAAGAATGGTTTATGAAGTATCAATAGGTTGCTTAATAAGAAATTTTAAAAAAACTAAGATAGATGAAAATGTATAGTTATATTGTGGCTTATGATCTTTGTAAGCCAGATCGTGATTATCAATCTTTATATGAAATGTTGCGCTCTTTCCCTAATTGGGGTAAAATGACCGAATCTGTGTGGTGTATAGTTTCGCCATTGAGTCATAAGGAAGTACGTGATAACTTAATGGGTTGTTTAGATTCTAATGATAGACTTTTAGTTGTAGAAACTGGTCACCGTGCAGCATGGACTAATGTGATAGCTGATAATGAGTGGGTGAGAAAATATATAATACAAGATGAAGGAATCGTTTAAAGGTTTATGTAATCTAAATGAAGATGAGTTAAAAGCTCTTTTGGAAAATTCTAAGACTTCTATTGTCATAGACACAGAAGTTCTTTTGATGCTTTTCCAAATGGAGGAGAAAAATTCTTCGGAATTACTGGATATACTAGAAAGTGAATGGCTGTCAGACAAACTTTGGATGCCACATGATGTTGGTTTTTCTTTTATGTGCAATGTAAATTCTTATATCGTAAGAGAAAGGCAATTGATTAATAATGCTAGAAAGCAATTAGAGAACTTTCATGATAATGTGATTAATATGAAATCGAATCCTTATCTCAAGGATGATGTACTGGCAAATTTTAAGGATACATTTGATAAAATCAAAACCAGTTTTGATTCTGATATCAATGCTCTTGATTTAGAACTTGAGAAGAATACCAAGAAGGAAAGGATTGATAAAATATTTACACAGGATAAAGTTGGTGTAAATTACACTGATGCCCAGTTGCGTGAGTTGTTCAGAAGAGGTGGTGAACGATATGGGAAGGAGATGCCACCTGGTAGGGACAATGGTAGTACTAGTGAACGAGAAAGATATAGAGACTATATTATTTGGAAGGAAATGCAAGGTTTTGCATCCTACTATAAAAGAAATATTGTCATGGTAAGGGGAAGTAAAACCAAGGACTGGTTTAATATGGATGATAATAATCGTATATTAGGTCCTAATCCCTCTATAGTTTCTGAATTTGCTATTAAAACAAAAGAAATTTCAGGTATTGCAGCTGATTTCTATTGTCTAGATCTTGTTTCATTTTTGAAGAAATGCCATAGATTCCGGTTTTTGCAGCAACCATCTGATAGCTTGTTGTCACAACTTAAAGATATGATAGTAGTGGCCAATTCCGATAAAAATGAAGTGTCTTCACAAAATAGAGTATTATCAACCAATTCAATGAGTGTAGGAAACATTGGTGAAGTTAAAAAATAACATACGATGGAAGAGAAAAATCCATTTTCCTTATTTGATTTTCTTGGCTATTTCTTTCCAGGAGCATTTGCTCTCTTGATTATATGGAGTTCATATATAGTTTGGCCAAAAGAAGATATTTTGCCAATTTCATATATTTGTGATAGCATAAGTTATTATTCTAATGGTAAGTCTCTTGATCTTGTAAAGATTGCTGTTCCTTTTATTCTATGTGCATATATCTTAGGGCATCTTATTTCTTACTTGTCTGCGATAACTATCGAATTTTTCACGAATAAAGCTTTTGGTTATCCAAGTTTATATCTATTGAGCAACCAGAAAAAGAATGTTCACCATAATTTCTGGTATGCAGATTTTGAGTACGAACCAATAAATAAGTGGCATGTTAATTTGGGAATTTGGGAATTTTCATTTGAAGGGAAACTCCTAGTTATCAATTTCTTTAGGAATTTAATTTTGAACTTTGATTTGCGATTAATATATCGTATCTTTCTCTGGATAATTATGTTCCCTGTATCAATCGTTGTGATGGGTATAAATTTTATTTCAACCCCGATTGTTAATTTCGTGACAAGACCTCAGGAGCGATATATCGTAAATTGTATAGAGGAGAAATTGTTTGCTTTGGCCGATGAACTCGGGGTAAAAAGACCCCCGATTAATCTTCAGTGTGATTTCCATAGGATAGTTATGCACTATGTTTATGTAAATTGTAAAGAGTGTCAAAGTAAGGTTGATAATTATGTAGCATTATATGGTTTTCTGAGAGCAATTACGCTAATTCTTTGTCTATTTACCGATTTTATAATTGCACAAACTTTGGTAATCCTAGCCAAACTAATTGGTAAAGAGGGATTTCGCGGCTTTATACAAAACTATAATATTTCATGGGCGAGCGTGATGATAGTGATTGTTTTGTGGTTTAGTACTATTATTGCTTATTTTGGCTATCACTAGTGTCCGGATAAAATCTCAGAAGAGGTAACCCTCTATATATTGAGACTCC